>Ga0184615_10000272_pt1 | contig 31257 bp, 28 predicted proteins | sample PLM4_65_coex_FD_133134 | JGI IMG/M metagenome (GOLD analysis project Ga0184615, IMG submission 133134) | Groundwater sediment microbial communities from an aquifer in East River, Colorado, USA - PLM4_65_coex | ecosystem: Environmental > Terrestrial > Soil > Riparian zone | place: USA: East...
AATCTTGTTGCAAAGGCGGGTCCTGTCCTTCGGCAGCCCCATCCGTCCTCACTCCACCCATCCCCCAGTGGGGCCCTTCCGTTGCGGGCGGATGGGGCGCCCCGCCTCGGCCACCCGCCCGATATAACTTTAAAATTGTCGTTTGTATTAGGCGGAAGGGAGCGGCGCAGGTGTCAAAAGCCCAAGAACGCCCAGACTATCCCCAGGATCGCAAGGGCCCCGAGCAAGATCATCGACCAGTGGCTTCGCAGGTGATTAATCGGGGCCATCGTCAGTGTCCCCAGAGGTGAGGTCGCATCTGACCCATCGGTGCTGCTCTCTCAACCCTTCTCATCCTTGTGTCTTCCATTAGAAGATGGCGGTTCCGCCGGTGGTGAAAGCGTCCCGTATCAGGAGGATCTCTGGCTCTTCTGCTCTCGTGCCCCCAAACGTCACCGCCACCACATCAAAGCGGCACGGCGCCTGGGCAAGGCGCTCCCGCTGCAGGAAGAGTCCGGCGGCCTTCACGATCTGCCGCTGCTTCGCCAGTGTGACCGACGACTGCGGCGGACCGAACTCGCGAGACGCGCGGGCCTTCACCTCCACGAACACCACCACATCGCCCTCCTGGGCAATGAGGTCGATCTCACCGAGTGGGGTGGAATAGTTCTCGTGCAAGATCCGATAGCCACACGCCAGCAGGAATGCTTTTGCCGCCCGCTCCCCTTCCTCGCCAAGACGGATCCGTGCACTCTTCATCTATTGGCCTCCGCGATTAGTGCTCGCGGACACCCCTGAAGCTCCTCCTGTGGAGCGGGCTGGCACCGAAGCGGGCGATGGCCAACAGGTGCTCACGGGTCCCGTATCCTTTGTGTCGCGCAAATCCATACTGTGGGAGGGCTCGGTCATATGCCTGCATGATCCGGTCACGGGCAACCTTGGCGAGGATGGAAGCGGCAGAAATCGAGAAGCAGAGACGATCGCCTGAAGGGATCAGACGATGAGGGATGGGGCAGCCTGGGGATCGATCGCCATCGATCAGGACGATATCCGGGGGAGGGTCGAGAGCATCGATGGCCCGCCGCATGGCGAGCAATGTCGCTTGCAGGATATTGACGGCATCGATGATCTCCCCCTGGATCACGCCGAATCCGACGGTCAGCGCTTCAGCCCTGATGGCCTCGTAGAGCTGCTCGCGTCGGCGGATGCCGAGCCTCTTGGAATCATCAACCCCATCGATGACTGTGGTTGGCGGAAGGATGACGGCGGCGGCCACTACCGGTCCTGCCAGGCAACCGCGCCCGGCCTCGTCGACACCGGCAATGAGCTGATACCCTGCGGCACGAAGACGCGCTTCCTCTCCTGCGGGCACCGCCGCGTACCCCTTTACGTCAACCTGCGCTCCGTGATCCGGGCAGCCTTTCCCTTCAGCTTTCGCAGGTAGTACAGCTTCGCCCGACGGACGTGGCCCCGTCTCGTGCGCTCGATCTTCTCGACAATGGGGGAATGGAGGGGAAAGGTTCGCTCCACCCCGACACCGTATGTGACCTTGCGCACGGTGAAGGTGGCACGGAGCCCCTCGCCTCGCCTGCGGATCACGACCCCTTCGAACGCTTGGACTCTCTCCTTGTCCCCCTCCTGGACCCTGAATTGCACCTTCACGGTGTCTCCAGGAGAGAACTCCGGGAGCTGCGCCTTCAGAAATGGCGCTTCAATACGTCTGATGACATCCATGATTCGACCTCCAAGATGCGGAGTGAATAGAACGGGGTGCGGCGTGCGAGGTGCGGGCCACTTTGCACCACGCACTCCGGACCTCAAACCATTCAGCAGGATCCCTGCTCTTCCTCAATCTCTCTGAGGAGCCGGCGGTCCTCCTCACTCAGCTCAGCCTGCAGTAGCAGATCCGGCCGGCGTAACTTCGTGCGACGCAGCGCCTCCTTTCGGCGCCAGCGCCTGATCCGCTCGTGGTCACCTGACAGCAGCACCTCCGGAACGGCAATCCCCTGAACGATCGGCGGCCGGGTATACTGTGGGAAGTCCAACAAGGCGTCTGTGAAGGAATCGTATCGGGATGAGTCTTCATCTCCAAGAACGCCAGCAATGAGGCGTATGGTGGCGTCCAGGAGAACGAGTGCCGGCAATTCCCCCCCGGTCAGGACATAGTCGCCGATCGATATCTCATCGGGGGAGAGACATTCCCTGATTCTTTCGTCGAACCCCTCATATCGTCCGCAGACAAGCACCAGATGTTCATGCTCGACGAGTTCCTTGGCAACCGCCTGCCGGAACGGGCGACCCTGGGGGGTCAGGAGGATCAGGTGGGTCCCCTTCCCTCGGCTGAGGCTCTGAACCGCCTCGAGGATCGGCTCGGGCTTAAGCACCATCCCGGCGCCACCCCCGTACGGCCGATCGTCCACCGTGGCATGCCGATCGCGGGCATAGACCCGAAGATCGTGAACCACGATCTCCACGATCCGACGCTCCTGCGCCCGCTTGAGAATGCTTTCCGAGAGTGGTCCCTGGAAAAAAGCGGGGAAGAGGGTGAGGATGTCATACCGCCTCAGCTTCGATCATCCCTTCCAGGGGACGGACCAGCACGATCTGCCCCGCAAGATCGACCTTCCTCACGACCTCCCGCGTCGCAGGAAGGAGCCATTCCCCCTGCTGACTGTGAACCACAAACACATCGTTGGCGCCCGTTTCCAGGATCTCCACGATTTGTCCCAATACACGCCCTTCTTCGCTCTGGACTTGAAGGCCGATCAGGTCCGCATGGTAATACATCCCTTCCGGGAGCGGTGGAACGGCCGATCTGGGAACGAGCACCTCACAACCAACCAGGCGACTCGCCTGTTCGATGGTCTCCACGCCGCTGAGCTTCAGGATCCAGGAGGATCCCATTCGCCGGAGCCGCTCGATAGTATACCTGGTCAGGTCGCCTCCGGCCGGCCCGATTTGAACAGCCGCCAAACCTGCCGCAATCGCCGTGGAGTCGGCGTAGGGCTTTAACCTCACTTCCCCCTTCAGCCCCCAGGGCTTCACGATCCTGCCCAGCAGAAGAAGATGAGGCGACGGCATCCCCTATTCCAGGATCTCCAGGACTGCCCGACGCTTCGACCTGGCGGCGATGGCATGCAGTACCGTACGCATCGCCTTGGCCGTCCTTCCCTGTTTTCCGATCACCCTCCCGACATCAGAGGAGGCGACTCGAAGGCGGAGGACCAACGCCTTGTCTTCCTCCGCTGCGTCAACGGTCACCTGGTCCGGACTGTCCACCAGCGCCCTGGCCATCTGCTCCACCAGCTCCTTCAGCGCACGCGCCTCGTCCACGGGATCCTGACTAGGAACCGACGGACCGCCTTCCATCTTCCCTCCCTCCCCGGGTGCCTCGGCCTCGAAGGAAAAACTACCGACCCTTCCCGGCGGTTTTCAGCTCGGCGAATTGCCGCATGACACCGGCCCGCCGTAGAAGCTGCCGTACGCTGTCGGTCGGCTGAGCCCCCCGCTGCAACCAATGCAGTGCGCGCTCCGCCTTCACCTGAAGCACAGGCTGATCCCCGTGAGGATCATAGGTGCCCAGGTTCTCCAGCACCTTGCCTCCCCCCGCGACCTGCGACTCTCCGACGATGAGACGATAGAAGGGGTGCTGTTTCGCCCCCATCCTCAACAGTTTGATCTTGACGGCCATCTCCATATCCCCTTATCTGTCCGGTGTCACACCCCGACGAAAGGCCGAAGGCGTCTTGCCACGTTGCGCGCAGCACCGCGCGGAACCATCTGTCTCATCAGTTTCTGGGCCTGGGAGAACTGTTTGAGGAGGCGATTCACGTCTGCCACAGACGTGCCGCTCCCGGCAGCGATCCGCCGGCGGCGGCTCCCATTGATGAGATCCGGGGATTCCCGTTCCTTGCGGGTCATCGAGTTCATGATCGCCTCAGCCTGCTTGAACTCCCGCTCCGCCCCAAGAGGATCAGCAAGCCCCTTCTGTTGAGACAGTCCCGGGATCATCTCCATCACCTGCTCGAGTGGCCCGAGGTCTTTCAGTTGTCCGAGCTGCAAGCGGAAATCTTCCAGCGTGAAGCGCTCGGTCCGAATTTTCTCTGCGAGATCCTCCGCTCGCTGCCTATCGACGGTCGCTTGCACCTTCTCGACCAAAGTCAGGATATCGCCCATCCCCAGGATCCGGGACGCCAGTCGTTCAGGGTGAAACGGTTCGAGGGCCTCCGGTTTTTCCCCCACGCCGATGAACTTGATCGGCTTCCCCGTCACCGAGCGGATCGAAAGGGCCGCGCCGCCCCGGGCGTCCCCGTCCAGCTTGGTCAGGACAAATCCCGTCAGGCCGAGATCCGCATCGAACCGGAGGGCAGAATTCACCGCGTCCTGGCCGGTCATGGCGTCGGCCACCATCAAGATCTCGGCAGGACCAGTGGCCCCTTTCATGGCCACAAGCTCCTGCATCAATGGCTCATCGATATGGAGTCGCCCGGAGGTGTCAAGAATCACCGGGCTATATCCGGCCTGCCTCGAGAGGGTCAACGCCTCCTGACACACCTGCAGCGCGGAACCGGCACCCGCAAACACCGGCACCGCGAGGGAGCGCCCCAGGATCTGAAGCTGTTCCTTGGCGGCTGGCCTGGCCGTGTCCGCGGCCACCAGGAGCGGCGACCGCCCCTCGGACACGAGCATCCGAGCGAGCTTTGCCGCAGTGGTGGTCTTGCCCGATCCATGAAGACCGACCAGCATGAAAACCGTCGGGGGATCCGGCGCATAGGCGAGAGGGGCGCGTGTCCTGCCCAACTCCTCCACCAGCTCTTCGTACACCACCTTGACGACCTGCTGGCCAGGAGTTAGACTCTCCAACACCTCGCGGCCAACTGCCCGTACACGGACCCGCTCGATGAAGCCCTTCACGACCTTAAAATTCACATCGGCTTCTAGGAGGGCAAGTCGGACCTCCCGGAGCGCCTCAGCGATGTTCTCTTCGGTGAGCCGTCCGTGGCCACGAAGCCTTTTAAAGACAAGATTTAATCGTTCCGTGAGCCCTTCAAACATTTCGCTCACCCCCTAGCGTGAACGATAAAAATAGCCTCTTTTTCCTCTCCTTGTCAAGGTCAAACTGTACTCTTGTTGGCCATCCTGGGGCCCTTGTTCTTCATTCGCCCACCGCTGGACGCTACCCAAGAGGAAAGCTTTGCAGGACGGAGTAGCGAGCACCCGCAGGGTGCAGATCGCTCTTCATCAACTCGATCCGATCTACCACCATCTCGCCCAGCGCTTCGGCCGCCATCGAGGTCAGTGCAACGGCCAGTTGTTCCCTACGCGCGGGCCCCCTTACCCGACCCAGCGTCAGATGCGCGGTGAATGGTCGCTCCTCTCGTGGAAATCCCAGAGGCTCGAGACCTGCTTCTATTTTCGCCTGCAGCGCCGCCAGCGCTTCCGCGCCTCGAGACACACCGACCCACACCACGCGGGCAGCGCGCGGCTGCGGAAAGGCACCGAGGCCTCCAAGCTCAAGGTGAAACGATCCGTACCCCTGCGTGGCCGCACCGACCGCTTCGACAATGAGATCACAACGGGATTCCTCCACGTGCCCCAGGAACTTAAGCGTGAGGTGAAGGTTCTCGGGTTTCACCCACCCGACATCGGCGCGGGTCGCCTTGAGCCGTTCCTGCACCCGCGCGAGAGCTTCTTTCAGCTCCGGATCGAGATTGACGGCGACAAAGGCGCGAACGGTGGGCGGAAGTGGACGATCAGGTCTGAGTGTCATCTCACCGCGACAGCAGATGCCGGCGGAGCATGTCGAGGGCCACCTGTGACGCGAGGAGCTTATTGGTATCCCGATCGCCAAGAAACCGGAACTCCCGACAGTGTACCCCCTCTTTGGAAGCCATGGCAATGTAGATCAAGCCGACCGGCTTCTCGGCGGTGCCCCCGTCCGGACCGGCGATGCCGGTGATGCCAAGGGCCAGATCCGTTCCGGCGGCCTCCCTCACGCCCGAAGCCATCGCAAGGGCAACGGGCCGGCTGACTGCTCCATGCTGTGAAATCAGCTCGTGCGGCACCCCAACCAGGCGCTCCTTGGCCTGGTTGCTGTAGACCACCTCGCCACAGATAAAGTAGGCGGAGCTCCCTGGGAGGTTGGTCAGACGGTGAGAGATCAATCCCCCGGTGCACGACTCGGCAACGGCAACGGTCTGTTTTGCCTTCAGGAGAAGCCGCCCCAACACCTCTTCGAGGCGCTCTTCATCCCGCCCGAAGATCAGGTCGCCGAGGCGCTCGCGAAGCCTGGCCTCCAGATCGTCGAGTAATCGCTCGCCCTCCGCCTCCGACTCGGTTTTTACCGTCAGTCTGATGTGGATCTCCCCTGCGTGAGCGAGCAGGGCGATGGTCGGGTTTCGTGCGGTGCGGGCAAGATCACCAACCGCCTCGTCGAGCTTCGATTCGGTGATCCCGCACGTCTTCAGAATGCGCGAGCGAATCCGCGCCCTGACACCGAGACCCTCACGAAGACGCGGGATGACCTGCTCCCTGAGCATCGGCCGCATCTCCGAGGGTACCCCCGGCATTGCCACCACCACCCTCCCATCCTCCAGGCGGATGAAGAGGCCAGGCGCAGTGCCTCGAGGGTTTGAGAGCACGATCGCACCACCCGGGATCAGAGCCTGTCGCTCGTTGTTGCTGGACATGGTCAGTCCTCGCTCGGCGAATCGGCGACGGATAGACTCCAACACCCCCTGATCGAGGATCAGGGGCCGCCCCACGACGCTTGCGATGACCCGGCAGGTCACATCGTCCTCGGTAGGACCTAGACCTCCCGTGCAGACCACAATCTCCGACCGCGCCAGGGCCAGGCGAAGCGCCTTCGCGATGCGGTCCTCGTTGTCCCCAACGGTCGTCTTCCAGTACACATCGATCCCCGCTTCGGCAAGCTGTTCGCCGATGTAGGCAGAGTTGGTGTCGATACTGTGGCCTAGTAACAGCTCCGTCCCGATGATGAGGATCTCGGCAACGATGGCCTTCTCCAACGGAAGCGCTCCCTATCCGATCAGTTCCGGCAGCCACGATCGGAGTAGCCCGACCGAAAGATTCGCATAGACCCCGGCCACCAGATCATCCAGCATGATACCCCATCCGCCGGAAAGATTCTGTGCCCGCCCGGCCGGAAACGGCTTCCAGATGTCGAACAAGCGGAAGAGGGCAAAGGCGCAGAGAAGCGGTGCCGGCCGTGGCGGAATCGCTAGCAGCGCCACCCAGCAGCCGACGATCTCATCGATGATCACCATGGGGGGATCCTTGGCCGAAAGGGCAAGCGCTGCCCGGTTTGCCGCATAGGTCCCTACGGCAAATAGCAGCGCAACGACCGAGAGGTGGAACGTCCATGGTAGGTACCGGAAGGGAAGGAAAACGAGAAGTGCGCCCAGGCTCCCCACCGTGCCCGGTGCGTAAGGGATCCGGCCAAGATTGAAGCCGGTGGCGAGCAGCAAACACAACCGGAGGAATGACGACCCCCCCCGAGAGCTCGGAGGGTTCATCATCCGCGGCAGGTCCGACCTCTCAGGCGACCGAGGTTTGGTTACCGCCCGCCGCCTTCGAGCGATAGAGCGCCTGATCCGCCGCGCGGACCAGATCTTCGACTTGGCGCATGTCGGGACCGAGGCAGGCGACGCCGAGGCTTACGGTGATGACATCGCCTCCCATCGGCTCCTGCGGATCAGGGGAGTGCCGCTCCATTGCAGAGCGGATTCGTTCAGCTTGCACCCAGGCCCGCTTGACGTCAGTCTCCGGGAGAATGATGCCAAACTCCTCCCCCCCGTACCGGGCGACGATATCGACGCCTCGCGTGTTGCTTCTCAGTCCGCCGGCAATGAGGCGGAGAGCCTTATCACCGGCCAGATGGCCGTGGCGGTCGTTATATCGCTTGAAGAAATCGATGTCCAGCATGATCAGCGAAAGCGGCCGATCGTACCGCTGGGCCCGCCTGAACTCTTGCTCGAGTTGTTGGTAGAAGTGGCGATGGTTGAAGAGACCCGTCAACTCATCAGTGATGGCCAGCCGGTTGGTCTCCTGAAACAGGCGCACGTTCTCGATCGCGATGGCCAACTGCTCGCCCAGGGGGACGAGGAGATCAAGTTCACGCTCTCCGAAGCTATGGGGCTTTGTGCTGTCCAAGAAGAGGGCGCCGATTGCCTCCCCCTTGACAATGAGCGGGAGGCGTACTGATGAGCGGATGCCTTCTCTCAGGAGCGTCTCGTCTTCCTCGAACCGCCGCGCCGCCGCCAAATCCGGCTCGATATGCGGGGACCGATGGGACAATACCCACTCGATGCCTGTCGCTCCGCCTCCCGACCAGAGGCTCCCCGGCGCTCCGGTGATGGGCTGATCGGCAGCGAGCTGGAGCATTCTGAGCCCCTTGCCTGAGTCGTCCCGCACGACGACTCCCATCCGGTCATACGGGATAAGTCGTTTCACCTCTGCAGCGAAGGCCTGGTAGACGGCCCCAAGATCCAACGAGGCGCTGATAACCTTGGTCAAGCGATTGACCGCCGCGATCCGTTCCGCGCGCTGCTGGAGGGCGGCGTACAGGCGGGCGTTCTCCAAGGCAATCCCAAGGTGAGTCGCATAGGTCACGACAGTCTCGACCTCGAGGGGGCGGAAACTCCTGGGCCGTCGATAATAGAGGGCAAGCGCCCCATAACGGCCCGACATCCCCTCCACCGGAACGGCCAGTAACGCCTCGACCCCCTCCTCCAACAGGGACGCCGAGAAGTAATCCGGAAGCTGGCTTGCACGAGCGATCAGGATCGGCTTCCCCGCATCCACAACCGTCTGGGCAATCGGGTCCGGGATGGTCGAGCGCTCGGCGCCCTGTCGGCCACTCAGAAAGATTCCGACTCGAGTGACCACTCCTGGCGTGGGCTCACACAACGAGATCAGTGTCCCATCGGCCTGGAAGGCCTCCAGGATCTGTTGCGCAGCGAACTGTAGCGTGTCTTCGAAGTTCTGGATCGAATGTAACTGGTTACTGAGTTCGTACAGCAGGTTCGATCTGGCCAGGGCCTCTGTGGTCTCCTCGAACAGGCGGGCGTTCTCGATAGCAACACCGATCTGATGGCCGAGGCCTGCGAGCAGTCGTTCCTCTTCGTGAGAAAACGATCGAGGATGCCGACCGAACATGCTCATGGTCCCCACCACCCGGTGCTTGGAGATGAGCGGGATACCTGCTGCCGCACAGACCCCAGGGATCGCTCCAATACCGGCGAGCACTCCTGGATCGCTGGCCACATCCGGGATGAGGATCGGTCTCTCCGCGTGGGCCACGGCTCTGGCAAACTCCTCGCAGGACCCGACCGATCCAACCTCTTCGAGCTGTGCGGCGAACACGCCTTTACCGGCGAATATCCTGAGCTCCTGTCCGCCATGATCCGACAGGCGGACAAGACCCGCATCCAGTTCCATCAGTTCAAGGATCTGTTGAAGAGCTTGCTCCAGCACCTCTTTCAGATTGAGGGAGCGACTCAGCGCCGTTGCGATAGCATAAAGGGCAGAGAGGGCGCGGTTCTTGGCCAGGGCCTCCTGCCGGAGACGACTGATCCGCAGCCAGACTTCGGTTCGAGCGGCGAACTCCTCGGGATCAACCGGCTTGCCGATAAAATCATCTGCCCCCCACCGAAGCCCCTGAGCCCTTTGCATGGCGGTGGCCCCTCTCGTGAAGACAATGACTGGCAGATGCCGATTCCCCTCGTCGGCCCGGAGTGCTGTCAGGATCTGACGGCCTTCCAGATGAGGCTTCTCGAGATCCAATACCATCAGGTCCGATCGGCAGGTGGCCAGCGCCTCCAACGCCTCCTGCTTGGAGCGAGCCACCAAGATACAGAATCCCCGACGCTCCAACAGCTCCTGGAGCTTGCGGACCGACCCGGTATCGTCATCAACGATCAGGATCGTCCTATTCAGCTCTCCCCACACCTCAGGCATGCGATCGCTCCAGCGCAAGAACAGATCTTAATCGTACACGATTCCGTCCGCCGGACAAAGGGGAAAACCGGAGCGGAACATCTTTACCGATAGTTGCCGAACTGAAGCTCGATACCACAATCGTGTCCCCGCAGCGCCTGGATCACCGCCTGAAGGTCGTCCTTGTTCTTTCCCGACACCCTCACCTGGTCTCCTTGAATCTGCGCCTGAACCTTGAGACCGAGTCCTCTGATGACCTTCACGATCTCGCGGCCCTTCTCGGCGGAGATTCCCTGCTGAATAGTTACCCGCTGCCGAACGGTGCCCTTCGCCGCCGGCTCTGGAGCCTCGTACACGAGGGCCTTCAGGGAGACCCTCCGGCGCACCAGCTTCGACTCGAGGAGGTCCACCACGGCCTTGAGCTTGAAGGTGTCATCGGCATTGAGCGTGAGACCCATCTCGTCACGCGTGATGCGACATGACGTGCCCTTGAAATCAAACCGCTGCTGGATCTCTTTCATGGCCTGCTGAACGGCGTTATCCACCTCCTGCAGATCAACCGTCGAGCTGATATCAAAAGAGCTTTCGTTGGACACAGGCGGTCTCCTTATTGCCTCCGGGTCGGGTCAGACGAAACACTGAGTTCCGGGTTCCAAGTTCCAGGTTCTAAGTTGAAGGCACAGTACGCGGTCTTTCTCACCCGGGACTCGGAACTCGCAACCTGGAACCGCCGATAGGCTGAATGCGCGGACCTACCGGACGGGAGTCTTCGGAGGCGAAATCACATCGGTGCCTGGCGGCGGCGAGAACTGGAAGAGCCCATCCTTCAAGCCCTCGTTCACCTTCACGTCGGACAGATCGACGGCGGTGGTGTTGCCGTAGAGATCAAATACCGTCAGTCGATGGATCAGGAAGCTTTCCCTATCGATGGCCAGAACCACGCGTTTGAAGGAGAGATCCTCGCCTTTCGGTGCGAGGTCCAGGAGATACTCCTGGCTGTCCCTCGTTCCCGCGTGGGCGATGGTCCGTACACGGAAATCCCGCCGGAGACTGCTTATGCCGAACAGGATCCCGATCGGGCCCGTGCTAAGCGCGCCGCTCACGTCCTGCGCCACTGCCTGTCGCTCCACTGGGCTATAGCTCCAGAGGGTCTTGCCGTCGATCAGGAACAGTCTCGGTTCTGGCTTCTCGTACTCCCATCGCATTTTCCCGGGCCACTTGAGGAAAAGGCGGCCCGAGGCTTGTTGGCTCGTCCCGCTCAGCCGATTGGTCGCCCTCTGAACGAATTCCGCCTGGAGGTCCGAAAAACTCTTGTAGGTGGCCTGCAATTTATCGGCCAGCTCTTCCGCCGTCAGGGCCGAGACACCCAACGGGGACAGCATGCCAAGCAGCAACAGGACTGCCAGATAGTGCGAAGTGCGAGGTCCGAGGTGCGAGGCACCCCGCACTGTTTTCTTCGCACCTCGCACTTTCAGATCAAACGACCACCTCATTGGCTAAAGGCTCCGCTGCTCCACCAGCACCACCCGCGGCCTGCTCCCTTCGATGGGTCCAACGATGCCTTCCCGTTCCATTCGCTCGACCATTCGCGCCGCGCGATTGAACCCGATCCGCAATCGCCGTTGAATGAGGGAGATAGAGGCCTGTCGCGTCGTGACCACCAGATCGACCGCCTGCCGATACATCTCATCCTCTTCGTCATCGGTCGGCTCCCGTTCCTCTTCTGCCGGCAGCAGCGACCAGGGAAACTCCTCGGCCTTGCCCTGGGCCTTCAGGTAATCGACCACGCGCTTGATCTCGATGTCAGAGACGAATGATCCATGGATCCGGATCGGCTTGGAACTGCCAGGGGGGATGAAGAGCATGTCGCCATCGCCCAGCAGATGTTCAGCGCCATTCATGTCGAGGATGGTCCGAGAATCGACCTTGGACGAGACCTGGAAGGCTATCCTGGCGGGGAAATTGGCCTTGATAATGCCCGTGATCACATCCACCGACGGCCGCTGCGTTGCCACGATCAGGTGGATCCCGACCGCCCGGGCCATCTGCGCCAGCCGAGCGATTGCCCCTTCAACCTCGGCCGCGGCGGACAGCATCAGGTCAGCCAGTTCGTCGATGACCACCACGAGGTACGGGAGTGGACGGAATATCTCGCCGCCTCCCTCCCGCCTGGCGATCCGGATCAGGCGATTGTAGGTGGCGATGTTCCTGGCCCCAAGCCTCGCGAACAGCTTGTATCGACCTTCCATGTGGGTGACCAGGCGGTTGAGCCGCTTCGCCGCCTCCTTTGGATCAGAGACGACCCGATCCGCCAGATGGGGTGTCCCATCGTAGATCGACAGCTCGACCCGCTTCGGATCGATCAGCAGCAGGCGCAGCCCCTCCGCCGTGGCCCTATACAGGAGACTCAGGATCAGCGCATTGACACAGACGCTCTTTCCCGAACCCGTGGCCCCAGCGATGAGCAGGTGGGGCATCTGGGCCAGGTCTGCCACAAAGGGCTCACCCGCGATGTCCTTGCCCAGGGCAAGGGGAAGGTGTGCAGCAGACCCCTCGAAGGCTTTTGACGCCAGCAGCTCCCTGAGGTGAACAATGGCACGATGGCGGTTGGGGATCTCGACCCCCACGGCCGCTTTCCCGGGGATCGGGGCCACCACGCGCACGGTCAACGCTCTCAGGGCCAACGCCAGATCGTCAGCCAACGCGACAATCCGATTGATCTTGATCCCCGGCGCCGGCTCGATCTCATAGCGGGTGATGACGGGCCCCGGTTGCACCTCGGCCACCTTCCCCTCGACGCCAAAGTCAAGCAGCTTCCGCTCCAAGATCGCCGCGTTGGCCTCAAGCTCCTCCTTGGAGATCCCGGCCTCCATAGAAGCCGGCATGTCGAGCAGCGACAACGGCGGGGCCTGGAATCCCTCCTTCGGGACCACAAAAGGGAAGGATCGCTGTGTGGGCGCTGCTGTCGCAGGCGGCGCTGGCTCGGCCGTCACGGGCCCATGGAGAGGTTCAGGCAGGACGGGAATTGGTCGACTCTCGACCTGAGGCTCCTCCTCGGCGGGTGGAGTATAGGGGGGCCTTATCCGGCCGGGGAGGTGCGCCTTCGTGGCTCTCCGCTCCTGTCTACGGGCGGCCAGCCGCTCGAGAAAACCCTTCCACCCGGAGGTCAGGCCCACCAGCGGCCGAGTGGTCAAACATACCACGCCAAGTGAAAGGGTGGTCAGCCCGAAGAGCGGCAGGCCAACACGGCCGATCAGTGGGCCGAGGATCCGATGGATCTCCTGGCCAACGAAGCCACCCGGCCGTTCAGAGGCCGGACCGATAGACAGACCAGCTTTGGCCAGAAGTTGAGCCAGCAGCCCGAGGCTTGACAGCACCAGGAAGAGTCCCACCAGCTTCAACAGCACGAAGGGTGTGGCCTTCGCAGTGAGGCGCCTCCAGCTCAGAAGGCCGAGGAAAAACGGCAGGGTCAGCGCGCCAACCCCCAGCAGTTCCAGAAGATCGCTGGCAAGCTCTGCCCCCCACCTCCCGCCGTAATTGTGCACCTGATGCTCGGGGCCGCGCCCGGAGTTAAAAAACGAGGGGTCGAGCGGATCGTACGAGAAGAGACTGGCCATGAGGAAGATCGCCACGGCGATCCCGAGGATGCCCAGCGCCTCCTGAGCTTTGGGGTGCGCCAGGAACTGTGCCCGCGAAGATCGATCCGCCGCCCTCTTTGGGCCTTGGGTCGCCAGCGGCTCCGATTCGCTCCCCGTCGCCATCAGCCCCCTCCTGCCTTACACCTCAATGATCACCGGCTCGATCATGGGCCTCCGCTCGATCTCCCTCTGCAGGTACCTCTTCAATGCGGTCTTGATCTGACGCTGGATGAGGGCGTGGTCAGCCAGTTCTTCTTCGGAGGCGCGTTCCAGTACGGAGAAGACCAGAGCCTTCATGTCATCCAGAAGGGCCTTCGAGTCTTGTTCGTACACAAAGCCGCGGGAGAGGATCTCCGGTCCGGCGACCAGCTTGCCTGTGTGACGGTCAACTCCCAGAACGACGACGACTATCCCATCGCGCCCCAGGTGCTGTCGGTCGCGAAGCACCTCGCCCCCCACATCTCTGATCCCCTTTCCATCGATGAAGACCCGACCGGCAGGCACCTTGCCAACAACCCTGGCGCTTTCACGGTTCAACTCCAGGATGTCACCGTCCTCGATCACAAAGACCCTGTCCTGAGGCACCCCGACCTCTCGCGCCAGGCCTGCATGCAGGTACAGGTGGCGGTACTCTCCGTGAATCGGCACAAAGAAGTCGGGCCGGGTCAGATTCAGCATCAGCTTGAGCTCTTCCCGGCTGGCATGCCCCGAGACGTGGACCCCCGCTACCTCTTCTTCCGTAATGACCCTGGCTCCCTGCCGGAGGAGCCCATTGATCGTTCGAGCGATCGATTTCTCGTTCCCGGGGATGACCCTTGCCGAGAAGATGACCGTGTCGCCGGATCCCACCTCGATCTGTTTATGTTCAGCCGCCGCCATCCTTGCGATGGCGGAAAGCGGCTCCCCCTGGCTCCCGGTCGTGACGATGACCTCCCGAGCAGCCGGGAGGCGCTGCAGTTCCTCCAGACTGACGAGCGTGGCTTTGGGAATGCGCAGGTACCCTAACTCGGCTGCGATCCGCGTGTTGGCCACCATGCTCTTGCCGTTGACCGCCACCTGTTTGCCAAGCGCTGCCGCCACATCCAGGACCTGTTGGACCCGATGGATGTTCGAGGCGAAGCAGGCCACGATCACGCGTCCCTCCGCCGACCGAAAGATCTCTTCGAACGCCTTCCCGACCTCCCGCTCCGAAGGCGTGAACCCGTCCCGCCCTGCGTTCGTGCTGTCCGAGAGCAGGGCCAAGACGCCACCATCCCCGAGCTCGGAGAGCCTCCGATAATCGGTCAACTGAGCATCCACCGGGCTCTGATCGAATTTGAAGTCGCCGGTATGTACGATCAAGCCTGCAGGAGTCCCGATGCCCAGGGCGACACCATCGGGGATGCTGTGGCTGACGCGAAGGAACTGCACATCGAAGGCTCCGAGCTGAAGGCGATCCCGGGGGTGAACAGGCCTGAGGTCGGCAACAGATAGGAGGTCCGCCTCCTTCAGTTTCTCTGCCGCGAGCCCCAGTGAGAGGGGCGTCCCATAGACGGGAACCTTTAGCCCGTTGAGCAGGTAGGGGAGCGCGCCGGTGTGATCTTCGTGGCCGTGGGTAAGGAGGACTGCCCGCACCTTCTCTCGATGCGCGAACACGTAGCTCATGTCGGGGACCACCAGGTCAACCCCCGGCATCTCCTCGTCCGGGAACATCAGCCCGGCATCGATCACCAACAGGTCGTCCGCCGCCTCGACGACCATCATGTTCAACCCGATCTCCCCCAGACCTCCCAGGGGGATGAGCCGAACCGTCCGGTCGTCAGACATGATACCGGACCTCCGGTGCGGTCGCTGCGAAGTTCATGTGCTTCGAAGAGGCCGCCGGACGCTTGGCGCTCAAGGCCACTTGAAGCCGACGCTTGGCGCGCGTCCCCTTGGCCAGGGCAACCTCCAGCACCTGGTCCATGTGGTCCACTAACACGAATTCTAACCCCCGTTTGACGTTGGCGGGCAGTTCTTTAAGATCCTTGTCGTTCCTGGCCGGCACGACCACGGTGTGAATGCCCATCCGCCGAGCTGCCAGGACCTTTTCCTTGATCCCCCCCACTGGCAAGACCTTGCCCCGGAGGGTCACCTCACCGGTCATCGCCACTTCCCTCCTGACCGGAATCTTCGTCAGGGCGGAGACCAGCGACGTGGCCATGGTGATCCCGGCCGACGGGCCGTCCTTGGGGATGGCGCCAGCCGGCACATGGATATGGATGTCGCATTTGGTGAAGAGGTCGTCCTTGATCCCGAAATCGGCTGATCGCGAGCGAGCGTAGCTCAGGGCGGCCTGAGCCGATTCCTTCATCACCTCGCCCAAATAACCGGTGAGGGACAGGTTCCCCTTCCCGCGCAGGATACTGCACTCGATATAGATGGTGTCCCCGCCCGTCTGGGTCCAGGCCAAACCGGTAGCGACACCGACCTCGTCGGCCTCCTGTTCAGGGTCGGGCAGGAACTTGGGCGCCCCTAAGTACCGATGGACAAGCGCCGCGGTCACCCGCGTCTGCTCCCGTTTCCCCTCCGCCACTTCGCGCGCCACCTTCCGGCAGACAGTGGCGATCTCCCGCTCCAAATTCCGGAGGCCGGCTTCCCGGGTATATTCATTGATGATCTTCAGGATCGCTTCGTCGGTGATGAGCAGCCGTTTCTCATCGATGCCATGTTCCAGCAATTGCCGAGGCACCAGATAACGCTTGGCAATATGGAGCTTCTCCTCCTCGGTGTAGCCGGAGATATCGATGATCTCCAGGCGATCGCGGAGGGCCGGGAGGATCGGGTCGGCAAGATTGGCGGTGCAGATGAACATGACGTTGGAGAGATCGAACTGGACCCCGAGGTAGTGGTCGCTGAAGCTGAAGTTCTGCTCCGGGTCCAGCACCTCCAGCAAGGCCGAGGAGGGATCGCCCCGAAAGTCGGTCCCCACTTTGTCCACCTCGTCGATCATGAAGACGGGGTTGTTCGATCCGGCCTGTTTGATCCACTGGATGATCCGGCCGGGGAGCGCGCCGATGTATGTCCGCCGATGGCCACGGATCTCGGCCTCGTCACGAACGCCTCCCAACGAGATTCGGACGAATTTGCGCCCCAGGGCGCGGGCGATGGACCGCCCGAGGGAGGTCTTCCCCACCCCCGGCGGGCCAACGAAACAGAGGATCGGGCCCTTCATCTTCTTCTTCAGCTTGCGGACGGCCAGGTACTCCAGGATCCGCTCCTTCACCTTTTCGAGATCGTAGTGATCCTCCTCGAGGATCTTGGAGGCCTGCTTGATGGAAAGCTTGTCCTTCGTTTGCCGACTCCAGGGCAGCTCGATGAGCCAGTCGAGATAGGTCCGGATCACGGAGGCCTCGGCGGCATCGGGATGCATCCGGCTGAGCCGTCCGAGCTGGGCCTTCGCCTCGGCCTCTACCGCTGCCGGCATCTTCGCCTTCTTGATCTTTTGCTCCAACTCCTGAAGCTCCTGGCTTCGGTCGTCGGTCTCACCCAGCTCCTTCTGGATCGCCTTCATCTGCTCCCGGAGGTAATACTCCCGGTGAGTCTTGTCCATCTCCTCCCGGGCCTGGCTCTGGATCCGTTGCTGAACCTCCAGCACCTCGATCTCCTTGCTCAGGAACTCGCTGATCTTCTTCAGGCGCTGAATTGGATCGAAGATCTCCAGCACCTCCTGGGCCTGCTCCATCTTCAGATCCAGGTGGCTGGCCACGAGGTCGGACAGGCGTCCGGGGTGATCGAGATTGGTGACAATCACCACCACATCCGGCGGGATCTGCTTCCCGAGGTTGACGCTCTTGCTCACCTGCTCCTTGACCGAACGGATCAAGGCCTCCACCTCGATGGCCGACACGACCACTTCCGCCTCATGGACCTCGGCGATCCTGGCCTCGAAGTAGGGATCTCGCCGCTCGATCGCCAAGACCCTGGCGCGGGAAAGACCCTGAACCAGCACCTTCACCCGCCCGTCCGGCATCTTGAGCATCCGCATGATCATCGCCACCGTCCCAACCGAATGGATCTCATCGACGCCGGGATCCTCCTTCTCGGCATCCCGCTGTGCCCCCAACAGGATCAGTCGGTCGCGCGAGAGCGATTCGTCCACCGCTCGAACCGATTTCTCCCGTCCCACGAACAGGGGCAGGATCATGAAGGGGTAGATCACGACGTCTCGCACCGGAAGGAGGGGGATCGTTTCGGGAATCTTCCGCGCCTGTTCCTCAGATTTGGCCTCGGTGGGCCCCACGTCAGGCGCCGACGTCTGCTCTGTGCCTTCGATCGCTTTCTCGTCCGCCACGGCTCTCGGTTCTCCTTTCGGTTCTATTCCCATGTCGCTCAGGCTTCGTCGAGATTGAGGCTTCTCAGGTATGCACGGAACGCGGGCGCCAGGTCCGACCGGTTCAAGGCAAACTGCACGGTCGCCTTCAAAAAGCCGAGCTTGCTCCCGGCATCATACCGGCGCCCATGAAACGCCAACCCGTAGAGAGCTTGTCTTCTCAGCAACAACTTCAGGCCGTTGGTAAGCTGGATCTCCCCCCGCTCGTCCGGGAGGGTGTGTTCAAGGGCCTCGAAAATCTCGGGCGTCAGGATGTAGCGCCCGATGATGGCCAGGTCAGAGGGCGCGGTCTCCGGGGAGGGCTTCTCCACCAGATCCAGGATCTGATAGACCGAGTCCTCAACTGACTTGGGATCGATGATCCCGTAGCTGCTGGTCTCCTCCCTGGGAACCTGCTGCACGGCAATCACCGGTGATCGGTGCCGGTCAAACACCGACATCATTTGTTTCAGACAAGGCACCTCCGAATCGATGATGTCATCTCCCAGCAGGACGGCAAAGGGTTCGTTTCCCACGAGGGCTTTCGCCACCAGTATCGCGTGCCCCAGACCGAGTGGCTCCTTCTGCCTAATGTAGCAAAAGGAGGTCAACTCCGAGATTCGTTGAATCTCCTGTAACTCTTCGACCTTGCCCTGCCGCTCAAGGGCAATCTCCAGTTCCAGCGACCGGTCGAAGTGGTCCTCGATGGCGTTCTTACCACGGCCGGTGACAATAATAATGTCCTCGATCCCGGATGCCACCGCCTCCTCCACCACGTACTGGATGGTGGGCTTATCCACGATCGGGAGCATCTCTTTCGGCTGTGCCTTTGTTGCCGGAAGGAACCGCGTCCCCAAACCTGCAGCAGGCAAGATCGCCTTACGGATCCGCATTGGTCCGGTTGTCTCCTGGTCCCCTGAGACTGCCGGGGAGCGATGGCACCTTTGGGAAACGTTGTGGGAGAGCCTGCGGAGGGGTCACTTCGGCGTTGGCCGCGATGGTAAAGCCGGAGACCGGGACAGCAATTATCGCGCCCCGGCGCATTCCGAACCCGCTAGGATGGACAAGGGTTCGCGCGAGTAACGGGCAAAACCGTACGATCGGACTTCGCTCCCGCGAGAGATCCGTAACTTTTCCGACACATACGCTCTTCGAATCTGCCTCCTTCTTTATAACATCTTTCCCCAAAAAGTCAAGCATTCGCGCGGGGTCGAAGGCGCACGCTATCTGAATTTTGGCATTGACAGCCTCCACGATCTGATGTAGCGTCAGGGACCGTGCGAACGACCATCAACGACCCACCCAGGAACAGATCGATGCGGGTGGCGATATTTTGGAACCACGAGCACGACAAGGGGCCCGGGGCAAGGACAACCGGACCTCTTGTCAGATCATGCGCATCCTCCGGCTCGTACTCTCCCCACGTCCCCAAGCGCGCTCCAGGATCGGCCCCCTTTGCGAAAGCTGAGTGTCCCCAGTCTCAACCAACTCTGACTCTCTCGGGAGAACGGTGATGGAGAAGGTAACCAACGGCGGGATTGGACCGCTTGTCGTCGAACAGCTTGAGCCCTCTGGCCCTGAATCACTCTACCCCGTTCTCCTCGCGGAGGCGAAAAAGTATACGACCCTTCGGGTTGTTCTTATCAAACCCTCCAAATACGACGATGAAGGGTATCTGGTCCGGTTTTGGAAGGGCGTGCTTCCCAGCAACACGTTGAATGTGTTGCACGGCCTGACCGAAGATGTCAAAAGGCGCCGTGTCCTCGGAGACATTGACATCCAGGTGGATGCCTTCGACGAGACGGCAGAAAAGGTCCCGGTCAAGCAGATCGTCCGATGGAGCCGGCACCCCGCAACGAAGCTTGTGGTATGTCTGGTAGGGGTCCAGACCAACCAATTCCCGAGGGCCCTCGATTTGGGGAAGCAGTTCCGTTCGCATGGGATTGACGTCATCATTGGCGGGTTCCACACGAGTGGAACCATCAACATGCTCAGTGAGCGTGAACCGGACATGCAGGAACTCTTTCAGCACTCCATCGTCGTCGTCTCCGGCGAGGTGGAAGGGTATTGGGGAAGGATACTGGCCGACGTCCTCAACGGGCGACCGAAGCCTCTGTACTCATTTGCCCAAGATCTCAAGAGTCTCGTGGATATCGAGAATGCTCCCCTGCCCGTCATGAGCCCCAAAACGATGCGGCACTTCGCCAGACCCTCCTTCGGCACCGTTGATACCTCGCGCGGCTGTCCCTTTACATGCTCATTCTGCACCATCATCAACGTGCAGGGCCGAACGATGCGAGAGCGTTCCCCGGAATGCATCGCCGAGCTGGTGCGAAAAAACTATCTCGAACACGGCATCGACTTCTACTTCTTTACGGACGACAATTTTGCCCGGAAGAAGTTGTGGCGCGAAACCTTTGAAGCGATCATCCGGCTGCGCGATGAAGGGATCACGATCAGCTATATGATGCAGGTGGACTTGGCGCGTAAGCATAAGGACTTCGTCCGCCTGGCTGCTCAGGCGGGCTGCAGCCAGGTGTTCATCGGTATGGAGAGCGTGAACCCTGAAAACCTCAAGGCTGAGGGAAAGCCACAAAACAAGGTCGAGCAGTACGTGGATATCATACGCGAATGGCACGATGCCGGCGTTGCCATTCACACCGGGTACATCATCGGCCTTCCCTTCGATACGAAAGAGGGGGTGGCCCTCGACATCCAGTATCTCATGGATGTCATCCAGCCGGATCAGGCGTCCTTCTTCATGCTGACCCCGTTGCCGGGATCCCACGACCACCTGGAAATGACGAAACGTGGTGAATGGATGGACCCCGACTTCAACAAGCGGGATTCCTTCCATGCAACGACCAAGCACCCCAAGATGACCGCCGAGGAATGGACCCAGGCGTATGAAGATGCCTGGGAATCCTTTTACAGCAAGGAGAACCTCACGAGGATCTTGTCGCGCTGGAGCCACAACCCCAGGGTGTACTGGAACCTCATCAATGTCTATATGTGGTACAAGAACGCTGCCCTGATTGAGAAACAACACCCCATGATTGCGGGCTTCTTCCGCTTGAAGGACCGGCGATCGCGGAGGCCCGGGTTTTCGATCGATTCCTTGCCGGTCCATCTGTGGAAGCGCACGAAGGAGGTGTTCCATCTGTTCCTGTCGTGGGCGCGCTTTCTCAAGGAGATGGAGGAAGTCTGGCTCCAGACACGTCCGAGGAGTGAAAGAGAAAAACGGGCTCTTGAGGAGATTCAGAGAATCCAGGGAGAGATATGGCAGAGCTTGAAAATCGCCGAGTGGCAAAAGGCCTATAACGATGCCAAGACGGCGCTCCCCGCCAAAGCCCTGACCTTGCTCGAACCCTTCGAAGACCTCTCCTCGAAGATGTTGCTCAGCCGCAAAGACCTGAACGCGTTTCTGAAGAAATGGGGAAGCCTCGAAGCCAGGGTCCAAGAACTCTATCACCGTTTTGCGTGGGACGATGGACCTGCCAGGAAATGGCTCGACCAACTCTATGCCCTCCACAAAGATGCCTGGCAGAGCATGAAGGTTCAAGAATGGCAAGCGTTTTACTCCGGGGTCAGGGAGAGGCTTCCGTCACGATTGCAATTCCTCTATGTCAGGTTCGATGCGTTGAGCAACCGGGTCGTGTATTCCCGCCAGGACTTGAAGGAATTCTGGACCAGAACGCGGGAACACCTGCGCGAGAGACGATTTTGGAACATCCAGCCCTTGAAACTCGCGGTGAATTTCTTCAAGGAACTGTTCCTCACAACAACGTTCGCTCGAAGGGTCATCTTCCATTCCGAGTCTGAGTATCTGGGCCTGCACAATTGACATCGTCTTGACAAGGCGGGCCACCTATGGGTACATGTCGCCCGTTTTGTGGACAGATTCCCATGGCAGGCTCACCAACCGTTACAACACTCCATCAGAAAAGCCTTCGCAGCGGTGCGATCGTGGGTCGTGAACGTGGGAAAGCACGATCTCTGGCTCGCCAGGATGGTGTAGAGACACATCCTACCGGGCGATCCTGAGGGATCCATAGAAAAGGAGGGATGAAGGAAGTGCGCTTGACCGGAAAGGTGAAGTGGTTCACTGACAGCAAAGGGTACGGCTTCATCGAGCGACCGGATGGGGATGATGTCTTTGTGCATTATTCCGCCATTGAAGGCTCCGGCTTCAGGACGCTGACCGAGGGTCAGGAAGTCGAGTTTGAAGTCGTCGATGGTCCCAAGGGAAAGCAGGCCGCGAACGTCGTCAAGCTCTAACCCGGCCCTGGACAGGAAAACAAGAGCCCCCCGCGAACCTGCTCGCGGGGGGCTCTTTTGTGAGAACAGCCTGTAGCCATTAGCTCTCAGCGCAAAGCTGGAGCTGATCGCTGAAAGCCGAAAGCTCAGGCCTCAGCCTGGTTGATGGCCGATAACTGCCAACGATTTGGGCCGACCGGGCGCGTGAAGGTCCAGAACTCCTCGAACTTCACAGGTTCGGTCCGACTTCCCTCCACAACCTGTCCGGTCCCCTCGTCCACGGTGGAATCGAGAAGGCTCGCCAGGAATCGCACCGTCGCATAATCCTGCCCGCGCTCTTGCCAAGCCTCGGTCAATTCCACGGATCGGACGGCGATATTCTCCAGGCGGTTGATCTTCCGTTCCTTCTTCAGCCGCTCCCCGTCCTCTGAGAGCTGACTGTACATCTCCTGCGTGAGGATCGCGCGGATCGGTTCAAGGTCACGATTGCCCCAACCGGCCTGGACTTTGAAGAAGAGGTCGGTGCAAGCCTCTTGGAAACGGCCCTCCTCGAAACCCGGGTCCATCTGGCGGATATACTCAAGACCCCGTTCCAGGTCGGGTTCCCGAAACATCGTTGACTGCGGCGCCGCTGTCGGGTGGAGCTCCGGCCCACGATCACCCAGCACGACACGCTGATACGGCCCTTCGCTCGGCACCTCCTGTTGAGACCTCCGCTTCACGATCCAGTAGATCGCGAACCCGATCCCCGCCAGGAGAACAACGTCCATCAACCCGAAGCCTCCACCCATGCCACCGAACCCGGCAAAGCCCAGGCTCCTGAACAGCATGCCGCCCAGAAACCCGCCGATAAGGCCACCCGCCAGGCTTCGCATGAACCCCCCTCCTGCGGGCTGGGGCGAGGGGGCTGCGAATGGAGTCTTTTGTTCCGTCTGCGGCTGCACGGGGGTCGCCGGGGCACGAGAGCTTGGGCTCGGGCTAGAGTACGATCGGGAGCCGCGACTCCCCATGCTACCGCCGCCGCCGACCCGTGCCCATGCACTAAACTCCGTCGCCTGCAGCACGAGGATCGCCGCCACTAGCACCAACCAAAAGCACCGTCCAGACCTCCGTACCATGCACTCCCTCCTCTCCCTGAATCTCGCCACGTGAGAGTGGCAAACCAAAACGTCTTCTTCTTCATTACTAGCGATCCTTGCTGACCCTGCAAGTGAAAACGCAACCCTATCGCCGCTGGCGAAGCAGGTCGAACATGAGCCGGTAGACCTTCAGCCCTTCGGGGAGATACACCTTGAAAAAAGTCCCGAGCGTTGTGTCGGGAAGCTCGGGTTGCACATGACGGAAGAGACGGAGGATCTCCAGACGGACCCTCCCCTTTCGTTTCAGGGCATCCGCCAACGCAATGCTCTCGGTATGTGGGATAAAGGGATCGGGGTCTGAGTGCACAATGATCGTGTACGCGGAGAGGTGACGGATCTGCCGGGACGGCGAAAGTTGATCGATCATCTCCCGGATGGATGGCGCAAGTCGATCCACCAGCGCCTCTACCTTTTCGGGATCGCGGTTGACCAGCAGGTTGTACACGCTCCGGCCCTCGGGCGTCAGGTCGGAGGGCACAGCCGGACCCGGGCCTGGACTCCCCCATCCCTTCGCCTCCGAGACCTTGGCCAGAATGGCCTGATCGACGGGATCTCGAAGCAGATCGAGGTTATACCGGAGAAAAATCCAGCGGGTGTAGTCGTCGGGCTTCGCGTATCCCCGCTCCTCCCCGTACTGGTAGTAGCCGGTGGTCACAAACTTGATGACCTGGACAAGGTCATGATATCCGCCGAATGAGACCACGAACTTGAGGCGCCCTTCTATCCTGGGATCAGCCGCGGCGATCAACATCGGTCCAGCGCCATAGCTGAACCCGATCATGCCGACCCGGTCGGGAAGGACCCGCTCGTGCAGAGAGCGCAGGTAGACCGCTGCGTCGGCCATCTCTCCGATATCGGAGGTTCGAAGCCTGAGGGACTTGAAGCCCGAAAAATCCGGGACCAGCACGGTGAAGCCTGAGCGCGCCAGCAGCCTGGCAATCCAGACCATCCGTGGATCATCCTTTCCCGTTTCGACGACCCCATGGACCAGCACGACACCCGCCCGCCTCCCGCCGCCAGCCGGCGTGTAGAGGTTGGCCTCCATCATCCGCTGGCTGCCGGCAAAGGTCACCCGCGTCTCCTGCGGGCTCCTGGTGACCCACATCGCGGGACCGGGCCGCAGGGGCCTGAGCACCTCGACCATGAGAAGCCCGCTGAAAACCGCATCCCAGATCAACGGCGCCACAATGGCGATCCCGAGTATCAGGGTCACCACCCCGATCAACCATCGCCAGTTCCGCGAGCGGGACGAGGCCGATTGGCTTGTTGACATGTCGGACCTCCGGAAATAAAAACGGCAGCGAAGGGTCGCTTCGCTGCCGTGATCTGCTCACACGGTCATCGGGGTGGCGGCCCGCCCTCGACGGGCAACGGGGGTCGATCCCTGACGGCGGGTGGTCTGAGGCCCTGGCCCGGCCCGGATGGGAAGAGCCCCTGGCGACGTATCCGAAGATCCAGGATGGTCCGCCGCATCTCGGCCTCAAACCGCTCTTCGAATAGGGTCAGCCGGGCCTGCTGTTCCAGACTCAAGATCGTTCGGACCTCGTTTCTCACGGCGCGCTCCCGCCCCCTGAAGTCGGCTTCGGTGCGATCCAGCTCCTCCAGCCTCGCTTTGATGTCCTGATCCCGCGAGGGCCGCTGTCTCAGCAGCACGGCAAGTTCATCTCGTAGCAGGTGTTGCCGCCTCTGGAATTCGCGGCGTGCAGCCTCCAATTGAGTCAGTTTGGGAAAGAGCTTGGCTGCCTGATCTTCACTGAGATCGAGCGCTTCCGTCATCTTCCAGATCTTGATCGTCTCAATCAAACGTCTTCCCTCTCCGGGCCCGGGCGAACCGGGACCTGGAGGCGTGAACGGCTGCCCCTGGGCCGAAGAGACGACGAGGAACACTCCGACGACTCCAACAACGGCCAGCAGGGCACGGCGACGTCTGGCTAAAGCACCATCCCACGAAGGTCTCATGACTGTGACCATCGGAAACTCCTCAGGCGATCGAGCAGGATCTGACGTTCCTCCTCGCTCAGCGAGGCAATCCATTCCGCGGGGTCGGACTCGGGGTGCTGGACCCAGGCGGTTTCGAGCCGATCCGCAATCTCATTCACCCAGGGAAGGCGCTGGATGGCAGCCGCCAGGGCTGAAGGATCGTCGACGATTTCTCCCGCCAGCACGTACGGCTCGCCTGAGCGTCGCTTCACGTCATCGGTGTTCGGGCTCATGGCCACGCTCCCGCTCCCGCTTTCGCGGCTCGCGGACTGCTCCGTAGCGGGCGGCGTGTCGTGTCGGTCGGGCCAGACCGGCAAGAAGCCAGGCAGCCTGATGACGATGAGGATGGAGACCGCCGCAACAGCCACGCCGGCAATGAAGGGCCGGGAAAAGACGAACCACGATCGGAGGCCAGCCAACCAGCCGGTGGATTCCTGCTTGCTGTCGAAGGCCTCCTGTTGGATGTGGTGTTTCAGCGAGGGGAGGAACTCCTCCCAGAAGCGCGGCGACGGCTCCGGAACCGCGTCGGCCTGGACCAGCGCCAGGAGATTCTGGTACGCGGAGAACTCGGTGGCGCAGGACGTACAGGCCTGAAGATGCGAGAGGGCCTCGACGCGCCGCTCGGAGGGCAGCTCCTCATCCACCAATTCCAGTAACCTGGTTTCAGCTTCCTCGCATCGCATCTCGAAGAGTGATCCTCTCGGCCATCATGCGCCTTCGCGCAAATGAGCCAACCTCTGCCGCAGAGCTTTCACGGCATGAAAATAATGCACCTTGGCCGTCGCCTCGGTGACCCCAAGAATCTCGGCGATCTCCCGGTGCGCCATTTGATGATGCACGCGCAACGTCAGGCTCGCCCGCTGTTGCGGAGGAAGGGTCTCAATAGCACGGGCCAGGGCGTCCTGTCGTTCTTTCTCCTCCAGTTGCCCCAGCGACCCCACGGAAGGATCGACCGGCTCGGGCGCCTCGTCAACCACGCGGTGGGGGGAGCGGGAACCCCGATTCAGATGGTTGAGACAGCGATTCACCACGATCCGGTAGAGCCAGGTGGAAAAGCTGGAGCGACGATCGAAACGACCCAGGTGCTTGTACACTTGAAGAAAGGCTTCCTGCGAGACGTCACGAGCATCCTCAGCATTCCTGGTCATCCGGTATGCCAAATTGTAGACCTCCCGCTGGCGCTTTCGGACCAATTCATCGAACGCAGTCCCATCGCCCCGCAAGAACCGATCGATCAGTTCGAAGTCCGCCTCGCGCAAGGTCCTTGTCTCTCACCGAGAACCATCCCCCGCTCGATCGGCCGAGCCCCAGAACTCCGCTCCCTTCCAAGGGCGCCCCCGGAACACCATAACCCCTGGCTTTCCCCCCAGGCTCTCAAAACGCGAATCACGCAAATCTATGGTATTAGAACAGGCCAAAGGCTCGAAAGTTTACTGCCTGGCCTTATTTCTTCCGGCGCTGATGCCGCGTCCGCTTCAACAGCTTCTTGTGCTTGTGCTTGCTCATCTTCTTCCGACGCTTCTTGACCACACTCCCCACTCACATCCCCCCTTTCTGCCCTCACGCCTGCTCGGTGAATTCGCCCTCCGGCACTGTGGAGGTGGTGATGCTGCCTCGTTTGATGTGAAACTTCTCCAGTCGATACTGAAGGGTCCGGTAGCTCAGGCCCAGGAGCCGCGCGGCCTTCGTGATCACCCAATCGGATTTCTCCATGGCTTGTACGATCAGATCGCGCTCCAGCGCCTCAAACGAGATCCCCTGTTCGGGGATCTCGATCCCGAACGTGCCGCCAGGCGCGCTCACAGCGACGGGTTGGGCGGGAAGGGCGAAGAATCGCACTTCGATCGGAAGGTCGTAATGCTCGATCTCAGGCCCCTCGGAAAGGAGCATTGCCCGCTCCACCACCGCCTCAAGTTGTCGAACGTTGCCTGGCCAGTGATAGTTCATCAGGAGCCGCATCGCCTCATTGGTGATCCCGCGAATTGGCTTTCGTGTGCTCTCGGCGTGTTTCTTGATGAAATGCTCGACGAGCTGTGGGATGTCGGTGCTTCGCTCCCGGAGGGGCGGGATCACGATGGACACGACGTTCAATCGATAAAACAGGTCCTCCCTCAATAACCCCTCTTTGACCGCGTCGGCGGGATCCTTGTTGGTGGCAGCAATGACTCGCACGTCCACATCGATCTCGTTCTTCCCGCCCAGTCTTCTGAACGTTCCGCCCTGGAGAATTCGCAGGAATTTTGCCTGGGTCGATACCTGCATCTCTGCCACTTCATCGAGGAAGATCGTCCCTCCGTCCGCTAACTCAAAGCAGCCGGCTCTTCGCTCCACAGCCCCTGTAAATGCGCCTCTTTCATGGCCAAAGATCTCGCTCTCAAGCAGACTTTCGGGAATCGCCGCACAGTTCACCGCAATGAAGGGGTGATCCCTGCGTTGGCTCTGCCGATGGATGGTTCTGGCAACCATCTCCTTCCCCGTCCCACTCTCCCCGATCAGCAGCACAGTGGAGTTGCTCCCAGAGACCTTGTGGATCTTTTCGAAGACCTCCTGTATCCGGAAGTGGCTGCCTACGATCCCTTCGATGCGGAAGCGTTCCTCCAGTTGCTGTCGCAGGAGCCGGTTCTCCTCGCTCAACTGGATCCGTTCGAAGGCCCGCTTGATGGTGAGCAGAAGCTCTTCCCGCTCGATCGGTTTGGTCAGGTAGTCGAATGCTCCCCGCTTCAGCGCCTGCTCGGCCGAATCCAGGGACCCGTATGCGGTCATCAAGATGACCAGGGTGGGCGGGTCGTCCCGCGTCAACCGCTCCACCAGTGAGAGGCCATCGGTCCCAGGCATCCGAAGATCGGTCAAGACCAGGTCAAATGGCTTCTCCTGGCATCGCCTCACGGCCTCTCCACCTCCGGGCGCCGTCTCGACCGAGTAGCCCTCGGCCGACAGGATGGTCCGCAGGATCTCCCGCTGCGGGCCCTCGTCATCAACCACCAGGATCCTGCCCCTCGGCATCAGGCCTGCCCCCCCACCGGCAGCCGGATCCTGACGGTCGTTCCCTGTTCGCGGGCGCTGTCCAGCGCGATCAACCCGCCATGCTCCTCCACAATCTTTTTCGTCAGGGCCAACCCCAGGCCGATCCCGACCTCCTTCGTCGTAAAGTACGGCTCAAAGACTTTCGGGAGGTGTTCGGAGGCGATCCCGCACCCGGTGTCGCGGAAACTGACCTCAACCCACCGTCTGTCCCCGGGAAGAGGGGCTGAGCTCGACGGGTCGGCCCCATTCACCAACTGAGCGGCGATCGAAAGCTTTCCCCCTTGAGGCATGGCCTGGAAGGCGTTCACCAGGACATTCACGAAGCAGGTCTTGATCTGCTCCCCGTCCACCAACACCCTCGGCAACTCAGCCGGATAGCCACGCTCGATCTCGATCCCCTGTTCCTTTGCCTTCCCGCCGGCCATCCTCGCCACATCGTCTAACAGCGGCGGCAGATCACACGGGCGCGGCTGGAGCTTGAGCGGCTTGCCGTAGGTCAGGAAATTGGTGATCATAGTGTCCAGACGATGGATCTCGGCTTTGACGCCGGAGACCAGGTAGGTGAACTCGTCCCTCGAGCGTGCATCGGCAGGCGCAAATCGACTCTGCAGATGATCGATGCTCAGGTTGATGAAGTTCAATGGATTGCGGATCTCATGGGCGATCCCCGAGGCCAATTGGCCGATGCTGGAGAGGTGCTCCGCCCGATGGAGACGGTTCTCCAGCTCCTTGTTCGCGCGAAGCTTGGCCACCATGTCGTTGAAGCTCTTGGTGAGCTGGCCGATCTCATCTCGCCGCTCCACAGGCAAGGTCTCCCGAAGATCGCCCTGGGCCACCCGCCGCGCCGCCTGGACTACCTGGTCAATCGGCTTGGTGTACTTCCAGGAAAGGATGAGCGAGGCGACGATCCCGAGGCCGAAGACCAGCACGGTCGCGATCAGCCTCTTGATGAAGTTAAATCGAGAGATGTGGGCAAAATCATCCAGCACCATGCTGATCAGGGCGTAACCCATCCGCTGGTTTCCGACCACGATCGGCACGATCAGGTTGTAGTTCTTTTGACCCTTCTCGACCCCGAGCGCCTCGCCCAACCGGGCGGTGATGAAGAGGTCCCGACGCTTGGGGTCGATTGTGGCCCCAACCCGCTTGGGATTGCTGCTGGCGATGACCTCCTTCTCATTGCTGATGATCGAGATCTCATTGACCCCTTTTTGTTGCAGCCGACTCACATAATCCTGCAGGCGCGCCTCGTCCGTCCGCCCCTTGGACGTGAGGCGCTCCACGCTGATCTGAATGGCCGTGGAGAGGTCCATGGTGTGCTTCTCCACCTGGTCGATCAGCGCCCGCTCCGCCTGCCAGTACAGGACGAACAGAGAGGCCAGGGTCAGCAGCAGAAGGGAGAACATCATCATGAGGAGCTTCGCCCTCAGCCCAAGATTATCGAAAAGCGCCTTCATGCGTGATCAGCCTCCTCGTAACCTGCCCTGTGCGGGACCCGTCCGGGAGCCTAGTACCGTTCCAACTATTCATGGTGACTTTGCCGTTGCGCGCGGTCTGGATCATTGCCAGAAGGGACACCGCTCAGATTCGGCGCATCACGTTGGAACGGCACTAGCTTATCGGAAAGGCCAGAGGTTGTAAAGCCGGAAGGGGCAAAGCAAAAACGAACGCCCTTGATTATCTGGTGCGAGGTGCAAAGTGCGAGGTGCGGGGTGTGAGAACCGCATCAGAAGCAAACGCCCTTTAACGGGGGGACACAAGCAAAGAGCACGCGGGTTCGTGGGCCGCCTGGAGCTCTACCAGTACCGCTCTTCCTTCCATGGATCAGCGTTGTTGTTGTACCCGCGGACTTCCCAGAATCCCGGCTTATCTTCTGAACTGAATTCCAGCCCCCGAACCCATTTCGCGCTCTTCCAGAAGTAGCGCTTCGGCACCACCAGCCGCAAGGGCCAGCCGTGCTCAGGGGCCAAGGGTTCGCCGTTGTGGGCGTAGGCAAAGAGGACATCGTCATCGAGGAACGCGTCAATTGGCAGATTTGTCGTGAAGCCCTCCTCAGCGTGGGTCACCACGAATTTCGCCTCCGGGAGAATCATCACCCGCTTCATAAGCTCTCGAACCGACACCCCCTCCCATTCGTTGTCCAGCTTGCTCCAGGCGGTCACACAATGGACATCGGAGATGATCTGTGCCTTAGGAAGGGACATGAACTCCTGGTAATTGAGACGAAGCGGGGTTTCGACCAGTCCGAAGATGCGGAAATCCCATGTGTGGGGATTGAAACGGGGGACGGAGCCGGCATGCAGCACCGGCCATTTTTCGGTGAGATACTGGCCCGGCGGATTACGGCCCCGTTGATCCTGTTCTGTCTCTTTCTCCTTCTTTAACCAGCCCATTGGCTCTCCCGCTCAGGCTCAAAAAGGACGGTGATATTTTCCGGGATGCTGTCGTACAATGCAAGAGAAAAGGAGCAGCAATGGTCGAGTGGAAGCAGCAGCGAATCGACTGGCCGTACCGGGCCCTTGAAGGACGTCCGGAGGATCATGTCGGTCTCAGCGGCACTCTCCTTCGTCTGATTACGGAAGAGCCGCTCTCAGAGAGAACCCTCCTGGATGTGGGGTGCGGCAGCGGTCGCTTGAGCTTTGCCTTGACGAGGGAAGCCCGCCGGATCATCGGCATCGACCGCTCAGCCGAGGCGATCGTGCGGGCGCGGGATCGCGCGTTGGCTCTCGGGCTCAATCACGTGACGTTCGTGTGCTGCGATGCGGAGACAATCGATTATCGTGACCTGGGTCCGATCGATCTCGTGGTTGCCAATCTCTGCATGTCGGACGAGATCCTGCGGCGGGCGGCCGCTGTGCTTGAGCCGGGGCGCTTCATCGCCTTTGCGGCCTTTCACCAAGACCAATGGAGAGAGAGCGGCAAGGCCTCCCGATATGCGTACGGCGAGGGACGG
>Ga0184615_10000275_pt1 | contig 30912 bp, 29 predicted proteins | sample PLM4_65_coex_FD_133134 | JGI IMG/M metagenome (GOLD analysis project Ga0184615, IMG submission 133134) | Groundwater sediment microbial communities from an aquifer in East River, Colorado, USA - PLM4_65_coex | ecosystem: Environmental > Terrestrial > Soil > Riparian zone | place: USA: East...
CGTCCCTCGTCCGCTCCGGATCGATGCAATGGCTGAGGCAGCAGAGGTGTTGATCGGGCAGCACGATTTCACCTCATTCAAGGCGGCAAAGAGCTCAGTTGAGCACCCAGTTCGCCAGGTATGCTTGGCCCAGGTTCGTCAAGAGGGAGAGCATCTTCTCTTTGAGATCGCCGCGGACGGCTTCTTACGCCACATGATTCGGATCATCATGGGCACGCTCCTAGACGTTGGGAGGGGGAAGCTGGCACCTGGAGATATTAAAGCGATACTTGAAGCTAAGGATCGTAATCTGGCGTCAAAAACACTCTCCGCACATGCTCTGTGCTTGCTGGAGGTTGGCTATCGACCATTTGGGACGATGGCGGAAATAGGTTGACAGCAGGCGACGGTAGGATAGTATGTGGGCATCTGGGCAGGCGGCGGTGGGCAGGGCGTGCGTAAGCTTATCTGGGATAACGCAAGACAGCCACGCTGGGTAGCGGAAGGAGGGGTTCGATGGGGATCACCAGGCGAAACCGATGTATCTGGTTGAGGAGTGTCGGGAGGGGGGGACTGATAGTCGCCCTGCTGCTAGGCTTTGCGCTCACCCTCGCTAACCCAGGGGTGGCCGATGCAGGCGGCTTCAAGGGCCGGAAGGTTCTTCTGACCGTCGGCACCGTCGATGGCAGTGGACCAACGACGGCCTGTCCTGAGAAGTTCCACTTTGCGCATATCTCGGAAATTCTCGGTGTAAGCACCCTGTCCTACGCCCTGGAACTTGGACCGACTATTGTGGCTATCACTGATGATATGGGCTCTGGTCTCCCGGCGGGTCTCCGGGGGTGAGTGCGCACGGGTGGTTCTAGTAGCACGGGCAACCTCCGGAGAAGGCAATTGCAATAACTGGACGAGCAACACTGGCGGCGAGAGCGGCACGGATGTTAAGTTTCCTATTGACTGGGGTTCTGCTGCAGCCAGCCTGGTTGCTCCGTGGGTCCCCGACGTCACTCAATGTAACATACAGCGTCAAACTTGGTGCGCAGGAGACAAATAAGGCAAACCGATCAGGACCGTCGAGGGGTTGGAGCGGGAAAGGAGTCACAGAGGAATCGAGATCTCGTTGAAGCCAGAATTGAAACCTAGGCTCCAGACAGTAATCATCGGCGCCGGTCTTCTTGCCATCGGGCTGCTTGTGGGGCGGTTTGCCCTTGGAGGAGAGGCGCCCGGGAGAAAGCAGGAGCCGGGAGTGGCTGCAAGGATCGACGACCAGGTGATCAGCATGCAGGAACTGGAGCAGGGGCTCGCCTCCCAGCTCGCCAAGATCCAGGAGCAGAGGCACCAGCTCATGGAGTCGAAGCTGGAGGAGCTGATTGCAGGACGTCTCCTGGCACGGGAGGCCAAGCGACGTGGGATCTCGGTGGAGGAACTCCTGAAGGCCGAGGTCGTCTCGAAGGTCCCCGAGGCGACCGAAGCAGACGTCACAGCATTCATCACCCAAAACAAGGGGCGCCTGCAAGCGGAGACGGCAGAGCTTCGGCTCAAGGTGCGCGAGCACCTGAGGGAGCAGAAGGTGGCACAGCAGCGAAGCGCCTACGTGGCAAGCCTGGAGCGAAGCGCCAAGGTGGAGCGCTTCCTTGAAGAGCCAGAGCCGCATCGGGTAACGGTGAAGGTGGAAGGAGCCTTCGTCAAAGGTCCAAAGGATGCCCCGGTCACCATCGTCGAGTTCTCGGACTTCCAGTGCCCGTACTGCCGCACCGTCGTGGCGACGGTCAAGGATGTGATGCGCCAGTACTCGGGCCGCGTCAAGTGGGTGTATCGGGACTTTCCGATCGCCGGCCTCCACCCCCAGGCACCCAAGGCGGCCGAGGCTGCCCGGTGCGCCGGGGAGCAGGGAAAGTTCTGGGAATACCACGATCTCCTCTTCGACGATCAGGCTCAGGCAACGACTGCAGACTTCAAACGGTTCGCTGATCAATTAAAGCTTGATCAAAAGAGTTTCGCGCAATGTCTGGACAGCGGAAAGCAACAGCCTGCGGTCCAGTCAGACGTCGAGGAAGGCGCTCGACTCGGGATCACCGGAACCCCGAGTTTTTTCATTAACGGCCGTCTTCTGGTGGGTGCCCAGCCGCTGGACACCTTTCGAAAGGTCATTGACTCGGAACTCCGCCCCCATTCGAAGTAATCAGCCCCAGCACCCCCTACGCTGTTCCTCAATCCCGGCCCACTTGACATGGTAATTGCGAACTCCCCATCACCACTCGGCAGGTGGCTCGCCTTTGCTTCATCCTTGCGCAACGCGACTGCCTGTGTTAACGTTTTCAGCCGGTTCCAGGATGAGGCGATCGAGGAGCAGCCGATGGCGCGTGGCTACGACTTCAAGACGATCGAAGCGAAGTGGCAGCGGACCTGGGAGGAGAGCGGGGCCTTCACGGCAACCGAAGATCCCGGACGAGCGAAGTTCTATCTCTTGGAGATGTATCCGTATCCCTCCGGCAGGATCCATATGGGACATGTTCGAAACTATGCCATCGGCGACGTGATGGCGAGGTTCCTCCGGATGCGGGGATACAATGTGTTGCACCCGATGGGATGGGACGCCTTCGGTCTTCCTGCAGAGAATGCCGCCATCGAGCATCGGACTCATCCGGCCAAGTGGACCCACGAGAACATCGCCTACATGCGAACCCAGCTCAAACAGATGGGGTTCTCCTACGACTGGGACCGCGAGATCACGTGCAGCGATCCCGACTACTACAGATGGGGACAGTGGCTCTTCCTGAAGCTGTACGAGAAGGGCCTGGCCTACAAGAAGTCCTCGGCCGTGAACTGGTGCGACGTGTGCCAGACCGTGCTCGCCAACGAGCAGGTGGAGGGCGGCCTGTGTTGGCGGGATGAGAGCCCCGTCGTCCAGAAGGAGCTGCCCGGGTGGTTCTTCAAGATCACCGCCTATGCTGAAGAGCTGCTTAGCGGCCTGGACCAGTTGCCCGGATGGCCCGACCGAGTGAAGGTGATGCAGCGCAATTGGATCGGCAAGAGCGTCGGGGCGGAGGTCCGCTTCCCCCTTGCCGACCGGCAGGAGGCGCTCACGATCTTCACCACCCGACAAGACACCCTCTTTGGCGCCACCTTCATGATCTTGGCGCCCGAGCATCCGCTGGCCCTCGCGCTCTCGAAAGGGACGCCGCATGAGCGGGACGCCCACGCCTTCGTCCAGCGAATGAAACGGGAAGACAAGGTGAGGAGAACCGCAGCGGATGCCCAAAAAGACGGTGTCTTCACCGGGGCATACGCCATCAATCCCCTGACCCGTGAGCGGATCCCGATCTGGATCGGAAACTTCGTCCTGCTCGAGTACGGCACCGGAGCCATCATGGCGGTCCCGAGCAATGACCAGCGCGACTTCGAGTTCGCCAAGAAGTACGGCCTCCCGATCCGGGTTGCGGTCAAGCCGGCTGATGCCGATCTGGACGAGGGCGGCATGCAGGGAGCCTATGAGGGGGAGGGCGTGTTGGTCAACTCGGGTCCTTTTACCGGCATGCCCAGCCAAGAGGCGCGCGAGGCGATCGCCGATTTCCTGCAGCGGGAAGGGATCGGGACGCGCGCGGTCAACTACCGGCTTCGCGACTGGGGGATCTCGAGACAGCGGTATTGGGGGAACCCGATCCCGATCATCTATTGCGATCGGTGCGGGACGGTCCCGGTCCCGTACGAGGATCTGCCGGTCATCCTGCCTCAGGACGTCGAGATCACCATGAAGGGCGGCTCCCCACTCGCAAAGGAGACCTCGTTCGTGAACGTCCCCTGTCCCCGCTGTGGACGTCCAGCCAAGCGAGAGACCGATACGATGGACACCTTCGTCGATTCCTCCTGGTACTTCCTCCGGTTCGCCAGCCCCCACGCGCACGATGGGCCGGTAGCGCCGTCTCAGGTCAACTACTGGATGCCGGTGGATCAGTATATCGGGGGGATCGAGCATGCGGTCCTCCACCTCCTGTACGCTCGATTCTTCACGAAGGTGGTTCGCGACCTCGGGCTGGTCATCGTCGATGAGCCGTTCACAAGGCTGCTGACCCAGGGAATGGTGTGCAAGGAGACCCATCGTTGCTCAGAACACGGGTTTCGGCTGCCAGAGGAGGTCGATGCCGAAGGCCGGTGCCGGGAATGTGGCCGTCAGGTCGAGATCGGGCGGACAGAGAAGATGTCAAAATCCAAGAAGAACATCATCGACCCAGAGGATCTCCTGGCACAGTACGGTGCCGATACTGCTCGCTTGTTTTGCCTGTTCGCCGCGCCGCCGGAAAGAGATCTGGAATGGTCTGACCAGGGAGTGGAGGGATCGTTCCGCTTCCTGACCAGGATCGCCCGCCTCGTTGAGGAGCGGGAGGAGTCCCTCACACGACCCTCCGTCCCGATCCCCTTCTCGAGACTCATTGCAGGTCGGGCCCTCTACCGGAAGGCCCAGCAGACGGTCAAACGAGTCACAGAAGACGTCGAAGACGAGTTCCACTTCAATACCGCCATCAGCGCCCTCATGGAGCTGTCCAACGAGATCAGCCGCTTTGACCTGGTGGGTCCGTCGGGTGAAGAGGAGGAACGGCGCTTCGCCTTCACGTACGCGGTCGAGACCCTCTTGATCCTCTTGTCGCCCTTTGCGCCGCACCTGTGCGAGGAACTCTGGGAGCGTCTCGGCCGGGACCGAAGCATCTTTCGAGCGCCCTGGCCGACCTACGAGCGCGCCGTCATCCAGGCGGAAGAAATCCTGGTGATCATTCAGGTGGACGGGAAGGTTCGGGGCCGGGTGTTCCTGCCCGCAGATGCCGATGATGAGGCCATGCGGAAGGCGGCTCTTGAAGATGACCGGGTCAGGGGATGGCTCCAGGAGAGACCGGTCAAGAAGGTGGTGGTGGTGCCGAAGAAGCTGGTGAACATCGTCACCGGGGGAGCCCGGTGAAGGCCATCGCCCAATTGGTGCTCCTCCACATGCTGCTCCTCCTGACGCTGGCCGGATGCGGCTATCGGCCGCTGGGGTCCGGGGGGATCAGCGATCTGCCGCTTACTGTCAAGACGATCGCTATCGGCACCCTCAAGAATCGGACTCTCCGTCCGACAATTCAGCCGGCATTGAAGGAAGCCCTCATTCGGCGGTTTGCGGCCGATGCCCGGATCCGAGTCGTGGAGGAGGGAGCCGACGCCCTCTTAGAAGGGGCCATCGAAGGGTTCGGTGAAGAGCCGCTCGCCTTCGATTCCACAGACACGGCCAGAAGGCTCCGGGTGAGCATCTCTTTTTCGTTCACTCTCAAAGATCGGCTGAAGGACAGAGTGCTGCTCCGCGATGGGGTGGCAGGGGTCGCCTATTACCTCGCTGCGCCAGGCGTCGCCGCCACCAGGGCCGCCGAGGACGAGGCCACCCTCCGGGCGGTGGCCGATCTGGCCGAACGGGTGGTCAATCGAGTCGTGGACGGAGTGTGATGGAGCGGAGGGGCGAGAAAGCCCGGTCAGTTGCCGAACAGATCGGCAGGAGGGAGATCGCGCCCGTCTACTGCCTTCACGGGGAAGATGACTACCGCAGGGAAGAAGCGCTCGCGCAACTCATCAATGCGTTGCTGACGGAAGGTGCAAGGGATCTGAATCTCGAACAGATCCGACCGGAGGAAGCAGGGACAGGATCGATCCTGGGGGGTGCCAGGACCTACCCGTTTCTTTCGACCCATCGGGTCATATTGATCCGAGGCGCCGAGGCCCTATCCCGAGAGCAGCAGGAGGAGGTGCTGGCCTATCTGAACGATCCGTCTCCTACGACCTGCCTTGTGCTGTCCGCGGCGCGCCTTGACCTCAGGACCCGATTGGCGGCGGCGATTCAGAAGAAAGGCGTCATCCTTCGCTTTGATCGACTGGAAGCCAATTCGTTGAAAGACTCGCTTCTGGCAGCGGCCCGGGGACACGGGAAACGCCTTTCCCAGGAGGCGATTGATCTGCTCATTACACTGGCAGGTGATGATCTGCGCCAACTGATCTACAGCGTAGAAAAAGCCGCGCTCTTCGTGGGAGAGGGGGAGGAGATAGGCCCTCAGGACATCGAGGCTCTGGTTGGTGAGACTCGGGCCCGGTCGATCTTCCAACTGACCGATGCCGTTGGCGCCCGGGACCTGGATATTGGGCTCCGCTGTCTGACCGGCTTGATGGAGGGTGGGGAAGAACCCCTGGCAATCCTCGGCATGCTTGCGCGCCAGATCCGCCTTCTGGTCCGGGCGAAGGCGCTTGGGGAGCAGTCGGCCCCGTCGAGTGCCATGGCCCGCACGCTCGGCCTGCCCCCTCGCGTCGTCGCAACCATAGCCGAGCAAGCCGCCTTGCTTTCTTGGCAGCAGCTCTCCGACTCCTTCCGTTGTCTCTGCAGGGCCGACCTTGCGATCAAGACGGGAAGGGCCGGTGCCCCCTTGGTCCTGAATCGACTTGTCTGGGATCTCTGCCGGGTGTGAGGCTTACGACGATCGCGTGAGGGCGTGGAGCTGGCGAGCCAGTCTCGACTTATAGCGGGCCGCGGCGTTCTTGGGGATGAGCCCTTTACCTGCGGCCTTATCGATCAACGGAACGGCGTGCGCGAAGGCCTTTTCCGCTCCCTCCCGATCTCGTCCCTCTAACCCTGCCCGTACCTTCTTGATGGCCGTTTTTACGCTGCTCTTTGCCGCGCGATTGCGAAGGCGTCGTGTCCGGCTCTTCCTCAACTGTTTCACTGCTGATTTGATAATCGGCATCGGTGCATCTCTCCTTTGTTGGGCCCGCCGCATTTGGGTTCGGGCGGGCAGTGGCGTTCATTAAAGAGGAGTGGCACAGGCTTGTCAAGGGATTTCTGATGAAACAGGAAAAGCCGGGCGGGATCGCACGGGCCGCGGGCGTGGTCAGCGGCGCCACCTTGCTGAGCCGAGTCCTTGGGTTTGTGCGCGATCTGATCATTGCGAGGGCCTTCGGTGCCGGAACCGCAACAGACGCCTTTTTTGCCGCCTTCCGGCTCCCGAACATGTTGCGGGAGCTGCTGGGCGAAGGCGCCCTCTCGGCGGCGTTCATCCCGGTCTTCACCGAGTCCTTCTCGAAGCGAGGCCGAGAGGGCGCCTGGCGGCTGGCCTGGACCGCCCTGACCCTGCTCACATCCCTTCTCGTGCTGGTCTCCGTCGCGGGCATCCTGCTGGCACCGTGGCTGGTCCGGCTCATCGCTCCCGGGTTTCAGGCCGTTCCGTCGAAACTCGACCTCGCCATCTTCCTGTCCCGGATGATGTTCCCTTACATCCTCTTTGTCGGGGTGGCGGCCCTGCTCATGGCAATCCTCAATGCCCAAGGGCACTTCGCCACCCCAGCCCTCTCGCCCACCATGTTGAACATCGCCATGATCGGCTGCGCCCTCTTTCTCACTCCGCACGTGAACCCACCGATCCTGGCCCTTGCAGTCGGCGTCCTCATCGGTGGAGCCGGCCAGCTCCTGATCCAGATGCCGGTCGCATGGCGGCGGGGGATGAGCGAGCACCGGGGCATCGATCTGCGTGATCCGGGCATCCGGCGGATCGCACGCCTCATGGCGCCGGGCGTTGCAGGGCTTGCCATCACCCAGGTCAATGTCTTCATTGGCACGTTCCTCGCCTCGTTTCTGGGGGAGGGGGGCATCTCGATCCTCTACTACGCCTTTCGCCTCATCCAGTTCCCCATCGGCATCTTCGGTGTAGCAATCGCCACCGCAGCCTTCCCTACAATGGCCAAGCAAGCAACCGACCGCTCACTTGCGGAGCTGGGTGACACCGCGGCCTACTCGATCCGCCTCGTGCTTTTCGTGACCCTGCCTTCGATGATAGCCCTCATGGTCTTTCGAGTCCCAATTGTCCAGCTCCTCTTTGAGCGTGGCGCGTTCGACCGATCGGTGACCCTGGCAACGGCTGACGCCGTCTTTTTCTATGCCCTCGGCCTGGGAGCCTACGTCTCGAACCGGATCCTCGTCGCCGCATTCTATTCGATCCAGGATACGACGAGCCCAGTCAAGATCGGGGCAGTCGCCGTGCTGGTGAATATCGCCTCAAGTCTGCTGCTCATGCGGCCGCTTGGGGTGGGCGGCCTCGCGTTGGCGACAGCCCTCTCATCTTTTGTGAACCTGGGCCTTCTGCTGACTGCGTTCCGGCGACGTCTAGGGCGGCTAGGCAAGGTCCCGCTTCTCCCCTCGCTCCTCCGGCTCGGCGCCGCTTCCGTCATGATGGGCCTGGTGGGGCTCGCGCTCTTGCATCTCCGCGACCCTGTGATGGTCGGAGCGCCTTTCCGGCGCGCCATGGTGTTGGCGTGTGAGCTGTTCATAAGTTTCGCCACCTTCCTCGCCGCCGCTGCCTATCTGCGCTCCGAGGAACTGAGGTCCTTACTCAAAAGAGTCCTCCCCTGAAGACGGACGGACGAGGCGCTGACCGCACATGGCGGCTTGGCGCTCGTGGCGGAGGCCGACACACCGTGTCATTGCTCCGAAAGTCTCTCGGTGTCATTCATTGCGAGCCTGCGTCGGCAGGCGCAGCAATCTCATAGTTCTTCATACAGGTACGGTGAGGTTGCCACGCTCCTTTCAGTCGCTCGCAATGACGAGGCATTGGGTTGAACCCTCGCCACGGACTTTCATGCCCATGGGCGCGCTAATGGATCATGAGGTATTGCGAGGCGAAGCCCCCTCGGCGTGCTCGGGGCAGGCTGGGCAATCTGTAGATCGTTCTCTCAGAGCAGTGACATTGCGTCGGTCGCGCCGCTCCCTCGCAATGACGCGCGACTTTCGAGGCAATACCGCGGGGGACGCGGGGCCCGAGCGGCCGTGGGAGTGAGTGAGTCCCCGCGGCGATCGTTGCCCGTCGCTTCCCATGCGGGTCACCGGGTCGTAAGCCCGCAGTGACCGGCTCACGCTGGCGCCTCAGCCATGTCTATCGCTGTTTTTGGGTGGAAGATTTTGGTGGAAGATTTTGGTTGACGGTCTGCTTAGGACATGTTAAATAGTTAAATTCATTACGCCGTAGTCCTCCATGTCGCATGCCCTAGGCAGCCGGACTTGCTATCGAGGGACAGGTCTTTTTGCTGGCGGGATAGCCGGGGCGGCCACCACCGAGGAGAAGGCCGTCTAGGCGCAACAGTACGGGAAGGCATCCGGTTACAGAGAGGCACATCGGGTCCACACAGGATCGCTCCGACGAGCCTGGGATGTAGATCAGGGTAGTGTTATCGGACGGGATGAAGATGAGAGGGAGGTCGAGAAGGCGATGCCGATAAGCGCTTTCGGGAGTCCGGGTCTGGAGAAGAACGTTGGAAACTTCGAATTGATCGATACGCTCCGGGAATGGGGAATCACCCATTACAGCGGGGTGAATGGTGGGGGAGTCGTGCATGTCACGAAGTATCTCGTCCCGCTGACCGATCTGTCGCAGGTTGCGGATGGCGTTCCACGGATGCTGACTCTGGGCGAATACGCGTCGGGTTTCATGCCGTTGGGCTATTACCTAGCCTCGGGGCGAATCGCCTGCTCGATCACAACGACTGGGGCGGCCACGAAACTCGGAGCCAGCGGGCTCACTGATGCCAAGCTGCATAATATCCCAGCCCTGTATCTCATCGCCCTGAATTCGACCGGCTCCATTGGGAAAGCGCCCCTACAGGATGTGTCAGAGTATGGCATGAACGTCGTCCCGCAGCTTCAAGCTGAGCTGGGGGACGGCTGTATTGTGATCGATAATATCCACCGGCTTGAGCAAGATCTTGTCAAGGTGCAAAATATCCTTCTCGAATCGCGACCGGTCGCGATCGCGTTCCACCCCGACATTCTGGCCAGAGACATCCAGGTGGATGTTCCGAAAGCCGAAAAGCCCCGCATCCTCCACAAAGAAGATATCGAGGTCTTCCTCAAGCAGTTCCCGCCGATGGCAAAGAAACGACGGGTGATTATCTACGTGGGCGAGGAGGCGGCGTTCAGTCCGAACATCCAAGAGCTTTCCACAGAGCTGTCTGAACTCCTGCAAGCCCCTACCGTCTGGTCCGTCAACGGGGGCAACGCCGTTTCCCACAAGAACCCGTATGGCTATGGGTACATCATGTTCGGCGGCAACGACAAGGCCATGGAACTCTGGCGGAGCATGAACCAAGAGGACATTTTGATTACGCTCGGGTTCTGCCCGGGAGAGTATTCGATCAATCTCGAGTCCATTCCGGCCAAATGGACGTGGCACTTTGGCGCGTACATGCATGGCTACGGCGAGATCAAAGGTGATTTCCGACACCGATGCAAGGGAGGCTACACAAAAATCCGTGGCGATATCGCCTTTGCGCTCGAAGAGGTCATCCCCCGGTTGAAGGCTATGGGCGTCGGGAACGATAGGCCGAAGGTCGAGAGGCCAGACAATCTGAACTTCCGGGAGGTATGTCGAGACGTCCGGAAGGACTGTGTGGACTTCGTCTCATTCTACGAGGAATTGGCAAAGCACTGGCAACCGAACAGCATTGGGTTCGATGACGTCTGCATCGCCTACAAGGATCGCCAGTATGTCACGCAACGGCCCGACTCGAACATCAAATTCTGGACCATGCATCATGGCTCTGCGATGGGCGGCGCATTCGGACTGGGGATCGGCGCCAAGCTGGCGGACCCGAGTCTCCACACCTTCATCTTCTCGGGGGATGGGTGTTGGAGACTCTATGGCGGGTGCCTCTCCGAGGCGGCAAACCTGGATCTCCGCTTGTTCATCATCAATAACGGCACCTATGGGATCGTCGATAAAGGTTTGGAAATCATCATCCCAACGGTCGAGAAGTCCCGGTATCACTCGAAGTTGCGCAGCATCGACTTTGTTGCGGCAGCAAAGGCCCACGGGTGGGATGGGTTCTACCTGAAGCCCGATCTGAGCAACCTGAAAGAGATCATGGACGCCTGCAATACCCTGGGAGGAAAGTCCATTCTGGTGGATGTCCCTGTCGATAACGAGCAGGTGGTCGGCCTGAACGCGCGACTGCTGAACCTTACGGCTCAAGCCTACCTGTAGGAGAGGGGATAGGGAGAAGGGAAGATGGCGAAGCTCTACTATGACAAAGACGCAGATCTCTCGTTGTTGAAGGGAAAAACGATCGCCATCATGGGATATGGAAGTCAGGGCCACGCCCATGCTTTGAATTTCAAGGACAGCGGCATGGATGTGATCGTCGGCCTCTACAAGGGGAGTACATCGTGGGACAAGGCCAAGGCCGACGGCCTGAAGGTCGCAACCTGTGAGGAGGCGGCTCAAACGGGCGATATCATCATGATCCTTTTGCCCGACCAGACCCACAGGCAGGTGTATCAGGAGGCGATCGAGAAGGCGCTGAAACCGGGCAAGACCCTGATGTTCGCCCACGGCTTCAACATCCACTTCCATCAAATCCTCCCTCCGGCGACCGTGGACGTCTCGATGATCGCGCCCAAGGCCCCAGGGCACCTGATGCGCCAGGTGTTCACCGAAGGCGCCGGCGTCCCGGCCCTGCTGGCCATCCACCAGAACGTTTCGGGGAAGGCAAAAGAGGTGGCGCTGGCCTACGCGAAGGGGATCGGTTGCACGCGGGCCGGTGTCCTGGAGACCACTTTCCGTGAGGAGACCGAGACCGACCTGTTCGGTGAGCAGACGGTCTTGTGTGGGGGGATCTCTGCTTTGGTCAAGGCCGCATTTGAGACGCTGGTGAATGCGGGCTACCAACCGGAACTGGCCTTTTTCGAGTGCATGCATGAGTTGAAGCTGATCGTTGACCTCGTCTACCAGGGTGGCTTGGCGTACATGCGCTACTCGGTCAGCGACACGGCAGAGTACGGTGACTACACCCGCGGCCCCCGCGTCATCGACGAGCGGGTCAAGGCCGAGATGCGGAAGATCCTGGACGAAATCCAGAGCGGGACCTTCGCTCGCGAGTGGATCCTCGAGAATCAGGCTGGCCGACCGGGCTTCCTTGCGATGCGCAAGAAGGACGCGGAGCACCCGATCGAGAAGGTGGGCAAGGAACTCCGCTCGATGATGACCTGGATCAAAGGGCCGGGCAAGCACTGATGCTCGACCCTCAATGGGGACGAGATAGCGAGAACGAGGCGATCAGGTCAGCACCTATCCGACTCAGGCAATAGCACGTCACAGGCCCTCGCACCAGGGCGGAAGGCCCGCGAGGGCCTTTGTTTTTGGCGTGAGCGCGCGATGGTGGATGATAGCGGAATGGCCGGTCTGCTAATGGGACATTCCCTCGAGATCGAGGAAATCTTGCCGGCCCTGAGTACGAGCGTTTTGCGCAGGATGTCAAGGGGCGGTGAAATTCAATCAGCGGTCCTGCGGCCCCGCAGATGAGGTTTCGGCGGGGCCGGGGAGCTATTCGATCCGGATGAAGATCGCAGACGCGTACGGCAAGGGCACGTTCGGACTCTCTTTCGAGATCTTCCCGCCCAAGTCTGACACCGGGGAGGCGCAGTTATTCGCCGCCCTCGATGCCTTGATGATCTTCCGGCCTTCCTTCGTATCCTGCACCTACGGTGCAGGAGGATCGACCAGGGACACAACGTTGGAGCTGACCGTGAGGATCAGCACAGCATTCGGCGTCACAACGGCAGCCCACCGGACCTGCGTGGAATCGACGAAGGATGAGATCCGCCAGTGGTTAAAGAAGGCATCCGATTTGGGCATCGACAATATCGTCGCCTTGCGGGGCGATCCCCCCAAAGGGCAGGCGGCGTTCAAGAAACCTGAGGGCGGGCTTGCGTACGCCAACGAGCTCGTCGCGCTGATTCGCCAGGAGTTCCCCCGCTTCGGCATCGCAGTCGCTGGCTATCCTGAAACGCACCAGGAGGCACCGAGCCCTGAGGTCGATCTGGCGAACCTGAAGCGAAAGGTGGAGGCAGGCGCAGACGCAGTGATCACCCAGCTCTTTTATGACAATGCCGATTTCCTGGAATTTCGCACGCGTTACAACAAGGCGGGTATTGTCGCACCGCTGATTCCAGGTATCCTGCCAGTGATCAACCTGGGTCAGGTTCAACGTATTGCAACCTTATGCGGGGCCAGGCTGCCGGCACCATTTCTTGCCGACCTGCAACAGTATCGGGATGATCCTCATGCGCAACGAGACGTGGGTGTCCAGTACGCCATCCGCCAATGCCAGGCACTCCTTGACGCCGGTATCCCTGGCCTTCATTTCTACGTCCTCAACAAGGCTGAAGCCCCGGGCCGGATCTTACAGGCCTTGAAGCTGCCAAGGTGAGCTGTGATCCGCTGAACCTCTCCTGGGTGACTCCCGTCTCCGCTGACCAGGCGATCATGGGGTCGGCGTCTTGCGCGGGCTGCGTTGATGAGGATGAACGCCATGTTTGATCATTGGTGTACAATGATGATGTCAGGGAGCTGGTGAGCGCGTGACACCTACGCCACTCATTGTGCTTCTCGGGCCGACCGCAGTCGGGAAGTCACACCTCGCCCTCGCGCTGGCGGAAAGAGTAGGGGGCGAGATCCTTGCGGCGGACTCATTGCAAGTGTACCGCGGCCTTGACATCGGTACGGCGAAGCCCGACGCCGACGAGCGACGGAGGATCCCCCATCACCTCCTGGATCTCGTGGAACCGGATCAGTCGTTCACCGCTGCCGACTATGCTCGACTGGCGCGCATCACCATTGCCGAGATCCGTGAACGCGGACATGTGCCGATCCTGGTGGGCGGGACCGGTCTCTATGTCAGAGCGCTCTTACGTGGCTTGTTCGAGGGGCCAGGAGAGGACGCACCGCTCAGGGAGGCACTGCGCGAGGAGGCGGCGCGGAACGGTGTCTCCACCCTTCACCGGCGGCTTCAGACGCTCGATGCGGAGGCGGCGGCTGCCATCCACCCACACGATCTGTTCCGGATCGTGCGAGCGCTCGAAGTATTGGCGCTGAGCGGCCGCCCCATCTCGGCCCTCAGGGTGCAGGCACGGCGACATCACACGCCGGTGCCAGGACCCATCCTCCGATTCGGGCTTGAGCGGGACCGGCAGGAGCTCTATCAGAGGATTGAGAAGAGGGTAGAGGAGATGTTGGCCAGGGGATTCTTAGAGGAGGTTCGCAGGCTGCTCGACCGCGGCTATTCTCCTGCTCTCAAGCCGCTGCGGGCCATCGGCTATCGGCATCTGATCGGATACGTGAAAGGGCACACCACCCTTGATCGAGCGGTCACTTGTCTGAAGCGTGACACCAGGCGCTACGCCAAGCGCCAGCTCACCTGGTTTCGTCACGAAGAAGAGAGCGAGTGGCATTGCGTGGAAGGGCCTGCGGGTACCGAGCGGGTGCTGGACTCGTTCGTTCACCGAATCGAGGGCACATGCGCGAGACAGGAATAGAGCGGATGCGCGTGATCCCGGCCGGTCCCCTGAAGGGCGAACTGACCGTCCCAGGCGACAAATCGATCACCCACCGCGCCATCATCCTGGGATCGCTGGCCGACGGCATCACCGAGATCACCGGAGCCTTACGGAGCGATGACTGTCGCCGCACCGCCAAGGCCTTGGCCGCCATGGGCGCCGTCGTCGAAGAGCTCGGTGATGATCAGCTCCGGATTCAAGGATGCGGGCTCCGCGGGTTGAGGGAGCCGGAGGAGGTCCTGGATGTGGGGAATTCCGGGACAACGATCCGCCTGCTGGCGGGGGTGTTGGCCGCACAGCCGTTCTTCTCAGTTCTTACCGGTGACCAATACCTCCGCAAGCGGCCGATGGCCAGGATTGCCGTGCCCCTCAGGTCGATGGGGGCCGCGATCCTGGGTCGAGCCGGCGGCAATCTTCCCCCCCTCGCAATCATGGGCGCCCGCCTCAGGGCGATTGATTTCGTCAGTCCGATTGCCAGCGCCCAAATCAAGTCCGCGATCCTTCTTGCCGGCCTATTTGCCGAGGGGGAGACGGCGGTGACAGAGCCGTTCCTTTCTCGGGATCACACGGAGAGGATGTTCGAAGCGGTGGGGATCCCGATCCGCCGCAACGGGTTGAGCGTCCGCGTACAGGCCGCCACGAGCATCCCGCCTCTGCACATGTCGATCCCCGGCGACTTCTCGGCGGCCGCCTTCTTTCTTGTGGCGGCTCTGGTCATTCCGGGCTCGGAGCTGACATTGCGAGGGGTGGGCATCAACCCGACGCGCACCGGCCTGCTTGATGCCCTCGCATCAATGGGGGCAGTGGTTGAGTTGAGCCAACACCGTATGGCCTCCGGTGAGCCGGTGGCCGACCTGTCTGTCAGGAGTCACGCGTTGCGCGGGACTGAAGTCGGAGGGACCCTCATCCCCCGAATGCTCGACGAGATCCCGGCGTTCGCTGTGGCTGCGGCAGTCGCGAAAGGTCCCACCATCATACGGGATGCGGCAGAGCTGCGGGTCAAAGAGGTGGATCGGCTTGCCGCTCTTGCGAAGGAGCTACGTCGTTTCGGCGCGGAGGTGGAGGAGCGACCGGATGGATTAGTGCTCCGAGGAGGCGCTTCGCTCTCCGGATGTGACTGCGACAGTTGGGGAGACCACCGGATGGCCATGGCCTTGGCTGTGGCAGGCCTCGCGGCAAGGGGAACGACCAGCATCTCCGACCCGCTCTGCGTCTCCAGCTCGTTCCCCGATTTCTGGGCCCGACTGAGCACGATTCTGCCAGGTGCGGCCGTGTCTGTGGAGGGCTAATGCCCATCCCGGCCACGCACGGTGACAGGGAAGCGGGAAGGGCATATGGCCGCCTCATCATCGCCATCGACGGGCCGGTCGGGGCCGGGAAAAGCACCGCGGCACGGCTCCTGGCCAAGCGGCTTGGATACCGGTATATCGATAGCGGCGCCATGTACCGGGCCCTGGCCTGGAAGGCACTTGAGGCGGGCCTCGACCCGGACGATGAGGGACGGGCTCGACGCCTTGCTGACACATTGTCCATCGCGCTCGTGCCTTCGGGTGATCGGGAGCTGGTTCTCGTGGATGGGCAGGACGTGAGCCGCCAGATCAGGAAGCCAGAGGTGGAACAGGCCTCTTCGAACATCTCGGCGTTCGCCAGCGTCCGTCGTGTCATGGTCGCGCGCCAGAGAGAAATGGCGGCGCAAGGGGGGATCGTGATGGACGGGCGCGACATTGGTACGGTCGTGTTTCCGGACGCCGATGTGAAGTTCTACCTCGAGGCCCGCCTGGAGGTGCGAGCAACACGCCGGTACCTCGAGGCCCAGGCTGCGGGTACCCCTCGAGGGCTGGAGGAGCTCGCGGAGGAGATCAAGGCACGAGACGCCAGAGACATGGGGAGAAGTGCCTCGCCGCTCCGAAAAGCAGATGATGCCATGACCATCGATACCACCGATGTGAACGCTGTTCAAGTCGTCGAGGCAATGGAGGAGGAAATCAGGCGGAGGCTGATCGCGTCGAGACGTTGCACGTGACGGGCGCACATTTTTTTCTTGCATTGCCTGGACACCGGGGTATATTATGAAGTTCGCGTTTTTGCAGGGTTTTTCCCTCCAGAAGACGATCCAGCTTCTCGTCTATAGGGCGAGTCGCCTGTTCTGTCTCGGCATTGCGAAAGTCGTCTTTCGAATGCGTGTTGAGGGGAGGGAGTTTGTTCCTCAGATGGGGCCCGCGATTCTTGCGGCGAATCACGTTAGCTTCATCGATCCTATCATCGTCGGGGTTGCCGTTTCGCGTCTTGTTCATTATATGGCCAAGGAGGAACTGTTCCGCTTCCCCCCGTTTGCTTGGCTGCTCCGACAGTACCAGGTATTTCCCGTCAAACGGCGGCGCGTTGACTTGCAGGCCATGAAGCGGGCGATCCTCCTCTTGGAACAAGGGGAGATGGTCGTGATCTTCCCCGAAGGGACGCGGGGGGATGGGATTCACTTGCGGCCCGCAAAGCCAGGAATAGGACTGATTGCAGCGAGGACAGGAGCGCCGGTGATTCCGATACTGCATCGCGGGACGGAAAAGGTGCTTCCAAGGGGCGCACGATTTCCGAGGCCCCATCGAATCACTGTCACGTTCGGCCCACCGCTTCGCTTTGCAGAGGCCCAGGCAGGCGAATCGGAAATGGAGATCGTTGCCTTTAGCCAGACGATCATGGAGAGGATCGCCGCCCTTAATGCCCGGTCGGAGGGCGGCGCAGGTGTATCGGGCGATCGGACTCACGTCACGGGAGACGCTATGCCAACCGAGACACGAGGAGCCAAGGAGCAGAGCGGATGACCATCTCATCAGAGGGAGGAACGAAAGGGTATGATGCCTGAGGCAGAGGAGTTGGAGGAGGCGGTTTCCCCATCGACGTACGACCTGGATAACGAGCTCGGCGTCCAGGAACATTCCCAGGAGATGATCGATCTTTACGCCCAAAGCCTCCGAGAAATCGTCGAGGGAGAGATCGTCAGGGGAACCGTGTTAGAAATCAGAAACGACACGGTCCTGATTGATATCGGCTACAAGTCCGAAGGCACGATACCCCTGAAGGAGTTCCAGGGCCCCTCTGGAGAAAACACTATTAAGGTCGGTGATACCGTCGATGTCTACCTGGAACAGAAAGAGGATAGCGACGGTCTGATCGTCCTTTCGAGGGAGAAGGCAGAGAAGATCAAGGTGTGGGACGATATCCGTCGGGCGTATGAGCAGGGCGAGGTGATCAATGGGATGATCCTGGGCCGCACCAAAGGCGGCTTGATGGTGGATATCGGTGTGAGGGCCTTTCTCCCAGGCTCCCAAGTTGATCTCCGGCCGGTCCGGGACCTCGACAAACTTATCGGGAAAACGTTCCCGATGAAAGTGATCAAATTGAATCAGCGCCGGGGCAACATCGTCCTCTCACGGCGGGAGCTCCTGGAGGAGGAGAGGCGCGCCCTCAAGGATACGACCTTGCAATCGTTGGAGGAGGGGAAGGTCATACGGGGCAAGGTCAAGAATATCACCGAGTACGGCGCGTTCATCGACCTTGGCGGGCTGGATGGTTTGCTTCACATCACCGACATGTCCTGGGGTCGCGTCAGTCACCCCTCCGAGCTCTTTGCCGTAGGCGATGAGGTCGAAGTCGTCGTGCTGAAGTTCGACCGGGCGGCTGAGCGGGTGTCCCTTGGCTACAAGCAGCGCTCGAAGGACCCCTGGGAGGATGTCGATCAGCGGTTCCCTGTGGGCTCCCGCGTTCGGGGAAAGGTGGTCAGCCTGACCGACTATGGCGCCTTCGTCGAGCTGGCGGAGGGAATCGAGGGGTTAGTTCATATTTCAGAAATGTCATGGACCCAGCGCGTCAAACACCCCTCCAAGGTCGTCTCCGTTGGAGATCCAGTGGAGGTGGTGATCTTGGATGTGGACAAAGCCAATAAGCGGATCTCTTTGGGGATGCGCCAGACTGAACCGAATCCATGGTTGTCCGTGGAGGAGCGGTACCCGGTCGGGACACGGGTCGAAGGGACGATCCGGAATCTTACTGACTTCGGCGCCTTCGTCGAGTTGGAAGAGGGGATAGACGGATTGATTCATGTCTCTGATATGTCCTGGACCAAGCGAGTCCGCCACCCTTCGGAGGTCTTAAAGCGAGGGGACAAGGTTGAGGCTGTTGTCTTGCACGTGGACAAGAGCAATCGTCGAATCTCCCTTGGGCTCAAGCAGAGCCAGCCCGACCCCTGGCAATCAATTGTTCCGGATAAGTACCGTGTTGGCATGGACGTGAAGGCCAAGGTGGTCCGTCTGACCGATTTCGGCGCCTTCGTCGAGTTGGAGGACGGGGTGGAAGGGCTCCTCCACATCTCCGAGCTCAGTCATGAACGGGTGGCCAAGCCGGAGGATGTGGTTTCCGTCGGGAGCGAGCTCACCCTGAAGATCATCAAGCTGGATGCGGACGAACGCAAGCTCGGGCTAAGTCTTCGGGCATACGTGGACGGCCAAGGCGAGCGCGACAGTGATACCGATTCGGCCCCGCCGCTTCGGCGACGCCAGGATCAACAGGACGAGGAGGTCTAGTGCCGTTCCAACTCTTTATGGCGACTTTGCCGTTCCGCGCGGTCGCGACCGTTGCCATGAGGGATGCCGCCCACACTCGGCGCATCGCGTTGGAACGGCACTAGCTCACCGCACAGAAGAGAGTGAAGGGGCGTGAAGCGGAACTGGCTTGTCGTCAGCTTGGTGGTCATTGTGGGCCTCCTGCTCGTGTTCGGCCTAGCGTTCTCGCTTAGTAGGTGGCAGCGCTTCGGCGGAAGCAAGGTGGCCCTGATCACGGTTGAAGGGGTCATCCTGGATTCCAAAGAGTTCATCGAGCAGCTCGAAAAATACCGAACGAACCCAACCGTAAAGGCCATCGTCCTCAGGATCAACAGCCCAGGGGGCGGTGTGTCTCCCTCTCAGGAGATCTACGAGGAACTCGTTAAGACCCGCCAGGTGGCGAGGAAACCTGTTGTCGCCTCTATGGGCAGCCTGGCCGCATCAGGCGGGTACTATATCGCCAGCGCCGCGGATGTCATTGTGGCGAATCCCGGCTCCATTACTGGAAGCATCGGGGTGTTGATTCAGGTCCCAAACATCACCGGCCTTTTGCAAAAGATCGGGGTGAGGTCTGTGGTCGTGAAGAGCGGCGAGCATAAGGACCTTGCCTCGCCAACCCGAGAGATGACTGACGCCGAGCGACAAATTCTCCAACGGCTGTTAGATGATGTCCATGATCAGTTTATAGATGTCGTCGCCAAGGCGAGAAAGTTGGATCGACAGAAGGTCGAAGCGCTGGCCGATGGGCGGATCTTCAGCGGACGAGAGGCCCAATCGCTTGGATTGGTAGACCAGCTCGGCAATCTTCAGGACGCCATTAACCGGGCGGCCAGCTTGGCCGGGATCCCCGGGAAGCCGACGGTGATTCAGGAGCGGAAGCGGCGGTTTTTCCTCCTGGATCTACTGACTCGCGCAGTCCCTTTTAACATCGATCTGCCCGCCAGTTCGTTTTCGACCTTCTCCGTGGACTATCTTCTCCGGTGATTGAATCCTGCTGATCCGGTGTGCGCACCAGATTCTCGGATGCGAAGGAGAGTAGAGTCATGACGAAAGCCGCCTTGGTAGAGTTGGTTGCCACCCGCGTTCATCTTACGAAGAAGGATACCGAATTCGTCGTTGATAGCATCCTCGATAGCATTTCCAAGGCGTTGGCCTCAAAAGGTGACGGTAAGGTCGAGCTCCGTGGCTTCGGGAGCTTCCGTATCCGGAAGCGGCGCGCCCGGCAAGGTCGGAACCCGCAGAGTGGTGAACCGGTCCAGGTCCCGCCGAAACGCGTCCCATTCTTTAAGCCAGGGAAGGAATTGAAGGCGCTCATCGACAGCTAATCGACAGAGGTTCCCCGCAGGAACGGCATGCCAACGGGAACAGAGGACCAACCCCGGCTTCTCCTCACATCCGTCCAGTCAGAGCCTCCGTCACTTAGCACGACGAACCCCTTCCGGAGAAAAGGCGTCCACAAGAGCTCGGCACGCTACCCCTGTCCGCATCGATGGGGCCGCCAGAGGGATGACGTTGAAAGCTGCCGGTGGCGAGAGCGTGCTTTCTGTCACATCGAATGACGGCATGCTGCAAAAACATCTTGCGAGACTCGAGGCAGGATGCTACATTACAAATCACAGAGGGCGGATGATCCTGACTCACACATCCTCCTTGGAAGAGACCCTGACTTCACGGGACAAGACAGGCGGTGTATGGACACTACGCCAGATCATGAACCCAGGTGGGTTCAACCTTGGCATGAACGTGGGAAAGGTGGCAGGCGCCGGCGTCGAGGATCATCTTCACCTACACGTTGTTCCGCGGTGGACTGGCGACACCAATGTCATGCCGGGTGTGGGAGCGACAAAAGTGATTCCCGAACACCCGGCCGCCACCTACCAGAAACTCGCTTCCCTTTTTCGATCGACTCGGAAATCAGGAGAAGGTGATGCTGATTAAGATGACGGTGCGCGGCATCGCGCTGGATCCTATCACAAATATGCCGATTGTTATCTTGAAGGATCCGGAGGAGCGCCGCGCCTTGCCGATTTGGGTCGGGATTTTTGAGGCGAATGCTATCGCCCTTGAACTTGAGAAGGTTTCGACCCCTCGACCGATGACCCACGATCTGCTCAAGAACATCCTGGAAGGCCTCGGAATTACCGTCCAGCAGATTATCGTCAATGACCTTAAGGAGAACACCTTTTACGCAACCATTGAATTGAATTACAACGGTAGCGTGGTCAGCATCGACTCCCGGCCGAGTGATGCGATTGCACTAGCCCTCCGCGTGAACGCGCCTATCTTTGTCACTGAGAATGTTGTTACCCAAGCGAAGAACATCGAGGTGTCCGAGGAAAAGGAAGAAACCGATAAGTGGAAGGAGTGGCTTGAGAATCTCAAGCCCGAAGACTTCGGAAAATACAAGATGTGATCTGACTGCCTCACACTAATCGCCAGGTGTTTTGTTGTCTTCCGCCTCGTTCAGTTGCCATCCACAGTGTGAATTCCAGACCAAAATTTCATCGCTTCGATTTTCGCCTAAGAGAGCCCCAGGTTGTTGAAATAGAGGAGACTCAAGTAGTCGCCTTTCTACGAGAGGGGCGACTCGCGCGGATGCGTTCTGCGAAGGCGAATTGGTAAGGTTATTTCTTATTGTTTACATAACATCTCTTATACGACGTTCTCATACCACGCATGGTAGACCCCTCACGACCGTCTGTCAAGCCCTTGCGACGCCACCCGTAGCCCACCAGACTTAGTAACAGGCTTTTTCCCTTTTATACGCCTTTGAATCTTAGCCACTCGCCCGTCCCCTTGACCCTCGGTTCCTTCACGTAACGATAGCAGATACGGTTTCGCTCTCTTACGGGCTTCGGCCACAGGAGGCATCACCAGCGGCGCGAACTCTTCATACTCCACATCACGCACTTCGCGGAAGATCACCCGATACATCTTCCCTACATCCCCAGCCAGGTCCTCTATCTTCTTTCGCCGGTCAAGCTTTGGAATCAAACCAAGGACCAGGTCCCTTACGATATCCAATTGCTTATCCTTCGCCACCGTCACCCCTCAAACAACAATGCCCAGCGACCCGCTCCAATCGTACTTACGAGGGGTCCTGGGCAATCTCTCTCTCCAGCAGGCCCTATGCGTTGTAACGCTTCGGACCACTTCCTGCTGGACGCACTCCATAGGAGGAGCTGGACCATTATCATCTCCCCGCACCTTCGCCTTGTCAAGCACAATCTTTCTGGCCGCCTTTGTGATCGCGCCCTTCGCCCGCTCACGGGCGCTCTCACCAGGCGGGACATTGCCGCACACAGTTAAAGAACGGAGAAACCAACAACACACACCCTCGATCGACTTTTGACCAGACCCCGAAGACAACGACTTCCTACATTACCCCAGGTTCCTTGTCCTTCCACGGTGCCCCAGGTTCCTTGTCCTTCCACGGTGCCCCAGGCTTCTTGTCCTTCCACGGTGCCCCAGGCTTCTTGTCCTTCGACGTTGCCCCAGGCTTCTTATCCTTACTCATCTCTCGTCGCCTCCTCAGGAGATCCCCCGCACTCCTCCTTTTTTTTCTTGCACTCCTTGACATGAGCCTGCCACGCTTTCACTTGGTCTTTATCACCCGCGTCACCCTTAAAGGTTTCAAGGCAGTAAGGGCACACCCACACCTCTGGGTCTATACGCATTCGTTCCCCTCCTATGTGGCCCCACAGGTCGCACAATCGCGTCCGACCGCTTAACTATCTCTCTACACATTATACAGCATCACGGCGTCTCTGCGCGCTCAGCACCGATGATTTCGGGACACCCCTTATCAGACGGTGGGGCGCTTCGGCGTCTCCTCAGGAGCCTCCATTCCCTCATGCTCAGCGCACCAGACCGCCGGTGTCCCCAACTCCTTTTTGCAGCCACAAGGCATCTCAAAGCCGATCGCCTCCTCGAACCTCCCCTCATTGATCGTGTCCCAAAGAACCTGCGCGAAACTTCTTCCGGCCATCCTTTCTTCCTCCTCCTATGTTGCCCCAGGCTGCACGATCTTGGCCTGGCCCTTATCAGACGGTGGGGTGTTTCCAAGGTGAAACCCCGGTTCATACGCCGAGACCCACACCGTACACGCACACCGGCAACACGCTACAGGCTCCTTTACCTCTTTCACTTTATGGACTCCATACAGAGACCCGAACGGCTGGCATAGCCGGCGTCCCTTCATCACCTGATTATAGATGACCTCATTCTCAGGGAACCTGTCTTGACTGATCTTCGGCGCCTTGTGCAGGTACTTCAAACAGTAGTTCAGCATCCCATCCACTCCGCCAGGGTACTTTCTTGCTGCGTCGATCCGGCATTGTTTCCCCAACCCCGCCTTGACCAGGTCCGCCTGCAACTTGCTATGCTCGATGTAGTCCATATCCACCAGCAGCGCCGTGTGCGGGTGCCACCCCTTCCCTTGGCCCAGGTTCGTCACCTCCAACACCGACAGACCCCCTCGAATCTTGTGCCGATAGAACGGTTGATTCAACACTCCCTTCACCTTGCTACGCTGATCATCCAGAACTTCCCTTGTCAGCTTCTCCACGTTCTCCTCGGTGATCGTGACCATACAAGGAAACCTCATCCTCCGGACAGCATCCCGATATCGCCTCCGAATTCTCTTGAAGTCCCCCTGTCGACAAACCCCACACGTCCTTAGACCACATCTCACCAGGACTTTGCGAGCTTGCCCACAGTCCCGACAGAACATCATCCTCATCTTATGCTCTACCTTCTCCGCACTTGTTGTAGGAAGATCAAGCAAACAGGAGGCAGCCGCCCGGTCAGCGATCCTTCGGGCTGACCTCTCTTCTCGATAGGCTCCGTCCTGGACCTGGACCGGACCACCCACCTTTTCACTTGACGACACACCTTCGTCTACTCTATCATCTAACACGAGAGCCCTCTAGCCCTAGACCCGCTACGGCTTTCACCTACACACCACCGCCCCCGCTCACAACGGGGGCTTTCTCTTTCAGCTAGCCACCACTCTCCATCTCTTATACGACGTTATCTAACAACGCCTATTAACCTCCCTTAATTCAACCACATCATCTGCCCATACCATAAAATGACATTCTCCCCCCTAGTCAAGAAACCCGTTCGGGCTGAGCCTGTCGAAGCCCAAAATACGCACCCTTCGACAAGCTCATGGTGAACGGAATGTGTACATGTGGTTGGGTGTCTCAGTGGAAGCAGAAGGAATTCAAAGCGGATGGTGCGATCGCGCCACGAACGATACATCCCAAGATGAAGATGGATCTCGCTTACCAGGAGGATGCAGGCACGATCCAAGGAGAGCTGCTTCACCTACCTATTCATTTTCGAATGAGCTTACGAAGCTGTGCCTGGGCGTACTGAGACCAGGCAGTAGTTGGATAGGTTTCCACAACCTTTTGATACAGGCGGGCTGCATCTTGGTCCCTTTTCATGCTCAGGTATGTTCTGGCAAGATTAAGATGCGCTTGGGGGACCAACGGTTCTTGGGGAAACTGCTCGATCAAACTGGAGTAGGTTTCCACCGCCTTATCGTATTTGTTTTGAGCCAGATACGTATCACCCACCCCTAAGCCAGCCGAAAACGCGATCTGACCTCTTGGATTCTTCATGAGGTATCCCTGATAGGCATTTCTTGCCTCATCGTAGTTGCCCAGCGCGAAGTAAAGGGTGCCTAGACGAAGCGTGCCTTCGGCGGCGGCGGCAGTTTTGGGATAGCGCCCAATCACCTCGCGGAGCTGTCGGACGCCTTCCTCTTGATTCTTGACATCTTCAGCCGTTCCTGGGCTCGAGGCAAAGTAGCTGACTGCCTTGAATAGGAGGACTGCCGCTTTCGTCTCCTGCCGGCTGCTCCATGCAAAGTATCCGGTGATGAGGGCGACGATGGCGAGCATCCCGATCGCCACCGCAGCGGCCAGCTTGCGGTTGGCGGCGATGATGGTGGACAGCCGTCTTACGCCATCAGACAAGGAGCGGCGCTGCTCAGAATACCAGTCGAACGTTCTTGTGCTTGGCCACATGATCACGCCTTTTCATTGGCTAGGGCTAGACCGGTGCCGCCGCCGCGCGCCCGACAGGATCCAAACCTGCGACACGGGGTGTAGGAAACAATCCAGCCCACGTCCAGTAAGCCCACCCTAGATCAGGATGTGTAAGATCTAATAAGATCGAGTTCCATGGCGACAACTTTATAGCACATACGACTGTATTTGACAAGAAAGCAGCATTACCACCTGCATCGGGTAGAGCGCCCCGCAACGGACGGTGATCCGTTAGGACCTGATTCATCGAGGGCGCCCGCTTGGCACAGAAGCCCCCTCTCACCCTTCCGCGCCTACGAGCCTAGTGTCCCGTCGGATCTTCTTGATGGGCGCCTTTGTCAACAAGAGGGGATTTGGCACGAAATATGAGAGGTAATGCAACGAGACGCACTAAGGGGGAACTTGTAGGGACCTTGACGCCTCCAAGGGCGTGTGATACAAGGGCATGGCATGGTGGTCTACGAGAGAACGATGAGGGGCCTTGCGCACAGGCGCACACTGGCTCTTATCCTGTCCACGAGTGTGGTCCTCTTTGCAGCATGGTGGATTTCGACCCACTCGCAAGAGTCGATCGAGCGAAGCTCCTCCTCCGCCTTCGTCACCAGGCTCTACCAGCATGTGCTGGGGCGCGCCCCCGAGCCTGGCAGCGTGGATGGATGGGTCCGGCAGATCCAGGAGTTCGGCTCGGTAGTCCCGACCATCCTTGCCTTCTTTCACTCGCCAGAGTTTTTGAGCCACAATACGACCGACGACCAGTACCTGACCATCCTCTACCGGGCTTTACTTCGCCGCGAGCCAGACCCTGCTGGCTTCGCGGCCCTTCTCGTGGAGCTGCAGGCCGGGCGCCTGACCCGCGACAACCTCCTCGACAGCTTCATGGATTCGCAGGAGTTCGCCGCCCAGGTAAACTTCCTTAGTAGGCGCCTTGCCCCTCTCTCGACCATCGTGAGGTCCCTTTACATCCGCATCCTTCGCCGACCTCCGGAGTCCCATTCCTTTCAGACCTACGTTGCCCAGATTCAGCAGAACCAGACTCTCCTGCCCACGGTCCTGCACTTCCTCGCGTCGCCCGAGTTTCAGGGGCGGCACACGACCAACACGGAGTTCGTCACTCTCCTCTACCGCGCCCTTCTCGACCGCATCCCGGATGCCTCGGGGCTCACGAGCTTCGTCGCTCTCCTCGACAACGGTGCCATGACCCGGACGCAGCTCGTGCTCGAATTGGCCGCCTCGTCAGAGTTCCAGGCGATTGAACAAACACTCTTTCCTAACCGCCCACCGTCGCCACCTGTCCCCAATACCAGCGGCACCTATACGATCTCTGGGACGGTCACTCAAAGCAATTGCGGGAGTCGCAGACCACACGCGACATTCGTCCTCACTGGAAGCACCTTCACCGTCACGCAAGTTCGGGCGAATCTCAGCGGAACGGATCGGTTGGTGGAGCGTGTTGATGGTTCGAGGATCCGGGTGGACCTCGTCTTCTCCGGAACGGTGAATACGGCGGGTCAACTGAGCGGGACGTTAACCACCTCGTTGTTTATCGATGACGTCTTCGACGCTGGCAGCACGGGAACCTTCAGCGGTTCGTTCAAGAGCAATACCATCACTCTTGCGGCCCCCGGGCAGGCCATCAGGGAGATGTGCACATTCACGGCGTCGTTGTCGGGAACCAGATAGCGTGCAAGAGGAAGTCCACGGCGGGCGGCACAGGGCCAAAGGCAGTGTCGAAGTAACACCTCAGCTTACAAGGAGTAAGCTATTGGATTTATGAGAAAAGCGAAAGTTGCTGGGTTGGCTGGTGCGCCCGACAGGACTTGAACCTGCGACACAGGGTTTAGGAAACCCTTGCTCTATCCATCTGAGCTACGGGCGCAAGGCTTTGTTTCCCGCTAGTTAGCTTCACCCCTGAAGATCGCTCTTCAGAGCCTGGTGTGAAATCTGGTGAGACTCCAACGCCGATTTTTTCGGCCAGTCGATCTACAGCCTGCCGCTTGTGATCCTGAGACAGATGGGTATACCGTAGCGTCATTTCGATGCTCTTGTGCCCGAGGAGTTCCTTGACGGTTGCCAGATCCACACCTGCCATGACCAGATGGGAGGCGTAGGTATGCCGAAGATCATGCCAGCGGAAATCCGTGATCCCCGCCCTCTTGCAGGCGGTGTTGAAGGCCGTCCGCATGGAGCGGTACGGCTCGCCCTTCCGGCTCTCGAACACGGGAGCGTCCGGAGCCTTGCCGATTATAAGGGGTCGGAGGACTTGCGTCAAGATGGCATTCATCGGGATTATCCGGCGCTCCCCATTTTTGGAGTAGGCTGCTTGCAGCGTCAGCAACCGCCTAGGGAAGTCGATGTCGCGAACCTTGATGCCGAGAAGCTCTTTTCGCCTGGCGCCGCTGTGGAGCGTAGTCAGGACTGCCTTCCTGAGGCAGGGGTTGCTGGCGGCGAGAAGCCGTTCGATCTCCTCTACGGGGAGCCATCGTGGACGCCCCTCCGGCTCCTTGAGCCGCTTCACCTTTGGGACCGGGTTCTCCGTGGCTTTCCCCCACTCGATCATCCGGTTGAACAGGTTGCGAAGCGCCTCTAGTTCCCGATTGAGTCCCGTCCAGACCCCCTGCTCCACCCGTGCCCGCTTGTACCTTTCTAGCGCAAAGGGGGAGATGTCAGCCAACCGCTTGCCAGCGAAGTGGCGAAGGACGGGCCTCAACGCGCCCGCATATCGCCGGGCCGTCTCGGGCCGCCGGTTCGTCTCTGCCCACTCGATGAACAATTTCGCGGCCTTCTCCAATGGCAAACTAGGCGCTGGCCGAGGGGCCAGGCCGTGCCCCTGGGCGATGATCTCACCCCGTCTCTTGGCTGCTACCTCCTTGGCGGCGCTCCGGTTGGGCAGCCGCCCGAGCGTAATCTTGTGCCGTTCGCCTTTGTACCGGAAGTCGAGGACCCAGGACCGGCCCCGCTTGTAGATTGAGTCGCCTCCATTGCCCCACGGTTCGCGTTTCATAGTTCCCTCCTCTTTCCTTCGCTGCAAGATGCTTGAGCGGGGTTATAATCTTCTCTGGCGCTGTCGTGTTGGCTCTCAATCGGTCAAGGTTAGTCGTATGTTGAGAAGCGCGTTTCGGAGAGCGATCTACACATCTACGCCACTTGCTATCTTAATAGCCTGTTAGGCATTGAGCAAAACACTCTTCCCTAATGGACTCAGCGATTCGACTTTCTTAACAGCTCGGAGCCTTACAGCGCGATGAATCAGCATCGCCCAACCCCACACGAATCCACTTTACTCATACAGGTCACTTCTCTCGCGGCGATCAACGAGAACGTTGACAACATGATACTCCATTAGGTTGGAGAGGGTTTGCTCTTACACTCAAACTCTCACCACTCTGACGATTGCGTCTTTAAACCAGCTCAAGGCTTGCGATTTCTGAAAAGAGCAAAAGTTTGATACATTGCCTTCAGTTGGTTCTTCCCCAGGCCCTGAAAGGGCCGAGACAATTGCTGGCGTGATCATGTCATCATCCGTGGGATCTCTCTCGCTCGAAAATGATCTCCTCAAGTTTCGCACCCGGTAACCCATAAATCCAGGCCTCGATCTCGCTCCTGATAAAGACCAACTTTCGACCGAGCCGACGGTAGGGCACGCGTCGTCGCTCGACCTGCCGCCGCAAACCTTTCTCGGTCATTCCCAAAAGAGAAGCTGCGCCCTTGACATCAAGCATCGCAGCATCTCCGATGGCCGCGACTCTCTTGTTTTTCACCTACACCTCTTGACTAATGGTGTCACCCGTCTGAGCTGACATCGCTACGATTCCGCCTTCTCACGGTCCCGGGCGTTTGAAGCTTGTCAGGGCGACCCTGCTCTTTTTTGTCCCCGCGACGCGCCAAGGGGCCGTCACGGGTTTATCGGTGAAGGTGATTCCGACTGCCTTAGAGCCGTCCAACAGGGGAACTTGAGCCTGCATCGTTTTTTCCTGCGTTTGTGGGCGTGCGTGGTGGCGTTAACCCCACGCTAGCTGAGGTTTACCGCACAAAACGATGCTTTTCTATCTGCAACGATTGGGTTTACTGGTCGCTACTTAATACTTGTTTACCAGGGAAATCAAGGGTCCGCAATAGCACGAATCTGCATGGCCGAGCAAACGGCACTTCCTGTACGGATGTCGAATCGGCGAGAGCCGTGACTGCCAAGGGGGATCTTGGCTGCGTATTCGGATCAAATCCGCCACCCATTGCGATCGCAAAGCAGCCACTTCTTCCGATTGAACTCGGCCCGGCGTTCCGATGCTGGTGCAGATTTGTGGTTGTAATCTACACTTCTGCCACAGGGAAAGGAGGGTGAGGAAGGGCTTGACAGCCGGCGGAGGTGGTGACATGCTGTCCCCACGTAGGTGATGTGATGCCCCCGGGGTGAACATAGCACTTCAGTCCCCTCTTGCCGTGTGGTCGGCGTACCACGCAACTGCAACGCCCTCTCAGGTGGAACTCGGCCTGAGAGGGCGTTCGTGTTTTTTGGGAACCTTTCTCGCGACCATCAGGATGCGCCTCTTCGGCTTCGCGGCGGCTCCCAGCTCCAGGAGCAATCGAACAGCAACTGATGCTGGTTGCTGGGAAGCCATCACGGAGCGGTGTCGCGGGGGCAGCTCGATTGCTACCTGGATGAGTTCACATTCCGGTTCAACCGCTGGACCTCTCAGTACCGAGGTAAGCTCTTCTATAGGCTCGTGGAACAGGCTGTGGTTATTGAGCATGTGCCTTTCGCAAAGTTGGTTGCGTCTCAGGACCACAATGGGTAGGGGCTAGTTGAGTCAAGTAAATACCCCGAAGGTATATAAGCCCCATAAGAGGGAGGGTAATTCATGAAAGCTTCCATTATTCTACTGATGTTTCTGACTGGCTGTGCCAATATGATGCATCCTTTCAAAGATTCGAACACGTTTGATCGAGAACTAGCATATTGTCGAGAAAAAGGCGGTTCGAAAACACCAGCTTCAGAATTTAAACAAGGATCGTGCTGTGTAGGGTGGCATGACGGTGGCTTCATATCATTATTTGACTCCAAAGAAACAGAGCGTTGTATGCGGGACTTGGGCTGGAGATACCCGAAATGGTAAATCTATTAGTGAGGCGTGATGGCGCGGTCTATCTGACAATGAGAGAGGATGACAGCGGTAAGTATCACGACGAGCCAATTGGTAGTATTCCGAATTACGATATGAGAACAAAAGCCTATCCACTTGACTCAACCAGGCCCAATATGTAGTAGCAACTGGCGTGGAGGATTATCCGCGGACCCTTGCCGAGTTCGAGCGCTGGTTTGCTATGGAGGCTAGGGAGATTCGAAGGCGGTTCCGCCCTCGGGACAGTGATGGAGCTGGACATAGTGCCCGGCGACTCCGACTTTATCTTAGCCGCCAAGCCTCATCAGAAGGCCCAAGCCCGGCCGAACGCGTCAGTCCGCCGCGTCGGTCTAGTCACTCTTCAAGTCTGGATTACACCCCCGGAATCTACACTGGCCGCTGCAGATTCCACCGCTGTGATACGGACTAACCGCCATTGAGGCGTTGTCGTTGTTAGTTGACGTGGTGGATCCAAAGGCGGGGCTCAGGAGACGTGACAGATGGACGGGGAGCCTGACACCCACCGTGTTCGCCTCATGGAACGTGGATGGTGAATCATGAACCTGCAAAGGAGGCACAACATGCAGAGACTCACGTTCGGCGCGACGGCGATCCTCCTGACGACCCTCCTCATGAGTGGGTCCGCCTGGGCGTTCGAGGTCTGGGTCACCAATCAGGGCCTGAACAAGGTCCAGGTGATCGACGGGGACTCCCTGGAGGTCATCGGGGAGATCGCCGCGGGGACCAAGCCGCACAACGTCACCTTTAGCCGCGATTTC
>Ga0184615_10000276_pt1 | contig 30864 bp, 20 predicted proteins | sample PLM4_65_coex_FD_133134 | JGI IMG/M metagenome (GOLD analysis project Ga0184615, IMG submission 133134) | Groundwater sediment microbial communities from an aquifer in East River, Colorado, USA - PLM4_65_coex | ecosystem: Environmental > Terrestrial > Soil > Riparian zone | place: USA: East...
GTTTGACAAAAAAGCGGTACACCTCACCGCTGTTAACCGCTTTCATGGCCGCGTCGAGACTGGCATAGCCGGTGAGCATGATCCTGACCGTTTCCGGATATCTCTCTTTTACAATCGATAAGAATTCGGCGCCATCCATCCCCGGCATACGCTCATCGGAGATCACCAGCTTGGTCTTGCAGTTTGCGAGGATCTCCAGGGCATCTTCACCGCTTGAAGCTGTACGGACAGCATACGGCTCATCAAACAGGGTCCTTTGCAGCGCGGCAAGTACATTCGGCTCGTCATCTACGATCAGGATCGTGTTTTTCATTAATGTATCTCCTTAATTCAGATTGACGATTTTGAGGATTAATGTTTCAGGGCTGTTTCTTTCAGTTTACCGCAGAATGGGCAGCCTCGCCACTCTTCTTCCAGCGGCAACCGGCAAAACGTGCAATAGTTATGGCGAAAAGAGCTGCAAAAAGGGCAGAAGAGAAACTTGGCGTCCACCATCCTCTCGCAGTTTGCGCAACGCCGCTCGTAAACCGTTTGCGGCCCGATAACCCTGAGCAGTTCATCAAGGGTCGTATAACCCCTTTTTACTTTTTCCAACCCATCTTCGATCAAGGTCTTCATCCCATTGGCGCGCGCCATTTCAAAGAGTTCCCCCTCATTGTAATTGCCGTTGATGAAATGACGGAAATCATCGCACATGACGAACATTTCATAGACCCCGATCCTGCCCCAATAGCCGGTATTGTTGCATTTATCGCAACCTTTTCCCCTCCAGGTTTCCCCCCCGAGAATTTCGCTGGGAACCTTCAGCATATCGAGGATGGTCTGATCCGGTGTAATCGCTGTTTTGCACTGTTCGCAAATCTTGCGCACCAACCGCTGGGCCATGATTCCCTCCAGCGCAGAGGCTATGATGTATGGCTTGATATTCATATCCATGAGGCGCGTTATGGATGCCACGGAATTGTTGGTATGCAGTGTCGTGAGTACCATGTGACCGGTCAGGGAGGCCTTGAAGGCAACATCCGCCGTCTCATAATCCCTGATCTCTCCAACCAGTATGACATCCGGGTCCTGACGCAGGGTGGCGCGCAGGATCTGGGCAAAGGAGAGGCCGATCTTTTCCCTTACAGACACCTGGTTGGCCTCTTCGAGAAAGTACTCGACCGGTTCCTCGATGGTCTCGAAATTCTTGCTTCCATCCATCATGGTATTGAGAATCGAGTAGAGCATGGTGGTCTTGCCGCTGCCGGTAGGGCCGGTGGATATGATGACCCCCTGAGGTTTTTTTATCAGGATGTTGATCTTTTTCAGATCGTCCTGCAATACCCCCAGTTCATCCAGTTTCCTGATCGAAGCGGTTTTGTCCAGGATGCGCAGGACAATCTTTTCACCGCTTAAGGTCGGCATGGAAGAGACCCGCATATCCACGATTCGGGTGCCTGCCTTAACGGTGATTCTGCCGTCCTGGGGTTTGCGCCTCTCGGAGATGTCCATTTTGGCCAGTATCTTGATCCTGGAAATAGTGGCGGGATGAAGATCCGCCGGAATCTTGATTTTGTTGTGCAAAAGGCCGTCAATCCTGAACCGGATAACGGAATATTTTGTCTTTGGTTCGATATGGATGTCACTGGCGCGGTAGCGGACGGCTTCAGAGATGATCGCATTGACGATGCGGATGACCGGGGGAATCTCGGATGAACCGATCAATTCCTGGACACTGATCTCCTTTTCTTCTTCATCAAGAACAATATCAATTTCATCAAGCGGTTCTATGTCGGAAAAATCATCAATCGTCTCATATGAATCGATCGGCCCATCGCCGTATACCTTGTGCAACTGCTCAAGGATATCGGCGCCCGGCGCTGCCAGCGGAACCACCTTGAGTCCGGTCATCAGCGAGATATTGTCCAGTTTGTAGATATCCGACGGGTCGGCCATGGCCAGCGAAAGCTGCCGTCCGTCGAGCTTAACCGGGATCATCCGGTTTTTTTCGCATAACTCCCGCGGAAGAAACCTGACCGTGCTCTGGGGGAGGATAACCTCTTTCAGAGCAATAGATCCGATATTCAGATGTTGTTGCAGTATTTTGACTATTCTATCTTCTTTAGTCAGGCCCAGCCTGACCAGAGACTCGCCGAGGGACTCATTATTTCTCTTTTTGTTCTGGGCTGTTTCCAGCTCTTCTTTTGTTATTTCTCCTGCCTTAAAGAGAATGACTCCAAGCTGCCCACGGTTCTCATCTACAAAACCCGCATAATTGTTTATCTTGAGTTGCTGCTTTCTGGAAAACTCCTTAAGCTTGCGGTTTTCCTGCATAAGCACATACTGTTGCAGGGCCAGGCTCACGGTAAGCCGCAGGTCCTCGTCATTCCACGGTTTTGTGATGAATTTGTAGACCGCGCCCTCTTTCACCGCCCCCATTATCGACTGCACATCAGCATAACCGGTCAGCATTATCCTGATGGTTTCCGGCCATTTCAATTTGATTTCCTTCAAAAGTTCCGCGCCTGTCATTCCGGGCATGCGATGATCGGAAATTACCAGATGGACCTTCGCCTTTTCCATGATTGCCAATGCCTTGTCACCCGAGGAGGCGGTAAATATCTGATAGTTTTCCTCAAGGAAAATTCTGCGCAGGGCATGCAGCACCCCTTCTTCATCATCGACAAAGAGGAGATTGAACCCCTGTTCACCTTCGAATGATTCCGGACCGAGAATATCCGCTCCATTGTCTAAGGCGTCAACCTTTACCGCGGTTTTGAAAAGACCCGAGTATTTCGCCATCAATTGATCCTTTTAATGGGTAGTGTTATCGTAAATACGGCGCCCCCTTTATCCGGACAATTCACTTCAATGGTCCCGCCGTATGCGGATATGATATCATAGACCACGGTAAGCCCCATTCCAGCGCCGGAGCCCACATCCCTGGTCGTATAAAAAGGCTCAAAAATACGATTTTTCATCTCTTCCGGTATTCCAGGGCCGTTATCGGCAACAGAGATCCGGATACTTTCATCATCATGCATGGTGGCAATGACCAGCCGTAACTCCTTGTTGCGCGCCTGTACGGCATTCAGGATCAGATTGAGAAAAACCTGGCAAATCAGCGCCGGTTTGCAGACAAAACCGGGCAACTGCCCATAGTTCCTGACGATTTCCGTTCCTTCCGGCATTTCGTGGATAAGCACATTGAGAGTCTTGTCGATCTCATCGTTTAGATCCACCGGGTATAGCCCGGCAGCATCCACATGGGAAAAATCTTTCAGGTCCGAAACGATCTTTTTGACCCGCTGCGCACCCCCCAGGCTTTGCTTGATCAGCTCAAAAACATCGTTGCAAACAGCATCCAGTTTCAACTCTTCCCATTTCCGCCGCGCCGACTCCATGAACGCTTCTTTGCCGGTTGTTTCAGGAATGTAGCTGCGGTAGAAATTGAGCATCTCAATAAAGCGCATCACATATTTATCCATGGTTTGCAGATTACTGTAAATAAATCCCATAGGATTATTGATCTCGTGGGCTACTCCTGCCGCCAACTGGCCGATGGAGGCCATTTTATCCTGCTGCAGAAGCCTCGCGTGAGCCCTTTTCAACTCCACTGTCCGCTCTTCGACCTTGATTTCAAGGCTTTCCGCAAGGTTACGATATCGATCCTCGGAAGCGGACAACTTACGGTTGATTTCAAGGAGCTCTTCATATGACTGGCTTACTACCGTTGAATGAATCTCGGTGGTCAGCATACGCTTCAGTTTATTTGTAAGGATTATTTTTAGCGCCTCCAGGAAGAGTTCCGCCAATCCCTTGAGATTGTCTTCATCAACCCGCTCTCCTGAAACGGAAAGTTTGCCGACGACTTCACCTTCCAGGTAGAGCGGCAGGTTAAAATCGCAATGGTCCGCGTCAGCGTCGTCACTTGAGTTCCAGAGCACGTTATCATTTTCATCCGTCACAGCGGCCCTGGCGGCGCCGGCCTTTACGACACCTTTTATAAGCGGCATGACGTCTTCTTCGGTAATGATATCCCTAAGACGTTTTTCCTGGCCGACAACATAGCTGAAGGTTTGCCTGTTATCCTTATCGCTCAACCTCTCACCTCTCACCTCTCACGGCTCAATTTTCAGGTATCACCCCTGTTCAGATTTCCGCACAGGCGGTCAATTTACCTATAAATACATCCCGTTCCAGACCATGTCCATTTTTCAGTCCGTAGCGCCGGTCGATAATGTCATAAGTCATTCCCGCAAGCCTGGCGAAGGTTTCTATCACCCCCAAGCCTTTCAAGGCGGATGCCATTATCACCGGAATGCCGGTCGGTTCCCAGATTCGCCTGATTTCCGCTTCGGAAATGAGATTGTCCAGGTCGCGTTTGTTGAACTGGATGACCAGAGGGACCTTATCGATGTTGAGCCCGACAATGGAGAGATTCTTCTCCAGATTATCAAAGCTTTCAAAATTATTGGATGCTTCCGTCAATTGCGAATCGGCGATAAACGCTATTCCGTCAGCACGCTGCAAAACCGCCTTGCGGGTGGCGTCATGCCTTACCTGCCCGGGCACGGTATAGACCTTGATCTTTATCTTAAGACCGCTGGGGGTCTGAAGAAAGAACGGTAGCAGGTCGAAGAAAATGGTCCTGTCATCCGCCGTATCAAGCATCATGAGGTCTCCTCTTCCTTCCCGGGCGAGGAGATCGTGCAATTGGAGCAGATTGGTCGTTTTGCCGGACAGGGCAGGCCCGTAGTAAACCAGTTTCAGGACCATCCTTTGTTCGAGTTCATCGAATTCAATCATGCGAACCCCGGTTCAATAGGCAGGGATAAAAAGCGTTCCGTTAATTCCGGGTCGAGCATGGTTCCCGCGTTGTCAGCCATTATCTTCCTGGACTCAGCTTGCGGGAGCGCCTTGCGGTATGGCCGATCGCTTCTCAACGCATCAAATACGTCGGCAATGGTCACAATCCTCGCCTCCAACGGTATATCCCTGCCGGTGATGCCCGTCGGATAGCCTTCGCCGTCCCATCTCTCATGGTGGAACTGAATGATATTTATTACAACAGGCGACAGTTCCGCCTGCCGGGCAACGTCGGCGCCCCAGACCGGATGTTGTTTTATCATAAGCCATTCCTTTTCCGTAAGGCGTTCCGGGTTGTTGAGAATTGATTCAGGAACGCCAATTTTGCCACAATCGTGGAGCCAGCTGCCATACACAATCCCTTTTTGCATTTCACCGGAAAGGCGCATCGTCTTTGCCAAAAGAAGCGCATATTCGGCCACCCGATCGCAATGCCCCCGTGTATAGGGGTCTTTCAGTTCTATGGTCTGGGCTAGGGAGCGCGTGACCGCTTCATCATTTATGCGCAGCGATCTTAAAAGTCGATACCGTTCAATCCCCTCCGCTACGGTATTGATAAGAACGGTGTTGTCCCAGGGCTTCTCGACAAAGCGGTATACCTCACCCCTGTTGATCGCATCGATGGCAGTCGGAATATCGGCATGACCGGTCATCAAAATCTTGACGGTATCAGGAGAAATGGATTTTGCCAGGCTCAAAAGCTCAACCCCCTTGATGCCCGGCATCAGGTTATCCGAAACCAGCACGGCGATCTCTTCCTTTCCGATTATTAGCAGGGCCTCCTCGCCGCTGGCAGCACGGAGAATACGCCAAGCGCTGCCGATAAATATCCGCTCAACCGCATTCAGTATATATTCTTCATCATCAACAAATAAAACGGTTTCCGCCATTACATTCCTCTCGATCAAAGAGCAGGAAGTGATTTTCTGATCCACCTCAGCATGATATAGAGCGTTACGTCATGTCAGCATTTTGTATCTGATTACGTTTCCACCAAGGGGAGCCTTACCGTAAAGGTCGTCCCCTTTCCAGGTTCACTTGTTGCGGTGATCTCACCGTTGTGTTTCTTGACGATATCGTAGGTAATGGAAAGCCCCAGACCGGTTCCTTTACCTAACTCTTTGGTTGTAAAAAAGGGCTCGAAAATCTGGTTGAGGACCTCGTGGGTCATGCCGCTGCCGGTGTCGCTGATCTGGGCATAGATAAAGCCGTCTTCATGCCAGGTCCTGACTGTGATCTCGCCCTGTTTCTCGATCGCCTGCCCCGCATTGACCAGGAGGTTCATGAATACCTGGTTAATCTGCTGCGGGTGACACCTGGTGAGCGGAATGACGCCGAGATCCTTGACCAGGTTTACCTTGTATTTCAACTCGTTCCAGACGATATTGATGGTGCTGGTGATGCATTCGTTGATATCGGCGTACCTGCTTTCCGCGTCATCCACACGAGAGAAGCTCTTCAAGTTCTGGACAATTGTCCGCACCCGCTCAGCCCCATCCATCGACTCCCTGATCAATTCCCGGGTGTCATCAATCACGTAATCGATTTTCAGGGCCTTCCTTTTATCCCGGAGTTCCTGAAATAACTGCATCCCTTTAAGTGATTCAATTACCTCTGACTGTGCATGGATGAACTCGGTCAAGCGTTCCATGTACTTCAGCAGTGTGTTGAGATTACTGGAGATAAACCCCATTGGATTATTGATCTCATGGGCCACCCCTGCGGCCAGTTGGCCGATGGAGGCCATCTTCTCCTGCTGGATAACCTTTGCCTGAGTGAGCTTAAGTTCGGAATATGCCTTTTCCAGTTCCCTGGTAAACCGCTTCACTTCGGTAGTGTTGTGAAGGGTGATGACGGCTCCCGTAACCAGGTTTTGGAATCGGTCCATAAATGGGTAGGAATTGAAAACAAACCACCTTCCTGAAGGTTTATGGAAGAGTTCCGTGCCCGGCGCACAGGGAGATGGGATATGGAGGTCGTGCAATGTGAGGAGTTCCCGCCACTTTCTCCCCAGAATCTCCTCATACGCCATGCCGGTAAACGTCTGCAACGCCTTGTTGCACCTCTTTATCCTATCCACGGTATCTGTCAGGATCAGTATATCCCCGATACAGTCCATGGTATTTTCCCATTCCGTCTTCGCCCTCTCCACCAGGTTAAACAGTTTTTGCAATTGTTCGTGCTGGGCAAGGAGTTCGGTGCGGCTTTTGCGCAGCTCCTCTTCGGCTATTTCACGCATGGTCATGTCACGGAGCGTCTCGATAACGGCGACCAGTTTACCGGCGGAGTCATGGATAGGCGCCGCGTCGAAGAAGATATACCGTTCTTTCCCTCCCAGGTTCGGAAACCATCCCTCGCCCTGCAAACCCTGCCGATTGATAAGCGACTGTGAATAGTGCGGATAAAATTCAGCGGCCTGTTCCAGGTTTCCGTCAATGACTATGTCTGACAAGGTGGGGCGCTTATTGTCATAAAAGGGCTGCCATTGTCTGCCGGTCCCTAGCATTACGTCCGCAGAAAAACCGGTTAGCTCTTCACAGGCCTTGTTCCAGATTATGATTTTGTGATTTGCGTCAAGAACAAAAATGGGGACGGTTGCATTGTGTATCAGACTGTCGGTGAATTCCTTTTCTTCTTTAAGGGCGTTTTCCAGTATTTCTTCCTGGAGTCTTTTCAGTTTTATCAGGGACCGGATGCGCGCAACGAGTTCCACCTGGTTAACCGGTTTCGTCAGAAAATCATCGGCTCCCGCTTCAAGGCCCTTTACCTTGTCTTCAAGCGCATCCAGGGACGTTACCAGAACGATCGGGACAATCCTCGTCTTCTCGTTATTTTTGAGTCTCTCCGTTACCGTATAACCATCTATGCCGGGAAGTATGATATCCAGCAGAATGAGGTCGGGCATGGCTTTATCAACGATTTCAAGCGCCTCTTCACCGCTGTAAGCCTTCAAAACATCATATCCGGCGAGGTTAAGGCAATCCGCCATGAACTCCACATTAAATCGCGTATCGTCAACAACCAGCACCGTGCCGTTCTTTTCCATCTCCGCTCCCGACAAATCCGGTAACCTAGAGCTTATCCGTTGATTTCTTCCGGCCGGTTATTCACCAGCGGTTTATCCAGCACCTCCCGTATCTTTCTCAGGAGATCCAGTGGCGAAATCGGTTTCGTGACTACTTCCAGCTTCTCCGCGACCTGCCCTTTTTGCTCGAGCAGATCAGCTGCGTAGCCACTGAGAAACAGAGACTTTATGTGGGGATCCAGCTTTCTGATCTCATCATACGCCTCCTTGCCGTTTTTCTTCGGCATGATCATGTCAAAGAGGAGGAGATCGATTTTCCCTTTATGTTCAACGAAACTGTTAATCGCCTCGACACCATCTTCGGCAATAATTACATTGTAGTCATAACCCCGGAGAACCTGTGCCACAAGGTTACGGATGCTTTCATCATCGTCGGCAAAAAGGATCGTCTCACTCCCCCCCCTTGGAGGGAGCGGAAAGACCCTCTCTTTCGAGACATGCTCCACCTTGGTGATCGGCAGATAGATACTGAAGGTCGTCCCCTGGTCCTGTTCACTGTAGACATCGATGTACCCCTTGTGTTGCTTGATAATCCCATAGGCGATTGAAAGGCCGAGCCCCGTCCCTTTATTCACCCCCTTGGTAGTAAAGAACGGCTCGAATATCCTGTTTGTCGTCTCCGGATTCATTCCCGTGCCGGTGTCCGCCACCGTTACCAGCGCGCACTTCCCCGCCTTTCCATAACCGTGGTGGCGACAAAAATCATCGTCGATTTCCATATCCGCCGTCACTATGGTCAAGGTTCCGCCCCGGGGCATCGCGTCCCTGGCGTTCGTCGCCAGATTCATCAGAACCTGTTCGATCTGGCCCCTGTCGGTGAAGATGTCCAGGCGCTCTTCCGTCAACTTTACACAAAGTTCTATATCTTCGCCGATAACCCTTCTCAGAAACTTTTCCATATCTCGAACTATCTCGTTCAGTTCGGTCGGCATGGGGGCCATGATCTGATTCCGGCTGAACGCAAGGAGGCTCCGCGTCAGGTTTGCCGCCCTGTCCGCGGCCGTAAGGACCTGATTCACGGTGGCCTGCAACGGGTCGTCGGCAGCCATTTTCATCTGGATGATGCTTGAGAAACCGATAATCGCATTGAGTATGTTGTTGAAGTCGTGGGCGATACCGCCCGCCAATTCACCGATGTTTTCCAACTTCTGGGAATGGCGGAGCTGTTCTTCGAGTTTCTTCCGCTCCGAAATATCAAAGACGGTAGCCCTGATGGAGAGCTGATTGCTTTCGGCGTCACCAATGGCCGATTGGCTTAACAACGCATTCAGGATCGTGCCGTCCTTTCTGAGCAGGTCCAGCTCCATATCCTTGTCCGACCCGTCTTTATTGATCGTGGAAAGAGTTCTCGCATACTCATCCCGGCTTAAGGGGGAAAGGATGTCGAAGAATCTCTTCCTACCGATGATCTCCTCACGGGCATAGCCGACCCAGGCGAGTTCGGTGTCGTTTATTCCGGTGAAGTTCCCCTCCCCGTCAATGGAATGGTAGCCGCAGGGGGCATTGTTGTAGAGGTCCTTTAACTCTTCGTAGAGCCTGTTTTTCGTTTCCTCGGCACGCTTTCGTTCCGCGATCTCCTGCAGAAGGGAGGCCGTCCTTTCGGCGACCCTCTCTTCAAGCCGCTCGTTCAGCTCCTTCAACACCTCCTGGGTAGCCAGCAGCTCGTTGTTTTTCTGGACCGCGGTTTCATACGTCGAAAGGAGGAGGTTGAGTATCTGCTTCCGGTCGGAATTTATGTAATACTTATGACCGGCGAAGTATATCTCTATCCCCAGATCCATCTTTTCTTCCAGGTGGAGCACGCGGCTCAAGAGGATATAGCTGATGCGCGAGAGGAGATATTTTTCATCGTACGGTTTGGTGATGAAGTTGTCGGCCCTGCACTCCAGTCCCTTGATGACATCTTTCGGGTCGTTAAGGGATGTGAGGAGAATCACCGGGATATCCGCGAGACCTTCGTCCTCCTTGATATGCCTGCAGAGCTCGAAACCGGACATCTCCGGCATCAGGATGTCGCTTATCACCAGGTCCGGGACCAGATCCTTCACCATCGCCAGACCCTCGACGCCGTTCCGCGCAACCGACACGGCATACCCTTCCTTCACGAGCATCCGCTTAAGCGCCTCCAACTGAGTGGCGCTGTCTTCCACAACGACAATTCTGACCGGTTGATCAACTGCCTCGGCTGCTTCATTCACGGCAATCACCCCTTTCAATGCGCTTTTTGTCCTGCAGAGAAAGCATGGCGTCCACTATTCCATTCAGAGGGAGAACAATCTGCGCCGCGCCCATTTCTATGGCCTGTTTCGCCATGCCGAATACGACGGAGCTCTTTTCGTCCTGGGCGATGGTCATCCCCCCGCACCTGGCTATTTCCCGCATCCCTTCCGCGCCGTCGCACCCCATGCCGGTAAGGAGAATCCCGGCAGCGCCGTTTCCAAAGCTCTCCGCCGCCGATCTCATCGTTACGGTAATCGATGGTCGATGCCCCTGGAATGGTGGTTCGGAAGGTATAGCGAACCTTCCACCCCTGTCGAATTTCAGGTGGCTTCCCTCCTGGGGAAAATAAACCGTCCCCGGCGCCGGCACGCCCCCCTCGCGTGCAACCGTGACCTTCATGGCGCAGATAACGGAGAGCCACTGCACCAGCCCCTCCTGAAATCCCTTGCTGATATGCTGTACACAGACAATCGGTAGGGGGAAATGGGGGGGAAGCTGTGTGAGAATGGTCTGTAACGCCGGGGGACCTCCGGTTGACGCCCCGATGACGATAATCCTGACAGGGGCATTGATTTTTAAAGCCGGCTCCGGAAGGGTCGGAGGAGGGAGTTCGATCCGCTCCCGTGTGATTCGTCGAAAGACCCGCACGCCGGAAAGTATCCGTATCTTGCCGATGAGTTCGCTGGCGATGGAGATGTATGCCGATTCGCTCTCTATCAGTGGTTTGGAGACGACATCCAGTGCCCCGGCCGATAAAAGCTTGAAGGCGTTCAGCGATCCCTCATAAACGGAGACGCTGACGACGAGAATCGGCCGCGGGTATTTCTCCATTATCTGGCTGGTTAATACCAGGCCGTCCATCACCGGCATATGGATGTCGGTGCAGACAACAGCGGGGTCAAGCCGCGGGAGAAGCTCCAGCGCCTCCCTCCCGTTGGCTGCGGTCCCCACAACCTCGATATCGGGCGCGGTCGCGAGCGCTCTCTTGAGCAGGGTGACGGCTATCCGCGAATCATCGACGATCAGGACGGTTATTTTCGGTAGCGTCATGTCAGACAAGCCTCCTGAGTGTGTCAAGCAGAAGTTTCTGATCAAAGGCCGGTTTTGTTATGTATGCGTTTGCGCCCGCCTCCAGCCCCTTTCTTTTGTCCTCATCGGAGGCGAGCATAGTTACGAGGATCACCGGAAGTTCGCTGTATTTCTTCTCCTGCCGGACCTTTCTAGTCAGGGTCAGACCGTCCATGTTCGGCATACAGATGTCGCTTACTATGGCGTCAAAGGAACAGGTTCCGAGCCTTGCAAAGGCGTCCGCGCCGTCCACCGCCGCGACCACCTCATAACCCGCCCCATCCAGGATCCGCTTCATCTGGGTCCTTGTGGTGATGCTGTCTTCGGCCAGAAGGATGATCCTTTTCCTCTCCGCCTCTTCGATTGGCGCGTCATGACTGACCTGACCCCCCCGGCGGCGCAGGGTGACGGCTATTTCGCGGGGATTCAGAACCATGCAGACCTCCCCGGTCCCCAGTATCGTTGCTCCGGATATGTCGCGGATATGCGTCATGATCGAGCTCTGGGGTTTCAGGACGAACTCCTGTTCATCAAGGAGTTCATCGACCAGAAGGCCGATCCGTTCATCTCCCGCGTCAATGATAATGCACGGGACTGTTTCCTCTTCGCGAATAATCTCTATCTGCTCAGTCGCCCCGCTTCCGGCGGCGAAATCGGTGCGACGGATTTTCAGGAGTTCCGCGAGCCTGACGACGGATATCGCCCTGTTGTCGAAGATGACGGCCTTGTGCCCCTCGATGGTGAAGATCTCCCTTTTCGGCAAGGGATAGGACTTCACGACATATTCAACGGGGAGCGCATACCTGACGCTTCCCGCCGAAACGATAAGGACGCGGGCGGTGGCCAAGGTAATGGGGAGCTTTATCCTTATTGTACACCCCCCCCCGGGCGCCGATTCTACCGCAACCTCCCCTTTCAACCGCTCCACATTGCGCCTGACCACATCGAGACCCACACCCCTTCCCGAAAGATCGGAGACAAAGGAACTGGTTGAAAGTCCCGACACGAAGATAAGCGACCGGACCTCTTCCAACGGCATGGCGTCCAGCTCCTCGTCCCGCCATCGGTGGATCTTCCGCGCGGACCTCCTTATGGCTTCGGTGTCCAGGCCGCGGCCGTCGTCCGCAACCTCGATGATGATATTCGCCGGGGTCCGGGCCGCGGTGAGCCTGATCGTCCCCATGCGGAGCTTCCCCCCCCTTTCCCTCTCTACAGGTGTCTCAATGCCGTGATCGATTGCGTTCCTGATGATGTGCATCAGGGGGTCCTTCATCTCTTCCAGAATGTGCTTATCTGCGGTCGTCTCACCCCCTTCGACAATGAGATGCGCCTCCTTTGCCTGCTCACGGGAAATTTCCCTCACCATGCGGGGAAACAGTGTAAAAACGGTTGCCAGGGGGAGGAGCCTTATGGCCCGGATCTCCTCATCCAGTATCGCGACGACGGAGTCAAGCCTGGCGCTGTCATCGTACAGAGCGCTCTTCAGCCTTTCGAGAAATGGGGCAAAGCGGCCGGCGACTGCCTGAAGGTCCCCACTCCTTGTCCGGCTGCCCCTGATTTCACCTGCCAACGCCTCCCATTTCCCTATTATCTCTTCCATCTCCGCCAGGCGCTGGGCTATCCTGAGCTTTGCCACCACAAGCTCGCCGGCCTGCGTCATGAGCAGGTCCAGCTTTCGCGTCTCGACACGGACGGTTTCGATGACGAACGGATCGTTGTGTGTCCGGGCGGGAAATGACGCGGACGGGGAGAGATCTTCAGCGACCGGGGAAGGGGAAGGGCGGCGTTCAGCCTCCCCGCCGGAAGGGGGGTCCTGATCTGTATTATGCTCCGGGACCGCATCCTCGGGCATTGGATGGTCCTCGGTTGGAGACTTCTTCCCGCAGAGGGGCGTCTCCTGTTTCAATAATGACAGGACATCGACGACCGAAACCCCCGAAGCCTCGCCGGTCAGTGCTTCATTGACCAGTTTCTTGACGGCGTCGAGACAGTGATACATGACGTCGATAATAGCGGATGAGAGAGAGATCTCATCCCTTGCGGCCTTGCCAAGGATATCCTCGAAGTGGTGGGCCACCGACTGGATATCCGGGAGCCCGAGCATCCGGCTGGCTCCCTTCAGGCTGTGCACCCTGCGGAAGACCTCCTCCAGCGCAGTCTTGTCGTCCGGCGCCTCCTCAAGACGCAAAAGCCCTTCACTCAGGCGCTGCAGGTGTTCGCCGCTCTCTATTCTGAAGAGTTCCCGTAATTCAGGGTCTTCTATCATCACTTACTCCCGACTTAAACGGACAATCCTTAAGTAGAAAAGGCCCTTGCAGAAGTCCGTAAAGCTCCCTCTGTTTTCCCCCGACTTCATACTATTCTCAAGAGGTTGTCCGTCGCCCGGTTGAGATTCTCAATCCCTATCTTCGTCTGGGATATCCCCGCCGCCGTCTCTCTGGCGCCCGCGTTTATACTGTTCGCCGCCTCGACTACCTGGCCTATGGCCAACGACTGCTGTTGCGAATTCAGCATCACCTGCTGGAAATTCTGGAAGACCTGGCCCGCCACCTGGGAGAGCGCCTCGAAAAGCTCTCTCACTTTTTGCGCGTTCTCCGCGACGTTATCGATATTCTTCATTCCCTCTTCCGTCTTCATGATGGTCGTATCGGTCGCCTTCTGGATGCCCGAGACAATGGTCCTGGTCTGCTCCGCCGATTTTTTGCTCTCTACCGCGAGTTTCCGAATCTCCGCGGCCACGACCGCGAAGCCTTGCCCGTACTCTCCGGCCCTGGCCGCCTCCACCGCCGCATTGAGGGCAAGCATGTTTATCTGGGTTGAGAGGTCTTTGACCAGTTCGGCAATGCCGCCGATCTGTCCGGTCTGTTCGCTTAAGGAAAGAATCAGCCCGGAAATCTCCTCGATCCTTTTCTTCAGGCTCTCCATCGCCTCAATCGACTGTCTCACCGTAACATTTCCATCTTCCGCCAATGAGGTTGCATTCTTCGCCATTTCCGAGGCGACCGTCGCCTGTTCGGCTGACTGCCTGGATGAGGCGGCGAGCTCTTCCATGGTGGTGGTCGTTTCGTTCACCATGGCCGCCTGCTGGTTCGCGGTCTGTTCGTGCTGGGAGATCGTCGCCGCTATCTCGGTCGAGGTTGTCGAGGCGGAGTTCACCGCCTCCCTGACTGTCCGACTGATGCGGCCAGCTATCCAGAGACCGATGACCATGGCCAGGATTATGGCGAGAAGGACGCCGAATATCAGGACGTTTACAAGTTCGCTCATGGCCTCATCGGCCCTTTTCCGGCTATTGTCCCTTATTTCAATTTCTCTTTTCTGAAACTCCTCTATCAGCTTGTTGATTTCCAGGACCATATCCAGCGATACCCCTTTTTTGAACTGTTCAACGGCCTCGACGTTCTTTCCTAGGTTAATAAGCGTTATATATTTCCTTGAACGCTCTTTGTACTGATTGCCTATCTCGACAATCCTGCGGAAATATTCCGTCTGCTTCGGATCTCTGATCAACTGTCCCAGGGATTCGGACAATGCGCTGAAACGCTTTTCCCCCTCTTCATAATCCTTGAGGGAAGACTCGTTCTTCCATAATATATAACCCCGTGAAGAACTCTGCATTTCCAAGGCGCTTGTGGCGAAGAGACTGAATTTTTCCACAATCTGATGCTTTGCTTCAACGATCCTCGACTGCTCTTCCACCTTTTTGACATTCACATAGACCACAATGGACACGACTATGATTAATATGAGTGGGATGGCATATCCGAGCAGAATGCTGTATTTCAACCTAAGGTCTTTGAACATTGCTTGCCTCCTTGTATTGTCTGCAACATGACATCTCTTTCCATCAATCCTTCAGCCTTCAGTCTGCCTCCTCCGCCAGCAAACTCCGCCAAAGTAGCTCTGGCTACGCCGGCCGGAAAGCAGCCCTGGCTGCGGCGGCCGGGTCAGCCTATAAACCTATTCACCGCCTGCATTCAGGCTCTCTTTCCTGAGGATTTCATCAATATCGAGGATCGTCATCGCCCCGTCGCCATAGCGGGCGGTCCCCTGCGCGGTGTTCCCGATTGCCTGACGCGCGGATGCCGGCAGCGGTGCGATGTCGGACGGAGAGAGGGAGGCAATGTCATGGATCTCATCGACGGCGATCCCTGCGGTGATACCCTCCACGGAAACAACAACGACCCTGGCGGAGCGGCCGAACCTTCCGGGCAGCATTTCCAGAAGTGCGCGGAGGTCTAAAAGCGTCAGGATGCTGCCGCGGAGGTTCATGTTGCCGACAACATGTTCCGGGCAGTTGGGGAGCGGGGTAAGATTGGTGATCCGCGTAAATTCCCGGACCGATTCCAGGCCGATCCCGAAATACTCCCCACCCAGATCGATTACCGCCACCTGCCGGGATCCGAGGGGTGTTTCATCTTCCCCCTTCAGCATCAGCAAAGCGGCGCGGCGGTGGAACTCCGCCTTTTCGGCCGGCTCCAGTGCGCAAAACAGGGGGTGGGGGGGAGTAAACGACGATTCGGATTCCCCTTCCCCCATCTCCGGCTCCTCGGAGGGGCGCTCGAAGCCCCCTCCATGGGCCATCAATCTTTCATGGTCGAGGATCATGATAATATCTTCTCCCACCCTGGCCTCAGCAACGACAAAAGGGGGGTGAGGAAGATCGTGCATGCCGGGGAACGGCGCGGGGTCCATATCCTCCGCCGGGATTAGCATCACGTCCCTGGCTTCATTGACGATGATGCCCAGCCTCTCCCCATTCAGGTCCAGAACGATAACGCAGTCCGAAAGACGATATTTCCCGGGCGCCCGGCCGAAAAGGAGATTCAGGTCCATAACGGGAACGATTCTCCCCCGCAGGTTGATGACGCCGACTACACAGGGAGGGGTTTCTTCCAGGGGAGTGATTTCGGGAAGGCTGAATGTCTCACGGACATACAGCGCATCGACGGCAAAGAGGGAAGCGGAGTTTTCGAAAACGAGAAAGGGGTTGTCTCTGTCCTCCATGGAGTGTCTCCTGTTGCGGCTATTTCTCCTTGTCCAGGCTTACAAGCAATTCCTCCGTATGCCCGAGCAGTTCTCCTGCGGTTATCTCCTCGTATGGGTATACGGCTAAACCGGCCGGCATTCCCCTTAAGAGCTCCAGCGCGGTGGATAGCATCCTTGCCCCATGGCTCCTCCTCTTTTCCTTCAGGTATATCTTCCCAAGCTCCATATATGCGGCAGCGAAATCCGTATCCAAGTATATCGTTTTTTTCAGATAATTCTTCGCTTCGTCGTTTTTCCCGGTTAATTCGGCGATCTGGGCGAGGATAAACCAGGGGAGAGGGGAGTCCGTCTCAATCGCCGCCGCCTCCCGACAGCAGAGGATCGCATGGTCGTACTCTCCCCGGTTCGCAGAGTCGCGGGCCATGAGTAAACGGGCCTCGAAGCCTTCCTGTACCGCAATAACGGCTTTCTTCGCATTCTGAACGGCCCCTGGGGAAACGGACTTTAGCGGACCGGCGGTCTTCCCTGACAAAGCGGCGTCCCGAACGGTTTTATCCCCCTTCGGGAAGGTCCCTCTTTCTCCCCTTGAAACCGGGACGACATCCATCAAACCGGGTTCGGACACCCTTTGGAAAATCACCTGATTGTCCCATATCCTGGTCCTTAATCTTTTCATTGAGTCAGGATGAAGCTCGCCGTGGCCCGTGAGGAGATAACCCCCCTTGTACAGGGTGTCGGCGAATTTTTCCGCGACAAGGGCCACCGTTTCCGGGTCAAAGTAAATAAAGACATTCCTGCAGAGGATCAGATCCATGTCGTGCAGCTCGTTGGACCGGGAAGGAAAGGGATCGCTCACCAGGTTGCACGGGCTGAAGGTGACCATGGCGCAGATATTCCCGTCGATCTCCCAGCCATCCTTCCTTTCGGTAAAGTATCTATCCCGCAGGTCAGGGAGTGTCTGGCGGAACGACCATTCCGTATAGAGTCCCTTTTTCGCCTTGTCGAGCGCATGCTGATTCATGTCGGAACCCAGGATGAGGATACGCCACTCTTCCCTGGAGGGTAAAAGCTCATTCAAAAGGATTGCGATTGAATAGGGCTCCTCGCCGGAAGCGCTGCCCGCGCTCCAGATGCGGAGGAGGCGCTCTCTCCTTCTTTTTTCGATGAGTTCCGGCAGGATGCGGTTTCTAAGTAGAGAAAACTGTTCCTTGTCCCTGAAAAAATATGATTCACCCGTCGTCAGCTGGGAAGCTAGTTCGCTCCATTCCACTCTGCCTTCAGGGCTATTGTTATCGAGCAGTCCGTAATAATCCTGTGCCGATGAATTTAGAAATTTTATCCTTTTGAGGAGTTTTATGCGGAAGGTTCCCTGGTCCGCTTCCCGGATGCACAATCCGGTACGCAAAGATACAAGCTTAATAAAATCCTGAAGAAGTTTTTCCTTCATATATCCCTGATTCATTTATGAGAATCTTCTTTTCAAACTCGACACCGAAGGCGGTTCATGCACCATCTCTTCACATTGGAAAACATGGTGAAACGAAGGTCTCGAAGATTTCATTGAACTGCGGCGTAAGCATGCGAAAGACCTCCAGAACCCGGGGATCGAAATGTTCCGGCTTGGTCCGGCCGTCCCCTATGGTAATGATCCTGACCGATTGGTCGTGGTCAAACGCAGGTTTGTAAGGCCTTCTGCTCCTGAGGGCATCATATTGGTCCGCTAATATTACAATCCGTCCCTCAATGGGGATTTCTTCTCCTTTCAGCCCGTTCGGATAGCCGCTGCCATCCCACCTCTCATGGTGATTGAGGGCTATGGATGAGGCCATTCGTATATTTCCATGGGTTGACCCGCGCAGAATTTGCTCCCCTATGCGCGTATGGCACTTCATGGTCTCAAATTCTTCAAGATTTAGCGGCCCTTCTTTCAACAGTATGCTGTCAGGTATGCCGATCTTGCCCACGTCGTGCATCATGCTCGCAATGGCAATATACTCGATAAAATCCTGCGGCATGAGCAACTTTCCGGCAATTTCCCTCGAATAGAGACTTATTCGCTTGATATGGGCGCCTGTATCGTCATCCCTGTATTCCGAAGCCGTTACCAGCCGCAATATCATTTCCCGGCTTGCTTCCTTGAGTTCTTCAGTTCTTTTTCTGACCGTCTCCTCCAGTTCCTTCTTATAATTTGCCTCAACTCCGATAAGTCTGTGATAAACAACGGCCTTATTTATTAAATGAAAGAGTTGCACAGGCTTGAACGGTTTGATCAGAAAATCGAATGCCCCTTTATGAATGGCCTCAACCGCCACATCCAGCTCCGCATATGCGGTCATCAGTATTACCGGAATTTCCGGAGCCATTCCGTGGATATTATCAAGAAGCTCGATCCCGCTCACCCTTGGCATCATGATGTCGGTCAACACCGTATCCAAATTATTGCCTGCAAGGAAGGCGATTGCATCACTTGCATTGTTAAATGCCGATACCCGGTATCCCTCAAGCTCAAGCAATTGGGCAGTCGATCCCAGAACCGCGGAATCGTCATCCACTAAAAGGATGTGCGCACCATTTCCCATAATCACACCTCACTGTTCCGGCAAATTCCTGATGGTTCTCAATAAATACCTGTTACTAACTTTATAAAATACCACCAAAAACCGGAACTGCAATCTCTCATGCACAATTTCCTGCGAAATTGTGCATAGATGCAATGCCATGGTTTCTCAGTCCTGCAAATGGGAATGTGGAACAATATCGTCGGAAGCAAGGGATTGAGTGTGTGGGGGGCTTATTCTTAATAAAAGAAGACCTCCGATTCTTTAAGAAATCCCGGAGGTCATGTTGGCAATTGTTGAACTGCAAGTCGGCATTAAACTTTTGACGGCTTTTTTCGCACATTACTCAATACATTGGAAATTTCCATCGCTTCAAACGGTTTAATTATAGCGCCGCGGAACCCGTAATTCCCATAGTGAGCCATAACCGGATCGACCGAATAGCCGCTTGAAACTATCAGGCAAGCATCCGGGTCAAACTCCAGGATTTTCTGCGCCGCCTCCTTCCCACCCATTCCTCCCGGGATGGTAAGGTCCATGATGACGGCGAAAAACGGCGAGCCGGACTCATTTGCAGCCTTGTACAGATTTATGGCCTCTTCCCCATTAGTGCAAGTAGATGCATGATAACCCAGATATTCCAGCATCTCGACGGTGATTGACCTGATCATTTCTTCGTCGTCCATTACCAGCACCGATCCACCCTCATGCTCAACCAACTCAAAAGACTCCTCGTCTGGGTGGTGTTCAGGGGATGTCTCACCGTTCGATGGGAGGTAGCATGTAAAAGTCGTACCCGCTCCGACCACCGAGTGCAGATCTATGCATCCGCCATGCCTCTTGATTATGGAATAGGTTGAAGAGAGACCGAGTCCTGTCCCATCAGCCTTCGTGGTGAAATATGGATCGAATATCTTCTTGCGGTCCTCCTCCGAAATTCCGCACCCCTGGTCGGAAAAGGATATTTTTACATACTCCCCCGGACACAAAGCAAGCCAGTTGTTCTCATTCAGCGTGACATCTTCGGCGCTGATTTTCAGCGTCCCGCCCCCCGGCATCGCCTGCATGGCATTCAGGATAATATTGCCGAACGCCTGCCTTATCTGCCCTTCATCCGCCTGGACAGCATGGAGTGATTCGGGTATTTCAACTATTCCCTCGACGTTTGATCCCCGCAGGCTGAATGAAACGGACTCATCAACGATCTGCCTTATCGTAACCCTCTTCTTGATCGGGCTCCCCCCCCTGGCAAATGTAAGGAGTTGATGGGCAAGCTCCGCGGCCCGCTGTGACGCCTTTTCCGCCTCCTCCAGATGTCTGGACGACCTGTGCAAAGGATCAAGGAATATGCGCGCCAAGGAGATGTTTCCCAAAATACCGGTGATGATATTGTTGAAATCATGCGCGATTCCCCCGGCAAGCAATCCGAGCGACTCAAGCTTCTCCATCTTGAGTTGCTCTTCCTCAAGCTTCCGGAGATCCGTGACATCAACCATGATGCCGATAACGCCACCGATCTCCCCATCGTTTTTCAGATAAGCGGTCTTTATGATTATGACGTTATGCTCCATGCCGTCGGCATCCAAAAAGCTGGTCTCGTAATCCTGTATTCCCGGGTTGGCCAATAACGACCGGTCAATTGCCCGGTATTTATCGGCCAGTTCTTTGGGTGCAATATCATAATCGGATTTTCTTACAATCTGCTCACGGCTCATCCCCATATATTGTGCAAATGCACCGTTGCAACCCTGATAAATGCCGGCGGCGTCTTTATAGAAAACGGGACTGGGAATCGCATTTATAAGGACCTCCAGGAATTGATACTGCTCCCGCAGTTTTTCTTCAAAGCGCTTGCGCTCCGCGATCTCTGAAGTCAGCAGTTTATTCGTGTCAACAAGGTCGGCAAGGCGTTCCCTGACACGAATTTCTAGCTCCTCAATAGCCATTTGCTGTTCGATCTGAATTTTCTTACGATCCGTAATGTCTTCCATAACCCCATCCAGCCACCTGATCTCCCCTTTTTCATCATACCCGGCAGTGATGGTAGCTGAACACCAGATGAGGGTCCCGTCTTTCTTTTTCATGGGGATGTCCCTGCTTTTCATGGACCCGCTGCATTTCACCTCTTCTAAAAGAATCTTTCTGTCCATTGCGTTCAGATATAGATCAATAACTGCCAAGCCCAGAAGTTCCTCAACGGAATCATATCCGAAGATCCTCGGCATGGCGGGGTTTGCACTCAAAAACCGGCCGGTCACCGGCGAGCTTCTGAAAATGCCGATATTGACATTGTTGATCACAGCGCAATATCTCTTTTCACACTCAAGAAGTTTTGTTGTTTCGTCGAGATCGGGAAATATATTAACATTCATCTGCTACTGCTACCTCCTGCCATATCGTTGTTCAAAGATAAATAAAGCGCCCATCTTCAGCCGAAAATGGGCGCTCTCCTATGAAATCATAACCGATTAAATTGGATGAGACTTGCGTATTCGGTAACCCGGCTATCCTGATTCAGGACCCGTGGCTTTGCGTCGCCGGATTTCTCCGGCTTTGCCCTTATCTTTAATGTTAAAAAAGGTGAATTATAGATGCTTCCCCTTCTTTTTGTCAATCGCTAAATAGACACCACATATGCTCCTTATATTCTCCATGGAGTGAATCGTAAATATCTTCCTTTTTCCGGCATACTCAAACCTCTCATTTGATCCGAAACGGTTGCACTGTTTGCCATTACGAGATATTCTTTTATTTCGGAATTGGTTGAAAAACGTCGCTAGTTTCGTTATTTGCTCAAGGAGATATAAATGAAATTCCCGGTGATAATTCCTGTTCTGACTTTACTGTTTCTGCTCTCGATTCCTTCCATGGCCGCCGAGCTGGCCATTGGAGAGTTCATTGCCGGGAGCATTTCGGGGTGGTCTGACGAGATTTTCAAGGGGAAAACCTCCTACACCCTGTTTTCCGATAACGGCAGGACCGTGCTCAAAGGCCACAGTGTCAAGGCGGCATCAGGGCTCATCAAGAAAATCAAACTCGATCCAAAGGAATATCCTCTCCTGCGCTGGTCATGGAAGGTGGAGCATACACTAAAGAAGGAGGATGTGACTCTCAAATCAGGAGACGACTTTGCCGCGAGGGTTTATGTGGTGTTCCCCAGGACATTCTTCTGGCAGACCAGGGCCATCAATTATGTGTGGGCCGCAAAGATGCCGAAAGGGAGTTCCGCGCCCAGTCCTTATACGTCAAAAGCCATGATAATAGCGGTAGAATCGGGAGATGAAAAAGTCGGGAAGTGGGTCAAAGAAGAGCGCAATTTCTACGAGGATTACAAGAATCTGTTTGGGGAAGAACCGCCAAAACTGGGCGCAGTGGCGATCATGACCGACAGCGATGACACCGGCGATGAGGTGACGGCGTACTATGGAGATATCTTCCTGGAAAGCGCCAGATAAAATAGGGCGCGACAGCGCGCGCCCTATGATAGCCAAAAACATCTCAGGCGATCAGTTTCGCCAGTTTTATCCGTTGTTTTTCCAGCTTTGCCTGGCCATCCTCGATAGCCCTCAGCACCTCTTTCTTGGCGTCATGAGCAATGTCCTTTCCATGGTCAAAAATTCCCGTGGCTTTGTCACTTACCGTTTCGACCATTTCGGAAATTGTGTCGCTAAAATTGTCTATTACATCTTCCGCCTTATATTTCGTTTTTTTTGCAATGCGGACAATGTCCCTGCGGGTTCTTTTTCCTGACTGAGGAGCAAAGAGAAGTGCAACCCCCGCGCCGATGATCCCACCCGCCACAAGCATGAGTGCGCCTACCAATGCGTTGTTATTATTTTCGTCCATCGATGCCTCCTTGTTATGTAATTTATAAATATTTTACTTATATTATATTTTACTACAAAAAAATTCGATGTAAACTCACGCTCAATTATTTCTCAGATTAATCCTAAATGTACAATCAGCAACCGAGCTCCGTAAAGAAATCATTCCCCTTGTCATCCACAAGGATAAAGGCCGGGAAATCAGTCACCTCTATCTTCCAGACCGCCTCCATGCCCAGTTCCGGGAAATCCAGGCACTCCACCTTCTTGATGTTTTCATGGGCAAGAAGCGCCGCCGGGCCTCCGATAGAGCCGAGGTAGAAACCGCCGTATTCCTTGCAGGCGTCGGTGACCTGCCGGCTCCGGTTTCCTTTGGCGATCATGACGAGTGAGGCACCTCTGGACTGGAGGAGTTCGACGTAAGAGTCCATCCGTCCCGCCGTGGTAGGACCGAAGGAGCCGGAGGGTTTGCCCGCCGGGGTCTTTGCCGGGCCTGCGTAATAGATCGGGTGCTTGAGCAGGTAGTCGGGCACAGCTCCCCCTTTGTCAATTATCTCCTTGAACCTGGCGTGGGCAATATCGCGGCCTACGATTATGGTGCCGGTAAGGAGGAGAGGAGTGGCAACTGGGTATTTAGTAAGATCGGCGAGGATTTCCTTCATCGGCCTGTTCAGATCGATTCGCACGCCATGTTCGTGCTTTTTCCGGTAGGCGTCAGGAATAAGTCTTCCCGGATCACGATCCATCTCTTCGAGCCAGATACCTTCCCTGTTGATCTTTGCCTTGATGTTCCTGTCGGCGGAACAAGAGACCCCCATCCCCACCGGGCAGGACGCGCCATGGCGCGGCAGGCGTATAATACGCACATCGTGCGCGAAGTACTTACCGCCGAACTGGGCGCCTATCCCCAAACTATGGGCTGCTTCGAGAACCTTCCTCTCCAGTTCCACATCGCGGAACGCCCTTCCGTATTCGTTCCCCTCGGTCGGCAGACCGTCAAGGTATTTTGTACTGGCAAGCTTGACGGTCTTCAGGCAGGCCTCTGCACTGGTGCCGCCGATGACAAAGGCAAGATGATAAGGGGGGCAGGCGGCGGTGCCGAGGCTCTTCATCTTCTCGATGAGGAACTTCTCCAGGGTTGCCGGGTTGAGGAGCGCCTTTGTCTCCTGGTAGAGATATGTTTTGTTGGCGGAGCCGCCACCCTTGGCCACGAAAAGGAATTTGTACTCGGCGCCGGTAGTCGCGTAAATATCGATCTGGGCGGGGAGGTTGGTGCCGGTGTTTATCTCCTGGTACATGTCAAGGGGAACTGTCTGGGAATAGCGCAGATTCTCCTCCGTATATGTCTTGTAGATCCCTCGGCTCAGGTACTCCTCATCATTCACGCCTGTCCAGACCTGCTCCCCCTTTTTCGCCACTATGGTGGCGGTACCCGTGTCCTGGCAGAAGGGGAGTTCGAAGCCGGCGGAGACATCGGCATTGCGCAGGAGGGCGATCGCCACCCCCTTGTCGTTCATGGATGCTTCCGGATCGGATAGAATCCTGGCGACCATCTCGTTGTGCTCGGGTCGAAGCAGAAAAGAGACATCCCGCATCGCCTGGTTGGCCAGATAAGCCAGGGCCTCCGGGTCAACCTTGAGGACATCCCTTTTTTCAAACCGAAACAGAGAAACGCCGTCTCTCGTCAAAAGGCGATAGCCGGTATTGTCGGGACCGACCGGGAAGGGTTCCTGGTAGTGAAATTCCTTGTTGGGCATGGTGATCTCCTTTACGGGTTCAGGGTTCAAGTCGCTGGTCGCTGGTCACTGATCACTGAACACTGAACACTGGCGACCCTTTAATTGTATACAGTATGCGAAAAATATATGGCAATATTTCCAGTTTGTCGAGAGTTAAAGTTATAAGCCTGACAATTTATCCCGGAGTCTGGGCTCATTTTTGAACCGGGGCCGGCAAAAAATGCTGTCAAAAAATGCTTGCCTGAACATCGTGATCCGGCTATGCTGTTTCGCACGCGAGTCCGGGGCCAATTATCACCGACCTGGCGATAAAATCAGCCGATACGGAGGATTGAATGGGTCTAAAAATTCTGATTGTTGATGACACGATGTTCATGCGCCACCTGCTGCGCGGAATCGTGGAAGAAGAGGGTTGGACGGTAGTTGGAGAAGCGGTCGATGGCGAGGATGCGGTGAAAAAGTACCTTGAATGCTTGCCGGACATCACAACCATGGACATTGTAATGCCTCTGAAAAGCGGCATCGAGGCGTTGAATGAAATCATCGCCATTGACGGGAAAGCCAAGGTAGTGATGTGCAGCGCACTGGGGCAGGAAGGGTTGGTGGAAGAGGCGCGGAAGGCCGGCGCCAAGGGCTATATCCTCAAACCGTTCGATCCGGATGTGGTGAAAGAGAAAATAAGAGACGTTGCGGGGTTATAAAAAGGTCATGTTTCAAACAGGAAGATAATCCTTTACCAATCCACAGAATATTTAGCCCTGTTTCTCCAGGGTAATGCAAAAAAAAGCCGCCCGTTTCTAATTGGGGCGGCTTTAATGTTTCCAATCTGCAGGATGAACCTGACAATATTCAGGAAAAGTCCCCGCCCGAAAGCGGGGACTTTTTTTACCAGATCCGTTCCGATTTAATCATCGTCTTCACGTTCTCCACTTTCACTGTTGCTGAAGATCACGTTTCTTATCACTGTGCTGCTGTTGCCTGCCGCATCCGTAGCAGTCACGGTAATTGCGTACAGCTTGGCGCGTGTAAAGCTCAGCCTCTGCCTGAATGCGCCATTTTCAACATGAGGAGTATAGGTGCGGCCGTTCATGTTGATGGTGACCTTGACTTTGCTTGTCGCATCAATGACCTTACCGGTTACTACAATGCTTGATTTCCTGGTGGTGATGTCCTGATTGGGATATATAACCGCCAGGGTGAAGGTCCCACCGTCGTATGTTACTGTCCGCTTGGCGCTGGAGCTGTTTCCTGCCAGATCGGTGGCGGTAATCTCGATGGTGTTAACCCCCGCTATCAGGTTGACAGAGGCGCTGAAGCTATTGCCGCTGATGCTGGCCGATTGCGGGGAGCCGTTGTTCACCTTTACCGAGACGGTGGATGACTCGCTTATCGTGCCGCTGACCGACAGGAAGGACTGGACGGAAATGCTGTTGTCAGCCGGGTCTGTAACCGTGAGTACCGGTACGTTGGCGTCATAGGTTATGATCCGTGAATCGCTCTGCTGATTGCCTGCCTTGTCGGTGGCGATTACGGATACCGTATTGGCTCCGGCTGCCAGTGTCAGCGCGGTGCTGAATGAGCCGTCCGCGTCGACGACAACAACCAGTCCGTTTACGGTTACTGACTTAATTCCTCCTGCATCCGTTGCGAGGCCGGTGACGTTGAGAGTAGGCTTGTTGGTGTATGCACCGTTGGCCAGAGCGGAAACAGAAAGGGTCGGTTTGGTAGTATCAGCAGCCGTTGTTATAATAACACTGGCGCTCTTGGAGAGTGAGACGTTGCCAGATGCATCCTTGGCCCAGGCGTAGAAAGTTACAGTGCCGGCTGCGGATGCGGTGACTGTGGCCGGGGCGGCTGATGTCCATCCGCTGGCGGAGGCTGCCGGGGCAGCGGTGCTTGTGGTTACCATGCAGCCGGTTACGCCAACATTATCCGTCGCGGTAAACGTATTAACCGGTACGGTCATGTTGGTGGCGGTCGCCGGCAGGGTAAATGCGTTTACCACAGGGACGATCGAATCGGGGAGTGTAATGTTTACAGTTGCGCCTTTGCTGGCCGAAACATTGCCCACCGCGTCCTTGGCCCAGGCGTAAAAAGTGACGGAGCCCGCGGAAGGCGCCGCAATGCTTGCCGGGACTGCTGATGTCCAGCCAGTTGCAGTGGCTAGGGGCTTGGTGGCGCTAGTTGTGACAAGGTAGCCGGTAACCCCCACATTATCGGTGGCGGTAAAAGTGCTAACTAACACTGTCAGGTTGGTGGCGCTGGCAGGAAGGGTGAATGCGCTTACTACTGGAACTGAGGTATCGGCGAGGGTGATGCTTACGACTGCACTGCGACTTGCGGAAACGTTGCCAGCCGCGTCCTTGGCCCAGGCGTAGAAGGTTGCGCTACCAGCGGCAGCGGCTGTGACGCTGGCAGGGGCAGTGGCGGTCCAGCCGGTGGCGGTGGACAGGGGCTTGGTGGCGCTGGTTGTGACCAGGTAGCCGGTTACGCCGACGTTGTCAGTGGCGGTGAAGGAGCTTACCGCAATGGTCAGGCTGGTGGCGCTGGCCGGAATGGTGAATGCGCCGACAACGGGAACCGTGGCATCGGGGAGGGTGATGCTGACTACTGCGCTTTTGCCTGCTGAAACGTTGCCTGCCAAGTCCTTGGCCCATGCATAGAAGGTTACGCTACCCGCGGCAGGCGCGGTGATAGAGGCAGGTGCAGTGGCTGTCCAACCGGTGGCCGTGGCCAGTGGCTTGGTGGCGCTGGTGGTGACCATGTAGCCGGTTACGCCGACGTTATCGGTGGCGGTGAAGCTGCTTACCGGAACGGTCAGGCTGGTGGCTGTTGCCGGGAGGGTGAATGCGCCGACAACGGGTACCGTGGCGTCAGGAAGGGTGATGCTGACTACTGCGCTTTTGCCTGCGGAAACGTTCCCCGCAGCGTCCCTGGCCCAGGCATAGAAGGTTACACTCCCTGCGGCAGGCGCGATTACGCTGGCGGGTGCAGTGGCAGTCCAGCCGGCGGCGGTGGCCAGGGGCTTGGTGGCGCTGGTGGTAACCAGGTAGCCGGTTACACCGACGTTATCGGTGGCGGTGAAGCTGCTTACCGGAATGGTCAGGCTGGTGGCTGTTGCCGGGAGGGTGAATGCGCCGACAACGGGAACCGTGGTATCGGCAGGAGCGGCGACTGTGAACGAATTGGTGCTCACTAGTTCATATCCATGCTCAGGATTAGTCGGGTCGGGTGTCCACCCGGCCCCGTGGGCGGCACTCCCCGTATCATACTGGTTTCCGTACCAGCCTATTTTCCAGGTATAAGTGCCGGCCGTTGTCGGCGCAGGTGCGCTCAAGGTCGCAGGATAGGTGGCCGAGCTCCCCATGCCGCTGTCGTTGCCGGTGGATCTCGCGACCTCAACCGAGTTCTGGTTTAACAGAACGGCCCGGAACCAGCCGGTGCGGTAGCCACCGGTAATGGTCACACTCACTGCCTCGCCGGGGGCATAGGAGGCTTTGTTGGTGGCCCCTGCCACGTTTATAGAGCTTTTCGCACTGCTTGGATGCGTACCGTGTGCATGGCAGCCGTTGCAGGTGGAGACTGTGGTGTGGCAGCCGGAACAACCCTGGCTTGTGTAGTATGAAGATTGTGCCAGTGCCTCCGTCCCCCAGAATTGAACCGTAAACAACGTCATTGCTATGAAGAATTGTACGCTTACCCTACTGATAATTTTCATGAAAATTCCTTTCGTCGTGTATTCGGGGAAGATTCCCCTCGTGTGAAATATAACGGCGACTGTGGCTGTTTCTTCCCGTGCATTTCAAGGTCAACCCGTTTTGTGTCAATAAAAAAGGGGACCGATTGTCATGGGATATTTCGGCAACCCGGCTTTCTCAGAGAGAACCAGTAGGCTTTCCGCCCCATCCTCGCGAATGGTTTAGTATTGTCGTGTATCTCCAACATAGATTCATTCCGTCTTCCGCTGGCAAGGCGTGGCGGTATGCGACTCGCAATGTATGTTTCAATTTTGTGCCGACAACTCCTTTCCGAATAAATAAAAAAGCCGGGGCCAAATATCATATGACATTTCGGCAACCCGGCTGTCTGTCTTGAGACCCTGTAGGCTTTCCGCCCCACCCTCGCGGGTGGTTGAGTATTATCGTTTATCTCAAGTATAGTGCTGCTTATTGCTGTTTATTGTTTACAAATATACTTTTTTTGTGACACGTTTTTTGTGACATATATCACATTTGCTTCATATTATTATCTGTTAAGTAACATTCCCTAATAAATTGGTTGGTGAAATAAACAAATAGCCGGGGCCAAATATCATATGATATTTCGGCAACCCGGCTATCTCTTTAAGACCCTTTAGGCTTTCCGCCCCACCCTTGCGGATGGTTTAGTATTATCGTATATCTTTACTCGGTTTTCAGGTGGTTAACCTTACTCGTTTGAAGCTTTATATCGCAATATACATATTATGTCAACGGTCAATTTGTCATTGTTTAGTTAATTTTATGTAACTAATATACCACCAAAGCTTCAGCCCCATCCCTGTCGAAACCACTTCTTTGCTGGGGAAGAGACCGTACTTGCACAATCTTGCAGGCATGATACATTTTCTCCATGTGCGGACGATTCACCCTGCAAATCCCCCCCGAGCTTCTTGCCGAGATCTTCGGTCTCATGGAGATTCCTGTTTATCCGGCCAGATACAACATTGCGCCGACCCAGCAGGTGCCGGTGATCCGCCAGACCGGTGACGGTCGCAATCATTTTGCCGTTATGAAATGGGGCCTGATCCCGTCATGGGCGAAAGGCCCGAATATCGGCAACCGGATGATCAACGCCCGCTGCGAGACTGTCGCCGAAAAGCCTGCGTTTCGCCACGCCGTCAGGCACAGTCGCTGCATTGTCCCGGCGTCGGGTTTCTACGAGTGGCAAGAGGAAGAGGGGAAAAAGGCCCCCCGCTATATTCACCTCAAGGACGGCTCCCCCATCAGTTTCGCGGGGCTGTGGGACCATTGGAAATCCCCGGAGGTCATCGAATCCTGCACTATCCTTACCACGTCGGCCAATTTACTGATCGCTCCTCTTCACGACCGGATGCCGGTGATACTTCAGACTGAGGCATTCCCCCTATGGTTAGACCACAATACGTCCGACCCGGACAAACTGAAATCGATCTACCTCCCCTACCCTGCCGAGCTTATGGATATGTGGCCGGTATCGCCTCTGGTCAATTCCCCCCGAAATGATTCCGCGGAGCTGATCGCCCCCCACGCGAAATAGGGGTGAACGATCGGTGTGGTGAGTTTACAGTGACTTTGGGATGCTGTTGGAGATGTGAGGCGGCCGGGAACAAGGGGAGACATCTGATATTGCCTGCGTGGCTATGAATCAGGATTGAATATTGACCCATATAAGACAAGATCTATTCGTTAATTCAAACCGTATATTTCTGATCTTCCTCAATAACATGATGTAGCAGCCAATTACCGAGAAATGCTATCAGCTCTTTCGTTGCCTCAGGTTCATCCTTATCTGCGACCTGCTGGAGCTGTAATGTCCTCTGTGTAAAACCTCTGTGCTCCAATATATGCTTATCAATTTCCTTATATTCGATATTTTTCATGTGCTGCTCTTCTGCTGTAAAATGATAACTCGAATAGGATACCAGATCCTCTATTATTGGATCTATACAATGAGCTTTATCATGAGCCAGACAGTTATCATACAATCTATTAAAGATATCAAACAGTGTCTTGTGGTGTTCATCAAGTTCATTATTGTTGACCGAATACTTTTTATACCATTTAAATAGCGCCATCTGAAACTCCATTGGTTTTATATCTTTCAGGCCTGATCCGGCAGACCCCCATGATTTTATCCCAACTTTGCAACTTTGCAAGCATGACCCGCAGAGTTTCCCTTTTATAACTCTTATTTAGCGCGGTTCCCCATCAATCGGACAAAATATTCCGGGATCTCTGTTGCAAAAGAAAGCCGCTTACCGGTGACAGGGTGTGTGAATATGATCGACCGCGCATGCAGCGCCAACCATTTGTGACCGTCACCCTCTTTCCCGTACTTTTTATCACCTGCAATAGGATGCCCCTTTTCTGATAAATGGACCCGTATCTGGTGCTTTCTGCCGGTGAGCAGATTGATTTCCAGCAGGCTGAACCCATTTGCTTCCTTCAGTGTGATGTACTCTGTACGGGATAGCTTCCCCCTGGCGGGATCGGAGGTGGAATAGACTGCGTATGCACTGTTTTCCGCAAGATAGCTGCTGATGATCCCCTCCCGCGGGGTAAGCCGGCCATAAACAACCGCCAGGTATTTCTTTTCCGTCTCTTCCCAGTTTTCCTGCAAATACAGCTTTGCATGTTCGCTTTTGGCGAAGATGAGGATGCCGGAGGTATCCCGATCCAACCGATGGACGATGTACACCCGGTTTCGGGATTTGGCATTTCCTTTGCGGACGTAGTCATTCAGGATAGAGTGGGCGGTCCTGGATTTATCCCGTTCCGTCCCCATTGTCA
>Ga0184615_10000277_pt1 | contig 30845 bp, 28 predicted proteins | sample PLM4_65_coex_FD_133134 | JGI IMG/M metagenome (GOLD analysis project Ga0184615, IMG submission 133134) | Groundwater sediment microbial communities from an aquifer in East River, Colorado, USA - PLM4_65_coex | ecosystem: Environmental > Terrestrial > Soil > Riparian zone | place: USA: East...
AGGAATCGAAATCGAAGACCGTCTTGTTGAGCTGATCGCGAATGGCCTCGTGGTGACCCTTGACAAGGGAGACCACAAGGTTCAGATTATCTCGCTGGAACATCGGTCGGGCTCTCCAAAGATATCCTGCTTGCAGGGTCGTACTGTCGAGAGGCCTCCTTCTCCCGCCTCGGGGGCAGAGTCAACTGCTAGGGGCAACGGTGGACAAGTGTTCATAGGGCTATGACATTACCACCCCGACTACCTAGGGACAAGCACCTTTCACTCCACGCGGGGCAAGGGTTACATACAATCAATTCACTCACATTGACTTCGAAACAAAGGTCATGACCACCTTAGCATCGAACCCCGCCGTGGAAGGCATCTTGGCTATTCCGACTTTTGTGTTGACACGACTTTTGGAACCAAAGATAATGGCGCGTTGGCTATCCCTAGCAAAAAGGAACAACGGCTGACGCGGTGCGGCTCCGCCGAGGGCGTATTCACGACCTCTAGCCGCAGCCGCCTCAAAAGCAAATCCCTATCAGAGTGTCCCACGAGTGACAAGCTAGGCACACGCGGGAGAGTTCTCCAAGATCGCCCAGGCAAGGCGAGCGGCGATTGTGGGAGAATGCTTGTCGATGCGACCAGCCCGGGATAGGAGGTCGTCCTGGATGTCCTGGTGCCTTCCATCAAATCGCGAGCAGATCAGATGAAGTACCGTCATGAGCAAATCGACCTCATGTATCGAGAGCTTCGAGCCCTGAACCGAGCCGTTGACTGGGCGGGGAGGAGTTTCGAAGACTTCGACCTGCGCGGTTTTCTGGAGCAGGCGCTCTCCATGCTGACGTTTTCTTCTGCGCAGCCTCATGCGCTGGAGTATGGTACCGGCACGGGCGCTGGTGCATGCTTCCTGGCGGCAAGGGGATTTCGGGTCCACGCGATCGACGTATCTCCGACCGCGATCGAGCTCGCCAAGAAGTTCGCGGCCGAACGAAAGCTGCAGGTGCATTTCGAGATGGGCGACATTGGTAGCTTTTCTCCCCCGAAGAGGGCGTACGACCTCGCTGTCGACAACTTCTGCATGCAATGCCTGGTCACAGATGTCGAGCGGGAAACGGCGCTCGGGATGGTCCGGTTGATCCTGAAGGGGGACGGCCGTTTTCTCATCGGATCGGTGGTCTACCGCGATGGGCGCGACTTTGGTGAGGGCGTCTTCGATGAGCGCACCGGAATCCTCTACGTCAGATTAGAGGGAGACGCGGAGAGATACGAGGACGCCGTGAGACTGAATGGTTGTTGGTACTTTCCGCGAAGACGATACGTACGACCCGCAGTCTTGAGGACGGAGGTCGAGAGAGCCGGGTTTACGGTCCTCTGGCAGGAAGGCGGCCGGGTGATCTGTGCGCCTGCGAATTGATCATCGCCGCGTGCAGCGAGACTTCCTTGACCGACCCTGCTCTATTCGGGTATAAGCCCGCGCCTTCTTCGGGGGTGCGCAATGAGACCGATGAACCAGGTTAACATTTCTGTGCTCCGAGGCGTGTGTCAGATGCCGGCCTACGTGGCGTGCGAGCGAGGCTATTTCCGGGAACAAGGCATCGACATTCAACTCGAGGTGGAAGCCACCGCCTGGCTCGTCCCGGAGCGGATGCTCCGCGGCGAGGTTCAGTTCGCGGTGATCCCCTGGACGCGAGTGGTCGCCGCCAGCGTGCGCGGAGAGCCGCTGGTGCTGCTTTGCGGCTCCGGCTGCGAAGAAGCCGCCATCGTCGTGCGTCACGGGCTCGCGACGGGGGAGGTCCGCAGGGTCGCGATTCCCCAGCGCGGCGGGATGAAGGATCTGACCGCCGCGGGCTTGATGTGCAGTCTCGGCGGGGGCGACGTCGAGACGATAAGGCTGCCTTCTGGCGACGGAGCCATTCTTTCTCTGGTGGGCCGCGGTGCGGACGCAGCCTCCATGGTTGAGCCCTATGCCAGCATGCTGGAGCATCTGCGAATCGGCACCGTCGTCCGACGGACCGGAGATCTGTGGCCGGGCGCGCCGGGCTGCTCGCTCACCACCACCGCCGAAATCGTCATGTGCCAGCCGGACCTGGTGCAGCGCATGATCACCGCCTTCGTCCTCGGGGCGCGGTTCGTCGATTCGGACCAGGAGCAGTCCGCAGAGATTGCCTCTTGCTACATCGGCGTCGCTCCCGAGTTCATTCGCGGCGCCCTCATCCACAATCGCCCGAACGTCCGCGCGTTGAGCAACGAGGGCGCCATGAACGACGTGATCGACCTCATGCTGAAGATGGGGTATGTGGCCGATTGGCCCACTCGGGGTTACAAGGACTTGAGTTTCCTGGAAAAGGCGATGACCAGCCCGGCCGCCGCTTGACGGCGAGCGCGGGATCGCAATGCCCCCGAAGACGCTGGTCTGTTGCGCAGCATCTTTCAGTTACGGTCCGGCGTCCAAGTTGCTGGTCATTGCGGAGGCAGTTGGTTCGCTGGAGCTGCGGACCGTGTTCCTGGGGACCGGAATCGCTCACGAGCTGGCTGCCAGGACTTTCGCCTTCGACGAAATCGTCTGCGCCGCCCCGGACGATCCCCTCGCCCGATCGCTCGTCGATGCTGCCTGCGCCCTTGTGTCCCTCATGGATCGCGAGTATCTTTGCCTGGCTCAAGAGCGATCGAAACCGACCTACGTCGCCGACAGCCTGTTCTGGATCCGCGATCGTACCCCCGCCGCCTTTTTGCGCGCCCGGCGATACTGGGTGCAGGATTTCGTGGGAGTGCCGGAGCGTGTTACCGAGACTCCGTCTGCTCCCACGGTGGTCGGCCCGATCGTTCGGCCGATGAGCCCGGTCAGCGACACCGATCGAAGGAACCTCGTCGTGAGTCTCGGCGGCTGCGAGTCGCCTCTCAGCGCGATCTCGGGTGATTCGTCGTACTTCGACTTCGTCGTCGGAGGCATTCTCCGGAGCGATCTCGTCTCCGCCTTCAAAGACCAAGTCGTGCTGATGGCGGGCAGCCGCTGCATCGAGTACCTGGCGAAACGCTACCCCGGCTCCGGAATCGCGTTCGTCTCCGCTTCGCCGCAGGAAGCAGCTTCGCTTCTGGAGACGGCCGCAATGGTCTTGACGGCGCCGGGGTTGACCACGAGCCTGGAGTGCTTTCAGCTCGCCGTGCCCACGTTTTTCCTGCCCCCGCAGAATTACAGCCAATGGTGGATCCTGAAGAAGCTTCGAGTAAAGGGTGTGGCGGGCTGCTCGTTCCACTGGGAGGATCTGCTTCCCGGTTATCCGGTCGGGGAGAGGATGTCCGAAGAGGTGCGTGTTCCTCTGGTTCGTTCCGCGATTCAAAGCCTGGTGAGGGAGGAGCGCGCCGCCCGGGCGTTCGGTGAATCTCTCGCGGGCTGTCTCTCGTGCGACCGCAAGGCGGTCGCCTCGAAGCAGCGCGACTTCTTCGACTCGCTGGGTCCCAACGGCGTAAGTCGGATCGTGGGTGACCTGGCTGAACTTTGCTGAAAGGAGGACGGTCGTTGCCTGAAGCCGCCTTACCGCAACCCGTCGAGATCGAGCGCATTGTCGAAGCGCTGGGGTCGGTCGTGCATGTGCCGTACGCTCCCCCGAACATCTTTCCGATGTCCGCTCCCAAGTTCCTCAAGAGCCCGTGCACCGAACGGGAGCGGGTGCCCGGGGACCTCCTGTCCATCTATGTGCACATTCCCTTTTGCAATTACGCGTGCAGCTTCTGCTTCTACGCCAAGCGGGTGGGGGACGGGAACGACCGGATGGAGCGCTACGCGAGGGCACTCCAGCGCGAGTTGGAATGGGTCGAGCCTGGGACGCGCCTCTCGCAGCTCTACGTGGGCGGTGGCACGCCCACCGTGCTGCCTGCGGACCTGCTCGACGAGGTTCTGGCTGGCGTGTTCGGCCGGACGCGACTGTGTGAAGGCGCCATTCACACCGTCGAGTGCTCTCCAGAATCGATCTCTCCCGAGCACGTCCGCGTGCTTCGAGAGCGGGGCATCACGCGGGTCAGCATGGGGGTTCAGAGCCTGAGCGACGAGGTGCTCGACGACGTCCACAGGCGTCACAATCGCCAGCAGTCGCTCGCTGCCCTCGCTCTTCTCATCCGGAGCGGCTTCAACGTCAACGTGGACCTGATGTACGGCTTGCCCGGGCAGACCGAGGCGAGCTTCTGCGGAGACTTCGAAGCTCTTGCAGCGCGCGCCGTCCATTCGGTGACCGCCTACAATCTGCGCGTCAACGAGCGCACGCCCGTCGTCAAAACCATGCAGGAAGAGGACCATCTGGACCTCGTCCGGCTCGTCCGATGGAGGGCGCTCGTGAAGCGAACGGCCGACGAGCTGGGCTTCGTCCAGACGCGCTGCCATACGTTCAAACGAGCGAGCGACGGCTCGTTCGCGGATCCGCGGGGCTTCGAGGGGGACCAGCTCGGAGTCGGAATGAGCGCGCGATCCCGTCTCGGCACGACGATCTACCGCAATCATGTCGATCTCGGCATCTACCTCGAGCGGGTGGAGGGGGGAACGAGCCCGGTCGAGGAGATATTTCCTCTTCGCGAGGAAGACCGGAAGATCCGCTTCATCGCCCAAACCCTCGGCGATGGACAGCCGCTCGAGCGCGCGGCCTACGAGCGCTCGAGCGGCCGGCCCTTCGACGACGACTTCGGCGAGACCCTGTGGCGTTTGCGCGAAGCGGGCCTCGTGGACGACGTCGCGGGCACGATTTCGCTCACGGAGACCGGGAAGCTCGTCTATGATCTTGTCATGCTCGCCTTCTACCCCTGGCAAACCCGGGAATGGCTCGCCGAGCGGCAGCGCGCCGCCTTCAAGCGCTAGCCCAGTCCCTCGGGTGGTCGACGTGACGAACCCTCCCGATGGTCTTTCGAACAGCGACACCATTCCGGAGGTGCGCCGAGTCTCGAAGTCGTTCGCCAGCGACGGCCGCGAGCGGTTGGTTCTGCGCGACGCGAGCCTGGCGGTCCGCCCGGGCGAGGTCCTGGCGGTGATCGGCCCCATGAGTGCGGGACCACCTGAAGCTCCGGGTCCAGGAGAAGACCATCTGGCGGCTGTTCGTCAAGCATGGGTTCTACCGCCTCACCCTGTGCCGCCCATCAAGCCGATCCCCCGCTTCCAGGCCCGGCGGGCGAACGACCTCTAGCAGACCGACCTCATAGGCAAAGATCCGGTTCCCGAAGATCGGCTACTGTCATCTCACCTTGCTGAAGGACGACCGCTCGCGCTGCCTGCTGGCGGGAAGCTGCGTGCGGAAAGCCCGCAAAGTCTACGTCTTTGCCTGCCTCTACCGGGCCTGCACGCGGTGCGACTTGCCGAAGGCGATCCTTGTTACTTTTGTGTCGCCGAATACTGGTCGTGCTGATCGTTGAACCTGAATCCTGCGCGATCGGGTAATTGCTGATCATTTCATGCGGCCCGGGTAGCAGAAAAACCAACTGCCCGTGGTTCCGTTGAACTCTACCCCTGGGGTAGCCTTCGACGCAGAGCCAATGGATCCGAAGTTTGGTACCCGAGTTCGGCGCGGAGACGCTGACTCGACACACTCAAGTCCTAAAGCGGCTCTTTTCACGCAGGATTCAGGTTGAATTATCTTCCATCGTCAAGCGAGCGCAGCGGCCTAGTCTCTTGTCTGAGATCCCAAGTAGGATTCATGGTTCCCTAGCCCAGGTGTCACCTATCGTGTGACGATGCGAGACCTAGCACTAAGACGACCAAGCTTGAAGCAGCGCTCCTCCATGCGGGTAAGGAGAATGAGACAGCCTTTCTGCAGCAGCGAATATCTATTGCGCTGAACCGTTTTCCTGATGATCTCGGCTCGCTCGGCAGGAGTCGGATCCCTGCGGCCCTTTCTTTGATGAAGGGTTTGTTGATAGCTTCTTCCATGTATGAACTTTTTCCGAAGCCACTGCCACGCACTTGTAATTTCCAAATGACGGATACAAACATCGGGCATATAGCGAATAACCTCGGGCGAGTAATTCTCAATGACGCGGTGTACGAAGATAGAAGCCGCGCCTCTGCTGATCTCCAGGAACGGGCCGATTCGCTCAAATAGGTCTCGCCGGACTGCCATGTTGTTCGTGTACCCGTAAGAGATGCTATTGGACTTCGCTGAGGAGGTATGGACGGCGCGCTCGTACTCGTACGCTACCAACATTAACAGAGCAGGAGATTCCACGGCAGACAGTCGCCGCCCTGAACGAGCTCTGCCCACGGCACTCGCATGGATGCAACGATTCTCTCCAGCCAGTCTGCGGCAGGCACGCAGTCCGCGTCCGTAAAAGCGATGATGGCTCTTTTTGCTGCGGCGGCGCCTCGGTTGCGTGCGGCATAGGACCCCTGCTTGGGTTCCACGAGTAATCGTATCGGAGAATACTTTCTGACCAGTTCTGCGGAGCCGTCCGTTGAGTTGTTATCGATCATGATGATTTCGTAGCGTGTCGAGGGATAGCTTTGCGCAAGGAGACCCTTGATGGAGCGCTCGATATACCTTCCAGCATTATAGAAAGGCACAACGACAGAAATATCTATTTCCGGTTGTTCAACATGAGCCGAGTGGGGCTGGACATTGCTTTTTCTGACCATCGAATTCACTTCCATCGCCAGGCGTCTAATGAGGCAGACATGAACGACTTAGCGCTTCCGTAAGGTAAAGGGAATCGAAATCGAAGACCGTCTTGTTGAGCTGATCGCGAATGGCCTCGTGGTGACCCTTGACAAGGGAGACTACAAGGCTCAGATTCTCTCGCTGGAACATCGGTCGGGCTCTCCAAAGCTATCCTGCTTGCGGGGTCGTACTGTCGAGAGGCCTCCTTCTCCCGCCTCGGGGGCAGAGTCAACTGCTAGGGGCAACGGTGGACAAGTGTTCATGGGACAATGACACTAGCACCCCGACTACTTCTGGACAAGTGGCTTTTGCCCCAGGAGGTTGAACGGTCATCGACCTTCAGGTGGAGATCTCACCATTACGTCATCCCTGGAGGCTTTCCTCTGAACCACACCGTGCAAGGGATGTTGGCTCCTCGGACTTTTGTATGGAAATGGGACCTTCGAACAGGTATGCTTCTCTCTTCAACAATCACAGCAATGGGCCACAATAGCCTCTGGGGGGAAGCATCGAATGTCGCTTAAGCTCCTGATGTGCTCGAATGAGGCTCTTGGCCTTGGCCACCTCCGCCGTACGCTGAGGATCGCCAGCGCGCTCCATGCCGAGATCCCAAACCTCTCCACCCTTGTTCTCACCGGCTCTCCCATGGTTCATGGCTTTCGCCTTCCCCCGGGAGTCGATTCTGTCAAGCTCCCCAGTGTGTTGGAATCGAGTAGATGGTCTTTCGTATCCAAATACCTCCCACTGCCGTTCGAGGAGGTCAAACGGCTGAGGGAGCGGATTATCCTGGAGACGGCTCTCGCCTATCGGCCGGATCTCTTTCTGGTGGATTTTCGCCCGGCGGGAATTGGAGGAGAGCTTCTGCCGGCCCTCCGAGCGCTTAACAACGGCCAGAGCAAAGCCATCTCGGTCATGTTATTTCGGGATATCATGGATGAGCCAGAGCGCATTCGAGCTGAATGGCATGGCGATCAGGCCGTGGGGGTGCTGGAGGAGCTGTACGATGAGATCTGGGTCCTCGGGTGTCAGGCTCTCTTCGACCCCGTCAAGGAGTACGAACTCTCTGACACCATCGCCAGGAAGATCCGGTTCTGTGGCTATTTAGGGGTTGAGCGATTCGCCGCCTCCCCTGAGGAGACCCGCCGTGAGCTAGGAATAGCGGCGAGGATGTTCGTGCTCGTTACGGTCGGAGGCGGACGGGACGGGTTCCCGGTTCTCGACACCTACCTTCGCGCCCTTGAGATCCTCCCTACACAGATGGAGCTCTTCAGCCTACTGGTTGGCGGACCGAATCTACCCCAGGGAGAACAAGAGGTCGTACGTCAGCGATGCCGCCAAATGGCGATGATCAAGCCTGACCGGCCGGCGAGATTCATCGAGTTCTCTTCTCAGCTCCTGGACTACATGGCGGCGGCGGACCTCGTCGTGTCGATGGGCGGCTATAATACTCTGGTGGAGATCCTCAGCCTCGAGAAGCGGGCGCTCGTCATCCCCCGAGTCCACCTCAGATTGGAGCAACTTATCCGGGCCTCTCTGTTCGAGCGACTGGGCTTGATCCGGATGCTCCACCCGGATCAGCTCTCCCCGGAGAGGATGGCCGAGGCCCTCCTGGCCGCCCTGCACACTCCGCCGCCGTCCGGCAAACGCCTCCAAGCGGTAGGGTTGGATCTGGACGGCCTCCACCAGGTGAAGACCCACGTTGTGCGCCTCCTCGGCGAGCGCGGGCTGGCCTCCCCCAACCCCTTTCGATAAATTGAGGCCATCATGGCGCTTAAGCTCCTGATGTGCACGAATGAGACGCTTGGCCTTGGCCACATCTCGAGAGCGCTAAAGCTCTCCAGCTTTATCCAGGCTGAGTTCCATGATGTCTCCATCCTTATCCTCACCGGCTCCTCGATGATCCATGGTTTCCGCTTCCCTCCAGGAGTTGACTCGATCAAGCTCCCCAGCCTACTGAAGAAGAGTAGAAGGGAGTACACCTCGAAACACCTCCCATTACCGTTTGAGGAGATCAAGCGGCTCCGTGAACGGATCATCTTGGAGACAGCCCTTGCGTATGAGCCCCATCTTTTTCTCGTTGATCATAGGCCGGTAGGGGTAGGGGGGGAGCTTCTTCCGACCCTTCGAGCGCTGAACGAGGGCCAGCCCAAAGCTGTGTCGGTTATGCTGTTTCGGGACATCATACTTGAGCCAGAGCGCATTAAAGCTCAATGGCAGGAGCTTCAGGCGGTAGGCGCGCTGGAGGAGCTGTACGATGAGATCTGGGTCTGCGGCTGCCAATCTCTCTTCGACCCCATCAAGGAGTATGAACTCTCTGACAGCATCGCCAAGAAGATCCGCTTCTGCGGTTATTTGGGAGTCGAGCGGCCGGTTGCCTCCACCCAGGAGACCCGTCATGATCTAGAGACAGCGGGGAAGATGTTCGTGCTCGTCACGGTCGGAAACGGACGGGACGGGTTCCCTGTGCTTGACGCCTATTTGCACGCGCTTGAAATCCTCCCCAAGAACCAGGAAATCTTCAGCCTCCTGGTTGGGGGACCGGATCTACCCGAGGGAGAACAACAGGTCGTACGTAGGCGATGCGAGGAGATGGCGAGGATCCGGCCTGAGCGGCCGGTGAAGTTCATCGAGTTCTCCCCTCAGCTCCTGGAGTACATGGCGGCGGCGGATCTCGTCGTGTCGATGGGGGGCTATAATACTCTGGTGGAGATCCTCAGCCTCGAGAAGCGGGCGCTCGTCATCCCCCGAGTCCACCTCGACTGGGAGCAACTTATCCGGGCCTCTCTGTTTGAGCGACTGGGATTGATCCGGATGCTCCACCCGGATCAGCTCTCCCCGGAGAGGATGGCCGAGGCCCTCCTGGCCGCCCTGCACACTCCGCCGCCATCTCGGCAACACCTGCAAGCGGTAGGGTTGGACCTGAACGGCCTTCACCAGGTCAAAGAACATGTTGTTCGCCTCCTTGGTGCGCGCGGGCCGCTGCGGCATCCGTCGCGGTAGGTGGTAGTGCGGCTCCCTCTGGCAGTTTTTCCAGCGCCCGGAGGGAAAGTCGGTCTTGTTCAAGTGTTCGAGGGCAGAACTCGCGGTGGGGTTCACGTTGATCCCCTCATTCACGAAACCGCTTGCCGTTGGCGTCCCTCTTTGATATAAGGCGGAAGCGACTTGCGTCGTACTGATCCCGTAGGGTGCTGCTTGCTGCGCCCTTCAGGGACAGGGCAAGCCCCGTGCCTGTGAAGGTCCTGCGAAATCCCTCACGAGGTCTTTATTGATGCCACGCCATCTGCCGCGCCTCCTGCTTATGCTGCTCCTGCTTTCATTCTCATACGCCGTTCCAGTGGTCTCGGCGCAGGATACTGCAAGCCGGGATTTGCTCGAGCGGGTCAAAGAACTGAAATCGGTCGTTAGGATCGAGGCGAATGAGATCGAGCGGCGCGAACGGGAGAAACTCACGATCGCGCGGGGCGATGTCCGGATCCAGATGGAGGGCCGGGCCCTTTACGCCGATGAGGTCGAGCTGGACCAGGTTCAGGAGGTTGTCAGGGCCAGGGGAAAGGTCCAGCTCATCGAAGGCGCACGCCGGCTGGAGGGTGAGCGATTCGACTATCACTACCGGACCAACACCGGGGTCATGTATCAGGCCAAAGGGTCGATCCCTCCTGCCACTGCCTTTCGAGGCGTGGAGATCCACAAGGAGGGGGAGCGCAGGTATCGGCTGGTCGAGGGGACTCTCACCACCTGCCGCATCTGCCAGCCTGAGCCTGGAGGAGTCGATTGGGAAATTCGGGCCAAAGACGTGGTGCTCGAGCAGGACGAGTATCTCGAGGCGAAATGGGCGTCGTTCTGGGTTCGGGGCCTGCCAGCGGTCGTCGCTCCTTACCTCCTCTATCCTCTTGGGCCGCGGCGGACCGGCCTTCTGATCCCGCAGATAGGCTACAGCAATCGGTCCGGGTTCACATACAAGCAGCCCTTCTTCTGGGCCATCGATGAATCCCAGGACCTCACCGTTACGGGGGTCTATCGGGGTACGCGGGGGTTTGAGGGCGAGGCCAACTACCGGTACATCCTGGGGCCGGAGGCGAGGGGTTCGGTTGATGCCCGGGTAATCCAGGACAGGCTGAGTCCAACGCCGAACGAGATTCGCACGATCATCACCGCCCGCCACGATCAACAATTCAACCCGGACCTGAGCCTGAAGGGTGACATCAACTACGTCAGCGACCGAACCATCCAACGAGAATTCCCAGAAACCCCATCTGAGTTGAGGACCGCGAGCTTCTCCAACTCAAGGGTTTTCCTCACTCAATTGTGGCAGAACTACGGCCTTCAGTTCATGGCGGAGGAAACCCGAGCCCTCGTCACGGACACCGTTGACAGCCGGCTTCGGCGGCTGCCAGAGTTGAGTGTTTCGGCCTTTCCGCGGCACGTGTTCGGCTCGCCGATCCTTCTGGAGATGAACCTGTCCGGGACCTACTTGGAGCGCGAAGAGGTGCCGGACGGCGCTCGGGCAGATCTGTTCCCGAAGCTCTCCATGCCGTGGCGGCTGCTCCCCTGGGCGACCATGATACCCTCGATCGGGTTTCGGGAGACCGCCTACACCAAGCGTGGAGCGGGGGGGGAGGGCGGGATAACCCGCGAACTGCTTGAGGCTCGGGACTCGCTGGAGGCCCGATTCTTCCGGACTTTTGACGTCGGCGGTGAACGCGTCGATCGGCTCGTTCACCTGGTTGAGCCGCGCGTCAGCTATTGGTATATCAATCCGGTCGATCAGCAGGAGCTCCCGCAGTTCGACGCCGTCGATTTTGTCAGTCCCCAGAACAGGGTCACGTACTCCCTCACCAACCGCTTATTGGCCAAAATTAAGGAGGCCGATGGCTCCGTGCGGACCCACGAGGTCCTGTCCCTCTCACTGAGCCAGAGTTACAACCTGAACCCCCAAAGCCGAACCTTCTCGGATATCTACCTGAGCGCGCTGACCCCGGAGCGGTTTGACCAGGCGGTCCGAGAACAGACAACTATCCCGATCCTGCGCAATGGGGTCTCCACCGGGTTCTCCCAGGTGCAGGAGCGCCGCTTCTCAAACCTGGTGGCCGACCTCCGCGCGTCCCCATTTCAAAATCTGACCTTCTATGGGATCGCCGCCATCAACACCGAGGAGGATCGGGTGGATGGGATCGAGGCAGGAGTGCGGGTTGCCGTTCCGGAGTATGGGCGGGTGGAGCTGGCCCATAGCTTCATTCGTGGGCGGGAGACGGCCGGGCTGGCCGGTCCGTTTAGCAATCGGGAGAACTCCGGGGTCGTCGGCCGGCTCCTGCTCACACCGATCAAGAACGTCGCCATTAACTACCTGGGCCGCTACGATTCCCTCAGGGATGAAAGCCTGGAAAACAACGTGGTGGTCACCTATGCCACCTGTTGCTGGATGATGGGCATCCATTATCTGAATCGTGCGGTCGTTCCTGGTCCCGGTGGCACAGTCAGTGGCTCGGAAAACAGCGTCAATTTCTTCTTCGAGCTGCTGACCGGGGGAGCGCCGCCGCCACCGGAGCGGGGAGCCCAGTTCTTCGGGCGGCGCTGAGAGCAGTTGACCGGGAGTCGTGGCGACTGTAGAATATGCCACTGCGTGCATGAGAAGGCGACTGCCCCACAACCATCGCGCCTTCGAGGAGGAGACATGTACTATCCGGTGTTTCGCCCAAGGCGCCTGCGCCAGAATGAGACCCTCCGCCGGTTGGTTCGAGAGACTCACCTGCATCTCGAAGACCTGATCCAGCCCTTTTTCGTCGTCCACGGGCGGGGAGTCCGACAGGAGATCTCCTCGATGCCTGGATGCTTCCGCCTTTCTGTGGATGAGCTGGCCAAGGAGGCGAAAGAGGTGGCCGCGATGAGGATCCCCGGGATCATTCTTTTTGGCCTGCCGGCGGCGAAAGACGCCGTCGGCTCAGAGGCCTACGCCGAGGATGGGATCATCCAGCAGGCGGTCAGGGCCGTCAAGGACACCGTGTCGGACCTGCTGGTGATCACAGACGTCTGCTTGTGCGAATACACCAGTCACGGCCACTGCGGCGTGGTGGAGCGGGGTCAGGTGAAGAACGAACCCACCCTGGAGTTGCTGGCACGCACGGCCCTCTCGCATGCTGAAGCCGGGGCCGACATCGTCGCGCCGTCCGACATGATGGATGGCCGGGTCGCCGCCATCCGTGAGGCGCTCGACGAAGAGGGATTCGAGGACACGCCGATCATGGCCTATTCGGCCAAGTATGCCAGCGCCTTCTACGGCCCGTTCCGCGAGGCGGCTGAGTCGGCCCCACAGTTCGGGGATCGACGGACGTATCAGATGGATCCGGCCAACGGCGATGAGGCGCTTCGGGAGGTCGGGCTCGACCTAGAGGAGGGGGCGGACATCGTGATGGTGAAGCCGGCCCTTCCGTACCTGGATATCATCTGGCGCGTGAAGCAGGAATTTGGCGGGCCCGTGGCGGCCTATCACGTCAGCGGGGAGTACGCCATGCTGAAGGCGGCGGGGCGACTCGGGTGGATCGATGAAGAACGGGTGCTGATGGAGGCCCTCACGTCGATCAAGCGGGCTGGGGCCGATCTGATTCTGACCTATTCGGCGAGAGAGGCCGCGCGCCTGCTGGAACACAGACCGTGACCGGTCCTCGCTCGAAAGCGCTGCTTGAGGAAGCGAAGCGGCTCCTGCCGGGAGGCGTCAACAGTCCGGTCCGGGCCTTCTTGGCCGTGGGCGGCGATCCACTGGTGATCGAGCGGGCCTCCGGTTGTCACATCTATGACGTCGATGGCAATGCCTACATCGACTATGTCGGATCGTGGGGGCCCATGATCGTGGGCCATGCCCATCCCGCGGTGGTGAAGGCGATCCAGGAGGCGGCGGCGCAGGGGGTGAGCTTCGGTGCGCCCACCCGCTGGGAAGTGGAGTTGGCCAGGATGGTGGTCGAGGCGGTCCCCTCGATCGAGATGGTCCGCTTCGTCAACTCTGGCACTGAGGCGACCATGAGCGCGATCCGGGTAGCTCGGGGCGTCACGGGCCGCAATTGCATCGTGAAGTTCGAAGGGTGCTACCACGGGCACGCCGATAGCCTCCTAGTCAAGGCCGGCTCCGGCGCGATGACATTCGGCGTCCCCGACAGCTTGGGGGTCCCGCCAGATCTTGCCCGCCAGACGATCACCCTTCCCTATAACGACACTGACGCGGTTCGCGCGGCCTTCCAGGCGGTCGGAAATGAGATCGCCTGTGTGATCGTGGAGCCGGTCGCAGGGAACATGGGTGTCATCCCGCCGAGGCCGGGATTCCTGGAGGCGTTGCGGGAGATCACTGCGGCCCATGGGTCCCTTCTGATCTTCGACGAGGTGATCACCGGTTTTCGGCTGGGCCGAGGTGGCGCCCAGGCATTCTACGGCATCAGGCCGGACCTGACCTGCCTCGGGAAGATCATCGGCGGCGGCCTGCCGGTCGGGGCCTATGGTGGTTCCCGATCGATCATGGAGCAGGTGGCGCCCCTGGGGCAGATCTATCAAGCCGGGACGCTCTCCGGCAATCCCCTCGCCATGCGGGCCGGCATCGAGACGCTTCGCCTCCTCGAAGAGCCTGGGTTTTATGAGCGGCTTGAGGCCAAGGGGAAGCAATTGGAGGAAGGGCTTCGCGAATTAGCGGCCAAGTCGGGAATCGCGCTACAGTGTCAACGGGTCGGGTCGATGTTCACCCCGTTCTTTGTTCAGAACCGGGTTGTCGACTATCAGACCGCTAAGGCTGCCGACACCACCCGGTATGCCGGCTTCTTCAGGGCAATGCTCGACGGCGGGGTGAACCTCGCCCCCTCCCAGTTCGAGGCTGGCTTCGTCTCTGATGCCCACTCCGCCGCCGAGATCGAGGCGACCCTCCTGGCGGCGAAGGCTGCGTTCGCAACACTGCGAGCCCGGTAGCGCCCCTCCCTGTCGACCCCCGCGACATTGATGCCTCGACCGTGAGGCTCCGTGTCCGCGACGGCTGAAGAACGCATTCCTACTGGGAGAGGATAAGGGAGGGTAATCGCTTGCTGAATGGCCTCCCCCGATGTCGGTGGCTCGTCGTGGTGATCGCGTTGCTTGCCGCGAGGTATGCCCTCAGCCTTCTCGCCTCCGCAAGGATATCGACGCCTCGCCCGGGAACTGTGTCTGCCACACCCACGGCAGGTGTCGTCGTCGCGGCAGGTTCAGGGGGCGGGGGTCGCGGAACGGCCCAGTCGAACTATCGGTCGAAGTGCGCCTCTTGTCACGGCGACAGCGGGAAAGGCGATGGGTGGACTGCATGGCTTTTTCGCCTAAAGATGCAGGACATGACAGATTCTGCCCGTATGCGGACTCTCCCGAACGACTACATCTTTCAGATCATCAAACAAGGCGGGGCCAGTCTCGGAAAGCCAGGAATGCCTTCCTGGGGCCAGGAGTTCACCGACCAAGAGATCCGGGACCTTGTTGTCTACATTCGAAGCCTCGCACGACCACTCGAGCAACCGTAATCCGCCGGTGCGGGCCACTAAAGACCGAGCTTTTCCCTTGACAGGTTTGAACGGCCTATGTTACAAATTTCACGAAGTCGGTTGGGGAATTCCGAAAGGCGGTTGCGCGAACGATTTGGAAGCTCTTCAGGATGCCCTGCACGGGGCATTTTTCTTGTCATCGTAAGAATCGTCGGCCTTGCTGATGTCTCCACGAGGCCACGCCTCAACGCATTTCTCGCCCCCGTCGGCCCCGCGCGACGAATGTAGGTGATAGCATGGCAGCAGATTATGCGGTCGTGGGCGTTTTCCTGGTGGTCGGCCTGCTCTTCGTGGTGGTCAACGTCGATATCGTTTCCCGCCTGCTTCGCCCCAGTAACCCCCAACCGGAAAAGTTGGCCCCGTACGAGTGTGGAGAGGATCCCATTGGCGGGCCCTGGATTCGTGTTCACATCCGCTACTACCTGTATGCCCTTGTCTATGTCATCTTCTCTGTGGAAACGATCTACCTGTATCCATGGGCGATCGTCTTCAGGAAGCTCGGGCTGTTCGCATTCGTGGAGATGATGCTTTTTATCGCCATCCTGCTGGTGGGTTTCGCCTATGCCTGGCGGAAGGGCGCCCTCGAATGGGCCTGATGACACCAGACGAGGTCATTCAAGTGATCAGGTCCGAGTTCGGCGAGGCCGTGAAGGCTTCGGAGGTCAAAGGCGTCGAGACCCGGATGAACGTTGATCGGGCAAAGAGCTACGAGATTCTCTCCCGGCTCAAGGAGATGGGGTTCGAATATCTGAACTGTCTCAGTGCTGTGGACTGGATCGCCAGCGACGAGCTTGAGGCGGTCTACAACCTCTCCTCCCTGAAGGAGCCGACCAAGGCTCTGATCAGGGTCAGGGCTCCGAGGGAAGATCCGGTCGTCCGGAGCGTCGTGCCCCTCTGGAGCACGGCGGACTGGCACGAGCGGGAGGCGTATGACCTCATGGGGATCCACTTCGATGGTCACCCCGACCTTCGGCGGATCCTGACCTCTGAGGATTGGGTGGGGCATCCCCTGCGGAAAGACTATAAGGATGAGCGGCTGGTTCCATACGAGCCGTTCTAGTACCGTTCCAACTATTTATGGCGACTTTGCCGTTCCGCGCGGTCGTGACCATTGCCGTAAGGCGCGCTGCTCACATTCGGCACCTCAAGTTGGAACGGCACTAGCCGCGTAACGCCCCCCCGGGAACCAGGGAAGGCTGAGAAGATACTGGTAGGCATGGACCTCAGATCGAGAGCCCATTGAAGGTTGGAGTTGGAATATGATTCCGCCAGAGACGGAGATTATTGAACGCACCCAGGAGACGATGGAGGAAATGTACGTCAACATGGGGCCCCAGCACCCCAGCACACACGGGGTCCTCCGCCTCATGTTAAAGCTGGACGGTGAGATGGTGACCGAGGTGGTCCCCTACATCGGCTATCTGCACCGATGCCATGAGAAGATCGGGGAGAACCGGACCTACATACAGATCATCCCATACACCGATCGACTGGACTATCTCGCCTCCATGTACAACAACTTCGGGTATGTGTTGGCGGTAGAGCGCCTGATGGGTCTCCAGGTGCCGGAGCGCGCCGAGTATATGCGGGTGATCCTTGCGGAATTGCAGCGGATCGCCAGCCACCTGATCTGGATGGGCACCTTCGGGATGGACCTGGGGAACTTCACGATCTTTATGTACTGCTTCCGGGAGCGGGAGAAGATCCTCGACCTGTTCGAGTCGGTCTCGGGGCAACGCCTCAACTACGCCTTCTATCGGTTCGGCGGGATGCCGATGGACTTTCCGCCGACGTTCCTCACCGATTGCAAGGCGTTTCTGGAGTGGTTCAAGCCGCGCCTGCCCGAGTACGACGCTATTATGACCGACAATATCATCTTCCAGAAGCGGGTGCAGGGACTCGGGAAGCTTGACCAGAAGACTGCCATCGATTACGCGATCAGCGGGCCGATGCTCCGGGCCAGCGGCGTCAAGTGGGACCTGCGAAGGGACGATCCGTATTCCATCTATGACCGCTTCGAATTCGACATCCCCGTGGGAGCCGCCGGCGACGTGTGGGACCGTTACATGGTCAGACGACTCGAGATGGCGGAGAGCGTCAAAATCGTCGAGCAGGCCCTCCGGGACCTGCCCCCTGGTGAGATCATGGGGAAGGTCCCAAAGAAGCTCAAGCCGCCGGCGGGAGACATCTACTCCAGGGTTGAGTCGCCGAGGGGCGAGCTGGGATTCTACATCGTTTCTGACGGCTCTGAGAAGCCCTATCGTTACAAGGTCCGCTCCCCGGCCTTTGTCAACCTGAGCGTGCTTCCCGTGATCGGTCCAGGGCACCTTATCGCCGACATGGTTGCGATCCTCGGGAGCATCGACATCGTGTTGGGCGAGGTGGACCGGTGATGTCGCGGCAGGGCTGACCCACCTCACCTTCACCGATGATGCCCCCTATGCCAGTCACACGTGTGCCGATCATGAGCGCGAGGCGCTGATGGAGAAAGCCTTGGAGAGGTTCTACAGCGTCTTCGCCGCGTGGGGTGTCCCCCCGTTCGTCCCCCAGTTGATCGTGATGCTAATGGTGGTGAGCGTGGTCATCCTCTTCATCTCCGTCTCCGTCATGTTCATGATCTGGTGGGAGCGGAAGATCAGCGCACACATCCAGGTCCGCTATGGCCCGATGAGAGTCGGCGGCTGGCACGGCTGGGCCCAGAGCATCGCCGACGGGATCAAGCTCCTCCTCAAGGAGGACATTATCCCCGCCGGGGCCGATAAATTGGTGTTCGCCCTGGCCCCGATGGTGGTCTTCGCCGCCGCGCTCGCCGCCTATGTGATCATCCCCTTTGGCCCCAACCTCATCGTTCGCGACCTGAATATCGGCGTCCTCTTCTACATCTCGATTTCCTCCCTGACCGTGGTGGGGATTATCATGGCCGGCTGGAGCTCTAACAACAAGTACTCCGTCCTGGGCGCCCTTCGCTCGGCGGCCCAAGCGGTCAGTTACGAGGTCCCCCTGGTCGTCTCGGTCCTTGGCGTCATCATGACGGTAGGCTCACTCAGCATGATCCAGATCGTGGAAGCGCAGAAGCGGATCTGGTTCGTGATTCCGCAGTTCTTCGGGTTTCTCATCTACCTCACGGCGGCAATCGCCGAGTGCAATCGGCTGCCGTTTGATATCCCGGAAGCCGAGTCCGAACTCGTGGCTGGCTTTCATGTTGAATACAGTGGGATGCGCTTTGCCATCTTCTTCCTGGCGGAGTATGCCAATATGTTCACGGTGTCGGCCATCGCCACCGCGCTCTTTCTTGGCGGATGGCATGGGCCGCTGCTCCCGCCCTGGCTCTGGTTCCTCATCAAGACCTACTTTATTATTTTCGTCATGATGTGGCTGCGCTGGACCCTGGCCAGGCTGCGGGTCGATCAGCTCATGAACCTGGGGTGGAAGGTCCTGCTGCCGCTGGCGTTCCTGAACATGGGCATCACTGGATTGGTCCTGGTCATACACGGGTAACAGCGAGGAGGGCGCCCATGACTGTCACCCAAGCGGTGTTCTTCCTCTTGGCTGCATTTACGCTGGGGGCGGCCCTTTTGGTCGTCCTGGCCACCAATATCGTCCATTGTGCCATCGCTCTGGTCTTCACCTTCTTCGGCGTGGCCGCCCTGTACGTCCTCCTTGATGCCGAGTTCCTGGCCGCGGTGCAGGTCCTGCTGTACGTGGGCGGCATTACCATCCTGCTGCTCTTCGCCATCATGCTGACCAGCAGGATCTCGGCCAGAGGTGTCAAGATCATGAACGAGCAGGCGGGGATCAGCGCTCTCGTGGTCTTCGCCATCTTGGCGCTCATGGTCTTTGCCAACCTCAAGGGGTTCGTGCTTGCGGCTGCGCCCCTTCCGGCATCGTATGCTACCGCCTCACTGGGAAGGCTTCTGCTGACCACGTATGTGTTGCCATTCGAGGTCGTATCGATCCTGCTCCTGGCAGCGATGGTGGGTGCTATCATCCTGGCCAAGCGAGAGCGGGAAAAGGACTGAGTGATGGTGCCGCTTTCGCACTACTTGATCCTCAGCGCGGCCCTCTTCGCCATCGGGATGTTCGGAGCGCTGACCCGTCGCAACGCTATCGGGATCCTCATGGCGTTGGAGCTGATGTTCAACGCCGTCAACCTGAACTTCGTGGCATTTTCCCGCTATCTTCCCCAGACGATGCTTCAGGGACAGATCTTCGCCATCTTCGTCATTACGGTGGCGGCGGCAGAGGCGGCGGTAGGGCTGGCGATCGTCCTCGGGCTCTACCGTAACTTCAAGACCGTTAATGTCGATGAAATCAATCTGATGAAAGGGTAGCGATGTTCCAAGTGCCAAGTTCCAAGTTGGAGAACCCTCCGACTTCCAAGAAACCTGGAACATGGAACCCGGAACCTGGAACAGCGAAGCCGCACCTTGAACCTGGAACGTAGAACCCGGAACCCGGAACCTGCAACCCGGATCGTGGAGCTCTGATGAAACTCGTTGTGCTCGTCCCATTGCTGCCGCTGATTGGGGTGCTGATCAACGGTCTGTTCGGGATGAAGATCAGAGGGCGAGCCCACCTGGTAGCCGTCTCTGCGTCGGGGCTGTCGTGCCTTGTGGCGTTCCTGGTCTTCTTCCGGGCGGTTGGCGGTCACACGCTCGATTGGGACGTCTACTCGTGGCTGAAGGTCGGCGATTTCCAAGTGCCAATCGGCTTTCTTGTTGACCCGCTCTCGGCGGTGATGATGCTGGTGGTCACCTTCGTTGGATTTCTCATCCATGTCTATTCGATTGGCTACATGCACGATGACCGCGGCTACGCGCGGTTCTTCACCTACCTCAATCTGTTCATGTTCTCCATGCTGGTGCTCGTTCTGGCCAATAACTACCTCTTGATGTTCTTGGGGTGGGAGGGGGTCGGGCTCTGCTCGTATCTTCTGATAGGCTTCTGGTACGAGAAACAATCGGCCGCGGATGCCGGGAAAAAGGCCTTCGTCGTCAACCGGATCGGCGATGCGGGATTCCTGCTCGGACTCTTCCTCATTTGGAGCACCTTCGGGTCCCTGAAGTACGCGGAGGTCTTCAAGGCAGTCGACCCTGGTCTCGGCACGGGTATCTATACCGCCATTACCCTGCTGTTGTTCGTGGGGGCGATCGGAAAGTCCGCGCAGCTTCCGCTCTACGTCTGGCTGCCAGACGCGATGGAGGGGCCGACGCCGGTCTCGGCGCTGATCCACGCTGCCACCATGGTGACCGCCGGCGTTTACATGGTGGCCCGGTCGCACCCCCTCTATAACCTCGCGCCGTTCAGCCTCGAGATGGTGGCCTGGGTGGGCGCGGTGACTGCCGTCTTCGCTGCCACGATCGCGCTGGTCCAGAACGACATCAAGCGGGTCGTGGCCTATTCCACCATCTCCCAGCTCGGTTACATGTTCCTGGGGGCGGGTGTGGGCGCCTACGCCTCAGCCATCTTTCACCTGGGCACCCATGCCTTTTTCAAGGCCCTCCTTTTCCTCGGCGCCGGCTCGGTTATCCACTCCCTGCACGGGGAGCAAGACATCCGAAAGATGGGGGGACTCTGGAAGGCAATGCCAATCACCGCCTGGACCTTCCTGCTGGCATCGCTGGCCAACGCCGGGATCTTTCCCCTCGCTGGTTTTTGGTCTAAGGACGAGATCCTGTTTAACGCCTTTAAGCGCGGAATGACAGTCCCGTGGCTCCTGGGTCTCATCGGGGCCTTCCTTACGGCGTTCTATATGTTCAGGCTCTTCTTCCTGGTCTTCACCGGTCGGTCCAGGGGCGATGTCCATGCGGGCCACCACCCTCACGAATCGCCGCCGAACATGGCGTACCCCCTGGTGGTCCTTGGTTTCTTTTCCGTGATCGCGGGGCTGGTGTTCGGCTTCCCTCCCGACCATGGGTTGTACCATCGCTTTGTGGCTCCGATGTTCGAAGCGGCTCACGAACCAGCAGGGACGGCGGCCCACCTCTCGGTTTCGTTCGAGATCGGCATGGCCGCGCTGTCGCTGGCCATCGCGTTGCTGGGGATCGGCCTGGCCTATCAGTTTTACATCAAGCGGCCGGGACTTCCCTCGGCCTTAGCCGACCGGATGAAGGGTGTGTATCTCCTTCTGCTGAACAAGTATTGGGTGGACGAGCTGTATCAGGCGATCTTCATCACCTTCGGCAAGCGCGTGTGCGCCTTCCTGTGGGGAGTCGATTCCCGGGTCGTTGACGGGGCGGTCAACGGGAGTAGTTGGGTGACAGTCCGGTTGAGTCTACTCTCGGCCTGGAACGACCTGAAGATCGTGGACGGGCTGGTCAATGCGATTGCCGACGTGATTCAGGGCGGAAGTCTCAGCCTCCGGCGGCTGCAGACGGGCGTCATCCAGAACTATATCCTGGCCATGGCGCTGGGCATTCTCGGCATGGTGGTGATTTATCTTTTCCTTTTCCCCTAGCAAGTTCCAGGTTCCGAGTTCGACGTTCCAGGTTGAAGGAAAGGCCCGGGAACTTGGAACATGGCACATGGAACCTGGAACAGGAGGCCTGTCGCTCCCATGAACGTGTTACAATTCCCCATTCTTTCCTTGATCGCCTACCTCCCGCTCCTCGGAGTCTTATTGATCCTTCTGATCCCGAAGGAGTCGAAGGGTGGCATTCGCTGGACTGCTCTGGCCTTCACGCTGGCCGGCTTTGTGGCCTCTTTTTGGCTTCCGGCCCACTTCGATGCTGCAACGCCAGAGATGCAGTTCGTGGAGAAGTTTTCCTGGATCCCCTCGCTGGGCGCGACCTATTTCTTCGGCCTCGATGGGGTCAGCATCTGGCTCGTCATGTTAACCACCTTCCTGTCAGTGATCGGGGTCGTCTGCTCATGGGAGTCGATCACGGAACGGCTAAAGGAGTATTATGCCTTTCTCCTGATCCTGGAGACAGGGATGCTCGGCGTCTTTTTCTCGCTCGATTTCTTTCTCTTTTACATCTTTTGGGAGGTGATGCTGGTCCCGATGTACTTCCTCATCGGCGTCTGGGGCAGCGACCGTCGCCTCTACTCAGCCATAAAGTTCTTCCTGTACACCCTCTTTGGTAGCGTGATCATGCTGCTGGGGATTCTGGCGGTCTACTTCTACCACGGCGCCCAGACCGGGGTCTACACGTTCGATGTGCTCCGGCTGATGCAGGTCTCGTATCCCTCAACCCCGCTCTTTTCCCTGCTGGGCGTTCCGTTCTCGTTCCAGGATCTGGTCTGGCTCTCATTCTTCTTGAGTTTCGCCATCAAGGTCCCGCTGTTCCCATTCCACACCTGGCTGCCGGACGCCCACACGGACGCCCCCACGGCGGGCAGCGTCATCCTGGCCGGCGTTCTCCTCAAGATGGGGACCTACGGCTTCATTCGGTTCAATCTCCCCATGTTCCCTGAATCGACCAAACACTTCGTGCCGATGATCATCATCCTCTCGATCGTCTCCATCATCTACGGCGCAATGGTCTGCATGGTGCAGCCCGACATGAAGCGTCTGATTGCCTACAGCTCGGTCAGCCACATGGGCTTCGTCATGTTGGGGATATTCGCCTTGAACACCCAGGGTGTCCAGGGGAGCATCCTGCAGATGGTCAACCATGGCCTTTCGACCGGCGCCCTCTTCCTGGTGGTCGGCCTGATCTACGACCGCCGCCACACCAGGCTCATCTCGGAGCTGGGAGGGCTCTCGAAACAGATGCCGATCTATGCCACACTGTTCGCCATCGTCATGCTCTCTTCCATGGGGCTTCCGGGGCTCAACGGCTTCATCGGAGAGTTCTTGATTCTCTTGGGGGTGTTCAAGGTCAATTATGTGTGGGCTGCCTTCGCGGTGACCGGCATCGTTCTCGGCGCGGCCTACATGCTGTGGCTGTATCAGCGGACCATGTTCGGCGCCCTGGAGAACCCGAAGAACGCCAACCTCAAAGACCTCAGTCCTAGGGAGATGAGCACCCTGATACCCATCGTCATCATGTGCTTCTGGATCGGCCTCTATCCCTCTCCTTTCCTGAGTCGGACGGAAGTGTCTGTCAAGAACATCCTGACGCGGGTCAATAAGGTGCAGGCTGTCGCCGCTAAGCCTGTCCTGAGCCCGGTCGAAGCCTGCGCTGAGCCTTGTCGAAGCGGACCTATCCCGACGCGGCCGCCAGCGGCCGCCCTGCCGGTTCGGGAATCTCGATGACCCAGGCGTTCAACATAGCAGACCTCTCCACCGCCGCACCTGAGGTCATTCTGAGCGCGGTGGCCATGCTGATCCTCATGCTCGATTTCATCGCGCCGAGAGGCAAGAGGGACTGGCTGGGATACCTGAGCGTCCTCGGCGTACTCCTCACCCTGATGGTGGTGATCGGGCAGTGGGGGGCCACGCGGTCCGCCTTCAGCGGGCAATACATCAGTGACCCCTTTGCCCTGTTCTTCAAGGTCGTGTTCCTGGTCTCGTCTGCTCTCATCCTTCTGATGTCGATCGGTTACCTGAGAGGCGAAGGGATTGATAAAGGGGAGTTCTACAGCTTGATCCTCTTCGCCACATTTGGGATGATGCTGATGGCCAGCGCCGTGGACCTTCTGATCCTCTACATTGGGCTGGAGACCATGTCGATCCCGATCTACATCCTGGCCGGGTTCTTGAAACGGGAGCGGCGGAGCAACGAGGCAGCCCTCAAGTACCTGCTCATGGGAGGGTTCTCCTCTGCGGTCATTCTGTATGGGATTGTCATGCTGTATGGCCTGACCGGCGCAACCGGCCTCAAGGAGATTGCCTCCAAGCTGACGGCGGGAGCGGGCATGCTCTCAAACCCGGCGCTGATCCTGGCCATGGTGATGTTGGCAGCAGGCTTCGGATTCAAGATCGCTGCTGTCCCGTTTCACATGTACATCCCCGACGTCTATGAAGGTGCCCCAACTCCGGTGACGGCCCTCCTCTCGGCCGCCTCGGAGATCGCGGGCCTTGCCATCCTCCTGCGGGTCTTTTTGGTCGCCATACCAGGGCTTCAGGTCCGCTGGACTCTGCTCTTCTATGTTCTTTCCCTACTGACGATGACGGTGGGAAATGTGGTAGCGATTGCGCAGAGTAATATCAAGCGGATGCTCGCTTACAGCTCGATCGCCCACATCGGATACCTCCTGATCGGGTTGGTGGCGGGACTGGAGCGAGGGATCTCGGCCACGCTTTTGTACACCCTGGTCTACGCCTTGATGACGCTTGGAGCGTTTGCCATGGTGATCCTCCTCTGTGTGGGCGAGGTGAAAGGGGAGCGGATCGACGACTTCACCGGCCTGGCTCAGCGGAGCCCCATGGCGGCCGCGGCGATGTTGATCTTTCTCCTCTCTCTGGCTGGTGTCCCGCCGACTGCAGGCTTCGTGGGGAAGCTCTATCTCCTCGGGGCAGCCATCGAGCGCGGCTATGTCTGGCTCGCGGTGATCGCCGTTGTCAATTCGGCCATTTCACTCTTCTACTACATGAAGGTGACGATGGCGATGTACATGCGGGACGTTCCGCCTGCTGGCTTGGCCTTGAGCCCTTCCCGGCCCCTACGGGTGGCGCTCTTCGTAGCAGTGGTAGGCACCCTCGCCATCGGGGTGTACCCCGGGCCTTTTCTCGACCTTGCGAGGGCCTCGGTTGCCGGGCTCTGGTAGGATAAAATTCCAAGTTCCACGTTCCGGGTTCCGCGTTCTCTTTGACCATGGAACCTGGCACCTGGAACGCGGAACTGCGAAGCGGAACTCGGTTGCCCAGACTTGACAGGCCTGAGGGGGAGGGCTAAAGTGTGGCGCGGCCCAAAGGGAAGGGGAGGCGGGGTTCCCTGGCAGGGCGATGAAGGACAACCAGGTTTCGCTATGGCGTCAACTCGCCGGGTTGAGTTCGGTGGGAATCACCTTCGCTGCCTCGATCGCGATCGGGGCCGCAGTAGGCATCGCCCTCGATCGGTGGCTCGAAACGTCGCCGTGGTTCACTATCATCTTCTTTGTCTTCGGGGTTGCGGCAGGCTTTGCAAACCTCGTGAAAGATCTGAAGCGTTGGGGGCGATGACGGTTCTGGACCGGCGTCTGATTTCTCGCAGAAACGATCGGGGCGCGTAATGGAGCATCATCCGACGATCTTTCAAATTCCTAATTTTCTGGGGGCGCTCGGCATTGCCGGGCCGTGGGTGCCGGAGCATGTGACGATGGCCTGGCTTGTGATGGCGATCCTGGTCGGTCTTTCCTTTCTCGCCACCAGGAGGCTCGAGGCGGTGCCGGGACCGATGCAGAACTTCATGGAGGTGGTCGTCGAGGGCTTCGGGAATCTCTTGGAGCAGATGATCGGGCCCAAAGGGAAGCGGTATCTTCCCCTGATCGGTACGGCCGGCCTCTTCATCCTTGTTGGCAATCTCTTGGGGGCCATCCCCGGGCTCAAGCCGCCGACGGCGAACCTTAACACCACGGCCGCATTGGCCATTACGGTCTTCCTCTCGTATAATTACTTCGGCATCAGGGAGCACGGGATCGTAGCCTACCTGCGCCATTTCTGTGGACCGATCCTGTGGTTAGCCCCGATCATGTTTCCGATCGAGTTCATCGGCCATCTGGCCCGGCCGATCTCCCTGTCGATCCGACTCTTCGGCAATATCTTCGGTGAGGAAAGCGTCATCGCCATCCTGCTGTCCCTGATCTGGCTGGTGATCCCGTACGCGATCTATCTGGGCGTCATGATGCCCCTCAGTCTTTTCACCAGCGTCGTTCAGACGTTTATCTTTGTGATGCTCTCCATGGTGTACATCGCCGGAGCGGTCGGAGTCGAGCACGAGGAGCACCACTAACCCCATCCATTGTTGAAAGGAGTGGCGTCGATGAGCCGCACACAAGGAGCGCGTGTATTGCTGTTGATGAGTGTTGTGCTTGCTTTTGGAGCCCAAGCCGCGTTGGCCGCCGAAGCGGCGAAGTCCGAGTCTTCGACCTTCTTTGTGGTCTCCGTCCTGACTGGGGGGTTTGCCATGGCGATCGCCTCGGCTGCGGCGGCGATCGGCCAGAGCCGGGCCATCGTGAGCGCCTTGGACGCGATCGGTCGGCAGCCCTCTGCGGCGGGCCGGATCCAGGTGGCCATGATCATCGGTTTGGCCCTGATCGAATCCCTGGCGATTTACGTGCTCCTTATAGCCCTCATCATCTTCTTCGCCAACCCCTTCATCAGGTACGTCGTCCCCGGGCCGTAGGGGAGGTCGGGGCTTCGGCGCGGAGCCGACAGCTCATAAGCAAGAAGGAAGCAGTGCTCCTCTCGTATCTGCCGATCGTACTTTTCGTGCTTCTGGCAGCAGGCTTCGCGCTGGCTACTCTCTTCCTATCGTCGGTACTGGGGCCCCGGCGGCCTTCCAAAGACAAGCTCTCCCCGTACGAGTGCGGGATCGATCCGGTCGGCAGCGCCAGGGAGCGGTTCTCGGTCAAGTTCTACCTGGTCGCGATGTTGTTCATCGTCTTCGACATCGAGATCGTTTTCCTGTATCCCTGGGCGGTTGTTCTGCATAGCCTGAAGCTCTTTGGGTTGGTCGAGATGATCTTCTTCCTCGGCATCCTCCTGGTCGGCCTCCTGTATGTGTGGAAGAAGGGAGGCCTGGAATGGACAAGCTGAAGGAGGCGGAACCGGAAGAACACGTCACCGTTCGGAAGCTGCGGGAACGGCTCCCAGACGCGGTTCTCTCGACCAAGAGCTTCCGCAACGAGATCACCATCCTGGTAAGAGCGGGCGACATCGTTCGCGCCTGCCGGTATCTGAAAGAGGACCCCGACCTCCGCTACGAATTTCTCTCCGATCTGACAGCAGTTGATCGGCTTGGGGAACATCCACGCTTCGATCTGGTCTACCACCTCTATTCGCTGCAGTTCAAGCGGCGGATCCGTTTGAAGGTCCAGGTGGAGGAGGGCGAGATGGCCCCGAGTGTCACGTCGGTCTGGAGCACCGCCAATTGGCACGAACGCGAAGTCTTCGATATGTTCGGAATCGGCTGTGAGGGGCACCCCGACCTTCGGAGGATCTTGATGCCGGAGGGATGGGAGGGGCATCCGCTCAGGAAAGACTACCCGGTGCAGGCCTCCCCCAAATGGTGGGAGGAAGGAGGGAAAGGTGACTGAAGCCCGCACGATGACCATCAACATGGGGCCTCAGCACCCCAGCACCCACGGCGTGTTGCGACTGGTCCTCGAGCTGGATGGGGAGATCGTGGTCAGATGCACCCCTCACATCGGCTACCTCCACACCGGGATGGAGAAGATCGCCGAAAGCAAGCGTTACCAGCAGGTCATTCCGATTACTGACCGGATGGATTACCTGGCCCCCCTCAGCAATAACCTGGCCTATGTGTTGGCCGTGGAGAAGCTGCTGGGAATCGAGATCCCGCCACGCGCCAGGGTGATCCGTGTGATGCTGACCGAGCTGACCCGCATCGGAAGCCACCTAGTCTGGCTGGGGACGCATGCCATCGACATTGGAGCCATGAGCGTCTTCCTGTACGCGTTCAGGGAGCGTGAGCAGATCCTTGACATGTACGAGCAGGTGGCCGGAGCCCGCATGATGTCCAGTTACTTCCGGGTAGGAGGCCTGTTTGCTGACCTGCCGGAGGGATTCGAGAAGACCGTTCGCTCTTTTGTGACGACTTTCCCAGACCGCCTGGCTGAGTATGAGGACCTCCTCACCAGGAATCCGATCTGGATCCAGCGGACCAAGGGGGTCGGCGTCATCAAGCCGGAGGACGCCATTGACCTTGGCTTGAGCGGTCCTAACCTTCGTGCCTGCGGCGTCCCTTGGGACATCCGAACGTTCAATCCCTATTCGGGCTACGAGCAGTATGCCTTCGAGGTTTCCAGGGGGACCCATGGGGATGTGTATGATCGATATCTCTGCCGCATCTTTGAGATGCGTCAGAGCGTGACCATCGTTCGGCAGGCCCTGGAGCGCCTTCCGGACGGTCCGATTGCCGTGCAGGATCCGAAACTGACGCCGCCGCCCAAGCCGATGGTCAAGCAGAGCATGGAAGCACTGATCCACCACTTTCTCCTCTGGTCGGAGGGGTTCCGGGCCCCGGCCGGAGAGGTGTACCAGAGCATCGAATCCCCGAGGGGCGAATACGGGGTCTACCTGGTCAGCGACGGGAGCAACAAGCCCTACCGGATCCACTTTCGCGCGCCATCCTTCGTGAACCTCCAATCCCTGCCCAGGATGGTGGAGGGGCGATTGGTGGCAGATCTGGTGGCGATCATCGGCAGTATTGATATTGTCCTGGGCGAAGTCGATCGCTGAAGTAAGGGGTGCGGCGTGCGAAGTGCGAGGTGCGAACCAAAGATAGAGGGATGTGCGGTGCGATGACCGAAGAGACGGTTCAGCAGATCCTGTCACGTTATCCTCATCACCGATCGGCCCTTCTTCCGCTGCTGCACCTTTGCCAGCAGGAGGCCGGGTATTTGACGGAGGAGGCCCTGCGCCTGTTGAGCAAGCGTCTCGGCCTGTCGCCGACCCAGGTGGTGGAGGTCGCCACCTTTTACGACATGTTCCACCTGAAGCCCGGCGGACAGCGAGAGATCTGGGTCTGTCACAACCTGAGTTGCTCGCTCTTGGGCGCCGAAAAGGTGGTGCGGCGTTTCGAAGAGGCGCTTGGGATTGGCGCGGGAGAAACGACCCAAGATGGCTTGTTCAGACTCAAACGGGTTGAATGCCTCGCTGCCTGCGGGATCGCACCGGTTGTCCAGGTGGGGGCTGAATATTACGGCCCTGTTTCGCCGCAGGACGTTGCACAATTCGTTGAGCGACTACGAGCGCAATCAGCCGTCAGCAATCAGGGGTCAGCGTTTCTGCCGAAGGCTGACGGCTGAGCGCTGGATGCTTCAGAGATCGAGCAGGTATGAGTGAGAAGATCCTCACGAAGCGGCTTGAGAACCCAGGCTATGGTGGGACGATCGAGGAGTACCTCGCCACCGGAGGGTATCAGGCCATTGCGAAGGCGCTCAAAGAGCATGCCCCGGCAAGTCTGATCGAGCTGGTGAGGCGATCGGGACTCAGGGGCCGGGGCGGCGCGGGCTTTCCCACCGGAGTCAAGTGGGGCTTTGTTCCCAAGGATCCCGGTCTGACGAAGTATCTGGTCTGTAATGCCGATGAGAGCGAGCCCGGGACCTTCAAGGATCGGGATCTGATCATGCGGGATCCTCACCAGCTATTGGAAGGGATCCTCCTGGCCAGCTATGCCATCGGTTGTCAGACTGCGTATATCTACATCAGGGGCGAGTTCATAGCAGGGGCCGCTATTCTTGAACGGGCGATCAAGGACGCGGCCGCGCATAGTTTCTTGGGGAAGGACATATTGGGGAGCGGCTTCAGCGTGGAGATCTACCCCCACCGGGGGGCCGGCGCCTACATCTGTGGAGAGGAGACCGCCCTGTTGGAATCGCTCGAAGGGAAACGCGGGTTGCCGCGGCTGAAACCGCCTTTTCCGGCCACGGCGGGCCTCTATCGCCTTCCAACCGTGGTGAACAATGTGGAAACCCTCTGTAATCTTCCTCATATCGTGTTGCGGGGGCCAGAGTGGTTCTCCAGCATCGGTACCCCCAAGAGCACGGGAACCCGGATCTTTTCGGTGAGCGGGCACGTTCGTCGGCCCGGCAACTACGAGCTCCCGATCGATGTTCCGATGAGGGAGTTGATCTTCGAGCATGCCGGTGGGATGCGGGACGGTCGGCGTCTGAAGGCGGTCATTCCCGGGGGCTCCTCGGTGCCGGTCCTCACCGAGCAGCACCTGGACACCCGGATGGATTTCGAATCTCTGGCCAAGGCTGGCTCCATGGCTGGGTCGGGCGGCGTCATCGTGATGGATGAGAGCACCTGCATGGTCAGGACCGGGGAGGTCGTCGCCAGGTTTTATCATCATGAATCGTGCGGGCAGTGCACGCAGTGCCGGGAAGGGACCGCCTGGCTTCACAAGACGCTCCGTCGGATCGAGGAAGGCCGCGGCCGGAAAGCCGATCTCGACCTCCTCCTGGACATCTGCGATAACATGAAGGGGAAGACCATCTGTCCCCTGAGCGATGCCGCCGCCATGCCGATCGAGAGCTACCTGAAGTATTTTGGCGATGAGTTCGAGCGACACATCGTGGAGCACGCCTGCCCGTTCGCATCCACGGACGGGTCGTAGGCGGGCAGCAGGGGAGCGTGGTGCCAGATCCCGCCTTCTTCGTCATCATGGTGGTGAAGATCGTTGTGGTGTTCGGACTGATGTTGCTGAGTGTGGCGTATCTGACCTGGCTGGAGCGCAAGGTCATCGGTGACATCCAGGTTCGGCTCGGGCCGATGCGGGTCGGCCCCCACGGTCTGCTGCAACCGATCGCCGACGCGATCAAGCTGATGTTCAAGGAGGACATCGTCCCACAGGCTGCCGACCGCTGGATCTACCTTCTGGCCCCCACGCTTGCGCTCACCCCCGCCCTCATCTCCTTTGCCGTCATCCCTTTCGGAGACCGGATACGACTCTTCGGCCGGACCATCGACCTGGTCATCACCGACGTGAACATCGGGCTTCTGTACGTATTCGCTGTCGCCTCCCTCGGGATTTACGGGATCGTCCTGGGAGGCTGGGCCTCGAACAACAAATATGCGTTGCTGGGCGGGCTGCGCTCCGCTGCCCAGATGATCAGCTATGAACTGTCGTTGGGCCTCTCG
>Ga0184615_10000280_pt1 | contig 30667 bp, 18 predicted proteins | sample PLM4_65_coex_FD_133134 | JGI IMG/M metagenome (GOLD analysis project Ga0184615, IMG submission 133134) | Groundwater sediment microbial communities from an aquifer in East River, Colorado, USA - PLM4_65_coex | ecosystem: Environmental > Terrestrial > Soil > Riparian zone | place: USA: East...
CGCCTCTCCCGGGGCCTCCGGCCCTTCGGACTCCGCCATACTCGCCGACCGTAACGCCCCCTCGAAATTGATCTTGAGGCTGCCGATCCCCTCGCGGAGACCCCGGACCTTCATCTGGTGGCCGCCCGTCCGGCGGGCCAGCATCGCCATGATTCCCATGGTTTCGGTAAGGGCTGTTAATCCTACGGAGTTGGTGGCCGCTTTGGATTCATCGAGCAGTCGGATGAGCCGCCGGGTGACCGATTCATCGACTCGCATCCCGGCGATTTCTTCGACCAGGCGATGCATCTGCTCGAACTTGGGTGGCAGGGCGTCCAGGACGGCCAGTTGGGCCTGCTGCCGGGGGGTCAGCTTGTCGCTCATCGCGCCTCGGGGTAACTCTCAACGAGCAGGGGGTTTGGGACGTACCACTCTGTTGGCCTCCCGGCGTTTCCGGGGCGCTCCGTCACTCTGTCCGGACCGGTCAGGCGCATGAGAATCTCCGACATTTCCATCCAGCGGCCGGTCTTCGCGAGCATGCTCAGCGGCGCGCTCGTGTTGTTCGGTGTCCTCGGGTACAACGAGCTGTCGGTCCGCGAATTTCCCGACGTGGACCCGCCGATCGTTTCGGTGTCGGTGACGCTGCGCGGCGCCAACCCTGCAGTCATGGAATCCGCGGTGACCGACGTGCTCGAGGAGCAGCTCGCCTCGCTCGAAGGCCTGCGGACGATGACCAGCAACAGCTCCGAGCAGTCGAGCAACATCAATCTCGAATTTAACCTCAACCGGCCGATCGAAGACGCGGCGCAGGATGTCCGCGACATCGTGGCGCGCGTGCGCGGGCGGCTGCCCCAGGAAGTCGAAGACCCGGTGGTCAACAAGCAGGACGCCGATGCCCGGCCGATCGTATTCGTCGGCCTGGAGTCGAGCCAGCACGACCTGCTGCAGCTTTCCGAGATCGCCGATCGCATCCTCAAGCCGCGTCTGCAGACCGTGCCTGGCGTCGCGCGGGCCGACGTCCGGGGCGAGCGGCGGTTCGCGATGCGGATCTGGCTTTCGGTCAGCAAGCTCTCCGCCCACGATCTCACGGTGCAGGACGTGGTCCGCGCCATCCAGGCCAGAAATGTCGAGATTCCCGCCGGCCGGATCGAATCCGACCGCCGCGAATTCTCGGTGCGGTCGCTGGGCGAGCTCAAGACGCCGCAGGAATTCGCCTCGATGGTGGTGGCCAGCAGCAACGGGCAGGTGGTCAAGCTCGGGGACATCGCCCAGGTCGAGCTGGGTGCCGAGGACGAGCGGAGCTTCTTCCGTTTCAACGGCCGGCCGGCGGTCGGCCTCTCGGTGGTGCGGCAGTCCAAGTCGAACCTGGTCGAGGTGGCCGACGCGGTCCGCGAGGCGCTCCCCGATCTCATCGCGGCCCTCCCTCCGGGCGTCACGGCCAAGCTCGGATACGATCAATCGATTTACGTGAAGCGGTCGATCAAGGAAGCCGAGGAAACGCTGATCCTGGCGGCCGGCCTCGTGGTGCTGATCATCTTCCTCTTTCTCCGGAACATCCGCGCCACGGTCATCCCCGGCCTGGCCATCCCCGCGTCGATCGTGGCGACCTTTGCCGTGATGAACGCCCTCGATTTCTCGATCAACAACCTGACGTTGCTCGCGCTCACGCTGGCGATCGGCATCGTGGTGGACGACGCGATCATCGTCCTCGAAAACGCCTTCCGCCACCAGGAGGAGCTGAACGAGCCGCCGGAAGAGGCGGCGGTGGAGGGAACTCGCGAAATCGCCTTTGCCGTGGTCGCGACGACGATCTCGCTGGTCGCGGTGTTCACGCCGCTGGCGTTCCTCAAGGGCAGCACCGGGCGGCTCTTCAATGAATTCGGGGTCGCGGTGGCGGCAGCCGTCGCCATTTCGGGGTTCGTGGCGCTGACCTTGACCCCGATGCTCTGCGCCAAGATCCTCAGGGTTCCGCCCCGGCATGGCGCGATCTACCACACCCTGGAGCAGAGCTTCAAGTTCACCGCCACGACCTACGAGCGCGCGCTCGGCTTCGCCCTTCGGCACCGGCTGATCGTGCTCGGCGTCTCGGCGGCCCTGGTGGCCGGCGCCGTAATTGTGTTCCTCAATTTGAAGCGCGAATTCGTCCCTCCGGAGGATCGCGGCCAGATCCAGGTCCAGATCACCGCGCCCGAAGGCTCGACCCTGTCGTACACCGACCAGTACCAGCGGCAGGTGGAGCAGATCCTCGCCGGCATTCCCGAAATCTCCAATTACACCAGTACCGTGGGCAGCGGGGGCGGCGGGGGCGGTGGGGGGAGGGTCAACGGCGGGCAGATCTACGTCCGATTCGTGGACTGGTCGGAGCGCAAGCGCTCGGTGCAGCAAATCATCGAGGAACTCCGGCCCAAGCTGGCGCAGGTCTCCGGGGTGCAGGCGTTTGCCAACAACCCGCCCGCCTTCGGCGGCTACGGGTCGCCGGTCCGGTTCATCATCCGGAATCCCAATTTCGATTCGCTCTTCGTCGGAATTGACGCCATGCTCAAGCGGGCCCGGCAGGTGAAAGGGCTCACCAACGTGGACACCGATCTGCGGATCAACAAGCCCGAGCTCGCGGTTTCCTACGACCGCGATCGCGCCGAAGACCTCGGGGTACCGGTGCGCGACGTCGCCAGCACCATGCAGGCGATGCTCGGCGGTCAGCGCGCGAGTACGTTCACCAGGAACAACAAGCTGTATTACGTCATGGTGCAGCTCTCGCCGGAAGAACGCGCCACTCCAACCGACATGAGCGGCCTCTCGGTCCGTGGCCGGGACGGCGGGCTCATCAAGCTCGAGCAGCTCGCCTCGGTCAAGGAGGGCGTCGGGCCGCGCCAGCTCAACCACTACATGCGGGTGCGCTCCGCCGATATCTCGGCCGGACTCGTGGCGGGCTTCACCCTCGGCGAGGCGCTCGATTCCCTGCAACAGATCGCGTCGGAGGTGCTGCCGTCCGGTTCGACCATCGCACTGGGCGGTGAGCTCCGGGAGCTCTCCGAGAGCGGCAGCTCGCTCTATTTCGCATTCCTCCTGGCGCTCGTCGTCGTCTTCATGGTGCTGGCCTCGCAGTTCGAATCACTGGTGCACCCATTTACCGTGCTCATGGCGGTGCCGCTCGCCGTCACCGGCGCGCTCTTTACCCTCTGGATCGCGGGGTCGAGCATCAATCTCTACAGCCAGATCGGCATGATCCTGCTCATCGGGCTCGTCACCAAGAACTCGATTCTTCTGGTGGAATACACCAACCAGCTGCGCCTGCGAGGCATGGACACCGTGGCGGCGTTGCTCGAGGCGGGCCGGATTCGACTCCGACCCATCCTGATGACTTCGGTCGCTACGATCATGGGTGCCGTCCCCATCGCGCTGGGACTGGGCGCGGGCTCGATAAGCCGCCGTCCGTTGGGGTATGCGATCGTGGGAGGCGTGCTGTTCTCCACCGCGCTGACCCTTTTCCTGGTCCCGGTGGTCTACTCGTTGATGGAAGGGGTGCGGGTGAAGGTCGGCGGCACCCGCCGGCGTGCCGGAACGCCGGCCGTCCACCCGGTGGGCGCGGAATGATCGCGCTGTTTCTCGCGTTCGCGGCCGGCGTCCCCGTACCGGCCGGGCAGGCCGCGCCGGCCGCCGATACGCTGCCGCGGATCACGCTCACCGAGGCGCTCACGCGGGCGGCTCGGCTCGATCCGAACTACGTGCGCGCGCTCGGCGCGGTGGACAACGCCGCCTGGGCGCGGCGGGCCGCCATGAGCGCGATGATCCTCCCGTCCGTCTCGGTCGGCTCCGATTACACGTCGTTCTCCACCAGCCAGTTCAACGTCGGCACCGGGGCGCCGGCCCGGACCAGCGCCACGGCGCGCGTCGACGCCCGGTTCGAGCTGTTTGCCGGGGGGCGCAAGTTCGCCACCGTGAGCCAGACCGGAGCGGACCTGGAAGGCGCGCGGGCGGGAGAGGATCAGCAGCGTTTCCTCACCGCGCTCAACACCGAGGCCGATTTCTACTCCGTCCTGAGCAACCACGAGCTGGTGGACGTCTCCCGGGACCGGGTGCGCCGCGCGGGGGAGCAACTGGTGGTGGCGCGCGCCCGGGTGGTGAGCGGTGCCGCGGTGCAGACCGATTCCCTGCAACTCCTGCTCGAGCTGAACCGGGCGCGGGTCCGGCTGCTGCAGGATGAGGCCAGGCTTCGCGTCGCGCGGTTGGCGCTGGGCCAGCGTGTCGGCGCGGCGGGCGGGATCGATGCGGTGCCGCTCGACTCAGCCCGTGCTCCCGATCTCCCGCTCACGCTCATCGAAGCGATGAACCAGGCGGTGGAGCAGGGGCCGGAGTATCGGGTGGCCCGGGCCAACGAGCGCTCTGCCGAGGCCGCCGTCAAGGCCCGCCGCGGGAGCTACCTTCCCTCGGTCTTCCTGAGCGCCAACGAGATCACCTTCGGGGACAATTTCTATCCGGTCGGTCTCACCCGCCGTACCCTGACGGTGAGCCTGAGCTACCCCCTGTGGGACAACGCCAACCGCGAGCTTGCGTATGTGCGCGCGAAGAACGCCCGCGAGCTGGCACGCGCCGTTCGCTCCGACCTGGAGCGCGCCGCCGAGGCGGATGTTACGTCGGCGTGGGAGGCGTACCAGACCGCGCGGGCCACGACCGACTACTCGGAGCACGGTCTTGTCATCGCGCGGGAAAACTATCGCGTGCAGGAGGCCCGCTATCGCGCGGGGGCCAGCACGATTCTCGATCTGATCGATGCCCAGTCCAGCCTGACGGAAGCACAGGCCGAGCTGGTGCAGGCACGATACGCGGCCCGCCTCGCCCTCGCCGGGCTCGAAGCGATTCTCGGCCGCCGACTCTTCAGCGACAAGGATCCTTCGTGAGGGGACTCGGGGTAGTGATGCTGGCGGTGCTCGCGGGCGCCTGTGGAAGCTCGTCGGGTGCGCCGGCGGCTGGATCCGCCGCCGGAGCGGCCGGGCGACCGGGTGGCGGGCGCGGGAGCAGCGGTCCCGTGCCGGTCGAGGTCGTTCTCGTCCGGTCCGATACCGTGATCGATGCCATCACCGCCACGGGACAGATCGAGCCGCTCCAGTCGATCGAGCTGCGGCCGGAGGTGGACGGGCGGCTGGTGGAGATCCTGGTTCGTGAAGGGGACTTCGTGGCTCAGGGGACGCCGCTCTTCCGGGTCGATGATGCCGAGCTCAAGGCGCAGGTCGCCCGCGCCCAGGCCGACCGCGACCTGGCGCAGCAGGCGCTGACGCGGACCCGCGCCCTCCTCGCGGACAAGGCCGCCGCGCCGGCGGATGTGGAGCGCGCCGAGGCCCAGATGCGGAGCACCCAGGCCTCGCTCGATCTCCTGGAGCTCCGGCTTGCCCGAACCATCGTGCGAGCGCCCTTTACCGGTGTCACGGGGCAGCGCCTCGCCAGCCTGGGGGACTACGTCAACAGCTCGACGCGACTCATCACCCTGCAGACGGTGAATCCTCAGCGTGCGGTTTTCCAGGTGCCGGAGCGCTACGCCGAGAAGCTCAAGATGAGGCAGCGGGTGCTCTTCCGTGTGGCGGCGCTGGCGGGCCGTGACTTCACCGGCACGGTGGATTTCGTCGATCCCCGGGTGCAGCTTCCCAGCCGCACGATCACCATCAAGGCGCTGGCACCCAATCCCCGACGCGAGCTGGCGTCGGGGATGTTCATCGAGGCCCGGCTGGAGACCGCTACCCGCCCGGCCGCCCTGGTCATCCCGGAGGACGCGGTCAGTCCGTTCGCGGGCGCGATGTACGTGTGGGTGGTGAAGGCCGGTAAGGCGGAAAGGCGGGAAGTCGTTCTGGGAGTGCGTACGCCGGGCTACGTGGAGATCGTCAAGGGGCTCGAGCTGGAGGAGCAAATCGTCGTGGGGGGCACCGACCGGCTGCAACCCGGCTCCGAGGTCAGCCCGACGGTGGTGGACCGGGATCCCCGGCGCCCGGTGGAGGATCGCCCCAGCGCCGGACGGGATACTTCGGCGGCTCAGTCATAAGCTAAATGTTAGTCGATTTATATTAAATTATATGACATTAAACATAAATATTGCATTTTTAGCCTGCTCATAGTAAAATTCCGCGTCCCTGATCCCTCCCATGAGTCAGCGCGGAGCCCGCCCCGATGCTCGATGATCTCAGAGATTTTCTGGAAATTCCCTACGACCGGCTCGAGGAAATGAACCTGGAGGCCAAGGCCGAGCGCCTGGCCCGGACCAGCGCAGACAAGATCCGCGAGAAGCGGATGAAATATCTGTCCGATGAAAAGCGGATCAAGGCGGTGACGGTGTGCTTTGCCGACCTCGAAGGTCGGCTGCACATGCTCGATTACGACAAGAAGTTTCTGCTCAAGTCGGCGGACAACCTCACGTTCGACGGTTCCTCCATTCGAGGGTTTTCCCAGCAGGCCGAGTCCGACCTGCGGCTCGCCATCGACTGGCCGGCCACCTACTGGCTGCCGGCCGACGTTTTCGGTCCCGGCAAGGTGCTGGTTTTTGCCGACGTCCTCGAGAAGGATGGGTCGCCCTACGTGGCGGACATGCGGGCCAAGCTCAAGAGCTATCTCGACCGGCTCTATCAGAAGGACGGCTACACCTGTAACGCGGCCAACGAGATCGAGGGATTCCTCTTCAAGGGCCGGGACGCGGAGCGCCGGTACTATGAGACCGGCGGCTTCGAATTCCCCAGCACGGGCGGCTATTACCATTCCCTCCCCGGCGACTCGCTCCGCCTGTTCATCGATACCGCGGCCGAAGTCCAGCGCGCCATGGGCTTTGCCAACGAGAAGGACCACCCCGAGGTGGCGCCGTCGCAGTTCGAGATGAACTACTCCTACACCGAGGCGAGCATCGCGGCGGACCAGGTGCTGCTCTACAAGCTCATCTGCCGCCAGGTCGCCGCCCGGTTCGACATGACGGCGAGCTTCCTCCCCAAGCCGGTGACCGGGGTGAACGGGAGCGGCATGCACACCAACCTCTCGGTGAGCCAGAAGGGGAAGAACCTCTTCTGGGATCCGAAGGGCGCGGACAAACTCTCCAAGATGGGCTGGAAGTTCATCGACCGGATTCTGACCAGCGGGCAGGATATCTGTCTGCTCTTCAATCCGAGCGTCAACGCCTATCGCCGTCTCGACCCGCACTTCGAGGCGCCCAACCAGATCAAGGCGTCCGCGGTGGACCGCGGCTCGATGATCCGGATCCCGATCGGCAACGACAAGTCAGCCCGGATCGAGGTTCGTTCGATCGCGCCGGACGCCAATCCCTACATCGCGATCTACACGATGTTCCGGACGGGGTTCGAGGGCCCGATCGAGAGCAGCAACGGAGAAAAGCGGCGGGATCGGACCAAGTTCTTGCCCGACAACATCTACGACGGGATCCGGCTCTTCAAGGGCAGCAAGTTCGCCGCGGATCTCCTGGGAGAAACCGTCCACAAGCGCTATGCTGACTTGAAGCTGGCCTCCGCAGATCGGTGCCCCAAGGCCCTGGGGGCGTTGATCAAGATTCCGGAGATTCAGTTCCACCATGAAGTGACCAACCAGTATCTCTGGTCGAGGTTCTGATTCGAGGGAGCGGCGAAGCGCGAGGAGCCAAGCGGAACCGTCGCTTCGCTCCGGGCTACTCGATCCCACCCGCGTCACGCAGGGCCGCAATCGTGGCGGGATAATCGCCGCTTGCCCTGCGCCAGCTGTTCTCCGATCCGTACTCCGCCCATCCGAGCGCGGTCGCGTGGTACCGGTGGTCGCGCAGGGTGAGGTCCGGCTTGTAATGCAGTAACTCGCTCACCATCTCGATGTTGCCGTGGAACGCTGCCCAGTGGAGCGCCGTCCCGCCGTCGTTTCCCCACGCATCGAGCGGCCAGCCCGAGCGAAGCATGAGACGCACCGCGGGGATGTTTTCCTTCTGGGCCGCGGAGACGAGGCGCTTCTTTTCGGGTTCCGAAAGCCCGGCGGCCAGGTCCGGCCGGCGCGAAAGCAGGAGTCCGATGAGCCCCTCATCGCCCCACTCGCAGGCGAGCGCCAGTTGCAGCCCATCGGGTGTCTGCTCCATCAGGAAGCGGAACGCCTCCGCGTGGCCGAACTCCCGCGCCAGCATCTGCGGGGTCTGGTGATAGCCGAGGGTCCAGAAGTAGATCGTTCCGCCGGCCCGCTGGTCCCGCTTGGGAAAATCCTCTTCCGAGACGCTCATTTCGATCGACGCCGGGTTCTGCTCCAGGTGCCTCCGCACCAGCGCCAGATCGCCGAGCGCGGCGGCGAGCAGGATGTCGGTGCGGCACCCGCGAGCCACCAGGTAGCGGGCGACCTCCGGCCGCTCCCGCACCAGGTACTGCGCGGGCGTGGATTCGTGATCGACATCGAGCGCATCGATGTCCGCGCCGTGGTCGAGGAGGAATTCGGCAACTTCGATGGTCCGGGCGACGTGGAGCGGCGTCTGACCGTCGCCGCCGCGCATCTGCACCGCCCCGGGATCTGACTCGACCAGTGCGCGCAGGTGGTCCATCATCGCGTGCCGCGCCGCCGCATACGCATCCACCCGGGCGCCCCGCGCGATCAGATACGGCACCAGGGGCGTCTCGCCGTCCAGCACCCCGAAGCCCCCCGCCCACCAGTGGCTCCGTTGGTTGATGTCTGCGCCCGCGTCCAGGAGCAGCTCGACCATCTCGCGATTGCCTGTTCCCACGGCGGCGAGGAGCGCCGTGGCGCCGAAATGGGCGTCGTGCATCGGCTCGTCGAGCGTCGCCGCGAGTCCAGGGTGCTCGGCCAGCACACGGCGAGCCCCGGCCACATATTCCGCCCGGATCGCTCTGGTCAGTTCCGCCGCGGGTTCGCTTGCCACCGTTCCCCCTCCGCGTGCATGGCGCTTTTGCCACTCTGGGTAAATGGTACTCGAAACATGGCCGCCGTTCGAGGGCGAGATCCTCGGTTGGGAAGCGGTAGATTTCAGCAGTTGCCGAGCTCCGTTCCGCGCCACCGCCACACCGGGAGCCGATCACCGATGCGTCCGACCCGTAGCAGTCGCTTGACCGTCCCTGTGCTCCTCCTGTTCCTGGTTGCCGCCGAAGCCATTGCGCAGGCCCCGCGTTTCGAGGTGGTGATCCCGGCCGCAACCCGCCAGGCACCGGTTACCGGCCGTCTCGTGCTGGTAGTCGCCAGACGAGAGAGCCCGGAACCGCGGCTCACGATTTCGCCGTCGGGGCCGGCGATGTTCGCGGTCGACCTGGAGCAGCTCCCTGCGGACCGGCCCGCGGTGATCGATGGCGCTTCACTCGGGTTTCCGCGCCCGCTCGCCGAACTGGCCCCCGGCGATTACTTCGTCCAGGCAGTGATCAACGTGTACGAGGAGGTCCGCCGCGCCGACGGACACCGAATCTGGGTCCACATGAATGACGGCCGGCAGGAGCCGTTCCAGATCGGGGCCGGGAACCTCTACAGTGACGTACAACCGGTTCGTGTCGGAGCGGGCGGCACGATTCGCGTCACCGTCAATCACCTGATCCCCTCCCGGCCCAAACCCTCCGACACCGAATGGGTCAAGCGGGTGCAGATCGGGAGCCAGCGGTTGACCGAGTTCTGGGGCCGGCCGGTATTCATCAACGCGACGGTGCTGCTGCCACGGGGATACGCCGATCATCCCGAGTCGCGTTATCCGGTCGTGTACACCCTCGGCCACAGCGTGCCGTTCTCGTTCTCCACCGACTCCGCTCGCGCGCGAGGTCTCGGTGCCATCAACCCCGTCACCGGCACCGAGACCGGCTTCGATTTCTACCGCGCCTGGAGCTCCGACGACTTCCCGCGGGTGATCGCGATCAGTTTCGAGCAGCAGACGCCGTACTTTCCCGACTCGTACTCGGTCAACTCCGCCAACAACGGGCCCTATGGAGACGCGATCGTCCAGGAAGTGATCCCCTGGCTCGAGGAACACTTCCGAGTCATTCCCCGTCCCTTCGCGCGGATCGTGGAGGGGGCCTCGACCGGCGGCTGGCAGTCGTTGGCGCTCCAGCTACAGCATCCCGACTTCTTCGGCGGCGCGTGGGTACTCCAGCCGGACCCGATCGACTTTCGCAAGAACCAGCTGGTCAACAACTACGCCGATTCGAGCGCCTTCGTCGTCACTACCGGGCCATTCACGGCCGCCGAACGGCCATTCCGGCGGACCACGGAGGGCCAGATGGTGTGGACGATGCGCCAGCTCAGCCTCTTCGAGGAGGTGTTGGGTACGCGAGGCCGCTCCGGCTACCAGCTCGGGGCATGGGAAGCGGTGTATGGACCGGTGGGAGCGGATGGGTACCCCAGGCCCCTCTGGAACAAGCTCACCGGTGTCATCGACCGTGAGGTGGCGACGTACTGGAAGGAACATGGCTTCGATCTTCGCGAGTATGCCGAGCGCAACTGGGCCACGCTGGGTCCCAAGCTTGCCGGCAAGTTGCATTTCTTCGCGGGAGACATGGACGATTTCTACCTGAACCTGGCGGTCTACCAGTTCGAGGGATTCCTCAAGGGCACCGCGAATCCGCATTCGGACGCAGAATTCACCTATGGCCGCCCGACGAAGGGGCATTCGTGGCATGCGTACCCCTGGGCGGAATTCGTTCGGCGAGTGGCGGCGTTCGTGAAGCAGAACACCCCGCCGGGCGAATGACTTCACGGACCACTGACCACTGACCCCCGATTCCTGGAGACTCCATGTCCGACCCGATCCGCCGCGAGCTCCGCCTGCTCAAGGGTTACGCCCTGGTCGTGACCGCCCTGCTCGGCACCCTGTCGATCGCCGCCTTCCGGCAGAGCGCGCAGAAGGTCCGCTTCACCGAGATCGACGTGGAGCGGATCAACATCATCGAGCCCGATGGGAAGCTGCGGATGGTCATCTCGAACCGGCCCCGCTCCATTGGGCCGATTTACAAGGGCAAGCCGTTCGGATACCCCGGCGGTACGCGGCCGGGGGTCATCTTCTTCAACGACGAAGGCACCGAGAACGGCGGACTCACCTTCACGGGCCGGAGAAGAGATGACGGGACCTACAGCTCGTCGGTGGGGATGTCCTTCGATCAGTTCAACCAGGATGAGACGCTGACTCTGCGCTACTCCGACGAGAACGGCCGCAAGACCAGCGCCATCACCATCGCCGAGCGGGACGAACGGGACATCTACGATCTGATCATGCAGCGCGATTCGATCAACAAGCTGACCGACACTACCGCGAGGTCCGAGGCGCTGCGGCGCCTGATGGGGCCGCGCAACGGCGTGCCGCTTGCCGCGCCGCGGGTCTACCTCGGCCGCGACCGCAGCAGGGCCGCGGTGCTCAACCTGTTCGACCCGAACGGCAGGCCGCGGCTCAGGCTCAAGGTGGATTCGCTGGGCGCCGCGAGCGTCGAATTTCTGGATGAACAGGGCGCGGTAACCGCGCGCCTGCCCGAACGGCGCTAAGGCGCAAGGACGCAAGGACCTTATGGTTTGCCCGGCCCGTACAGGATCTTGCCACCCCGCGCGCCGGTGTGCTTTCCGTTCTCGATCGTGACGACGCCATTCACCAGCACGTACTCGATGCCGGTGGGATTGAGCATCGGCTCGTCGTAGGTGGCCCGGTCCTGCAGCGCGCCGAGATCGAAGATCGTCACATCCGCCCAGTTCCCTTCCTTGACTGTGCCGCGACCCGCGAGGCGCATCCGGGTGGCGGGCCACGAGGTCATCTTCCGCACCGCCTCCTCGAGGGACAGCACGCCGCGCCGCTTGACGTACTGGGCGATGACCCGGGCTGCGTTCCCGAAGGAGCGCGGGTGCGGGAGCCCGGTCTGATCGGTCTGCCCCGGCGCCAGCACAGCGCCGGCATCGCTGCCAATGCTGATCCAGGGAAACCTGAGCGCGGTCTCGATGTCCTGTTCCGACATCATGTGGTAGATCGCCATTACCCGCCCCCTGCCCTGGAGGACCAGGTCCATCGCCGCGTCGGCCGGCTCCTTGCCCATCTCGCGCGCGACCGCACTGAGCGACTTGCGCTCGTACTTCGCATTCTCCGGGTTCCGTGCGTTGACCAGGACGATTCCGTCCCATCCGCCGGCGGCCTCGACGATGTTCCACCACCCCGGAGACCCGGTTTGTTGCTCCCGCTTGAGACGCGCCCGGGTCTCCGGATTGGCGAGGCGGGCCCGCAGTGAATCACCACCCCCTTCGAAGGCCCAGCTCGGAATCGTCGCCTCGAGGCCGGTGCCTCCCGCGGTGTACACATACATGTCCGCCGCCACGTCCACCCCCCGCGCCCGCGCCGAATCCACGACCCGCCGCACCGATTCCATCAGGATGCCCCACGACGGGCGATGCGCGACCTTGAGGTGGAAAATCTCTCCAGGCAATCCGGCGCCCTCGCTGATGGCGATCAGCTCGCGCACCGACTGCACGACTTCCGCGCCTTCGCCCCGGATGTGGCTGGCGTAGATCCCGCCATAGCGCGCTGCGACCTTGGCCATCTCGATCAATTCGCCGGTTGCAGCGTACGAGCTCGGAGGGTAGATGAGTGCCGTGGTCATTCCCATGGCGCCGTTGCGCATGGCGGTATCCATGATCGCCCGCATGCGGTCGAGCTCGCCGGCGTCGGGTGCCCGGGCCGAGCTGCCGAGGACCGCGGCGCGCGCCTGGGTCTCGCTGAAGTAGGAGCCGAAGTTGATGCTGATGCCCTGGCGCTCCAGCGTGGCGAAATATCCGGGGATGCCGGATGCCGCCACCGGAAAACCGCCCTCGCCGCCGATCGCGGTCGTCACCCCCATGAGCAGTTTGTTTTCGGCGAGCCCGTTGCGCGGCAGGATCCCTCCCGACTGGTCCATCATGTCGATCCAGCCGGGCGAGACGTACTTGCCCGCAGCGTCGATTTCCCGTATGCCCCGTTCCGGCACCCGGCCGATCCTGGCGAAGCGGCCATCCTTGATGGCCACGTCGGCGCGAATCCAGGGATTGCCCGCGCCGTCCAGCACCCGCCCGTTCCGGATCACCAGGTCGTACGGTGCCGGGGGACTGGCACGTGGCGCGGGGGTCTGCGGCGCCGATATGGACGACGCGCCCGAACAGGCGGAGAGTCCCGCGGCCAGCAGCGGATAGAGCCAGGAGAGTCTCACATGTGCTCCGATACGAGAGGATCGTCACCCGGAAAGGATTAGCCGCTACCATCGAAACCGGCCGGGGTCGAACGGCGCGAGTACCGCTGAAGCGGTACCGGCGATCACGTCGGCTATCGCTTCGCCGGTGACCGGCGCCATGGTGATCCCTAACATCGCGTGGCCGGTGGCCACCAGGAGATTCCGATAGCCGGGAACCCGGCCGAGCATCGGAAGTCCGTCCGGAGTAAGTGGCCGCATCCCCACCCACTCGAGCCCTTCTCCGTCGTCTACCGGCCGGCGGAGATATCGCCCGATCCCGGCACGAAGACCGACGATTCGCCTTCGATCGAGCGTTTCGTTTACCCCCGAAAGTTCCATCGTCCCGGCAAACCGCGTGGCCCCGTCGAACGGCGATCCGCCCACCCGGGCCTCGCCGAGGTAGAGCGGCCGGACCAGGCGCAGCTCGGGGTCGGTGAGGGTGATGCTGTAGCCCTTGCCGGCCTGCACCGGAAAGGAAACGCCGAACAACTCGAGCACCTGACCCGACCAGGCCCCGGCGGCCACCAGTACTTCATCGGCTTCGACGAGCCCCACCGAAGTCTCGACGCCTCGCAGGCGGCCGCCGGCGCGCGCCCCGTTTGCTCCGGTGACCTCCACCCCCGAGCGAATCTCGACGCCCATCTGCCGGAGCCGATCCGCATAACCCGCGACGAGTGACTCGGGCCGGACGTGGAACTCTTCCTCGACCACAAAACCGGCCGTTACCGCCTCGGAAAGGGCGGGCTCGAGCCGGCGAAGATTCGCCCCGCGCACCGGCGCCGGCATCCGATAGCCGTATTCGCGATAGTGACCGAACTCGGCCAGTGCCTGCCGCATGGGGCGCTCGTCAAGAAACACGCGCAGCATTCCACTGCGGTGGAGTTCGAACTCGACCCCGTCGCGCTCCAACTCGTCGAAGGCCGAAAGCGTCCTTCGGTTGAGCTCGGCCACTGCCCTGAGCCCGTGAATGAAGTCGCGTGGATTGCAGTAGCGCCAGAAGCGCCAGAGCCAGCGGGCCAGGCCGGGCGCGGCGGCCGGTGAGATGTAGAGGGGGCTGTCACTTTGGAGCAACCACCTGAGCGACGGCAGCGTCAAGCCGGGGGCCGGAATCGGGGCCGAGATCGAGGGCGTGATCCAGCCGGCGTTCCCCTTGGAACAAGCACCTCCGGGCTCGCCCTTGTCGAGCACGATGACATCGCGGCCCCGCTTCCTGAGCGAGTATGCGCACGCCAGTCCGATGACACCGGCCCCTACGACGACGACGCGGCTCAACTTGGCGGCGGGGGCTCCCGCCGGACTCTCACATGGAGGGTGGGGGCTGCGAGCTGTTTCAAGCTGTGCTTACGGCGGAAACCGCACCAGCATGTTGGCCGTCGGCATCTCGCGCTGGCGGGGGCCTGGGGATGACCGGTCGCACCCTGCCCCGAAGCTCTGGCACCGCCCCACCAGCTCGAATGACTCGTGGAGGTAAGGGATGCCCTCGCTGCCCAGAGGAGAATCTCCGTCGGAGAGATGGAAGTGCAGGTGCGGCTCGGTGGAGTTGCCGCTGTTCCCCACCAGCCCGAGGACCTGACCCGCCCGAACCCGGTCTCCCAGCTTCACCCGGAGCGAGCCCGGCTGCAGGTGCGCGTAGAAGGCATGCCGGCCGCCACCCAGGTCGACAATGACATGATTCCCGCCTACGGTCTCGAGCGTGATCGGCACCGCGCGCGAGGTAGCGCCCGGGATGTTTTCGGGAATGCTGTCCTTGACCGCGACCACAATCCCGTCGCCCACCGCCAAGGCATCCTGTCCGTACGCGTGATATTTGGCGTTGTTGAGGCGCTCGCCGGCAAAGGTGCGGTTGTCGTTCCCCAGTCGCACGTAGTCGATCGCGAAGCGTTGCGCGATCGACGGTGTCCCGCCGATCGGAATCAGCGCGCGCCGGTGCCCGGTCTCCGGGGCGGGACCGTTGCCGGCAAGCCAGACCCCGCCCCGCAGCGGCGGCCCGATCGAGGCTGCCTCACTGGCCACCGGGATCTTCGGCCCGTCCAGCTCCCGGATGGTGATGCTGTCGCCGCTGCCCTGCTCGACGAACACCCGCGTTTCGACCGAACCCGGCGGGGCGGATCGGTCCACCGGCACCCAGAGCCACACCACCGCCCGCGCTCCCCCGGCCAGCCTGGTCCGCTCGGCAAACGGGGTGTTGGTGCCGGGACGGGTGACGCTTCGGGCCAGCGCGCTGTCGGTCACGGCCAGCAGAACCCGGCGCACCTCGCTCCCGTCCGTGGCCGCGACCTCGACCCGCTTCAGCGTCATCGGCTGCGTCGCGAAATTCGTGACGTGCAGCTCATACGCGAGAAAGGAGCCGCCGTCACCGGTGGCGATCGACGGCGGCTTGGGGACGCGGAGCTCGAGAAACGGCGGGAGCGCCGCCCCCTGCGCATTAGCAGGTGACGGCGCGATGACGGAAAGAACCGCCAGGAAGAAGAGTTGTCGAGCGGTCAGCGGTGTTACGGAATGTTGGGGTTGTTGTTCCGTTCCACATCCGGCAGCGGGAAGCCGAACGGGTAGCCCTGCGCGTTGGCACCGGGACATGCCTGGCTTCCATAGCTGCCGCCATTGGGGAACGCGGCCCCGTCGGCGGGAAGCCGGGGGCGCAGGTAGCGATTCATGTCGCCGAGACGATGCCCCTCCATGAAGAGCTCGCGCCGGCGCTCCTCGATCACTTGGGCCTTGACCTGATCCGCCGTTTGGCCGGCCCCATTGTACGCCGGAAGCCCCGCCGCGGTATGCAGGGCGTTGATGATGTCTATGGCGCCTTGCAGGTTCCCCGCAGCGACGTTGGCCTCCGCGAGGATGAGCCGAGCCTCGTTGTAGCGAGCGATCGGGATCGGGGCGCCCCGGTCGGCGTACTTCATCACCTGCCGTATGATCGTGATGCCATCGGAACCTTTGGTCGCGGTCACATTCACCACCACGCGGGGGTCCGCAACGCCGCCGAAGGTGAGCCCCACGAAGGAGGGATCTACCGAGGAGAAGTTGTTCACCCGGGTGTGGAGGAACACCTGATTTTGCTGGCGATTGGTTCCGGAGGCGTTGGCAATGGCGTTCAGGACAAACCCCGAGGGCACCAGTGTGGCATCGGCCCCGGCCGCGGCGAGCTGTCCCAGGTTGAGCAGGGTCCGGGCCCGCCCCACTCGCGCCATGTTGAGCGTGTTGACCGACGCGGTATCGGTCGCCGTGCTCAGCGTCGTGATCGCCGCATCGAAGCGCAGCTTGGCCTCGTTCCAGAGATCGGACTTGGAGAGCTCCGGGCCGATATTGATGGCCGCTGAGCACATGGCCTCTCCCAGAAGCAGGATGCTGTAGCCGGCATAGGCCGCGGAGCGCCCGATGAGCAGGTTGCGATTCACTCCGGCAGGCATCTGGGCATCGGTCCACTCGTTGAGCCGCGCGTGGATCGTATCGGCCGTGCCGCGGGCGACAGCCAGCGGAGTGTACAGACCCGGGTTCTGGGCCCCTGCGCCGCACGTATTGGTACCGTAGGGGTGTCCCGGTGTCATGGTCCTGCGATCGTAGTCGAAATTGGTGACAGCGCCAAACGCGTTGACGAGTTCATCCCCCAGCAAGGCCTGGGCGACGACGTAGCGATGGAGAGCGCATTCGAAGTCCCCGATGGCGCCGTTCACCAGCAGCCGGGCGTTGGCCGGGGTGTAGACATCGCGGGCCAGGATCGAGCCGGGGTTCGACTGCTCCAGGCTGGTGATCTCGCTGCAGGCGGCGAACAGGGCGAACAGCGGCACGGCGAGGAGCGTCGTCCGGCTCCGTCGTGAGGATCTGATCGAGCGCATCGGAGCGCCTCTCTCCCGAAAGTGGGTGCGCATGGTCAGAAGGCCAGGTGAAGGGTCGCGACGAACCGCTGCAGCGGCGGGATCAGGGCCTGGTCGGTCGCCCCGGCCCGGCTCTCGGGGTCGAGACCCAGGTAACTGGTCCAGGTGTGCAGATTCCGGCCTGCCAGCGAGATCCGCCAGCCGCTCACGCCAATGCCGCGCAGCCACTGCGCGGGGAGCTGATAACTGACCGACACCTCGCTCAGCCGGAAGAACGAGGCCTTCTGGATGAAGGGCGCGAGGACATTCCCGGCGATGGACGAGGGCGCGATGCTGGCCAGGAAGTTTGTTTCATAGCCTGCTCGGTTGTAGACCGCGTCGCACAGCGGCGCGACCCCGCCGCAGCGAAGGAACTCATTGGCATTGAACAGGCTGTGGCCCCGCTTGAAATCGACCAGCCCGTAGAGCGTCAATCGCTCCCAGAGCGTCACGGTCGACGAGAAGGCTCCGGTGACCTTCGGCGTCTGGCTGCCGATGAACTGCTCTGGCGCGGAGGCACAGGCGACCGGCGCATTGCCGGCCCCGCCATCACAAAGGATGTTGGTGATCGCATGGGTGGTCGGATCGCGGTCGGCGCTGACGACTCTCCGGCTCCAATAGGCGCTGATGGGGTAGCCGACGACGCTGCGGACGTTCGTGCTCCCGGCAAAGGGGAGCAGGCCCAGGTCCACCACCTCATCCTTGTTGGTCGCAATATTGGCCAGGATTTCCCAGGCCAGATTCTTCTTGGCGAGCGCCTGGAAGGCGGCCTGCAGCTCGATCCCGTGGTTTTTGGTCTCGCCCACATTGACGGCCTGGCTGCCGGGGAACCCGCCTGACGGAGCGGTCGGCTGCTGGAGAATCGCGTCCTTGGTGCGTTTGGTGAAATAGGTGAAGTCGAGGCTCAAGCGGTTGAACAGCTCGGCTTCGAAGCCAAGCTCGACCTCGGTGGCGCGCTCCGGCTTGAGTTCCGAGTTGCCGAAGGAGCCCGGTGAGAGTCCGGCATCGCCGTTGGCCCGGCCGGCGGAGACGAAGGTCCGAAGCGCGGCGAACGCGTCCGGCTGCTGACCCGACTGGCCGTAGGCGGCGCGGAGCTTGAAGGTATTGACCGAGCTGCCCAGCCCACCCCAGAAGGGCTCCTCGCTCATCACCCACGCGGCGCTCAGCTTCGGATAGGTCACCCACTGAAAGTCGTCGCCAAAGGCGGAGTTGTTGTCCACCCGGAGGGCGGCGGTGAGGAAGAGCCGGTCGTTCCAGCCGAATTGTTGCTGGCCCCACAGCCCGAGCGTCGTGTTGACGACTTCCGTCTGAGCCACCGTCGGGGGACTCGTGGCGCTGGAGACCGTTTCCAACCCGGGTGCCGGAAAGTTGATGGCGGCCAGCAGACTGGTCTTGAGGTGCTTCCGGATGAAATTGGCGCCCAGCGATGAGCTGGAGCTGACCTTCGAGCTCAGCTTGAACCGCGCCGTTCCCGAATAGTCGCCGGTGACGAAGGTGTTGTTTCGCAGCGTCTGGGCGATCCGTCCCTGCGCGCTGCCAAACGCCGCCAGGAAGGGCGCCAGCTCGGGAGTGGCAAACCGCTCGAGTGCCCGGCTGTCGTCCGAGGTGAAGTCGATGCCCATGACCAGGCGGTGGGAGAACCAGCTCACCGGCCGGTGGTTGAATGTGGTTCCACCGGTGAAGCGATTGATCTGGGCCGAGTTGTCATACAGGCGCTGGGGAACCTCGGGCGGGGCCAGGAAGAACCCGCGGTTGGCCGGGAAGAGGAGGATGTGGCCGTATAGCCCGGTGAACATCGGCGAAAGGCCGTTGTCGGCGCCCAGGTGCGTCGAGCTCCGCACGTAGCCCAAGTTGGTCTGGACATCGATCTTGCTCGAGGGGGAGAAGCTGACGTTGGCGCGTCCGCTGAAGCCCTTCCCAAAGTTGTTCGGCTCGATCCCATCCTCGTCGTTGTAGCCGCCCGAGACGAAGTAGGTCAGCTGCTCCCGGCCGCCGGAGACCGAGACATTGTACCCTTGCGTACGGCCGGTTTGGAAAAACTTCCGGCCGCTGTCCGACTCCTGTTGCCAGGCGTTCCAGGGTATGACCTCGCCCGCCGCGTTTTTGAAAAAGTTGGTGGGGAACCTGCCCGCCGGATCTCCAAACCGTTGCCGCCCCTGCTCGAAGGTCACCGTCCAGCGGGCGGCCCCGCTGACGCCTTTCTTGGTGATGATTTGAATGACTCCGTTGGCCGCTTCGGTGCCGTAGATGGTCGAGGCGGCGGGGCCCCGGATGATCTCGATGCTCTCGATGTCGTCGGGATTGATGTCGTTGAGCCGGTTCGCGACCCCGGCGTTCTGCGCGCCAAGGAAGCCGCCCGAGGGTCCCTGGTTGACGGCGTTGTTCACCCGCACGCCGTCGATATAGACGATCGGCTCGGAGCTGAGCGACAGGGTCGAGCGGCCGCGGATCTGGATGGTCGGCCCCGCCCCGATGCGTCCCGAGCCCGGGGTGATGATCGCGCCCGGGGACCGAGAGCTGAGCAGCGCCGTCAAGTCGGGCGCAGCCGAGCGCTCCAGCGCGGCGCCGGCGTCGATAATGGCCACGGCGTTGCCGAGGGTGCGGCGCTGCTCGCCGCCGGCGGTCCCGGTGACGACCACCTCGTCCAGCGAATAGGCCGAAGCGTCCAGGGAAAGATCCGCCGCCGCCTGCTGCCCGGCGACTACCGTCACGGTCCGGCGCAGGGAGGCGTAGCCGATCCGGCGCGCGACCACCACTTGGGCGCCTGCGGGAACGACGGCGATCCGGTAGCGGCCGTCGGCCGCAGTGATGGCGCCGAGGCGGGTGCCCTCGACCTCGATGGTGGTCCCGCCGAGCCCCAGCCCGGAGCGCGCGTCGGTCACCCGCCCGGCCAGGGACCCGGTGGCGGCCTGCGCGGCCGCGCCCGGGACGGCGAGAAGAAAGTGGGCGCCGGCGACCAGGCACGCGGCCAGGCGCGACCATCGCGGCATCCGCTGACCAGGCGTTTTCATGCGTCGCTCCTGTCGATGGTACGACCTGTGTGGGGACTCCGGGGGAGCCAAGCGACGAATCTACGCCTGGTTTTGAAATACCACAACGGTATACCAAAACGGCGGCCATCGGTTGCGCCACCCTGGCGGCCGCGATATCCTTGCGTCCTGTGCCGACCATCGATTCTGCCCGTCCCGCACGCCGGCCCGCCCGAGCGCGCTCCGTGCGCGGCAATGGCACCTCACCTCCCGACGACCGCTCGGACAGCGTCTGGCGCGTGTACCATGAGCTCCGCCAGCTCATTGTGTCGGGGCAGCTTCCTCCCGGAGGCCGCATCGCCGAGCGCGCGGTCGCAGAGCGTCTCGGCCTGAGCCGGACCCCGGTCCGCAGCGCGCTGCACCGGCTCCAGCAGGAAGGCTTCGTCGATTCCTACGGACGGGGGCGGGAGCAGCGTCTGGTGGTCGCTCCGCTCACCCAGGACGACGGCCGCGAGATCATGCTGATCGTCGGCCATCTCGAGGGGCTCGCGGCACGCACCGCCGCCCAGCTGCCGAGGGCGCAGCGGGCCCAGGTGGTGCGCCGGCTGAGGGAAGTGAACCGGGCCATGGCCGCCGAATCACGCAAGCGGGCTACCGTCACCCGGATTTTCGATCTGGACCGGGCCTTCCATGGCGGCTACGTCGATGGCGTCAGCGGACCCCGCCTGTTGGCCCTCCACCACGCCATCAAGCCCCAGGTGGAGCGCTATGCCCGGCTTTACATCAGCTCGCTGGTCGATGAGCTGCCGACTTCGGTACAGGAGCATGCGGCGATCATCCGCGCCATCGCCGCCGGCGACCCGACCGTGGCTCAACGGGCCGTGGAGACCAACTGGCGCAATGCCGCCACCCGGCTTTCCCGGGTGATCGCCGAGCACGGCGAGCGGGGGATCTGGCACGCCTGGGACACCGGGGGCCCCCTTCACCCCTCCGAGAACAGGCGGCGATAGGTTCGCGATGACGATCTCGCGCCGTGGCAGGCTGGTTGGAGTCGTGGTGCTCCTTAGCGTCGCTGTCGCCGCGCTCCCTTGCCGGGGGGCCGCTCAGACCACCGCGCCCGCGGCCCGGGAGTTCGCCGTCGCATTCGATTCGACCGACGTCCGGATCGCGATGCGCGATGGAATCCTCCTCCGCACCAGGATATTCACCCCCAAGGGCGCCACCGCTCCGCTGCCCCTGCTGCTGACTCGCACGCCGTACGGCATCTCCGGCGCCGCGGGGAATTTCGCCGGCTCCTACGCCGAGCTCGCCGCCGAAGGATTCATCTTCGTCTTCCAGGACATCCGGGGCCGCTTTGGGTCCGAGGGGACGTTCGTGATGCTGCGGCCGCCCCGGGACAAGCGCGATCCCAAGGCCGTCGACGAGAGCAGCGACACCTACGACACGATCGAGTGGCTGCTCCGGAACGTGCCGCGCAACAACGGCCGGGTCGGCATGCTCGGAGTCTCCTATCCGGGCTGGCTGACCGTCATGGCCATGCTCGACCCGCACCCCGCGCTCAAAGCGGTCTCGCCGCAGGCATCGCCGGCGTCGATGTTCCTGGGAGACGATTTCCACCACAACGGCGCGTTCCGGCTGAGTTACGGTTTCGAATATGTGACGATGATGGAAGGGTCCCGGGAGCTCTCGCCGTTCGCATTCGACCAGTACGACACCTACAGCTGGTACCTGTCCCTCGGCTCCCTGGCCAACGCCGACGCGCGCCATCTGCGCGGAAAGTATCCGACCTGGAACAACTTCGTGGCGCACCCGAACTTCGACGCATTCTGGCAGCGCGAAGCGGTGATGCAGTACCTGGACCGGGTGACGGTCCCGACGCTCAACGTCGCCGGCTGGTGGGATCAGGAGGATTTCTACGGCCCGCTCAAGATCTACGAGACCCTGGAGCCGCACGACAGCACGCATCTCAACTATCTGGTGGTGGGCCCCTGGAACCACGGCGGGTGGCGCGGCCGGAGCGGCCAGAAGCTCGGCAACCTCGATTTTGGCGATTCCACCTCGGTGTATTTCAAGCGGAACATCGAAACCCCGTGGTTCGCGTACTGGCTCAAGGACAAGGGCACGCTGCGGCTCGCCGAAGCGACGACGTTCGAAGCGGGCGCCAACGCCTGGCGGTCGCACGAGAGCTGGCCGCCCCGGGTCAACGTGACGCCGCGCCGGTTCTACTTCCACGCCGGCGGCCGGATGGGGTTCGACGCGCCCGCCGCGGCGACGGATAGCGGATTCGACGCCTACGTCGCGGATCCGGCGAAGCCGGTTCCCTACCGGGCACGTCCGATCCTGCCGACCTATGGCCGTGGCTCGACCTGGTCCACCTGGCTGGTGGACGACCAGCGCTTCGCCCAGGACCGTCCCGATGTCGTGGCGTGGGAGACACCGCCGCTGGAAGACGACGTGGTCCTCGCGGGCAACATCATGACACACCTCTTTGCTTCGACCACCGGCAGTGACGCCGATTGGGTCGTCAAGCTGATCGACGTCTATCCCGAGCAGTACGAGCCCGATCCGAAACTTGGCGGCTATCAGCTCATGGTCTCGAACGAGGTGTTCCGCGGCCGTTACCGGAAGAGTTTCGAGCAGCCCGAGGCCGTCGTCCCCGGACAGACCCGGGAGTACGCGATCGATCTGCACTCCCAGAACTATCGCTTCCGGAAGGGGCACCGAATCCGGGTGCAGGTGCAGAGCAGCTGGTTCCCGCTGATCGACCGGAATCCTCAGACCTTCGTGCCCAACATCTTCGCGGCCACCGAGTCGGATTTCCGCGCCGCCACCATGCGGGTGTTTCGCGGGCCAGGCGCGGCGTCGTTCATCCAGCTCCCGATCGTGCAGGGGAATCCGGTCCCGTGAGCGCGCGCCGTGTCGTCGCCGCCTCCCTCCTGTGCCTCGCCGGCACCGGCGCGCTGAATGGACAATCCCGGCCGGTGCCGTCACCCGACCTGCGCGCATTCGATCGCTACGTCGCGCAGGCCGCGCGGGACTGGCGGGTGCCGGGCCTGGCCATCGCCGTCGTCAAGGATGACTCGGTCGTGTTCGCCAGAGGATACGGAGTCCTCGACTTGGCGAAGCCCGCTCCCGTCACCGAACACACCCGCTTTGCGATCGGCTCGACGACGAAGGCGATGACCTCGGCGGCGCTGGGAATGCTGGTGGATGAGGGCAAGCTGCGCTGGGACGATCGGGTCATCGACTATCTGCCCGATCTCCGCCTGTACGATCCGTACGTGACGCGGGAGCTCACCGTCCGCGATCTGCTGACCCATCGCAGCGGCCTGCCGGGCACCGACCTGCTCTGGGCCCGCGGCGACCTGTCCTTTACCGAGATCATGCGGCGGCTCCGCTTCGTCAGACCGGCGACCTCGTTCCGCTCCCAGTGGACCTATCAGAACGTGGTCTACGCCATCGGCGGCGCCCTGGTGGCGAAGCTGTCGGGGATGCCGTGGGAAGACTTCATTCGTGCCCGGATCTTCACGCCGCTCGGCATGACCGAGAGCGAGCCGCTGGTCGCCGGGATCGAGGCGCGTCCCAACGTCGCCACGCCGCACGCCGAAGTGCGCGACACCGTCCGGCAAGTGCCGGTGCGGAGCACCGATCCCGTCGCGCCGGCCGGCTCGGTCTGGTCCAGCGTCAGCGACATGGCCAAGTGGATGCGCTTCATGCTGGACAGCGGCCGGGTCGGCACGACGCGACTGCTCGCTCCCGGAACATTTTCGGAGCTCGTCACTCCCCAGATCCGGGCTTCGCCCGGCACCTACCCGGCGCTCACGCTGGTCCGGCCGCACAGCTTCGGGTACGGCCTGGGCTGGTTCGTTCAGGACTACCGCGGCGAGACGGTCTGGATGCACACCGGCAGCATCGATGGCATGACCGCGATCATCGGTCTGCTTCCCGATCGGCGGACCGGCGTCTTCGTGCTCGCCAACCTCGATCACGCCGAGGTGCGGCACGCGCTGATGTACAAGGTCTTCGACCTGTACGCCGGGAATCCGGAGCGGGACTGGAGCACCGAGCTGCGCGCGCTGTTTTCCCGCGCGCGGGCCGGTGGGTCAGCGGTGGCGGTGCGCAGTCCGGCGGGACCACCGCCATCCCTTCCACTCGAGCGATATGCCGGGAGTTACGCGGACTCCACCTACGGCTCGGTGGATATCACGCTGGCGGACGGGACGCTCCATGCCCGCTTCGGGAATGAGGATCTGGGACGGCTGGAGCCGAGAGCATACGAAAGCTTCGCGGCGGTCGGGTCCCCTCCTCTCGAGGAGCGGCAGGTCGTCACGTTCGTGCCGGATGGCGTCGGCCAGGTCGCCTCGCTGCGAGCCTTCGGGATCACGTTCCTTCGAGTACCGCGGCCCCGGTGACGCGAGTACGCAGCCTTCAGGGAGAATCCTCGTGAACAGTCGAAGTCACCACCGCGGCCGGACAGGGCGCGCGTTCGCGATCGGGACGCTGTGGTTCGCGCTTGCCTCCGGTCCCACGGCCGCGCAGGAGCCCTTCCCCGGTCTGGATGCCTACGTGTCCAAGGCGATGGCCGACTGGAAGGTTCCCGGGCTCAGCCTGGCCATCGTGCGCGACGATTCGGTGCTCTACACGAAGGGGTACGGGGTGCGGAAGATCGGCACCGCGACACCGGTCGACGAGCGCACTCTGTTCGAGATCGGCTCGAGCAGCAAGTCCTTCACCGCGACGCTGGTCGCGATGCTCGTCTCCGACGGGAAGATGCGCTGGGACGAGCGCATCGCGACCTACCTGCCGTCGTTCCGGCTCCACGATCCGGTGGCCAGCGCGGAGCTGACCCTGCGGGACGCTCTCTCGCATCGGAGCGGACTGTCTCGCGGAGAGCTCTCCTGGATGGCGGCGGGCATCTCCCGCGAAGAAGTGTTGCGCCGCGTCCGCTTCTTGAAACCGGCGTGGCCATTCCGGTCGCGGTGGGGGTACCAGAACATCATGTTCCTCGCGGCCGGCGAGGCCGCGGCAAAAGCGGCCGGGACGAGGTGGGAGGACCTGATCTCCCAGCGCCTCTTCGGACCCCTTGGCATGAGCGCCAGCATTCCGGTGCTGCGCGACCCGGCGGGAATCGCCGACCTGTCGACGCCCCACTTCCTTTCGCGTGACACGGTGCGCACCAAGGCCCACATGAACATCGACGACATGGCTCCGGCGGGATCGATCATCTCGAGCGCGCGGGACATGGCGCAGTGGCTCCGGTTCCACTTGGGCGACGGCCTGTTCGGGGGGAAACGGCTGGTCGGCAGCGCGCCGCTCCGCGAAATTCACTCGCCGCAGATCCTCACCGGCGGCGGCGGGGGGAACGATTCGCTCACCCGATTCCACGCGTACGGAATGGGGTGGTTCGTCGAGGACTACCGGGAGGCGCTGGTCTGGCAGCACGGCGGAAACACCGACGGCATGACCACGGCCATGGGAATGCTTCCGGAGCGCAAGTTCGGCGTGGTCGTCTTGAGCAACCTGCACGGCTCCCCGTTGCCGGGCATCCTGATGCGGTACCTCTTCGACCGCCAGCTGGCCGCTCCGATGCGGGATCTGAGCGCCGAGGCGCTGGCGCGCTCCGCCACGCAGCGGCGGCGGGCAGATTCCACCGAACGGGCCCAAGCGGCGCTGCGCGTCGCCGGCGCGCAGCCTCCCTTGCCGCTCTCGGCCTTTGCCGGAACCTACGCCGACAGCCTGTACGGCGAAGCGATCGTGTCGCTCGACGCAGGCCGTCTCTCCATGCGGCGGGGAGAATGGAGCGCGCCGCTGGAGTTCTGGAGCGGTAGCAATTTCCGGTGGGGCGAGCTGCCGAGCGCCGCGATTCAGAGTCTCTTCGTGAGGTTCGATGCGACGCCCGATGGCAAAGTCCGCACGCTGATGTTTGGTGTGGGCGCCGACACCGTGTATATGGCTCGGAAGCCGGAGCCGGCCGCGCGCGCCGCGGGAACGCCATGACCGGGCCCCGTGGTCCGGCCGAGCGAAAGCAGGTGACCCGTCGCGCCGCCATTCGTTCGGCGGTGGGAGGCATGGGCGCGGTACTGGCGGCGCCGATGCTCAACCTCGGCCGCTTTCGGCTCTTTGCGGGCGCCCCGGCCGACTATTCCGCCCGCTGCCTCACGCTGATGCAGGAATCCACGGTCGTGGACATGCTCAGCGTTCTGACCATCAGCGGCAAGTGGCAGGAATGGGCGCGAGCCCCTGAGACGTTCACGGAAGCGGTATTCCGGCGCTATCGCGACTCGGGAATCCAGGTCTTTCATCACGCCTTCGGGAGCGGCGGGCCTGGGGCGTACGAGACGGCGATCAATTATTTCGGCGCAATCAACGCCCTGATCGCCGGGGCCGATCAGTACCTGATGCGGATCGACAGCGCCGCGGACTTTGCCAGGGTCAAGGGCTCCGGCCGGATCGGCGTCCTGCCCGGGCTGCAGAACGCGGAGCATTTCCGGCGGCCCTCCGATGTGCCCTTCTTCTTCGGACTGGGGGAGCGGGTCGCGCAGCTTACCTACAACGCGCGCAACCTGATCGGGAACGGCTCCACCGAGCGCCGCGACGAGGGGATCAGCGACTTCGGCGCGGCGATCATCGAGCAGATGAACAAGACGGGCATGGCGATCGACGTCTCCCACTGCGGCGACCGGACCACGCTGGACGCCTTCGAGCTGTCGAAGATGCCGGTGCTGATCACCCACTCCAACTGCCGCGCCCTGGTTCCCGGACATCCTCGCTGCAAGACCGACGATGCGATCCGCGCGGTGGGGAAGGCCGGGAGCGTCATGGGAATCACCGGCGTCCGCAATTTCGTGAAGAACGCCGAGCCCACCACGATTGAAGACGTGCTCGCCCACTTCGATCACGTCAGGAACCTGATCGGCCCGGAGCACCTCGGTGTGGGCAGCGATGTGGATCTGGACGGGTACGACGATCTCGAGCCGGAGGCCCTGAAGCAGCTCCGGGCCAACTACAAGACCACCTACAGTTTTCGCGAGAAGATCGACATCGAGGGGCTGGACCATCCGAAGCGCATGTTCGACCTCACCGAGGGCCTGATCCGCCGGAAGTATTCCGACACGGAGATCCGCGGGATCCTCGGCGGAAACTTCGCGCGGGTGCTCGGTCAGATCTGGTCGGGCATGAAATAGGAATTGAACGCAGGAGAACGCCCGTGACCATCCGTTCGCTGTGTCTCGGCCTGGTGGCCGCCGCGATCGTTGTCGAGACGGCGCCCGCCCAGGAGACCAGGCTGCTGCGCCATCCCACGGTGAGCCGCGACCTGATTGCCTTCGAGTATGGCGCCGACCTCTGGGCGGTACCCCGGTCCGGCGGGCAGGCGCGCCGGCTGACCGCGACGCCCGGCGTCGAAACGGAGCCGGCATTTTCGCCCGACGGGTCGAGGATCGCGTTCACCGCCACGGTCGGCGGGAACACCGACGCGTACGTCGTGCCGACGGTGGGCGGTGATCCCGTCCGCCTGACATTCCATCCCGGGGTGGACCGGGTTCGCGGTTGGAGCCCCGATGGCTCCCGCGTGATCTTCGCTTCAGGACGGCTGAGCCCGCCGCACCAGTCCTATTACCGCCTCTTTGTCATTCCCGCCGTGGGTGGATTCGAGGAGCCGCTTCCCATGCCACGGGCATGGAGCGGCGGGTACGCGCCCGACGGCAAGCGCATCGCGTACGAGGAAATCTCCACCGTCTTCTTTCCGGGGTGGTTCGAAGCCAGCCAGTGGCGGCACTACCGGGGAGGCCGCACCCATCCCGTCAGCGTAATGAACCTGGCAGACTACTCGGTCCAGAAGCTGCCATGGACCGACAGCAACGACAGCTATCCGATGTGGGTCGGGAACACCGTTTACTTCATTTCGGACCGGAGCTTCACCGCCAACCTGTTTTCCTGGACCGCCGGCGCGAAGCAGGTCACGCAGGTCACCCAGCACAGCGATTTCGACATCGCGAATGCATCGGCGGGCCCCGATGCGATCGCCTACGAACAGGCGGGAGACATCCATCTCTTCGATGTGAAGTCCGGGAAATCGCAGCGGGTGGCGATCTCGGTCACCGGCGATTTTCCGTGGGCCCGCGCGCAATTCAAGCGGGTTGCCGGGATGATTCGCAGCTCGGCACTCTCGCCGACCGGAGTCCGCGTCGCCATCGAAGCGCGCGGAGACATCTTCACCGTGCCGGCCGAGAAGGGCGACTACCGGAACCTGACCAAGAGCCCCGCGGTTCACGATCGCGACCCGGTGTGGTCGCCCGACGGCGCCAGGCTCGCCTGGTTTTCGGATGTGAGCGGCGAATACCAGCTCATGATCGGGGATCAAAGCGGCCTGGCCAAACCGCGTGCCGTGCCGCTGCCCGGACCCGGGTTCTTCACAAACCTCTCGTGGTCGCCGGACGGGAAGCAGTTCGCGTTCGAAGACCACCACATGGCGCTGTGGTCGCTCGAGATTGCGACCGGGAAGTCCCTGCGGATTGATGCCGACGTCTACGACGATCCGTCGCGGGATCTCGAACCGGCGTGGTCGCCCGACTCGAAGTGGATCGCCTACTCACGGAATCTGGACAATCACCTCCGCGCGATCTTCGTCCATTCGCTCGCCGACGGGAAGGCGTATCAGCTCACCGACGGCATGTCGGACGCGGTCTCGCCCTCGTTCGATGCGAGCGGGAAATATCTCTACTTCCTCGCCAGCACCGATTACGGTCCCCGGACCGGCTGGCTGGAGATGAGCTCGATTGACCGGCCGGTCCGCCGCTCGGTCTATCTGGCGGTGCTTCCCGCGGCGGAGCCGTCGCCGCTGCTCCCGGAGTCCGGCGATGAGCCGGGACCCGGCGCGCCGCCGCCGCCCTCCCGCGCCAAGCCGGACTCCACCGTGACGCTGGATCTTGCCGGCATCGGTCAGCGGATCCTTTCGCTCAACGTTCCCCCGGGCGATTACAGCCGGCTCGAAGCCGGACCCGCGGGCACCATCTTCTACACCGAGCCGATGTCGGGCGCGGGACCGGGGACGTTCCGGCTGCACCGGTACCAGTTGAAGGAGCGCGCCGCGGCGCCGTTCCTCGAAGCGGTTCGCTCATACACCCTTTCGGGAGACCGGAAAAAGCTGCTCTATCAGGCTCCAGGCCCGGAAGGCGGCCGGTGGGGCATCGTGACCACCGACCGCGGCGGGCGGGTCGGTGATGGACCCGTCAGCGTGGCCCAGCTCGAGATGTGGGTGGACCCCCGGGCGGAATGGGCCCAGATTTTCCGCGAGACCTGGCGCGTGCAGCGGGACAACTTCTACGATCCCAAAATGCACGGCGCCGATTGGGATGCGGTCTACGCGAAGTACAGCCCCCTGCTGCCGCATGTCGCGCACCGCTCCGATCTGGGGTATCTCATCGCCAGCGCAGCTGGGGAGCTGGTGGTCGGGCATTCCTATCTCACCGGCGGAGGGGATGAGCCCACCGATACGCCGGTGCCGGTCGGGATGCTGGGCGCCGACTTCTCGGTCGAGAACGGCCATTACCGGCTGCGCCACATTTATTCCGGCGAGAACTGGAATCCCGAGCTCCGCGCCCCGCTCAGCGCGCCGGGTATCCAGGTGGCCGCGGGCGATTATCTGCTCGAGGTCAACGGCGTGCCGCTCGTGCCTCCGGCAAACCCCTACCGCGCCTTCGAGGGAACGGCCGGCCGCCAGACGGTCCTCCGCCTCAACAGCACGCCGGCCGTGGAAGGCTCGCGGCTGGTGACCGTGGTCCCGGCGGCCAGCGAAGATGCGCTCCGCAGCCGGGCGTGGGTCGAGCGCAACCGGCGGATCGTGGACTCCCTCTCCAGCGGGCGGCTGGCATACGTGTGGCTGCCTAACACGGGCGGGCCGGGGTACACCTATTTCACCCGCTACTATTTCGCGCAACAGCATAAGGAGGGGGCCGTCATCGACGAGCGCTACAATCAGGGCGGTCAGGTGGCCGATTATCTCGCGAACGAGCTCAACCGGACGCTGATGGGCTACTTCGCCACCCGGGACGGGAAGCCGTCCACTTCTCCCACGGCGGGGATCTTCGGGCCCAAGGTCATGATCATCAACGAGTCGGCCGGCTCCGGCGGTGATGCCCTGCCGTACATGTTCCGGCAGCGCAAGCTCGGCCCGCTGGTGGGCACCCGGACCTGGGGAGGGTTGGTGGGCACCATCGGCGTCCCGGGCACGATTGACGGGGGCGGCATCACCGCCCCGAACCTTGCGTTTTACGATCTCGAAGGACGCTGGTCGGTCGAGAACGAGGGCGTGGCGCCCGACATCGAGGTTGAATACTCCGCGGCGGAGGTCATCCAGGGACACGACCCCCAGCTCGAGCGAGCGGTGAAGGAGGCACTCCGACTCCTCGAGCAGAGCCCCGTGCGACGGGTCGCCCGCCCCGCGCCGATCGATCGCGCCTCGAAGCCGGGGCGGTAGCACCCCGCGGGAAACCTGATCGGGCTCGACCAGGGACCGCCCGTCACGCCCGGCATCAACGGAATTCCGGCGTTATTGTTCGATATGCGCATGCTATTCGTGCTGGCCCTCGTTTTCTCATTCGCCCAGGCCGCGCTCCCCGCCCAGCAAACCCGGGCCGAGCGCACCAACTACGCGGAAACGTCCACCCACGCCGACGTGCTCGGCTTCGTGGACTCGCTGCAGCGGCTGGGTGCC
>Ga0184615_10000283_pt1 | contig 30553 bp, 24 predicted proteins | sample PLM4_65_coex_FD_133134 | JGI IMG/M metagenome (GOLD analysis project Ga0184615, IMG submission 133134) | Groundwater sediment microbial communities from an aquifer in East River, Colorado, USA - PLM4_65_coex | ecosystem: Environmental > Terrestrial > Soil > Riparian zone | place: USA: East...
GACGATGCACCGGCTGAACTGCGGCACGACGGTGGTGAAGATCGTCGTGCCGAAGAACCCGCCGGCGGCGAGGGCGGCGCCGGGCGGGCTCGCGGGGGGCACGGGCTATCGCTACTGGACGATCACCGTGTCGAACCTCGACGAGGTCGTGGCGGCGGCGAAGGCGGCCGGACGCACGATCCCGATCCCGCGAACGACCATCCGACCGGGCATCGACATCGCGATGATCGAGGACCCCGACGGGAACTGGGTGGAGCTGCTCCAGCTCGGCTAGGAGGGTCGTCTTGGCCAACGAGAACGACGCGTCGCGCTACGCGCTGTCGCCCGGTCCGTCCGTGCAGGAGCTGCTCGCGCGCGAGGGGAATCCCGTCCCCGCGCACCTGCGCGAGGTCGCGTTCGAGTTCATGGGCAGCGACGACATTCCGGTCGAGTCGTACGTCTCGCCCGAGGGCACACGGCTCGAGCTCGCGCGCATGTGGTCGCGCGTCTGGCAGATGGCGTGCCGCGAGGAGGAGATCCCCGCGGTCGGCGATCACGTCGTCTACGAGATCGGCGACTGGTCGATCCTGGTGATCCGCTCGGGCGAGTCGCGCATCCGCGCGTTCCACAACGTGTGCCTGCACCGCGGGCGCATCCTGCGCGAGCGCGACGGCAACTGCCAGAAGCTGCGCTGCCCGTTTCACGGCTTCACGTGGGACCTCGACGGGAATCTGCGCGAGGTGCCCGCGCGCTGGGACTTCCCGCACGTCGAGGACGACGAGTTCCGCCTGCCCGAGGTGAAGGTCGGCACCTGGGGCGGGTTCGTCTTCGTGAACATCGACGCCGAGTCGATCTCGCTCGAGGACTATCTCGGCGAGCTGCCGGCGCACTTCAAGGACTGGGCGCTCGAGGACAAGTGGAAGGCCGTGCACGTCGCGAAGGTCGTGGCGATGAACTGGAAGGTCGGCGTCGAGGCGTTCATCGAGTCGCTGCACGTCGAGGCCACGCACCCGCAGATCATGCCGACCACCGGCGACACCAACACGCAGTACGACATCTGGGCGGGCCAGCCGCACTGGAACCGCATGCTCACGCCGTTCGCCACGCCGAGCCCGCAGCTCAGGCCGTTGCTCAGCGAGCAGGAGATCTACGACGTGATGGCCGCGCAGGGGCAGGGCGCGCCGGGCATGCAGGTTCCGCCCGGCGGCACGGCGCGCGCGCTCGCGGGCGAGCAGATGCGCAAGCTCGTCGGGATGATGTCGGGCCGCGACCTCGCGCACGTCACGGATGCGGAGCTGCTCGACGCGATCCAGTACTTCGTCTTCCCGAACTTCTTCCCGTGGGGCGGGTACTTCCTGAACATCGTGTACCGCTTCCGCCCGGTCGGCGCCGATCCGAACCGCGCGCTCATGGAAGTGATGATGCTGATGCCCGTGCCGCCGGCCGGCCCGCGCCCCGCACCCGCGAGGATGCGACTGCTCGGCGAGCACGAGGAGTGGACCGACGCGCCGGAGCTCGGTCCGCTCGGCCCGATCTTCAAACAGGACATGAACAACATGCCGTTCGTGCAGCGCGGGCTGCGCGCCGCGCGAAAGCCCGGCGTCACGCTCGCGAACTACCAGGAGAGCCGCATCCGGCACCTCCACCAGACGCTCGCCGCCTATCTGCGCGGCGAGTCACAGGAGTGAGACTTTGCCGACCCACGACTTCCGAGAGATCGCGAAGGTGTTCGACGAGCGCGTGCGCAAGATCGTCTGGTGCACGGTCACCACGCAGGACACCGCAGGCCGGCCGTTCTCGCGCGTGCTCCACCCGATCTGGGAGGGCAACGTCGGCTGGATCGCGACGGGCCGGCAGACCTTGAAGACGAAGCACCTGGCGAAGAACCCGAACGTCGCGCTCTCCTACTGGACACCGGAGCACGACACCGTGATGGCGCAGTGCCGCGCGGAATGGGTCGACGACGCCGCGACCAAGCAGCGCATCTGGAACCTGCTGAAGACCACGCCCGAGCCGGTCGGCTACGACCCGAACCTGTTCTGGAAGGGGGGAGTCAACGACCCGACCTTCGGCGTGCTGAAGCTCACGCCGCGGCGGATCGAGCTCTGGACCGGCGCGGACATGGCGACCGGGAAGCCGCCGACGGTCTGGACGGCGTAGGCGCGCCGATCCGCTTGACGGCCCGGCTCGAAGCTCGCGGCCTATCAATCGCGCTGCGAAGCGCGACCCGCGTTCAAGCGCGCGCTTCGCGATCAGATGACCGACCTCGGGAAGGCCTGACCAAGCGCGGTCAGCCCTCGAAGATCGGACGGACCTCCGTCGAGCCGGGGATGAAGCGGCAGCGCTTCGCCCACTCGACGGCCTCCGCCCGGTCCTTGGCTTCGATGATGTAGAAGCCGCCCAGGGCTTCCTTGGTCTCGGCGAACGGGCCGTCGATCACGTCGAGCCGTCCGTCCCGGGAGAGCCGGACGGTCTTCGCCTGCTCCGTCGGCCCGAGCCGATTCGACAGCACGTACTTGCCCTCGGCTTCGAGCGCGCGGCGAAACTCGCCGTGCCGCTCGATCACGCGCGCTTGCTCCGCCGGCGAGAGCTCGTCCCATGAGCCGGCTCCGTCGCCCATCAGGATCATGAACCTCATCTGCGCACTCCTTTGTGTGGCCCTGCACAACCGACGCGCGAGCCACGACCGGAACGACAGGCCCCCAGAGACCTCAGTCCGCGGCCCGCAGCCAGATGCACTTCAGGTACGCGCCCTCCGGGAAGCGGACGGGATGATCGGAGGCGTGCGCGGTGCGCAGCCGCTCGTCGAGCCGGCGGCCCGCGCCCGCTGCGCCCGCCTGGATCGCCTTCGCGAGCGCGCCCGCGTCGATCCGCGCGGAGCACGACGCCATCACCAGCTCGCCGCCGGGCGCGAGCAGCGCGCACGCGAGCTCGGCGAGCTTCTCGTACGCCGAGAGGGCCGCGCCAATCTCGCGCTTGGCCTTCGCGAACGCGGGGGGATCGACCACGACGAGCTCGAAGCGGCGGCGCTCGCCGGCGAACCGCGCGAGCGCGCTCCACGCGTCCTCGCAGACGCACTCATGTTTCGCGCGCGCGACCTCGGGCACGTCCGCGTTCAGCGCGAAGTTCTCGCGCGCCTCGTCGAGCGCCGCGCGGCTCGAGTCGAGCGAGACCACGCTCGCCGCGCCGCCGCGCGCGGCGTAGAGCGAGAACCCGCCGGTGTACGAGAACGCGTTCAGCACGCGCTTCCCGCGCGCGAGCCCGCCGACCCTCGCGCGGTTCTCGCGCTGGTCGAGGAAGAACCCGGTCTTCTGGCCGCGCACCGGATCGCAGCGGAAGCGCAGGCCGTTCTCGCGAAAGACGAGCGGCCCGGGCAAGTCGGTGCCGGCGAGGATCGCGCCCTCTTTGAGTCCCGCGCGCTTCTCCGTCAGCTCCGCGATCGCGCGCGCGAGCCGCAGCACCACGCGCTCGGGCGCGAGCACTTCGTCGATCGCCGCGAGCACCTCCGGCAGGTGCGGGAGCCACGCCGTGGTGTAGAGCTTCAGCACGAAGGTCGTCTCGTAGCGATCGAGCACGAGGCCCGGCAATCCGTCGCTCTCGCCGTTCACGACACGGAAGCCCGTAGTCCCCTGATCGGGAAGCTCGGCGCGCAAGGCCATCGCGTCGCGCAGCCGCTCCGCGAAGAAGCTGCGGTCGATCGGTCGCGGCTTCCCGCGGTGCAGCACGCGGATGCGAATCGGCGAGTCTGGATCCCAGAGCCCGAGCGCGAGCAGCTCGCGCTTGTGATCGAAGATCACCGCGAGGTCGCCCGCGCGACCGGCGCGCGACGCGGAGCGGATGCTCTCCGCGTACAGCCACGGGTGCTCCATGCGCACCAGCCGCTCCGCGGAGTTCGTGAGCCGAACGGTGACGGTGCGCGCGCTCAGGCCTTGGAGCTCCGGAGGCTGTAGCGGATCGGCATGTGCTTGATGCCGCCGATGAAGCTCGAGCGCAGCCGCTGCACCGGACCGGAGAGCTCGACGTGCTCGAGCCGCTCCGCGAGGTGCCTGAACATCACGCGCAGCTCGAGCCGCGCCAGATTCGCGCCCAGGCAGAAGTGCTCGCCGATGCCGAAGCCGACGTGCGGGTTCGGGTCGCGGTCGACGCGGAAGGCATACGGGTCGGGCCAGATGTCCTCGTCGCGATTCGCCGACGGATAGAACAGACAGAACGCCTCGCCCTTGCGGATCTTCTGCCCCTTGTACTCGACGTCTTCCACCGCCGTGCGGCAGAACTGGATCACCGGCGTCACCCAGCGCACGATCTCCTCGACCGCGCTCGGGATCAGGCCGGGATTGCGCCGCAGCTTCTCGAGCTCGCCGGGGTTCTGGATCAGCGCGAGCAGACCGCCGCTCGTGGCGTTGCGCGTGGTCTCGTTGCCCGCGATCACGATCAGGTTGTAGTACATGAGCACGTCGACGGGCCGCAGCGGCGCGCCGTCGACCTTGGCGTTCGCGAGGATCGAGACGAGGTCGTCCTTCGGGTCCTTGCGCCGCTTCTCGGCGAGCTTCGCGAAGTACTCGAAGACGGCGAGGCGCGCGCGCTCGCCGGTCTCCTCCGGCGTCTCGCCCTCGCGGCGGTACTCGGGATCGGACGAGCCGATCGCCTCGTTCGTCCAGCGGAACATCTGCTGCCAGTCCTCGCGCGGCACGCCGAGGATGTCGGCGATCGCGACCAGCGGCAGGATCGACGAGACCTTCTCGACGAAGTCGATCTCGGAGGTCGCGCCGTCGGTCGCGACGTCGTCGAGGATGTCGCTCGCGAGCTTCTCGATGTCGGCGTGCATGCGCTCGAGCGCGCGCGGCGTGAAGCGCGACGAGACCAGCCGGCGGAACTGGCCGTGCGCGGGCGGATCCATCACCAGAAGGTGTTGCCCGATGTCTTCGCGGTTCGGCGGCTCGCGCTCCTCGAAGACCGCCAGGCGCGGCGCGTTCAGAAAGCGCTTGGGCTGGCGCGAGATCCAGCAGATGTCCTCGTGCTTGGTGACCGCCCAGAACGGATCGCCGCCGAAGCGGTCGAACCAGTAGATCGGCGCCTCTCGGCGCAGCAGCGCCCATTCGTCGTGCGGGTAGCCGTTGGCCGCGTAGTGGTCGGGGCCGATGATGTCGATCTTGTCGAGAGAGAGCGCGGGCGCCGCCATCCGGTCTGCCTCCCGCCGGCCACTCTACGCCCGCTCCAGTCGTTTCGCGAGCGCCTCCAACGAGCGGCACGCCGGCAATCCGCGCTGGCGCTCGAGCTCGTCCTGATACGCGCGATCGTGTCGGCGGTACCACGACGCCAAGGTCTCGGGATCGGCGAGCGAGCCCGGGGCCTGCTCGAACGCCCAGAAGGAGTTCGCCGTCTCGGGCGCGAGCGGCGCGGTGAGGTGCGTCCAGCTCGCGCCGATCTCGCGCGCGGCGTCGGTCGCGAAGTCCGTGTCGGCGAGATCGCGCAGCACGATCGCGCCGGTCGGGCGCAGGCGTGCGTCGAGCTGCACCAGGATGTTCTGCGGATTCGGCGTCTGGTACTGGAGGCCGTAGCGCGCGAGCAGCTTCGCCTTCGCGCGGCCGACCGGCTCGGCGTAGCCCGCGCCCCAGAACGCCGCGAACGACTCGCCCGCGTTCGACGCGATCGCGCGCCCGACGAACGGGATGCTGAAGGCCGGGAGATACAGGTGCCCGTCGCAGAGCGGCGCGAGATCGCGCACCAGGAGACCCGTCTCGGAGTCCGGCACCGACACGCCGATCGATTCGAGCAGGAGCACGAGCTCGGGATCGCGGCCGATCCGCGCGTCGACCGCGCGCACGTGCTCGGCGAAGAGCAGCGCCTCGCGGACCTCCTCCCGAAGCCTCGTCTTCTCGGGCTGACACACGTCCGTGTGCGGATGATCGGTGGCGAGCTTCAGCGCGAAGGGCCGCGCGGCTTCGCCGTCCCAGACCACGAGCGTGCGCGAAGACGTGAAGCGCGCGCGCCAGAGCTCGGCGACCGGCGCGTCGTGGAAGGCGACCCCCGCGTCCTTGTTCAGCGGGTGCCTGGGGAAGAGCACGTGATCGCCGCGCAGCACCCGCTCGGAGAGCTCGCGCGCGACCGGACCGGCGGTGCGGACGGAGACCCGGCTGCGCTCGACGCACGCCACCGCGACGTCGACGGCCCGCGTGGTGGCGCGGAAGCCGGCGAAGTTGCTCTGCTCCTCCCAGAGGAGCCATTGCAATAGAGACTGGGCGAAGGGGTGGGGGGCCACTTCCCCTCACGCTTCGGCACCCGGACGCGCGAAGTAGAAGGGCGTTGCTTCCTGGAAGATCGCGGTATAAGCTCCGCCGTCGATCTGAGCAGAGGAGGGGCATCGATGATGAACACCAACGCCGTCGCGTGCCCCCGCGTCCGAACTTCGCGCTCGAGCTCGGGTGCGACCCCGGGCGCACAGCACGCACCAAGGATGATCGTGTCCGCCTCTGCTTGACCCAACCCTGGTTGGAGCTTCACCGAAGGCCGCGGACGCGAGAGCGACCGCGGCCTTCGGCTTTCCATGCAGGTCATGCTCATGTCGGCACAGTCAGAGACTCTCGGCGACACCCCGGCCGTCGCTCGCGGAAGCGCGAGCGAGGTGGCGTTGCTGGCGTTCCCCGTCGTCGTCCAGTCGATCTCCGAGACGATCATGCAGCTCGTCGACTCCGCGATGGTCGGCCAGCTCGGCGCGACCGAGCTCGGCGCGATCGGCTTCGCGGGGCTCTGGATCTGGACGCTCTTCGTCCCCTTCACCGGCACCGGCTCGGGCGTGCAGACGTTCGTCTCGCGCCACGACGGCGCCGACGAGCAGCGGCTCTGCGGGCCGTGGATCTGGCACGCGATGTGGCTGCTGGTGCCCGCGATGACCGTGTGGATGTTCGCGGTCGCGTTGATCTTTCCGCTCCTGGTCGCGTTGATCGGTCCCTCGCCGGAGCTCTCCGCGGCGGCGATCGACTACGGCTACGCGCGCCTGCCCGGCGGCCCTGCGGTCGTCGCGAACTTCGTGTTCATGAGCTTCTTCCGCGGCATCGGCGACACCCGCACGCCCCTCTACGCGGTGCTCGGCGGGATCGTGGTGAACGTCGCGCTCGCGTACGGGCTGATCTTCGGCGAGCTCGGGCTGCCGCGCATGGGGGTCGCGGGCGCGGGCGTCGCGATCTCCGCCGGGAGCTGGACGATCCTGGTGATCCTCGCCAGTGCCGCCCTGCGGCGGTCGATGCGCGAGCGCTACCACACGCAGCCGGTGCGGCCGGAGCGCGAGGCGGTGGCGCGCTTCGTGCGCACCAGCGCGCCGATCGGCGGACAGTGGCTGCTCGACATGACCACCTTCGCGATCTTCGGCTCGATCATCGCGCGCATGGGCGACGTATCGATGGCGGCCAGCCAGGCGATGCTGCAGCTCCTGTCCGTGTCGTTCATGCAGGCGATCGCGATCGGGCTGGCTTCGGGCACGCTCATCGGGCGCTACATCGGCGCGCGCGATCTCGGGGCGGCCGAGCGCAGCTACCGCTCGGCGCAGATGCTCGGGCTCGGGGTCTCGGCGCTGGTGGCGATCCTGTTCGTGACCGCGCCCGAGGCGCTGCTCGGCATCTTCACGCGCGACCCGCGCGTGCTCGAGCTCGCGCGGCCGCTGCTCGTGCTCGCGGCGTTCTTCCAGGTCATCGACGCGATCGGCATCGTCGCCAGCTCCTCGCTGCGCGGCGCGGGCGACACGAGCTGGCCGTTCATCGTGCAGTCGATCCTCGCTTGGGCTCTGCGCCTGCCACTCGTGTACGTCGCCGCCATCTGGCTCCAGGGGGGAGTCTTCGGCGCGTGGATCGGCGAGCTCATCTTCGTGCTCGTGCTGTCGCTCGCCTTCGTGCTGCGCTTCCGGGCGGGGCACTGGCGGACCGTCCGCATCTGATCGCGCGCTCCCCTGTCGATAAGGTTCGAATGCACGAGCTCGACGCGCTTGGCGCGCCCACACGCGATGAAATCGCCGTGGTGTCGCTCTCCGACCCGGGGCGCGTGCGCACCGAGAACCAGGATGCGCTGGCCGTGCTCGAGAACACCTCCGGTGAGCGGCTGATCCTGGTCGCGGACGGGATGGGCGGGCATCGCGGTGGCGAGACCGCGAGCAAGATCTGCCTGCGGATCGTGGAGCGCGTCTTTCGCGAGCCGCACGGAACGCCGGAGGAGCGCCTGCGCCGCGGCCTCGAGCTCGCGAACGAAGAGATCTACTCGCATGCGCTCGCGAATCCCGAGCTGAAGGGAATGGGCACGACCGCGGTGGTCGCGCTGCTCGCGCCCGATCGCGGCGTCTCGATCGCGTGGGTCGGCGACAGCCGTTGCTATCGCCTGCGCGACGGTGGGCTCGAGTCGCTGACCCGAGACCACTCGCTGATGGCCGAGTGGATCGCGATGGGCGTGATCTCGCCGGACGCCGCGCAGACCCACCCGCGCCGGCACGAGCTGACCCGCGCGCTCGGGCAGTCGCCCGACGTGACGGTCGACGTGCTCGCGACGGACCTTCGGCACGGCGACCGGCTGCTGCTCTGCTCCGACGGCCTGCACGGCGGCGTCGCCGATCGCGCGCTGAAGCACGCGCTGGCGCACGGCACTCCCGACGAAGCGGCGCGCGCGCTCGTCGACGCCGCGAACGCGAACGGCGGGTCGGACAACGTGACCGTCATCGTCGCGACGCTGCCGCCTCCGAGTGCGGGCGAACCTGCGTCTCCACCTCCGCTCGCCGTCGTGCCGGAGGTCGAGCTCGACATCGAGCTCGCCCCGCCGCCCGCTCCGGCACCCGTGGTCGTTCCCGAGCTCACGCCGCCGCTGGAGCTCACCGCGCCGCTGGAGCTGGCCGCGCCGCTGGAGCTCACCGCATCGGCGGAAATCGCGGCGGAGCTCGATCTCGGGTCCGTGACCGCTCCGACGCTCGATCTCATGGCCGCACCCGCGCCTTCACTCGAGCCCGACCCCGACGTGTCGTTCGCAGACCTCGGAGACGAGATCGCGGAGGTCGTTGCCGAGTCCGCGATCGCGGCTGAGACATCGGTCGCTGCGGAGACGCCAGAGCAGGAGCCCGCTCCCTCGCTGGCCGCCGATTCGACGGCCGAGTTCCTGCTCCCGTCCGCGCAGCGGATCGAGATTCCGCTGATGACGCCCGTGCCCGCGAGCCGACGGCGCAAGCTGGACGCGACTTCCGTCGTCGCAGGCATCGGCGGCACGCTCGCGATCGCGGTGCTCGCCTTCGGCGTCTGGCTCTACATCGGATCGGGTCGTGCGCCTGCGCCCGAGGCCGCCGCGCCGCCGAAGAGCGTGGTCACGCGCAGCGCGCCCGTTGCACCCAAGGCTGCGCCAATCGCACCCGCGCCCAGGGCTGCGCCGGTCGCACCTGCGCCCGAGCATCGACCTGCACCCGCACCTGCGCCGGCAACCGCACCTGTGCCGACAGCCGCGCCCGTCGCGATCCCTGCACCCGCGGCCGTCGTCGCGCCCCCCGCGGTCTCGCCGACTGCGCAGCCTCCGCGCGCCCCGGCGAGAGTCGTTCCGCCGGCTCCGTTGCCGCGCGTCGCACCCGCACCCGCACCCGCCCGCGCACCGGAGAACGTCCCCGCCGCAGCCGATCCGTCGGGGCGCGCGCCTGCTCCGACCTCCCGGGGCTTCGAGCTTCCGGCCCCCGTGACGCGCTTCGTGGACGATTGGCTGCGCGCGCTCTCGACGCACGACCATGCGCTGCTCGCGTCGCTCGGCTTCCCCGACGAGCCCGCGGCCTTTGCCGGCTCGGCGCGCACGCGCGACGGCTACCGCCTGGTGGCAGCCGAAATCGACGAGGAGCGCTCGCAGGCCGGGCGCTTCTATCTGCGCATGGTCGTGAGCTACGCCTTCACCGACGCGAGCGGCCGCTTCCGCACGCAGGACGAGCAGCGCTTGATCCTGCGCGAGAGCCAGGGCCGGCTGCGCTTCGAGGGTCGCTGGCGCCAGTAGACAGCGCCGCGCCCGCGCGTCGAGAATGGGCCTTCGCGACCCGCGGAGGAGCTCACCGACCATGACGATGCAGCGCACGCCACTTCTGATGTCCCGCCTGCTCGATCGCGGCGCGCGGCTCTCGCCCGGCGAGGAGATCGTCACCAAGACGGCTTCGGGCGTACATCGCCAGACGTACGCGGAGACCCGCGCGCGCGCGTGTCAGCTCGCGAACGCGCTGCGCCGGCGCGGCATCGGAATCGGCGATCGCGTCGCCACGTTCATGTGGAACGGCCGCCGTCATCTCGAGGCGTACCAGGCGCTGCCGTCGATGGGGGCGGTGCTGCACACGTTGAACATCCGGCTCTCGCCGCGCGAGCTCGAGTACATCGTGAACCACGCGGCAGACCGCGTGATCCTCGTCGACGCGGACCTTCTGCCGCTGCTCGAGCGGCTGCGCAGCTTGATGCCGAGCGTCGAGCTCGTGATCGTCGGCGACGAGGCGGGCAGCGGCTGGAAGACCGAGCTCGAGAATGCGGTCGATTGGGACGAGCTGATTGCCTCCGAGCCCATCGACTGCCGCTGGCCCGAGCTCGACGAGAACGCCCCCATGGGCCTCTGCTACACCAGCGGCACCACCGGCAACCCGAAGGGCGTGATGTACACGCACCGCTCGACCTATCTGCACACGATGGCGCAGTCGATGACCGACGCGATGAGCTTGTCGGCGACGGACGCGGTCTGCGGGATCGTGCCGATGTTCCACGCGATGGGCTGGGGCCTGCCGTTCAGCGCGACCATGCTCGGCGCGAAGCAGGTGATGCCGCACCGCTTCATGGACCCGAAGACGATCCTCGACCTGATGGCCGCGGAAGAGGTCACGATCTCTGCGGGCGTGCCGACGATCTGGCAGGGCGCACGCGCGGCGATCGAGACGGAGCCCGCACGCTGGGATCTTTCGAAGCTCTCGCGGCTCACCTGCGGAGGGTCCGCGCCGCCGGTCTCGCTCATGCGCTGGTACTGGGACCGGCTCGGCGTCGAGATGATCCAGGGCTGGGGGATGACCGAGACGAATCCGCTGGGCACGCTCTCGCGCCGCGTCGCCAAGCGCAAGCACCGCGAGCTCGACCTCGACGCGCAGTTCGAGAACGTCGCGAAGGCGGGGCTGCTCATGCCCGGCCTCGAGCTCGAGATCGTCGACGACGACTGGAAGGCGCTCCCGCACGACGGCCGCGCGGCGGGGAACCTCCTGATCCGCGGCCCGTGGATCTGCTCCGAGTACTTCAACGACCCGCAGCCCGAGAAGTTCCACGACGGCTGGCTCGTCACGGGCGACGTCGCAAAGATCGACTCCGAAGAGTACCTGATCATCGCCGACCGCTCGAAGGATCTGATCAAGTCCGGCGGCGAGTGGATCTCCTCGGTCGATCTCGAGAACCACATCGTGTCGCTCCCCGGTGTTGCCGCCGCGGCGGTCGTCGCGCAGCCGCACCCGAAGTGGGACGAGCGCCCGGTCGCGCTCGTCGTCCGCGCGGCCGCGAGCCAGGTCTCCGCGGCCGACGTCGCCGCGCACTGCGCGTCCGGCTTCGCCAAGTGGCAGCTCCCGGACGAGGTGCTCTTCGTCGACGCGGTGCCGCTCACGTCGACGGGCAAGCTCGACAAGAAGGCGATCCGCGCGCGGCTGGCAGCGGAGGGCTACGTGCTCCCTGATCTGCGCAAAGCCTGACTAGCGCTCGAACACGTATTCCGACATCGGGTGCGACTCGACGCGGTCGAGCTCGAGGAAGGCCTGACAGCTCGCGATCATGCGAGACAGGTTCGCCTGCAGCTTCTCCTTCGAGCCGTCGGCCTTGTACCAGGCCATCGGGTTCCCGACGGCCTCGGCCGCGAAGCCCTCCTCGACGATGCCCTTCCAGGGCGGGGCGCCGGGCGTGAGCGCGCGCACGACGACGTTACGCACGTATGCGTAGGTGGCCTGTGTCTCGAGCGCGACGCGGCGGTGCTCCTCGAGCCAGTGATCGAGCCAGGCTTCGTGCGATTGTCCCGGCTTCGGAGCGATGCAGGCGATCATGTTGATGCCTGGTGTGCGCTGGCCGGGTGACGCGACGCGCGTGGTGTTCGCGAGCGCGACGGACTCGAGCACCGAGTAGCCGGCCAGGCGCGGGGTGACGCGCGCGAGCGCGGCCTCGAGCGGCCCGCGATCCAGGACTGTGTCGAGCCAGAACGAGACGACGGCCGCGAGCGTGGGATCGAGGCGCGTCATGCGCGAGCCCAGCTTCGCGGCGACGTGCTCGTCGCAGACGTTCACCGCGATGCGGCGCGCGCCGAGGTCCGCGAGCTCGCGCGCGAGCGGCGCTGGGTCCGGCGCCGCGGGGGCGAAGAGAACGTAGACGAGTTTCTCCATGGGAACCGACGGAGAGGAAATGGCGGAGAGAGAGGGATTTGAACCCCCGGTACCCGTTAGGGTACAACGGTTTTCGAGACCGCCCCGTTCAACCGCTCCGGCATCTCTCCGCGGCGAACCCTAGCACAGGCGGCGGAGGCGCTGCGACAGCACGAACAGCGGCGCGAGGCCTCGTTCGCCCGCCTCGATCTCGGCGGCGAGGCGCGCGATCTCACCGACTTGCGCATCGATCTGCGCTCGAAACGCCGCGCGCCGCCCGTTCCCGCTCGCGAGCTCGCGCTCGCACAGCTCGCAGAGCACGCGCGTCATGTCGAGCGCGAGCGACGCCGCGCCGACGCGGCTCCAGGCGTCCGGGCGTTCGACGGTGGCGAGCCGGTCGAGCAGCCACGCGATGCGCGTGCGCTCGCCCAGATCGCGCCAGACCTCGAGCGCACGCGCGAGCGGAGCTCCGGTTCGCAGCGACGCGATCAGCGCGCCGAGTGATCGGACCAGCGCGGGGAGGGCGTCGAGGTCGGGCCCGGTCGGCGCGATCCGCGCCCGCAGCTCGGCGAGACACTCGCGGCGGCGCGCGAGCTCGTCGGCCGTGACGAGCGCGCGGCGCTCGAGGCCCAGGCCGAGCGCCGCGGTGTCGCGCACCGCGTCCTCGATGCGAAGCCGGGCGCGCAGGCGATCGTCCTCGCTCGCGCTCCGTGCGTCGGCGGCCGCGCGCAGCGCCTCGCCGCCGAGCATCTCGTCGGCGCTCCACCACGCGGCCACCACGTCGCTCGCCTCCGCACCGAGCGAACGCGCGAGCTCCGGCACGAGCGTCACGCCCGCGTGATCGATGACCCGGTTCACCAGCACGAGCGCGGTGATCTCGCGCCGCAGCCGGTGCGTCTCGACCTCGCGCGGGAACGAGTCGCGAAGGCGCCGCGGGAAGTAGCTGCGCAGGAGCGGAGCGAGCGCGGGATGGTCGGGCACGTTCGAGCGCGCGAGCGAGCGCTTGGCGAGCAGCTTGGTGTAGCCGAGCAGGACCGCGAGCTCCGGCCGGGTCCAGGCCGCGTCTGCACCGCCGCTCGCGATCCGCGCGGCGAGACCCGCGCGATCGGGCAGGCCTTCGACCACGGCGTCGAGCTCGGCGTGGCGCACCAGGTACTCCGCCGCCTCCGCGATCCGGGCCGGCGCCTCGCGTGCGCGGAGCGCGTCCTGAGAGAGGCAGCGGCTCTGACTCGTGTTGTGCGAGAGCACGTCGTCGGCGGCTTCGACCACGCAGGAGCGCAGGATCTCGTTGCGCGCTCCGGCATCGAGCGATCCATCCGCCACGCGCGCCGCGACCAGGATCTTGTAGTTCACCTCGTGATCCGAGAGGTCGACGCCACCCGAGTTGTGGATCGCGTCGGTGTCGAGGCGGACGCCGCCGCGCGCGAGCTCGACCCTCGCGGCCTGGGTGAGGCCGAGGTTGCCGCCTTCGACGACGATGCGCGCCCGCACTTCGCGCGCGTCCACGCGCACGCCGTCGTTCGCGCGATCGCCCGCGGCGGCGTGCGGCTCCGACGACGCCTTCACGTACGTGCCGATGCCGCCGTTCCAGAGCAGGTCGACGGGAGCGCGCAGGATGGCGCGGATCAGCTCCTCGCCCGAGAGCGCCTCCGCCTCGACCGCCAGCGCGCGGCGCACCTTGGCGGTGAGCTCGATGCGCTTCGCGCCGCGCTCGAAGACCCCCCCGCCCGCGCTGATCTTCTCGCGGGCGTAGTCGGCCCAGGACGAGCGCGGCAGCGCGAACAGGCGCTTCCGCTCCTGCCACGAGTGCTCCGGGTCCGGCGACGGATCGAGAAAGACATGTCGGTGGTCGAACGCTGCGACCAGGCGCGCGCGACGCATCAGGAGCAGGCCGTTGCCGAACACGTCGCCCGACATGTCGCCGATGCCCGCGACGCTGTAGTCCTCGCGCTCGGGATCGCGGCCGAGCTCCGCGAAGTGCCGCTGCGCGCAGAGCCACGCGCCGCGCGCGGTGATCGCGCACTTCTTGTGGTCGTATCCATTGCTGCCGCCGCTCGCGAACGCGTCGCCGAGCCAGAAGCCGACATCCGCCGCCGCGCGGTTCGCGACGTCCGAGAGGTGCGCGGTGCCCTTGTCGGCCGCGACCACCAGGTAGGGATCGTCGTCGTCGTGGCGCACCACGCGCTCCGGCGCGACGATCGACTCGCCGCGCACGTCGTCGGTGATCCGCAGCAGCGCAGCGACGAATCGCGCGTAGAGGCGATCGGCTTCGGCGCGCGCCTCGCGCGCGTCCGCGGGAAGCCGCTTCAAGGTGAAGCCGCCTTTTGCGCCGACCGGGACGATCAAGCCGTTCTTCACGCGCTGCGTCTTCCAGAGCGAGAGCACCTCCGTGCGCAGGTCCTGCAGGCGATCGCTCCAGCGCAGGCCGCCGCGCGCGACCTTGCCGCCGCGCAGGTGGATGCCGACGAGCTCCGGCGAGTGCACGAAGATCTCGACCAGCGGCACGGGCGCGGGCAACCCCGGAATCGCGCGCGAGTCGAGCTTCAGCGCGAGCTCGTGGGGCGCGGCGGGCGGCGCCGGCACGAAGAAGCTCGTCCGCAAGGTCGCCTGGATCAGCGACTCGAGCACGCCGAAGACGCGGTCTTCGGCCGCGCTCGCGATCGGACTGCGCGCATCGCCGAGCTCGCGCGCGGCGTGCTCGAGCGCGGCCTCGCGCGGCGCGGCCAGCTCGGGATCGAAGCGCGCGCGGAACAGCGCGACCAGCGCACGCGTCGCGGCGGGGTGACGCACGAGCGCGTCGCTCCCGAGCGTTCCCGCAGGCGACAGGCCGACCTGCCGCGCGTACGCGAGGTACGCGCGCAGAACGTCGATGCCACGCCAGTCGAGTCCCGCGCCGAGCGCGAGCCGATTCAGCTCGTCGCTCTCGACGCGGCCCGAGAGCGCAGCGCGCAGCCCGTCGAGCACGCGCGCCTCCACGTCGCCCGGCGCGTCGCCCTCGCGGGTCATCGGCTCGATCCGGAACGACACCACCCAGAGCGGCCGCACGGCGGCGGCCGCGATCTCCGTCAAGGTCGCGTCGACCACGCGGACGCCGAAGTGGTGCACGACGGGGAGGACGTCCGTCAGGTAGGGGCGCTCGCACAGGTAGAGCTTCAGCCGGTGCGTGCGCGCGTCGCCGTAGGCGGTGGCGAAGTCGAGCCCGATCTCGACGCGTGACTCGCCGCTGCGCAGACGCTCGAGATGGCCGACGTCGAGCACGGCCTCCGTCGGCGAGGTGACGACGCGATAGGGACCGGGGAACGAGTCCGCGTAGCGCTCCGCGAGCACGACCGCGCGCTCTGCCGGCTCGGTCTCCGCGAGCGCCGCCTCGAGGCGGTCCTCCCACGGCTCGACCAGCGCGCGGATCTCCGCCTCGAGCGAGCCGAGCGACTCGGCCGCGAAGTCCGAGTCGCAGGCGCAGAAGAAGTGGACGAGCGCGAGGTCCTCGTCCAGGAACGAGCTGCGGTGATCGATGTGGCTCGCCGCGTGGCGCGCTTCGAGGAGCTCGTCGATCTCGCCGCGGAAGCGCTCTTCGTACGTACGCCGCGGCAGGACCACCGAGACGAAGAAGGAGCGGTTCGCCGCGTCGGCCACGGTCACGACCTCGATCCGGCCGAGCTCGGCCGCGGACACGATCCGCGCCACGATCCGCGCCACGTCCTCGTGTTGCGCGGGCAGCAGGAACTCGAGCGGCAGGCAGTCGTAGGCCTCGAGCGCGAGCTTGTAGGTGTGCGAGCCCGGCTCGGCCGCGAGCGCTTCCATCACGCGCGCGCGCCGCGTGGCGAGCAGCGAGAGGGCGGACGGGCGCATGCGCATCGCGCGGTTGGTGAGCAGTCCGACGAAGCGACTGAAGCCGACGACCCTCGCGCGCTCGTCGAGCAGCTTCACCGACACCGAGTCGAGCCGGCCGCGGCGGTGGACGGTCGAATCGCTGCGCGTCTTGTCGAAGAAGATCGCGCGCTCGTCGTCGAGCCGGGCCGTGACCAGCGCGGGGACCGGAAGGCTCTCGTCGGGCTCGGCGAAGCGCGAGTCGTCGACGTCGGAGAGGATCCCGAGGCCGCTGGTCGGATCGAGCGCGACCCGCCACGCACCGGACGAACGCTCCGCGGTGTAGCGGCGGTGGCCCATGAACAGGAAGCCCTCGCGCTCGAGCCAGCGAAGCACCTCCGCGAGACTCCGGGCACGCTCGGCGCCACCCGGAAGCGAGCCTGCGCAGGCCTCGATGCGCGCGACGTGCTCGCGCAGGCGCTCGAGCATGCGACCGTGATCGCCGACGACCCTGCGCGCGTCGCCGAGCGCCGCCTCGAGCTCGCGCGCGAGACGTTCGCACGCGCGCGTGTCGTCCTGGCCGTGGAGCTCGGCGTAGACGTACGACTCGCGCATGCGGCCGACCGCGTCGCGGCCGAGACCGAGCACGCTGCCGTCGCTCTCGCGCTCGAGCGCGAGCAGCGGGTGCAGGAGCAGGAGCTCGCGTTCGCCGTGCCGGCGCAGGGTGAGCCGGACGGTGTCCACGATGAACGGCTGATCCGCGGCGAGGATCTCGACCGCGGTCCGGCCCGCGCGATGGCCGCTCGGGCGCGACACCCGCACGCGCACCTCTTCGGGCAGGCGGCGGGCGGCAAAGCTCGCCGCGTCCTGGGCCAGCTCGAAGAGCGCACCGCGGCCGCGCCTGCGCAGCTCGCGCGGATCCAGCGCCGACTCGAGCTCGGCGAGTACGAGCGCGTGGAGTTCGTCCTTGTTCGCGGCCACTGCGCGCGCTTATCGGCCGCGCGCGCGCCAGAAGTACAGCGCGAGAGTGACTTGTGGGGACGGTGATAGACTCCGCCGCCATGAATGCGCTACCGCTGCTGCTGCGCACGATCTATGCGTGGGATCAGGTCCGTTTCGAGCTCTGGCGACGGCGCTTCGGTGCGCGGCTCGAGGTGGGCGACGCGGTCTCGCCGAACTTGCGATTCACGGACCTGCGCATCGAGCCGGGCGCGCGGGTCCAGGTCGGTCCGGGCTACGCGACCGAGCGCCGGCGCGAGAACCACGTCTGGGTGCAGGCGGGGGGCGTGCTCTCGCTCGGACGGCGCGTCTGGCTGCGCACCGAGTGCGGTCCGAACTTCATCACGGTCGCCGACGGCGCACGCATCGAGCTCGGCGCGCGTTGTCTCGTGAACGGCGCCATGCTGCACGCGAACCTGGGCATTCGCATGGGCGACGATTCGATGATCGGCTTCGGCTCGCGCGTGCTCGACTCCGACTTCCACAACCTCGACATCCATACACCCGAACGGAGCAGCCCGGTCACGATCGGCGAGCGCGTCTGGATCGCGTCCGACGTGACGGTGCTCCAGGGCGTCACGATCGGCGACGACGTGGTGATCGGCGCGCGTTCGGTCGTGACCCGCGACATTCCTCCGGGCGTGCTCGCGCTCGGTCACCCTGCCAGGCCGGTCCGCGCGCTCGGGCCGCGTGCTAGGCTGCCCGAATGAGCCTGCGCATCGCGTTGTTCGGGCAGGCGGCGTTCGGCCGCGAGACGCTCGAGCGCGTGCGCGCGAACGGCCACGACGTCGTCGGCGTGTTCGCGCCGCCCGAGTCCGGCCGGCCCGATCCGCTGGTCGAGCGCGCGGCTGAGCTCGGGATTCCCGTCGTGCGCAGGCGCTTCTACCGCAAGAAGTCGGGAGAGGCGATCCCCGCCGCGGTCGACGAGTATCGCGCGCTCGCGCCCGACCTGAACCTGCTCGCGTCGGTGCAGGTCTTCCTGCCGCGCGAGATCACCGACGCTCCGGGCCACAGGAGCCTGTGCTTCCATCCGTCGCTCCTGCCGCGCTTCCGCGGCGGCGCGGCGCTGCAGTGGCAGATCATCCTGGGCGAGCGCGAGTCGGGCGTCTCGATCTTCGTGCCGGACGACGGCGCCGACACCGGCCCGGTGGTGTTGCAGAAGGGACCGGTTCCGCTCTCCGCGACCGAGACGACCGCGACGCTGTTCTTCGAGAAGCTCCAGCCGCTCGGCATCGACGCGCTGGTCGAGGCCACGGAGCTGATTGCGAGCGGGCGCGCGCGGCCCCAGAAGCAGGATGAGTCGCGCGCGACCTCGCAAGGTCTGGTCGACGACACGGTGGCTGCGATCGATCTCGCCTCGCCCGCGATCGAGATCGAGCGGCTCGTGCGCGGCTGCGATCCGCAGCCCGGGGCGTTCCTGCGCCTCGCCGGCAATCCCGTGCGGCTGTTCGATTCGTCGTTCTCGCCGGCGTCGGAGGGCGCGCCTGCCGGGAGCGTCGTGGCCTGCGACGCGGACGGAATCGCGATCGCGCTGCGCGGAGGCGTGCTGCGCGCCAAGCGCGTGCGCGCGGACGCCGGCAAGGAAGGGGCGCAGGATTTCGCGAAGCGGGTCGGACTCGAGGTCGGGCGGCGCTTCGAGAGCGGGGCTTGAGCGTCGCGAGAGTCGTGACGCGACTCGCCGACGCCGGGCTCGCGCTCACCGGATCGATTCCGATCGCCGAGTACGACGCGCTCGTTCCGCCGCCGTGGCGCTCGGCCGCGCTCGCGCCCGGCGCGCGCAGCGCGCTGGTCGTCGGAAATGCGGGCCGCGCGCTCTGGGATCGCTTCGCGTCTTCGCCCGAGCGCGCGCTCGCCGACGACCCGCTCGACGCCTACACGCGGCGCGTGCTCGCCGAAGCCGCGCGAACGCTCGCGCCCGAGGCCGCGATCGGCTTCTACGCCGACCGACGCGAGGGTGTGTACCTGCCGCTGGTCGCGCTCGCGCGGCGCGCGGGCTTCGGCTCACCCGGGCGCGTGGGCGTGCTGATCCACCCGGTCTACGGTCCCTGGATCGCGATCCGCGCGGTGCTGCTCACGCACGAGGACCTGCCGTTCCGCGAGCCCGCGCCGTTCGATCCGTGCACGGGCTGCCCCGCGCCGTGCGCCAGCGCGTGTCACGGCAAGGTCATCGGCCCGCGCGGCGTCGATTCCGCCGCCTGCTATCAGGCGCGGCTCACGCTTCCGGCTTGCGCCACGGCGTGCGACGCGCGCAGCGCCTGCGTGGTCGGCCCCGAGCACGCGTACTCGCGCGAGCAGATCGCACACCACTCGCGCATCCGCCGCCCGCGCTCAGCGTAGGAACGGCACCCCGTCGGTGCGCGCGAGCTCCGCGAAGGCGGCGCCGAGCTTCTCGGTCACCGCGCCGGGCGTGCGCACGCCGATCTCGGCGCCGTCGAGTGAACGCACGCCGACGATCCGCGCCCCCGTTCCGCACAGGAAGACCTCGTCGGCCGAGAGCAGGTCCATGCGCGAGAGCGTGCGTTCGTGTGCGGGGATGCCGAGGCCCGCCGCGAGCTCGAGCACACTTCCGCGTGTCACGCCTTCGAGCGCGCCGTCGGTCGCGGGCGGTGTCAGCAGCGCGCCGCGCCGGAAGGCGAACACGTTCGCCACGGCGGCCTCGGCGACCATTCCCGCGGCGTTCAGGATCAGCGCCTCGTCCGCGCCGCGCAGCCGCGCCTCGCGCTTGGCGAGGACGCTGTTCAGGTAGTTGAGGCTCTTGACCCGCGGGTCGAGGACGTCCGCAGCGGGCCGGCGCAAGCTCACCGTGACCATGTCGATGCCGGTGCGCAGCTTCGCCTCCGGATAGAGCTCGATCTCGCAGACGATGCAGATCACGCGCGGACTCGGGCAGCGCGTCGGGTCGACGCCCATCGCGCCGTCGCCGCGCGTGACGAGCAGCCGCACGTAGCCGTCCGGGACGCCCCAGGCGCGGGCAGTCTCGAGCACGATCGCGCGGATCGCCGCGAGTCCGCCCGGAAGCTCGAGCCCGATCGCGCGCGCCGAGTGACGCAGCCGATCGAGGTGGGTGTCGAGCCGGAAGACGCGGCCGCCCGCCAGGCGGATGCCCTCGAACACGCCGTCCCCGTAGAGCAGGCCGTGATCCGTGACGGGGATCCGCGCCTCGCTGCCATCCACCACTCGACCTTCGATCCACACCTTCATGGGTCACCTCCTGCGTGTGCGGTGCGGCGCTCCCCGCGCCCGCCCGCCACGCGCGTCTCGATCTCGTGCGCCGCCGCGACCACGCCGTCGCGGAACACGCGCTCACGCCCCGGGTTGAAGTGAGAGCTCGGCGCGGCGAGTGCGATCGCGCCGAAGAGCCGCGCGCCGAGGCGGATCGGCGCAGCCACGCCCGAGAGTCCCGGAATCCACTCGTCGTGCATCGCGGCGACGCCGCTCGCGCGCACGCGCTCGATCTCGAGCGCGAGCTTTCGCGGATCGACCAGGGTCGCGCGCGTGAAACCGTGAAGTGTCGCGTCGGCGCTGCGCAGCTCGTCGGGCGCGAACGCGAGATAGACCTTGCCGATCGCGGTGGCGTGCGCCGGGATCTCGCTGCCGACCCGCGGCGCGGCGCGCAGGAAGCCCGAGCCCTCCTGCTTGTCGAGCACGTAAAGCCGACCGGCGCGCGCGCCGGAGAGGAAGATCGTCTCGCCCAGCGTCTCAGCGGTTCGCTCGAGCACCGGCCGCGACGCCTCGACCAACGGCTCGCGCTCGAGCACGCCCAGACCGAGCGCGACCAGCGCGATGCCCGGGCGGTAGCGCCCCGTCGCGTCGCGCTCGACCAGACCGCGCCGCGAGAGCGAGGCGAGCAGTCGGTGCGCGGTCGACTTCGGCAGCTGCAGCGCGCGGCCGAGCTCGGAGACCCCGCGCGCACCCGACTGGTCGTGCAGGTGGAAGAGCAGCTCGAGCGCCTTGTCGATGGTGCCCGTGAGGGTGCCGCTGAGCGGGGTCGGTCGTTCCATCGCTTGTTCCATTATTCAGAACGTAGTCTCTTGGATCGGAACGCAGACTACGCGGGCTGGCGCGCAGAAGCAACTGGCCCGAACCCGACCGGATATGATGCGCGCCATGGGGGTACGGAAGAAGCTCGTTGCGAGAGCTCCGCGTGGCCGCGGCCGGCCGCTCGGCACCGGCTCCCGCGAGACGCGAACGCAGATCCTTCACGTCGCGCGCGAGGTGCTGATCGAGGGCTCGTTCGCGGACGCCACGGTGCGCCGGATCGCGGAGCGCGCGGGCGTGGACTCGGCGCTGATCCAGTACTACTTCGGCTCGAAGGAGGGCCTGCGCGACGCGGTCGTCGACAACGTCGTTGCCGAGGTCACCGCCAGCATGGCGGCGTTCGACGATGGCGTCGGCTCGATCAGCGAGCGCGCAGGGCGGGTGATCCGAGGCTACGTGTCGCTGGTGCGCGCGAATCCGGTGGCCGCGCGGCTGCTCGTGCGTGACGTGCTGCTCGCGACGGAGAGCGGCGAGGCTCAGCGCTGCGAGCGCGTGCTCATGCTCGTGGTGACGCCGCTCGTCGCCGCGCTCTCGCGCATCCTGGACGAGGGCCGCGAGCGCGGCGAGCTGGTGCCGCTCGACTCGCGCGTGGTGATCAGCGCGATCGCGCTCTCGTGCGTGGGGCTGACGCTTGCCGAGCCGCTCGTGCGACTCGGCAGCCCGGAAGGTCTCGGGCAGCTCGGCGACCTCGGCGATGCCTGGCTGGACGCCCTGCCGCGGCTGTTCATCGAGGGCCTGCGCGCGCGCTAGCGGAACGAGCTAGGCGCGCGCGATCCCGCGGTACATCTCCGCCAGGAAACGCGGGCCATCCGCCTTGAAGCGTTCGAGCTTCTCGAACTCGAAGCCGCCGGCGCGGATCAGCGCGTCGATCGCGCGATTCACGTTGCAGCCGGCGCCGATGCGGTTCTGGATCGGGTTCCAGCGCTCCTGAAAGCGCGCCACCTTCGGGTCGTCGCTCCGGCCGTGCTCGATGAAGAGCAGGGGCGCGCCCGGCTTCAACACCCGGCGAACCTCGCGCATGGCGGAGACCGGGTCGGGAATCGTGCACAAGGTCCACGTCATGGTCGCGCAGTCGAAGCGCGCGGCATCGAACGGGAGCCGGCCGTCGGCGCGGAGCCGATGCCGCTCGACGGGGAAGGGCGCCGCTGCGATCCGCTCCGCAACCCGCTTGGGCAGCGCGTCCATCGGGTCGACGGCGTGAAGGCGGCGCACGCTCGCCGGGTAGTGGCGCAGATTCAGCCCCGTGCCGAAGCCGATCTCGAGCACCTCGCCCGAAGCCGTCTCGAGCACGCCGCCGCGCAGCGGGCTCATGCGGCGCATGGCGAAGTCGAGGACGTGCGGGAAGACGTAGCGCTCGTAGAAGCTCATGGTGCCCTGCAGTCTAGCTCGAATCGCGCTCGGCCCCGCGCATCTCGAGCGCGAGCAGCGGCCAGGCCGATGCGTCGTCGCTCGCGACCTCGGGCTCGTCGGGCCGGACTTCGTACTCGTCCAGGAACCCGCGCGCAAGCGCGAGCTCTTCGAGCTGCGTCCGCGCGACGCGCGCGTCGGCGGGGCGGTCGGCGCGCGCGAGCACGAGGTGCGCGAAGTAGTGCGCGAGCGGCGACGCCGCGTCGGGTCGCTCGGCCCGTGACTCGCGCTCGTCGCGCTCGGCGCGCTGCGGCGGGGTCAGGAAGACGCCGCGCGAGGTCCACAGCGCGGATGCGGCGGGCCGCAGATGACGGTCCACGGCGCGCTTGGGCGTGCCCTCCTCGAGGAGCGTCCGCGCCGCCGCGGGCAGGAGTCCACCCGCCGTGACGGCGCGCAGCGCGCTCTGCCGGCCGCGGTTCCAGGCGATGTAGATCTCCTGCTCGTCCCACCACAGCCGCGACGCGATGCCGTCGGCGATCATCTCGGAGCGGATCCGCATCTTCAAACACGCAGGCGTGTCGCCGAGCTTCTCCCACGCGCGCGAGCACTCCTCGAGTGCGAGCAGGAGCCAGCCGCAGAAGACGGGGTCCTCGATCACGAACGGATGCCCCGCGCGCAGCGCGCGCTCCGGGTCGAGCTGACACGCGGCGGCCGAGCGGAAGAGCGTCGCGCTGTCATCGCGCCACTCGTCGTCGTCCTCGGAATCCAGCAGCGAGGTGAACAGCGCGGAGCGTGGCACTCCCGACTCGAGCGGGTGCAGGATCACGGGCAGGGGCGTGTCGGGCGGCAGGCGCTCGCCCCAGATCGCGTCGAGCTCGCGCGTCGCGCGCTCGAGCACGTCGCGGGCGGCCGCGCCCTGCGTCAGGGCCAGCCTTGCTGCGGCGAACGCCGCGACGGGCGGCGAGATCAAGAGCGAGCGCTCGTCCTCGCCGAAGATCGGGCCGACCTCGGCGGCGCGCTGCTGGCGCTCGCGTTCGCCTCCCGCACGCTCCGCCGCAAGCAGCCCGTTCTCGCGCTGGCACGCGTCGTACAGCGCGCGGAGCTCGGCGAGCGCGGCGGCGGGATCGATGTGGCGCAGCGCGAGCGCGAGGTGCGCCGACGTCCACGCGGAGAGGACCGCGGGCGCGCCTTCGGCCGCGACGTGAAAGCGCGTGCCGAGCGCCTCGCGCTCGAGCTTGGGGAGCAGACGCCGGCAGCGCTCTTCGAACTCCAACTGAAGTGCTCCCGTCGTCTCGATCCGGATGAAGGGCGAGAAAAACCCCGAAGGTGCTGCAGCCGCCTTGTGGCGGTCGCCCGCTCAGTGACCAAGCGGACCCTCGGGGTTTCGGGTGGTTCCTGGGCCATGCCAGGTCCGCCACCAGGTTCTCTAGGCGTACCTAGATGGAAACCACCTCTGCCGTCACTGTGCTTGGTTGAAACACTTTTGGACCACCTCCTTACGCAGCGTGTGCGAGTCGCGCGGGACCCAGCTCCCGCCCCGGTCACCGCCCGCTCATCGACGGTTTGACCAGGCCGGGCCAGGCGCTCTTGGCAGAGCGGGCCCGGATCCGACTGCGGCAGGGTATCGGCGCGCACGTGCCGGGGCAAGCGACAGGCAAGAGACTCTCGCTCTGCTAGGTTGTCCGCGATGGAGAGCCGCTGGGACGACGCGGAGGCGGCGCAGTACCGTGAGCTCTACTCCGCGGTGGGCGACGCTCTCGCCGAGCGTGTCTACACGTCGCGCCTGATCGGAGCGGAGCCCGACCTGGTCCTGCACGGCGGGGGCAACACGTCGGTGAAGGCGCGCGCGCGCGACGTGTTCGGGCGCGAGATCGACGTCCTGCACGTGAAGGGCTCCGGCCACGATCTCGCCGCGATCGGGCCCGCGGGATTGCCGGCGCTCCGGCTCGAGCCGCTGCTCGCGCTGCGCGCGTTGGACGCGCTCTCCGATGAAGACATGGTCGCCGAGCAACGGCGTGCGCTGCTGGACCCGTCGGCGCCCTCGCCGAGCATCGAGACCCTGCTGCACGCGTTCCTGCCGGCGAAGTTCGTCGACCACTCGCACGCGGACGCGATCCTCGCGCTCACCAACCAGCCCGATGGCGAGGCGCGCGTACGCGCGCTCTTCGGCGACCGGGTCGGCTGGGTGCCCTACACGATGCCGGGCTTCGCGCTGGCCAAGCGCGCGGCGGAGGTGTTCGAGAAGGACCCGACGGTGGAGGGGCTCGTGCTCGAGAAGCACGGCTTCTTCACCTTCGGCGACGACGCGAAGACGAGCTACGAGCGGCACGTCGCGCTGGTCGGCCGCGCGCACGCGTACTTCACGGAGGCCATGGGCGACAGCCGCCCGCTCGACGCGCGACCGGTCGTGGCAATGCGCGAGTGGAAGGAGATCGCGTCGGTGGTGCGCGGCGCGCTGGCCGTGCGCACCGGCGATCTCGATCAGCCGTACCGCCGCTTCGTGCTCGAGCACAGAACGTCCGACCTGATCCTCCACTTCGCCGCGGCGGCGCAGGGTCCCGAGCTGGCGGCCACCGCGCCGATCACGCCCGACCACGTGATCCGCACGAAGGGTCCCTACCTGTTCCTGGAGCGACCCCCGTACTCGAACTACGACGCGCTCGCCGCGCGGCTGCGCGAGGAGATCGAGACCTACCGCGTCGCGTATGCGAAGTACTTCGACCGCAACGTCGCGGCAACGGGCGCGAGCCGCGTCATGCTCGATCCGACCCCGCGTGTGCTCGTGCTTCCCGGGATCGGGCTCGTCGGCGTGGGCGAGACGCGCCGCGCGGCGCGCATCGCCGCGGACATCGCCGAGCACACGCTGCGCGTGAAGGTCTGGGCGACGTCGGTCGGGCGCTACGAGGGGATCTCGGAGCGAGAGCTGTTCGAGATGGAGTACTGGAGCCTCGAGCAGGCGAAGCTCGGCCGCAAAGCCGCGCTGCCGCTCGAGGGTCAGATCGCGCTCGTCACCGGTGGCGCGGGTGCGATCGGCGAGGGCGTGGCGCGCGAGCTCGTGCGCGCCGGCGCGAACGTCGTGCTCGCCGACAAGGACGAGGCTCGGCTCGCTGCGGTGCGCGAGCGAATCGGCGCGGACTCCTGCGACACGGTCCTCTGCGACGTCACCGACGAAGGCGACATGCGCGACGCGTTCCTGCGCGCGGCGGAGCTCATGGGCGGCGTCGACATCGTGGTGGTGAACGCGGGCGTCGCGCGCGCGGGCGCGCTGGCCGATCTCGACCTCGAGGAGTTCGAGGCCGCGGTCGACGTGAACCTGAAGGGCGCCTTCCTCACCTTGCGCGAGGCGCTCTTCCAGCTTCGCCGCCAGGGCACGGGCGGGAGCATCGTGTTGGTCTCCACGAAGAACGTCTTCGCGCCCGGGCCCGAGTTCGGCGCGTACAGCGCGTCGAAGGCCGGCGCGCACCAGCTCGGCCGCGTGGCCGCGCTCGAAGGCGCGGCGCTCGGCGTGCGCGTGAACCTGGTGAACGCCGACGCGGTCTTCGGCGGCGCGGAGAACCCGTCGGGACTCTGGCAGGAGGTCGGCCCCGCTCGAGCGGCCGCGCGCGGCATTCCGGAGGACGAGCTCGAGGAGTTCTACCGCAACCGCAACCTCCTGAAGGCGCGCGTGACACCGGAGCATGTCGGCCGCGCCGTGGTCTTCTTCGCCCGCCAGGAGACGCCGACGACCGGGGCGGTGCTGCCGGTCGACGGCGGGCTTCCGGACGCGTTCCCCAGGTAGTGCTGAACGGGATCTTCATCGCCCTCTTCGCGGGCTCGGTCCTGGTGGCGGCGTTCTCGGGCACGATGGCGGAGACGAATCAGGCGGCGCTCGACGCCGCCAAGAACGCGGTCATGGTGATCGCGTTCGGGCTGATCGGGCCGATGGCGCTCTGGCTCGGCTTCATGCGCGTGCTGCGCGACGCGGGCTTCATGAGCTCGATCGCGCGCGCCCTCTCGCCGGTGATGGTCCGGCTCTTTCCGGACGTGCCGGCCGAGCACCCCGCGATGGGCGCGATGATCCTGAACCTGTCCGCGAACGTGCTGGGGCTCGGGAACGCCGCGACGCCGTTCGGCCTGAAGGCGATGCGCGAGCTCGAGACCCTGAACCCGCGCCCGGGCGTGGCCACGAACGCGATGGCGCTCTTTCTCGCCATCAACACCTCCGGGGTCGCCGTGCTCCCGCTCGGTGTCATCGCCATCCGCGCGAGCCTGGGCTCGACGAACGCGGCGGGGATCCTCGTCCCGAGCGTGCTCGCGACGCTCTGCTCGACCGCGTTGGCGGTGGTGATCGCGAAATGGCTCGAGCGCCGGGCGCTCTTCGCTGCCGAGCGCACGGGGGCGGGCGCCCCCGCCGGTGCGGCGCCCGCCAGCGCGGCCGCCGCCGCGATCACGGGCATCGACGAAGCCGAGCAGATCGCGGGCTTGCATGCGCGGTCCGACCCGACGCGCCGCCTGCTCTTCGCGGGCTACGCAGTGCTGCTCGCGGTCGCACTCGTACTCCAGCTCGCGAACGGCGGGGCGAGCGCGCCCGGCTTCGAGAGCCTGAAGGAGGTGCTGAACACCTGGCTCCTGCCGGTGCTCATGGCCACGATCGTGCTCTTCGGATTCGCTCGCCGCGTGAAGGTCTACGACTCGTTCATCGCCGGCGCGCGCGAGGGCTTCGAGATCGCGGTCATGATCATCCCGTTCCTGGTCGCGATCCTCGTCGGTGTCGCCATGCTCGACAAATCCGGGGCGCTGGGCGCGCTGATCGGGGCTGTAGCCCCCGTCACGTCGCTGGTCGGCTTCCCGGCCGAGGCGCTGCCCATGGCACTGATCAGGCCGCTCTCGGGCAGCGGCGCGATGGCGGTGATGACGCAAACCATGACGACGCACGGGCCGGACTCGTTCATCGGCTTCCTCGTCTCGGTGATCAGCGGCAGCACGGAGACGACGTTCTACGTGCTGGCGCTGTACTTCGGGAGCGTGGGGGTCCGGGCCGCGCGGCACACGGTACTCGCATGCCTGGCGGCGGACTTTGCGGGCATCGCCGCCGCGCTCTTTTTCTCCCGTATCTTCTTCTGAGTGGAACCCGCCCGCACGAGGTGATAGAGAATGCGCGTGGCTCGCTGGCTGTGTCTGGTCCTGTTTGCCTGCCTCTCCGCGCGCGTGGTCGCCGCGGACTACATCGATGGAGAGGTGCGCGCGCACCTGCGCTCGGGACCGGGCCTCGAGTTCCGGATCCTGAAGATCCTGCCCGCCGGGACGGCGGTCCAGCGGGTCGGCCGCGAGGGTGAGTGGATCCACGTCCGCATGGGCGATCTCGACGGCTGGATCCCGGACGGCTACGTCTCCGCGGAGGAGCCGGCGACCGCGCTCCTGCCCCGCGCGAAGGAGAAGCTGGTCTCGGCCGAGGGGCGGATCACCGAGCTCGACCAGAAGCTCGCCGCGCAGACCGCGGAGCTCGGCCAGCTCTCGACCTTGCGCGAGCGCAACCAGGTGCTCGAGGCCGACGTCTCGCGCATCAACGCGAATGCGCGTTGGAAGAGCCTGACTGCGGGCGCGGGAATCCTCCTCGTGGGGATCCTGATCGGCCTGATCGCGCCGCGCGGCGGTGGGACGCGCAGCCGCCTGAAGCTCTGAGCGCGATGGCGCGCGAGCCGACGTGACGCGGGGCTGGGACGATCTTCTGCCGCGGATCGAGCGCGTGCTCGAGCGGCTCGAGGAGGCGCTCGTGCGCTCGGAGTCCGGCCCCGCGGGCGCGGACGCGGAGAAGGCGCTCGCGTTCCGCTGGCGGCGCGGCGCGCTGCAGCCGATCGCGCACCCCGACGTCTATCCGCTCGACGGCCTGCTCGGCGTCGAGCGCTCCGTGGCGAAGCTGCGCGCGAACGTCGCGGCCTTCACGCGCGGCGAGCCCGCGCTCGACATGCTGCTCTACGGTGAGCGCGGCACGGGAAAATCCTCGGCCGTGCGCGGGCTGCTCGGGGAGTTCGGCGCCGAAGGCTTCCGGCTGATCGAGGTGCGGCGCGACGATCTGCTCGATCTGCCGCCGCTCTGGACCCTGTTGCGCGGCCGGCGCGAGCGCTTCGGCGTGATCTGCGACGACCTCTCGTTCGAGGAGGGCGACACGAGCTGGAAGCTGCTCAAGGCGGAGCTCGAAGGCGGCCTCGAGGCGCGGCCGGCGAACGCGCTGATCATCGCCACGTCGAACCGGCGCCATCTCCTGACGGAGCGCATCTCCGAGAATCGCGAGGCGCGGCTGGATCCCGACGGGCTGCTGCACCCGGGCGAGACGGCCGAGGAGAAGGTCTCCCTCTCGGATCGCTTCGGGCTGCTCTTGCCGTTCTTCGCCTTCGACCAGGAGACGTATCTGCGCATCGTCCATCTCCACGCCCGCGCGCTCGGCATCGACGAGCGCATTCCGCGCGCGGAGCTCGAGGCGCGAAGTCTGCGGTTCGCGCTCGAGCGCGGCACGCGCAGCGGACGCACGGCGCGTCAGGCGTGCATCGCGATCGGTCAGGCGTTCGCGCGAGAGACGCAGTGAGCGGAGCGGCCACCGCGACCCTGTTGCTCTGCTGTCCCGACCGGAAGGGTCTGGTCGCGGCGATGGCGCAGCTTCTCTCCGACCACGGCGCGAACATCCTCGAGGCGCAGCAGCACCTCGACCCTTCGGAGCACGTCTTCAGCCAGCGCATCCACTTCGACCTGGCCGAGCTCGACATCCCGCGCGACCAGCTCGAGAGCCTGCTCGCGATCGAGTGCGGGCGCTACCAGATGCGCTGGCGGATCGCCTACTCCGACCGGCCCAAGCGAGTCGCGATCTTCGTCTCGAAGTTCGAGCACTGCCTGTACGACCTGCTGATCCGCCACCGGCTCGGCGAGCTGCGCTGCGAGATCCCGCTGGTCATCTCGAACCATCCCGACCTCGCGGGCGTCGCGTCCGCCTTCGGTGTCGCGTACCACGTCTTCGCGATCGACAAGCAGACGAAGGCGCGGCAGGAGGAGCGCGAGATCGAGCTGCTGCAACGCGAGCGGATCGATCTGGTCGTGCTCGCGCGCTACATGCAGGTGCTCTCCGAGGGCTTCATCGCGCGCTTCCCGGAGCGGATCATCAACATCCACCACAGCACCTTGCCTGCGTTCAGCGGCGCGCGGCCCTACCACCAGGCGTGGGAGCGCGGCGTGAAGCGCGTCGGCGCGACCGCGCACTACGCGACCAGCGAGCTCGACGAAGGCCCGATCATCGAGCAGGACGTGGTGGCGGTCTCGCACCGCGACGCCGTCGACGATCTCGTGCGCAAGGGCCGCGACGTCGAGCGCATGGTTCTCGCGCGCGCCGTTCGGGCGCACCTCGAGGACCGGATCATCGCGCTCGGGCGGCGGACGGTCGTCTTCTAGGGGCCCGGCGCGCGGGCGGCCGCGCGCCACCCCCTACGCTCGGCTTCGCCTCGCTGCGCGCTTCGCTTGCAGTCGCTCCATACGACGAAGGGGAGGAAGCAGCGCTTCCTCCCCTCGAGTCGATCGATTCGCGGTCGTGGACGTTAGAAGTCCATTCCGCCCATACCGCCCATTCCACCCATGCCGCCCATGCCTCCCATTCCGCCCATGCCACCCATGTCGGGTGCGCCGCCGCCGCCGGCTGCGGGCTCGGGCCGGTCGACGATCGCGCACTCGGTGGTGAGCAGGAGGCCCGCGACGCTGGACGCGTTCTGGAGCGCGGCGCGCACGACCTTGGTGGGGTCGATGATGCCGTCCTTCACGAGGTCCGTGTACTGCTCGGTGGCGGCGTTGAAGCCGAAGTCGCCCCCCTTCTCGCGCACGCGCGAGAGGACCACCGAGCCGTCGTGGCCGGCGTTGATCGCGATCTGGCGCAGCGGCGCGGTGAGCGCGGTGCGCACGATGTCCGCGCCCATCGCCTCGTCGCCCTGAAGCGCCAGGTCGGAGAGCGCCTTCTCGGCGCGCACGAGCGCCACGCCGCCGCCGGCGACGATGCCCTCTTCGACGGCCGCA
>Ga0184615_10000284_pt1 | contig 30440 bp, 26 predicted proteins | sample PLM4_65_coex_FD_133134 | JGI IMG/M metagenome (GOLD analysis project Ga0184615, IMG submission 133134) | Groundwater sediment microbial communities from an aquifer in East River, Colorado, USA - PLM4_65_coex | ecosystem: Environmental > Terrestrial > Soil > Riparian zone | place: USA: East...
CTGCAAACGCAGCAGGAAGTTCACCACGCCCCACGCGGCGGAGGTGTTTTCTCCCCGGCTGGTCCGGAGCGGACGGCTGATCAGGGCGTAGAACGCGCGATAGATGAGGGCGTGGCCGTCGATGAGAAAGAGGTGGGGTGGTTCATGCATCTGCGAAAAGTAAGCGGTAAGCGGTGAGCAGTAAGCGGGAAGAGCCCTTCCCGCTCACCGCTCACCGCTCACCGCTCACCGCTCACCGCAGTTACTGCACCTGCCTCATCACCTGCGCCCTCGCCCGGCTGAACTCCGCACGCGACGACGGGGTCATCCGGAGCCGTGAAAAACCCAGCTGCCCGGTGAAGGTGATCACCGCACGATAGGTGCTGTAGACCCACTGCACGATCCGCTGATCGTTGCCGGGAGGGGTCTCGAGGGCCTGGTCGGGCTCGCCGAGGGTCACGTAGACCTCCCCCCGGTCGGTCCGCCACCCCGGCCCGCCCTCGTCCTTGAACCGTTCGTTGGCGATGGCGATCCGGGTGAAGTACTGATCGAGGGCTTCGTTCTCCGGCGTCTGGGGCATCGGGTCGGTCGCGGCCCAGAATTCTCTCCACAGCCGTGGCCGCTCGCTCGGCTTGCCGTTGCGCAGCGCATTGAGCCGGTCGGGAGCCCAGGGGAAGTACCGCAGCAAGGCGAGTAAATTGTCGTAATTGGTGACCACCCAGCTCCGCGAGAACGACACCAGCGCGGTCACCTTCTTGGCCGATTCGCCTTCCCCCACCACCACCGAAAGCTGTCCCAGCGGCGGGGCGTCTGAGGAGAGGCGCACCACCCGCGCTTCGACCGGCGTCCCGCCGTTCCACGACACCTCGCCGTGATATACGACACTGTCCCGCTCGTCGCGCATGTCGACCGGCAGGCGGGTCGGGCCATTGAGGCGGTACCCCTCGACGTACATCAACAACGAATCGCCCCCGCCGTTGGCGACCGTGCCGCGAGGGTTGAGCACCATCACGAGCGAGTCGGTGATCCGGGTCCGTGGCTGCGCCTGGTACACCAGGATCGGCGCGCTGAACCCGCCGCCCGCGAACGAGGGCACGTCGACCACCTGCTCGGCGCGAGACGAGGCGTTGGAGGACGGGTCGCGCACCGTCACCGTGAGGGTGTAGGAGCCCGGCGCGAGCAGGAATCCCTGCTCGACAATGACGCTCTCGTCGTTCCGCTGCGTTTCGGCGAACGTCTCGACCCGGACGACCTCGTCCCGCACCGCCTGGACCGGGGGCATCCCGGGACGCACGAAGCTGTACTCCACCCGGAAACGGGTCGAGAACGCCCGTCCGTCCCGCTGGAAGGCGAACGCGTGGTTGTCGAACGAGAGCCCGACCCGCGCCATCGTCGAATCCCCCCGCCCCGCGACGAAGGCCGCGGTGCCCACAAACGGCATGGGGCCACCGGCGGCGAGCCGCCCCATGCGCTGATACAGCGCCGGGAGGTTGAAGAGATCGGTGAGGGTCTGCTCGGTCGAGGGCACCGGGGCCCCGCCGGGAGGACGCCCTCCCCCGCAGGCCGCCGAGACGAGCAGGAGGACGGCTGGTACGAGCCGCCGCGGGGAATCGGATATCGTCATGCGAGAGCCGCGGATGAGGTTGGCGGGCCGTGGGCGGGCCCGCTGTACGCTCTGGGGACGCCGGATGCTGGCGGGAAGTGCACGAGGCGCTTGCTCGGGGCCCCGGCCCGGCAGTAGTTTGGACTGCCTCCCATGAGCCAAGATAATCTCGTCGGCAGAACCGTGGCCGGATATAAACTCCTCTCGCATGTCGGCGAGGGCGGCACGGCAACCGTCTACCGCGCCGAGCATCCGGAGCGGGGCGAGGCGGCTATCAAGGTGCTGCGCCCGCGCATGGCGCAGGATCCCGTCGCGGTCAAGCGGTTCCTGCGCGAGGCCGAGTTCGGCGCCCGGATCAACCACGAATACATCATCCGGACCTACGAATACGGCGAGGCGGACGGGGTCTATTACCTCGCTCTCGAATGGGCCAAAGGCGAGCCCCTCGCCACGTTTCTCTCGGCCGCGGGACGACTGGCGCCCCCCGTCGCCGCCCGAATCATCGAGCAGCTCGGCGATGCCCTCGAGGTGGCCCACAAGGCCGGCGTCATTCATCGCGACCTGAAGCCCGCCAATATCATGTACGACCAGGAGACGCAGACGGCGCGCCTCCTCGACTTCGGTATCGCGCGCGGCACCGAGGACAATCCCGCCGACCGGCTCACCCGGGCGGGGTTCTTCGTCGGGACGCTGCAGTACGTCGCCCCGGAGGCGCTCTCCGGCGAGCTCGTCGGCGAGCAGGCCGACGTCTACAGCCTTGCGACCATCGCCTACCATTTGCTCACCGGGGTGCTTCCCTTCCCCGGCAAGAGTCCGCGCGAGCTATTTCAGCAGCTGCTGACTCAGTCGCCGGTACCGCTCAGCGAAGCCGTGAAAGGTCTGAAGTTTCCGCCGGCCATCGAGGCGGCGGTGATGACCGGCCTCGAACGGGATCTCAGCAAGCGGTGGAAGACGGTGGGCGAGTTCGCCAGCGCATTCTGCGCCGCGGCGAGCAGTGACGCGCCGGGCAAGAAATCCGGCTTCCTATCGTCGCTGTTCCGGCGGAGCGGGGAGTGAGCGGGCGGGAGGCGCTCGCGGCACTTCTCCGCGAGCGCTCCGTCACCCACGGCGACTTCCTGTTGTCTTCCGGCCGGCGATCCACCTACTACATCGACGCGCGCAAGACCACGATGTCCGCCGAGGGCCAGCGGCTCATTGGTTCGCTCGCCCTCGCGGCGATCCGGAAAGCCGGCTGGGTCCCTGCCGCTGTCGGCGGGCTCACCATGGGGGCCGATCCGGTCGCATATGCGATCGCCCGCGCCAGTGCCGATGCCCCGCCGCTGGTCCAAGCCTTCAGCGTCCGGAAGACCGCGAAGGAGCACGGCACCCGGCGGCGAATTGAAGGCAATTTCACGAAAGGAGCCCAGGTGGTCGTGATCGAGGACGTGATCACCTCCGGTGGCTCCGCACTGGAGGCGATCAAGGTGATTCAGGCGGAAGGCGGGGTGATCCTCGGGGTCCTTGCCGTCGTGGATCGGGAGCAAGGCGGTCTGGAAGCGATTGCAGCCACCGGCCATAGAGTAGTAGCACTTACAACGACTAGCGAATTGTTGGCCAGAGTCTGATGCTGATGGCTGAAGGCCGATGGCCGACGGCTCTCACCGCTTCAGCGGCCTGAAGTCCCGCCACACCCCCTCGTAGGGTTCGACCATCTGTGCAAGAAAGCGCCTCAGGGCCGTCGGGAAGGGAAACCGCCGGCGAAACTCGCCCGGCGTGATTCCCAACATTGCGCGGAGCGTCCTCCCAAAACTCTGGGGCGAAGAGCAGTCGAGCCGGTAGGCCACATCGGCCACGGAGCGGCCGCCGCCCTCGAAGTACTGCGACGCATAGAGCAGGCGGACGGCGGCGAGGTAGGTTTTGGGGGAGGGAAGTCCCGAGCGGGCGAAGCGGGACATCAGAGTACTCGGCTTGATCTCGAGTCGCGAGGCCAGTGAGCGCACCGCCGGAGTTTCTGGAGCGAGCCGGATGAGGACCTCGAGGAATACCCGGGCGTCGGGGGCGAGCATCGGAAGGGCGGCGAGGACCGGGGCAAGAATGCGCGCCGCGCCCCGGCTGGCCGGCTCAGCGACCACCTGGCGCAGACGGGACCAGCCGGCCGGCGCGGTGACGTCGACCACCTGCTGAACCCCCGTCGCACCGAGCCGGAGCAGGGTCTCGGAAACCTTCGCGTCGTGATAGGTCACCAGCGCAACGGTCGGAACACCCGGAAAGCTTCTGACCAGCTGGCCGACCAGGTCGGCGCGCTCGTCGGCGCAGTGACGCACCGAGAGGAGCACCGCGTCCACCGCCCGCTCCCGGACAGTTCGCACCGCATCGGGCACCGAGCTCCGGTGGAGCACGGCAAAACACCCGACGCTCGCGGCGTCGAGGCTGGCGCGCTCACCAGGCGCCAGCACGGCGGCGACCGTCGGGGCGGGGGATCGGGAAAGCGCGGGCGCAGTCGCGGGCATGAAATCGATTCCGTGGGGGTGGCGTCGAGCAGGATGCCGGTGCCCCCTCAACGGCCGGTCAATCGGCGACCGGGCGGCCTCTCCGCAGGACGGTGCCAAACGCAACGAAGCGGCCGCTTACGGCATCGAACGAATAGACCCCGCCCCCGAACCCGGACTGGCGGGGGCCCATTTCAGAAGCCCCGGGTGATCGAGGCAACGCGGTGACCGAGTCGGACCTCCTCCACACGATGCAACGGGCGCTCGGCCGGCAGTACAGGCTCGAGCGTGAAATCGGGCGTGGGGGAATGGGGGTCGTGTTCCTGGCGACCGACCTCGCGCTCGAGCGACGCGTCGCCGTCAAGGTGATTCATCCGGAACTGGTGGTGAATCGCGCGCTCGCGGCGCGGTTCCTGGCCGAGGCCCGGCTGATCGCCCGGATTCGCCACCCGCACATCGTGGCGGTGCACAGTGCCGGCGAGTCCGAAGGCCACCTGTATTACGTGATGGACTTCCTCGAGGGCGAAACGCTGCGGCAGCGGCTGCTCCGCGAACGCCGCCTCCCCATGACCGTCGCGGTTTCCATCGCCAGCGCGATCGCCGAGGCGGTGGACGCCGCGGCCACCGCGGGGGTCGTCCACCGCGATCTCAAGCCCGAGAACATCATCCTCGAGGGCCCTCCCGACGAGCCGCGGGCGCTGCTTACCGATTTCGGCATCGCGCGCCTCGTGGACGGCGGCGAGGGTCCGACCGGACCGAATGCCGTCATGGGCACTCCGGCGTACATGAGCCCGGAGCAGGCCACGGGCGAGGAGATTGATTCCCGCAGCGATCTCTACGCCCTCGGTGTCGTCGCGTACGAGATGCTCGCCGGGGAGCCCCCGTTTACCGGAACGCCGCGCGTCGTGGTGTCCCGCCAGATGGTGGACCCTCCGGCCTCGCTGCTCGAGAGGCGCCCCGATCTCCCACGGTCGGTAAGCGATGCCGTGATGCACGCTCTGGAAAAGATTCCCGAGGCGCGCTGGCAGAGCGGCGCCAAATTCCAGCGCGCGCTGCTGGGCGAACCCACCCCGGTTACCCCCGTCGCGACGCTCGTGCGGCGGCGGTGGCAGCCGCTGGCGGCGGTCATGACGGCGCTCCTGGTCACGATTGCCGGGCTCGGCGCGACCGTCCTCAAGGGCAGGGCGCCCGCGAGCAATCCGCGCCTGTCGCTCCTCGTCCTTCCGTTCGACAATCTTCGTGATGACCAGGAGCTGGCGTGGCTGCGGGACGGGAGCGTCAACATGCTCGCCCTCGCGCTCTCGCAATGGCACGACCTCGGCGTGGTGGACCAGGAACGGGTGCACGACCTCCTGGGCCAGGCGAAGGTCCCCGACAACGAGCCGATCGGACTGGCCCTTGCCCGGAAGTTGGCTCGCGAGGCCGGCGCCGGAACGGTCGTGCTCGGGGACTTCACTCATTCCGGCGACTCGCTCCGGCTCACCGCTCGGACCTATGACGTCGCGACCGGAGCCCGGCTCGACGTGGTTGAGACGGCGGGGCGCGGCTCCGACGACGTGCGGCCGCTCTTCGACCGCCTGGCGGCCCGCCTGCTCGATCTCTCCGGCGCGCCGGAAGGCGGACGGAGCCCGCTCGCCGCGGTGACGACGGAATCGCTCGAGGCCTACCGCGCCTACTTGCAAGGTATCGAGCACCTCAATCACTGGGAGCTGCTACCCGCGACCGCGGCGCTCCGGCGCGCGGTGTCGCTCGACAGCACCTTCAGCCTCGCTTATTACAAGCTGGGGCTGGCGCGGGGATGGGTGATGGGCGCCGGCGACAGCGTCGGCCGGAACGCGGTGCTGCAGGCGTCGCGCTTTGGCGGGCGTCTGCCCGAGCGCGAGCGCAACATGATCGGGGCCTACCGCGCCATGCTCGACGGCGACGTCGGGCGCTCGCAGCAGCTTTACCACGCGTTGCTCGCGCGCGACTCGACGGACGCCGATGCCTGGTACGGTCTGGCCGACGCGTTCTTCCATGACTCCGTCGCCGGGTCGACGCCGGAGGGGATGACCCGAGCCCTTCGCGCATTCCGTCGCACCCTCGACCTCGACCCGCAGTACGCGCTGGCGTACGAACACATCACCTCGCTCTTGACCAATGCCGCAAACCGGGAAGCGTCCTACGCGCTGGTCGCGCCCGACAGCTTCGCGGCCACGATGTCGAAGAACGGGCGGCCGGCGCTCGACAGCGCGGTGCGCGCGGCCGCGGTGCGACGGGTCCGCGCCGACGCGGTCCGCACCGCGCGCGCCTGGGTCGCGATGCAGCCTGCGGTCGCCCGGGCCCATCACGCCCTCTTCGAGGCGTACTTCGCGAGCGAGGATTTTCGCAGCGCGTCGCAGGAGGTGGGGGAGCTGCGCCGGCTCCTCCCGGCCGCCGGCCGGGGCCTCGCAGGTTATCTCGAGGCACGGGTCCGCTTCGCGCGCGGCGACACCCGGCTCGCCGCGGAGCTGGTGCGGACCACGACAGCCGGGCTCGCGGGTCGCGCGCCGGAGCTTCCCGACTTTGGACGGGAGTTCGTCTCCGACGTCATGGCGGGAGCCAATCCGCTCGCGTACGAGGGGGACCTCGACGGCGCGGCGGACGTGATCGCGCTGGGAGAGGCAATTCGCCGCGCGACCGCGATGGCCGACGCCTCGCCGACGATCTGGGAACTGGACGGAATCTGGGAATGGTCCCGGTTGGCGCAGCTCTACAGTGCGGCGGGCGGCCCGGTGCGCGATCTCCACCGGGTCTGGAGCAACCTCGCGGGATCGGCGCGGCGCGGCCGCCTGACCGAGCGGGCCGATATCGCCGGCGCGGGCGCCGCCGCCGCCGTGGGGCTGCTGCTGGCCGCCGACTCCGATCCGCGCCCGGTCGCGGAGCTCGAAGCGCTGACCGGGCAGCGCTCGGCGCCGGGCGTGCGCGCCCTTGCCGCGCTCGCCCGCGGCGACAGCGTCGAGGCCCGGCGCGCGCTCGCGGATTCGTCGAAACTGGAGACCAAGGAAAAGGGCGGGGTCTACCTCGGGTTCGCCTGGAATGATCCGCGCCCGCTCGAGGCGGAGGCCCGCTTCCAGCTCGGCGATTACCGTGGCGCACTCCAGTTGTTGCAGTCGTTCGACGAAGCGACGCTGTACCGCCGGGGCTTCGATTCCCGCTGGGGGCTGCTCGGCCGGGTCCACTTATTGCGGGGACTCGCCTATGAGCGGCTGGGCGAAACCGACCGCGCCACCAGGGAGTTCAAACTGGTCGTCGCCACCTGGCAGGACGCCGACGAGCCGCTGATGACGTTCGTGCAACAGGCGCAGGCTGGATTGGCGAGGCTCCGAGGGGCAAGGGAGGGTCGGAGCTGAGGCAATGGGCAATAGGGTCGTTCACCATTGCCCAGTGCCCATTCCCGATTGCCCTGTCGACGACGGTTATATTGCAGCACGGGTCGAATGCGATGGTCGCGGGGAAGCGCAATCTTCCTCGAGGAAAGTCCGAGCTCCACCGGGTAGACTGCCAGGTAACGCCTGGGCGCCGAAAGGCGACGGACAGGGCCACAGAAAACAAACCGCCTCACGCGAGTGAGGTAAGGGTGAAATGGTGGGGTAAGAGCCCACCGCGCTCCTGGTAACAGCGAGCGGCACGGCAACCCCCAGTCGGAGCAAGGCCAAATAGGCGGCGAGGTGTGACCCACACCGACAACACCGGCAACGGTGAGCCGCGGGTAGGCTGCTCGAGGTGGCCGGCGACGGCCATCCCAGACAGATGACCATCTTTCGCGCGCGAGCGCGGGAAACAGAACTCGGCTTACGGTTCGGCCCGTACCCCTGGCGTCCCGAGAGGGCTGCCGGGGGTTTTACTTGCCCGGGGGGTTCGCGGGAGTGATAAGTTCAGGCAGGACGGGACCGGCACGGTCCCGATTCACGGGGACCGGTTTCGCGCCGCCCCCACTTTCAGGAGGCGGGATCTTGTTGAGCTCACTCGCAGTCGCCGCGTTCGCACTCGGATCTCCGATGGCCCCGGGCGCTTCCGCGGCATCCGTCACCACCAAGTACAGGCTCGAGATCAAGGCCGAGACGACGATCGACCTGGCCGCCTTCGGCCAGGGCATGCAAACGCAGACCGCCAATCTCACCGCCTGGCTGATCGTCACCCTCAGTGACAGCGCCGGCGGAAAAGGTGTGTTCGTGCTCGTCGATTCCGTCACCTATGCCGGCACGGCGCTGGTGGCCCCCGAGTCGGTCGATTCCGCGAAGCGGGCAATCGTTCGAGGCTTCGTCGATCCATCGGGACGGGTCAGGAACCTGAGCGCTGTGCCGGACAACAGCCTGATCGTGGGACAAGTCCAGGGTATGATCAACAGCTTTTTCCCGAGAATCAAAGCCGCCGCGAAGGCGGGGGAGCGCTGGACCGATACGACCGAGATCAAGAACGCGGCCGGCGGGAACAATACCAACGTCACCCTCGTCACCGACTACACTGCCGGCGCACGGGAGACCGTGGCCGGTGTTTCCGCCCTCAAGGTGAGCTCCGCCACCAAGTCCACGATCATCGGCACGCTGGAAAATCCGATGGCCGGAACGATGGACGTCGAAGGCACCGGAAGCGGAACCGGCACCCTTTTCATCGGTTCCGACGGTCGGTTTCTCGGCGGCAGCTCCTCCAGTAATATCGACCAGAGGCTCAAGGTCTCGATGGCACCGACTCCGATCCCGGTCAAAACCGCGCAGACTGTGGTCGTCACAGTGGTCCCGTGAGACCTATCGCCGTCTTCGGTGTCTCGGCCGCGCTCGCGTGTGGCGGGGGTTCGAGGACGGTGCCCCCTCCCGCCCCGCGACCTGGAGCCCCGGTCCCCGCGCCGCCGGCTACCTCGGCCGACCCACGGATTCAGTACCGGATCCAGAGCCCGTTGCGCTACGAAATCCTCCGCTTCGACTCGCTCTTGTTCCTCGGCACCGGATCCGGCGCACCGCAGGTGACCGTCCGCCGGATCCAGGTCACGCTTCGGCCCGATGGATCGAAGCTGCTGCTCACCGTCGACTCAATCACCGCAATCCAGGGAGCCCGGCTGGCGCCGTCCACGATTGACAGCGCCCGTGAATCCCGATGGGAGGTCCGGCTTTCACCATCGGGACCCAGTGGAACGATCCGGGCGACCCGAGCTGGTGTGCTCATCGGGCAGATTGGTGCGGCCATACGGTTGTTGTTTCCACAACTACCAAGCACTGGAGTGCGTGCCGACGAGAGCTGGGATGATTCGGCGAACTACCCAGTACAACTCGATGCTTTTGACGCAGCGGAGACGGCTGAGCGGAGCAGCCGGGCGATCCGTGGAGCCCTGCCGGGCAGCGTCCGGATCGAGGTCGTGGAGCGACTTACCAGGATCGGCAGGGCGACGCAGGGTGGCCGCGCGATGACTGTGAAGGGCACCGGGGAGCGTCAGGTGACCTACGAGCTCTCACCCGAGGGCTGGGTGACCCTGCTGCGCGCGCGCGATTCTCTCGACCTCAGCGTCTCAGTTCCCGATTCGCCGGAACCGATCCCGGTTCGCCAGCGTTCGACCGTGACCGCACGACTGCGTGGCGCTCTCCCCGGCTGATTCGAGAGGTTCCGGTTGGCTCCGCGCCGGTCCGCTCACGTGGATCGGGCGCGGCATCACTGCATTCACGGTGCTGTTCGTGGCGTGGGTCTGGCTCGTCTGGCCGCCACCGGCCTGGTACCGATGGTTCTGGCCGCGCCAGACGTCCTTCATGGCGATGCGGCGGGATCAGATGGAAGCCGCCGTCGCCCGCGGGGAGCGAAAGGACCCTCCCCCCGAGCGGCGGTACGAGCCGGTGCCGCTTTCGCGGATCGCGCCGGTGATGGCGTCAGCCGTGCTGGTCGCAGAGGATCACCGGTTTTACGAGCATGCCGGCATCGATTATGTGGAATTCCGTCATGCCCTCGGCTACCGCCCCGATGATTTCTCCTGGTCGAACGGGCGCAACCGCGCCGAGCTCGCGCGGGCGCTCGGGAGACTCTGGAACCGCCGTGCCGACATGCGCGGCGCCAGCACCATCACCCAGCAGCTCGCAAAGAATCTCTACCTCTCCCCGTCGCGAAATCCCTTCCGCAAGCTCAAGGAGGCCATCACGGCCTGGCGGCTCGAGTACTGGCTCGGGAAGAACCGGATCATGGAGCTGTATCTGAACGTGGTGGAACTGGGTCCCGAGATCTGGGGGGTCGAGGCGGGAAGCAGGAAGTACTTCGGTCTGGGAGCCAAGCAGCTCTCGGTCGAGCAGGCCGCGGCGCTCGCGGGCACGCTGCCGTTTCCGCTGAGCTCGAACCCGGGCTACAGGCCCGGCCGGATGCGGTGGCGCCAGGCGATGATTGTGCGAAGGATTCGGGGAGAGAAAATTCAGATTCCCAGGGAGATTGAGCTGCCGGATCTGCCTCCGATTCCAGCGGATACGATTCCGAGGGACTAGGGAGTTAGGGAGCTAGGAGGCTAGGATAACAACCCTAACTCCCCGGCTCCCTAGCTCCCTGACCCCTAGTCCACCAGCCGCAGCGGCATCACCAACGTCATGAAACTCGCCGGATCATCCCACCCGACCGGCTCACAGGTCGCTGCGCGCTCCGGGGCCTTGAAGGTCATGCGGACCTCGTCGGTGGGCATGTACTTCAGGATCTCCAGCATGTAGGCCGCGTTGAAGCCGATCTCCAGCGGATCTCCCTCGTAGGCGACCGACAGCTCTTCCTGTGCCTCGCCGAGGTCCGGGGTCTGCACCGAGAGTTTGCAGGCGCCATTGGTGAAGGCCATGCGGATCCGGTGGGTCTGGTCGCTGGCGACGATACTCATCCGGCGCAGCGCCGCGGCGAGCGCCGCCTTGTCGGCGGTGAGACTCTTGTCGTTTTCCCGCGGAATGACCTGCTCGTAGTTCGGGTAGGGCCCTTCGATCAGGCGGGTGTAGACCTGGGTCGTCGTCGAGCGGAAGCCGAGGTGGTTGTCGCTCTTCCCGATTTCGATCTCCTCGTCGCCCCCGAAGAGCCGGCGGATCTGCTCCAGCGCCTTGGGCGGAATGATCAGGTCGGCCTGGCCGCCGCCCTGGCCAGTGGTCGGCACATCCATCCGCGCGAGGCGGTGGCCGTTCGTGGCGACCATGCGCATCCGGTCGGAGCGCAGCTCCCAGAGAACACCGTTGAGGATCGGCCGGCTCTCCTCGGTGCTGGCGGCAAAGGCGACATGGCCGATCAGCTTCTGCAGATCCTTGGCGGCAACCTTCCACCCCCCTTCGAACTTTACGGTCGGGAAGGCGGGGAACTCGTCCCGCGAGAGACCCAGCAGCTTGAATTTCGATTTCCCGCACTCGATCGTGGCCCGCTGTTCACCCGAGCTCGTCATCCGGATGGCGGCGTTGGGAAGCTCCTTCACGATCTCGACCAGCTTCCGAGCCGGCAGCGTCGTCGCGCCTTCCTGGTCGACCGACGCGGGAATCGTAGTGCTGACCGAGATGTCGAGGTCGGTCCCGGAAAGCTTGAGCCCGTCCGTCGAGGCTTCCACGAGAATGTTCGCCAGCACGGGAAGTGTGGTCTTGGACGGGACGCTCGCCGCGACCGCCTGGAGACCCTCGTGGAGTTTTTCCCGCGTGATCGTGAACTTCATCCGAACGCTCCCCGCAAAGCCATATAAGAATAGACTTCTATCATATAGTTATACCTAGCAGTCGTAGTAGAGGGTATGGAAATGTGGACGCGGCTCCCAAGTGCCATGGCCACCCCCTCATGCGCGCCGCGCCGCCGTGGGGACTCTGTGGGTGATGGGGACGATTCGCCATCTTGCCGAGCCTTTTCCCCGGTCCTCCACAGTCCCGCATGCGTCCAGGCGATTACGGTGCGTACAACTCCTGCCGAGCCGACTCAACGCGTTCGCGGAACTGGCGATCGCGCTGCAATTGTCGCTGCACCTTGTCCACACTGTGAATCACGGTCGAATGATCCCGGCCGCCGAACGCCTGGCCGATCTCCACGAGCTGCATCTGCAGGACTTCCCGCGCGAGATACATCGCGATCTGTCGCGGCACGGTGAGCGTCTTGATCCGCGCCTTCGACCGGAGACCTTCGGGTGTGACGCCCCAGCGGCGGGCCACGACATCCTGGACCTTGTCGATCGTCGGATTGAGCTTCGGCTGGGAGCTCGCGCCTTCCTGGCCGGGGCGGATCTTGTCGGCCAGCGCTTCGCGCGCCAGATCGATCGTGATCTCTCGATGCCGGAGGGAAGCGTAGAGCAGAAGCTTGATGATGCACCCCTCCAGCTCCCGGACGTTCGAATGCACGTATTCGGCGATGAAACTCAAGACTTCATCAGGAATCGTGGTCTCGAGATGATCCTGCTCCTGCTTCTTCCGCAAGATCGCGATCCGGTGCTCCAGGTCGGGCTGACCGACGTCCGCCACCATCCCCCACTCGAATCGGCTCACCAGCCGCGCCTCCAGGCCCGGCATTTCCTTCGGGGGGCGGTCTGATGTCAGGGCGATCTGCTTCTTGGCCTCGTAGAGCGTATTGAACGTATGGAAGAATTCCTCCTGGGTGGCTTCCTTGCCCTCGAGGAAGTGGACGTCGTCCACCAGGAAGAGATCCACGTCGTTGCGGTACCGCCGGCGGAGCTCCGGCATGGTCCGGGAGTGGATGCTCTCGATGACCTCGTTGATGAACTGCTCCGCGCCGACATAGAGCACGCGGATCGAGGGGCTTCGCCGGGAGACGATATGCCCGATGGCCTGCATCAGGTGGGTCTTGCCGAGGCCGGTTGCGCCGTAGATGAAGAGCGGGTTGTAGAGCTTGCCGGGCGCTTCGGCCACCGCGTGCGCGGCGGCGGCCGCGAGCTCGTTCGACTTGCCGATGACGAAATTCTCGAAGGTGTAGCGTTCGTTGAGCGGCTGGGCGGAAGGATTCGGTGCGCCGCCGCCGGCCTGCACCGCGGGCGGCGCGACGAAGAAATCCATCTGCGGACGCTGCAGCCGCTCTTCATCGACGCGAAAAATCACCGAGACCGGGCGCCCCAGGGCGCGCTCGGCGAGCCGCGTGAAGAGCGTCGCGTTCTTCGCTTCGTTCCACTGCACCGCGAATTCGTCCGGTACACCGAGGACGAGGCGATCGCTCTCGAGCGCGACCGGTTTCGCGGGCTCGACCCACGCCTTGAAGTCCTTTTCGGGGACCTCGCGTCGGGCGTCGTCCAGGATGCGGTTCCACGCTTCTTTGAGCGTCAGCTGCATGCCATTGTTCGGTCGTCGTTCGGTCGGAGGGGCAGTGGGGATGTCGTTGGGGCAGGCGAAGCTACGGTGCGGTTGTGGAAAAGTCAACCTTGACCGAAACGCTATCATGCGGCTAATTTTCCGGGCTCATCGGATGACAGGGAATTGGCATGCAACCGACCTATCGACCACGCAACCGCAAGCGCGTCAACAAGCACGGCTTCCGCGCTCGGATGGGCGATCGCTGGGGTCGCGAAGTGCTCTCGCGCCGGCGCAAGAAGGGCCGCAAGCGTCTGACCGTGCGCGCACCCTCGAAGCACGGGGGAAGCTGACGGCAGCCGAGCGCTTCCCGGCAGCGCACCGACTTGCTCGCGCGGCGGATCTTCGCCGGGTGCAGCAGCGGGGCCGCCGGCAGCGGCTCGAGCACCTCGATGTGCTGTGGACGGACAACCAGGCGGGCCACGCGAGAATGGGACTGATCGCACCGAAGTTCCAGTTCACCGCGGTGGCCCGCAATCGTTTGCGGCGCCGGCTCCGGGAGCTGTGGCGCCGGGAGCTGATGGGAACGGTACCGCCGCTGGATGTCGTCATTCGCGCGAGGCGGGAGGCGTACGACGCGGGTTTCGCCGCGCTGAAGACTCAACTGCTCGCCTGGCGCGCGGCGGTGGCGTGAGTCCGTGCCGCCGATACTCCTCTGGCCACGCCGGGCACTGATGTCCCTCATCCGCGGCTATCAAAAGCTCGTCTCGCCGGCGCTGCCGCCGAGCTGCCGTTTCACGCCGAGTTGTTCCCAGTACACACTGGAAGCGATCGGACGCTATGGCGTCCTCCGGGGAGGGTGGCTCGGCGCGCGGAGAATCGTGCGCTGCCACCCCTTCAACCCGGGCGGCTTCGACCCCGTACCGTAGTCCTCCGAGAACTCCTCCCCTATGGATCGTCGCGTACTCACAGCCATCGTGCTGATGATGGCAGTGGCCATTCTGCCATCGGTGTTCTTCAAGAAGCCGGTACCCAGGCCGGTTGGGCGGGAAGCCGGGGACTCCGTTGGGCGGTTGGGCGGGAGGGCGGAAGGGCAGGTCGCGGACACGACCCGAATTCCCCCAGCCATCTCCACCGTCCAGTCGGATAGCGCACCCCAACCGCCCGACCGCCCTGCCGCCGTCCCGTCCGTCGGGGAGGCCAGCGTCACGGTCTCCTCGCCGCTGTACCGCTACACGTTCTCGACGCGCGGCGCGCGGATGGTGGGCGCCGAGCTCACGGAGTATCCCTCCATGCGCCCCGAGGAGAATCGACGTCCCGCGCAGATTCTCCGGCCCACCAGCGACCTGCTCGCGCTGGGTTTGCTGAGCGGGCGGGACACCTTGTCGCTCCGGGACTGGCAGTTCACAACGTCATCCACCGACGTCGCGGTGTCGGGCGCTACGCCGGTCACCTTCACGGCGGAGCGGGCCGGCGTGACGGTCTCCGTTACCTACACCTTCCGGCCCGACGATTACCTCATCGACGCGTCGGCGCGGGTGTCGGGGCTGGGACCCGATGGCGGAACGGTGCTGGTGTCAATGGGGCCCGGCCTGCGCAACACCGAATCGGACAGTGCCGAGCACGTGCACGAAAGCGGTATCGTGGTGAAGGGCGACAAGGCTTCGCTCACCCGGCTGACCAAGCTCAAGCCCGGGCAGCCCATCGCGCTGAACGGCCCGTTCGAATGGGTGGCGATCAAGTCGAAATACTTCGTTACGGCGTTGCTGGCGCCGGATCCCGACCCGAACGGCCGGAACGGTGGAATCAGCGGTGCCGCCGCCGTCGTCACGGAAACCACCGGCCGCTCCACCACCGCAGTCGCGATGCAGGCCGGGCTTCCGGTCAAGAGCGGCGGGACGGTCTCCTACCAGCTGTACGCCGGCCCTATGGAATACCCCAGGCTCCGCGCCATCGGGCACGACTTCGACGACATCAATCCGTATGGCTGGCCGGGATTTCGGACCATCATCCGGCCGGTCGCCCTGGGCGCACGCTCCCTCCTGGTCTGGATGCACGACTCCATGGGGCTCGCGTACGGCATGGGCCTGGTGCTCTTCGGCATTCTCATTCGCATCCTCCTCTGGCCGCTCAACCAGAAGGCGATGCGCTCGACCATGGCGATGCAGGTGGTACAGCCGCACATCAAGGAGCTGCAGGAGAAGTACAAGAGCGACCCGCAGCGGCTGCAGCAGGAGATGTTCAAGCTGTACAAGGAGCACAAGGTCAACCCGTTCGGCGGATGCTGGCCGATGCTCTTGCCCTGGCCGATTCTGCTTGCGCTCTTCTTCGTGTTCCAGAACACCATCGAGCTCCGGGGGGCCTCCTTCCTCTGGCTTCCCGATCTTTCCCGGGCCGACCCGACCTTCATCATCCCGATCGCGATGGGCCTGTCCATGTTCGCGCTGACCAAGATCGGCCAGCTCGGCATGGAACCGAATCCGCAGATGAAGATGTTGTTGTACATGATGCCGGCGATGATGACGTTCCTGTTCGCCAAGTTCGCCTCCGGCCTCAACTTGTATTACACGGTGATGAACATCGCGAGTCTCCCGCAGCAATGGATGCTGTCGCGGGAGAGGCTGAAGCGGAATCCGTTGCCCCCGAAGCCCGTCCCGGTACCGGTGCCGGCGAAGAAGAAGCGATAAGGGGTCGGGAGTCAGGAGTCGGGAGTCAGGGCTGTTTCCCTGAATCTCGAATTCTCACTCCGGACCCCTGATTCCATACCTTCGGACATGCTTACCGACCCCATCGCCGCCCTCGCCACCCCGCCGGGGCGCTCCGCCATTGCGGTGATCCGCCTCTCCGGCTCCGGGGCGTTCACGATCGCCGAGCAGGTGGTGCATCAGTCCCTCGACACCCTCCCCGACCGTACCGCGACCCTCCTCCCACTCTTCTCGGCGGCCGGCGCCGAGGTCGACCGCGGTCTCGTCACCGTGTTCAGGGCTCCCCACAGCTATACCGGCCACGACCTGGTGGAGTTCTCCTGTCATGGAGGGCTCCTCGCGCCAGCCCAGCTGCTGGCCGCGCTGCACGCGGCGGGAGCCCGGCCCGCAGTGGCGGGGGAATTCACTCGCCGCGCGGTTCTCAACGGGAAGCTCGATCTCCTGCAGGCAGAGGCCGTGGGGGACCTGATCGACGCGACGGCCCCGGCGCAGGGGCGCGCGGCGCTTCGCCAGCTCGATGGCCGGCTATCGCGGCGGATCCACGCCCTGCGAGAGGAAATTCTCGAGCTGCTCGCCCTCCTGGCCTACGACATCGACTTCCCCGAAGAGGACGATGGTCCGGTGCCGCGGGAACGGATCGAGGGATTTCTCGAGAGCGCCTGGGACTCGATTGCACGGCTTCTGGCGGGCGCACCGGCCGGCGAGCGCCTTCACGATGGAGCCCTGGTGGTGCTGGCGGGACGCCCGAACACGGGAAAGTCCTCGCTCTTCAATGCCCTTCTCGGGAGCGATCGCGCCCTGGTCACGGAGGTCCCCGGGACCACGCGCGATACGATTGAAGCGGCGACCGAGATGGAAGGGTGGCCTGTTCGGCTTGCCGATACGGCAGGCCTCAGGGAGACCGGTGAGACAATCGAGCGGATGGGAATTGAGGTGAGCAGGCGCTACCTGGCGGCGGCCGACCTGATTCTCCTCTGCGCCGAGGCCGGTCGACCGCTCTCGGCGGAAGAGCGGCGACTGCTCTCCGACCATCGTGCACTACTGGTCCGATCGAAGGCGGATCTGGTGGTGCGGGGCGAAGGGGGGAATGGGGAAGGGGTCCTCGTGTCGGTCGTTACGGGCGAGGGGCTCGACTACCTCCGACATGCCATTGCGGCGGAGCTGTTCGACAACGGAGCGCAATACGCCGATCCGGAGCCGCTCTTGAGCAGGGAACGCCATCGCACGGCACTTCAAAGGGCCCGCGATGCCCTGTCGGAAGCGAGACCCGAGATGGAGAAGGGCGGCGACCCGGTGCTCGCGGCCCATCATGTGAGGGATGCCGTGGCGGCGCTCGACGAGTTGATCGGTCTGGTGCATCCGGATGAAGTGCTGGGGCGGGTGTTTGAGCGGTTTTGTGTTGGTAAATGAGGGAGTAGCGAAGAGCTACTCCCTCATTTCGAATGACTCCCATCGCAAAACGGACGATTCTTGCTGAATCCGCATCCACAGAGCTTGATCTGGCCGGGAATCTTGGAGACCGGGGGCTCGACCGGATCTCCGGCGTTGTTGAGGATCACGACCGGGCCCTGGATGATGATGGGGCCAGCGGGCTTGAGGGTCAGAGTGACAGGGGTGGTGGCGGTTTCTTCGAGCATATCGAAATATAGACGGTGAGACGTGAGAGGTGAGAGGTAGGACGTAGTGCCCTTCCGTCTCACGATCTTGCCCGCTACGCCGTCCTGAACCCCAGGGCCTCATCTTCCCTCGCCTGAAACTCCGACGCGGGAGCCCGGAGCGCGGCCGCGATTCCCCGCGCGTTGACCAGCGGCTCCGCCATCCGGTGTCCCAGATAATATCCGCAGCGTTCGGGGAGCACGCGGCCGAGACTGAGTCGAGCCGTGGGACTCATCCCGCCGGAGAGATACTTCAGCCGGAGACCGAGGCCTGAACGATCGAGGTCGTGATGAACCGCTCTGCGAAGGAATGCCTCCAGCTCCCGCATTCGCTGGTACTGTCGCCGGGGATATCCGAAGTAGTCGGCGGGGTCGAGGCCGGGCACGATGGCCTGTGAGGCGTGGACCGCCAGACCCTCGTTGAGCAAGAGCTCCCGGAGTGACGCGCGGCTGCCGGTGGACCAGTAATCGTAATTTCCTCCGGCCTCCGCAATCAGGCGGCGCATATCGCTCGCGCTGGTCGGTGACGTATAACGCACCGTGTGGGCCATCTCGTGGGCAACCCAGAGCGGGAGGAGCTCCGGCTCGAGCCCCATTCCGAAAGACTCGGGATTCACCCGGCCGGTGAAGTGCTCTACGCAGACGAAAGCCACTCCCCGCCCATTCACGACCAGCTCGCCGGCGTTGGCCGCGCCCATCCCGACCATCAGGACGACGTCGGTCGGACGGTCCACGCCGAGCACGTCCTCGGATCGCGCCAGGGCTTCCTCGACTACCCGGACCACGTCAACGCGTTCCAGCATCGCGTGGAGGTCGCTCCGATCGGCGCGGAGCGCCGCCGCGATTACCGGCGCGGCATGCGGACTGTCCAGATCGAGGACGTAGTTGCTCCAATAAGGACCGAGGAGGGAGCGGTGCGCATCGAGGAAGCGGAGGTAGGCCGCTTCGGGATCAGGGTGAGCGAGAATGTCGAGGAATTCGGGAAGAAAATTGATGAGCACGCGACAAGATAAAAAAAGCGCGGCGCGACACAAGAGGGCAATTGTTCGAGGATTCAGGAATCCGGTGTCTGGAGTCGGGGATTTTTCCCGGAGCACTGACTCCTGACTCCTGATCCCTGTTCAGTGCAGGTCCTTTCGTTTGCGCTTGGACACTTCGTCCAGAAACCGGCGTTCGTCGACCGTCAAACTCTGAATGCCCAGCGCGCTGATCTTGTCGAGCACCCGGTCCACCTCCTCAGCCGGGTATTCCTCGTGAAGCTCCCGCGGGTCGGGCCGGGCCATGGCGGGGCGCAGATCGACGGCCGGACTCCCCTGGCGCACCGGCATCGGGGCCATGACCGGCCGGCGGGTGATCGCCTTCGGCTCTTTTCGGGTGCGATGCGATGAGAGGCCCTGGACTCGGAGAAAGATGTAACCCGAGGCAAGGCCGCCGAGGTAGGCGAGGTGAGCGACGCCGCCCGGGGCCCAGAGCGCCAGGATCAGATCGATGCCGGCGAGCAGCAGAATCAGTGTACGAGCGGTGATCCGAAGCGGCAGCGGGAAGAGCACCAGCTCAGCCTCAGGCCATGCGAAAGCGAATGCCAGCCCGACGCCCAGAATCGCCCCCGTCGCCCCTGCCAGCGGAGGGACCTCCATGAACGAGGACAGGCCGAGCGCGAAAAAGGAGGCCCCAACGCCACAATACGTAAAGAAGAGAATGAATGCCCGGCTCCCCATCCGGCGCTCCACCGGGGGGCCGAAGGCGAACAGGAGCAACATGTTGCCGACGGTGTGCGCGATTCCCCCATGGACGAACAAATAGGACAGGAAGGTCCATGGACGGCGAAGCGCGCTGCCCGGGAGAAACTGCAGCGCATCAACGAAGACGGGCGCGGTGAGGACGGTCTGAAGGAGGAGAAGGACCGCCGCATTTGCGACCACCAGCCGTCCAACCCAAGGGGTGAGCTTGGGCTGATCGGCGTACAGCGGCGGACGGTCCTCGCTCATAACTACCTGCTTGTCAGACAGATACGCTCGCACAACTCAGGAAACGGAATTCCGACGGCAGCCGCGGATTGAGGCAGGAGGCTGGTCGAAGTCATCCCGGGCAGCGTGTTCACCTCTAAACAGACCAGTTCTCCCGCCGGTGTCAAGCGAAAATCCACACGGGAGTAACCTCCCAGCTTGAGCGCCCTGTGGGCCAGGAGACCGAGCCGCCCACACTCTCGGCGCACATCATCGGACAGGTCCGCGGGGAAGATCTCCTGGGACATCCCCGGCGTGTACTTGCATTCGTAATCGAAAATCTCGTGCCGCGGGAAGATTTCCCCGACGGCGAGGGGTTGGCCGGCGAGAATCCCGACGGTCAGCTCCCGGCCGGGAATGAACGCCTCAACCATGATCTCATCGTCATAGCGGGCGGCCAGAGCGACAGCGGCGTCGAACTCGGCCGGGGTTTTGACCACGCTCAGGCCGACCGTCGATCCCTGCTTCGAAGGCTTCACCACCAGCGGCCAGCCGAGGCGTGTTCCCACCGTGGCCGCATCCACCGGCGCCATCACCCAGTCCGCCGTCGGAATTCCCGCGAACCGGAACAGTCGTTTGGCAACATCCTTGTCCATTGCCAATCCACTCCCCAGCGCGCCGCTGCCGGTATATGGGACGCCAACGACGTCCAGAACGGCTTGCAGGGTTCCGTCTTCACCTCTCCCCCCATGCAGCGCGAGGAAGATCACCTCCGCGCCGCTGACCACGGGGAGGCCCGCTAGTCCCGACAGGAGAAGGCCGCGCTCCAGCGCGACCAGCTCGTCGATGGGGGGAGGCTCCCGCGCCACCGTGGCGGACAGCACGTTTGGCTCTTCGGCTTCCGCGATGTACCCGCGTGCCGTGTCCACCACCGCCACCGGGTGCCCGCGACTTCGCAGCGCCTTGACCACCTGCACGGCGGAGGCGATGGCGACGTCGCGTTCCGAGGAAGTCCCACCTGTCAATACAGTTATGCGCATGGTGAGCGGTAAGCGGTGAGCGGTAAGCGGTGAATCGGGGCAGGTCCCGCTCACCGCTCACTGCTCACCGCTTACTCCTTATCGAGTCCCAATCAACTGCTGCAGGAGATCATACCGCGACACGATCCCAATCAGCTTCCCGTCCTTCTGCACCAGGGTTGCGGGATTTTCCCGCGTCAGCATCGGCGCCAGGCGATCGGTCGGAAAGGCGGCATCCACCACCGGGAATGCCGGGTCCATGACTTCGCGGACCGGCCGGTCGAGCACGGTGGGCTGGGCGAGGGCCTTGGTCATGAGCGCGCCTTCGGTGAGCCCGCCCACGCAATGGTCGCCCTCCACAACGGGAATCTGGCTGACGCTCCAGGTACTCATCAGGTTGAGGGCCTGACGCACCTGGGCCGCCGGGGCCACGCTTACCAGCGGCGGCGCCCCCTTCTGACGGCGCGCAAGGAGTTGCTCCACGGTGAGCCGGGGCGCATCGAGGAGCTGGTTCTCCTGCATCCAGTCGTCGTCGAACACCTTGGAGAGGTAGCGCTCGCCGGTATCGCACAGAATGGTGACGATGCACGCCGCGGGATCGTTCACTTCGCGGGCCAGGTCCAGCGCCAGCGCGACATTGAGGCCGGTCGACCCGCCGACCAGTATCCCCTCCTCCCGGGCCAGCCGGCGCGCCATTCGCATCGATTCGCGGTCCGCCACCTGACGGAACTCGTCGATGATATCCCACCAGATCGTGGTCGGGACCTTGTCGCCGCCGATGCCCTCCACCTTGTAGGGTGCGCCCTCGCCCATGGTGCGGGACTTGTGATAGCCGGTGTACAACGAGCCCACCGGATCGCCGGCGATCACGCGAACCGCCGGATTCTTTTCCTTGAGGTATTTACCGGCGCCGCTCACCGTCCCTCCGGTCCCGGCTCCGGCGACGAAGTGGGTCACCCGCCCGCCGGTCTGCTCCCAGATCTCGGGACCGGTCGTCGCGTAATGCGCTTCGGGGTTCACCGGGTTGTAGAACTGATTCGCGAGGATCGCGCCGGGGGTGTCGTGCACAATCTGCTTCGCCTTCATCACGTAATTCTCGGGGTGGTCCGGCGGCACGGCCGTCGGCGTGATCACGACCTCGGCGCCATAGGCCCGAAGCAGGCGGACCTTCTCCTGCGACATCTTGTCGGGGAGCGTGAAGATGCAGTGGTATCCCTTGATTGCCGCGGCGATCGCGAGCCCGACCCCGGTATTGCCGCTGGTTCCTTCGACGACCGTGCCGCCGGGCTTGAGGTCGCCTCTCTCTTCCGCCTCCTCGATGATCGCGAGCCCGATCCGGTCCTTGACCGATGCGCCGGGATTGGTGTATTCCGCCTTGGCGTACACCGGCGTGGCGAGTCCGGCGCCAACCCGGCCGAGGCGGATCAAGGGTGTCCAGCCGATCGTGTCGAGAACCGAATCGTAGGGCGTAAGGTGCTGCGGCTTCATGGCGTCGTTCCCCCGCGATCGGGATGGCGAAAGTGCACCGGCTGGGTGAAAAGCGTCGGCACCGGCGTCCCGTTCCGGAGCGCGGGGGCATAGTGCAACTGCGGCGCGGCTGCGAGCGCGGCGGAATCGAGCGCGGGATAGCCGCTCGATTCCTGCACCTTCGTCGATTCCGGCACGATGCGCCCGGTTGCGTCGGCAAAGAGCCGCAGGAGCACCGTGCCACTGATGCGTTGCTGGTAGAGCGCGGGCGGATAGACCACCGGCGATATGGCGTCGAGTGCCACTGGAGGCTCGTCACGACGGACCGGGGTCGCGGCGGCGTCGGCGGGGAGGGTAACGATGGTGTCCGGCTTCCGCTCGCATGCCGCTCCGGCGAGGCTGGCCAGGAGCACGCCGTTGAGCAGCGGACGGGCCGCGCGCATGGGAAACAACCTAGTGCGATTCAGCCGCGCCCGCCCGCGCGGCGTTGCAGGTCGGCGAGCCGGTTCATCGCTTCGAGCGGGGTCATCGCATTGACATCGAGCGCCTTGAGGTCCGCCATGACCGGATCTGGGGGTGCTTCGAGGAAGAGTGGCAACTGGCCCGGGTCGGGATCGGCCGCCACCGGCCCCTCGGCCACCCGGTGGTCTCCCTCCAGAGTCTTGAGGACGACGTTTGCGCGGGCGACGACCTCACTGGGAAGCCCCGCCAGCTCGGCGACGTGAATGCCGTATGACCGGTCGGTGCCTCCCGGCTCGAGCCGGTGCAGGAACACGACCTTTCCGCCGCTCTCCCGGACGGCAACGTTGAAGTTGCGGGCGTGCTGAAGCTGCTCCGGAAGCTGCATGAGCTCATGATAGTGGGTGGCGAACATCGTCTTGCACCCCACGGTGTCATGCAGGAACTCGGTGACCGCCCATGCGATCGCGACCCCGTCGTACGTCGAGGTGCCGCGCCCGATTTCGTCGAGCAGGACCAGGGAGCGCGCCGTCGCGTTGTGCAGGATGGCGCTGGTCTCGCTCATCTCGACCATAAAGGTGGACTGACCTCGCGCCAGGTTGTCGGACGCTCCGACCCGGGTGAACAGCCGGTCGATGACACCGAGGCTCGCCCGGTCGCAAGGCACGAAGCTCCCCATCTGCGCGAGGATGACCGAGAGCCCGATCTGGCGGAGGATGGTGCTCTTTCCGGCCATGTTGGGGCCGGTGACAAGCTGGACCCGCGCGGCCATGTCGAACTTCACATCGTTCGGCATGAAGGCCTCCCGGGGCATCATGCGTTCAATGACCGGATGGCGCGAGCCCGTGAGCTCGAGGTCGAACTCCCTCGACACATTCGGGCGGACGTAACGGTTCGCGGACGCCACCTCGGCGAGCGCGGTCCAGACATCGAGCCGAGCCAGGACGCGAGCGGTCTGCTGAATCCGCGCGATCGCGGCGCCGACCCGGCTTCGAAGGGCACCGAACAGCTCCGCTTCCCGCTCCGCCATCCGCTCCTCGGCGCCGAGGACCTTGGCCTCGTATTCCTTGAGCTCCGGCGTCACGTACCGCTCGGCGGTGGCGAGGGTCTGCCGCCGCTCGTAGTCGCCGGGAACCTTCGCGGCCTGTGCGTGGGTGATTTCGATGTAATACCCGAAGACCTTGTTGTACCCGATCTTGAGCGAAGGAATTCCGCTACGGTCCCGCTCCCGCTGCTGGATCGCCGCGATGTGCTGTTTTCCGCCGTCGCGAAGGCTGCGGCTTTCGTCGAGGAGGGCGTCAAACCCGGGGCGAATCACACCTCCCTCGCCGAGCAGGGCGGGGGGACGCTCGGTGAGCGCCGCCGCCAACTCCCCGGCAAGATCGGAGAGCAGGTCGAGGGTGAGGTCGAGCTCTGCCAGGAGGCGCGCCTCACCGGCCAGCGCCCGGAGTCCATCGCGCACCGCGGGCAGGCGGAAAAATGAATCGCGGAGCGCTCCGAGCTCCCTTGGGGTCGCGCGGCCGGCGGCCGCGCGACCCGCGAGACGCTCGAGATCGCGCACGCCGTCGAGCGCCTCGCGGACTGCAGCCCGTCGGATGGGGTCGCGGGCCGCGACCGCGACGGCGTCGAGGCGCTCGCGGATCTCTTCGGGAGAGCGGAGGGGGGAGAGCAGCCAGCTCCGGAGCAGGCGGGCGCCCATCGGCGTCACCGTCCGGTCGAGGACCTCGAGGAGGGTCACGCCTTTCACGCCGGGACGGAGCGGCTCAATGAGCTCGAGGTTCCTCCGCGTCATCTCGTCGATCCAGAGAAACCGGTCGGAGCGCCGGATCGTGGGACGGGAGAGGTGCGGCAGACCGCCGGGCTGCAGGTCGGCCAGGTAGCGGAGCAGCGCGCCCGCCGCCCCGATTGCGGCACCGTCGTTGGTGCCGACACCAAGCCCGTCGAGTGTGGTGAGCTGGAACCGGCGCGCCAGCTCTTCCCCCGCGAGCTCGGGGTCGAATTCCCACCGCTCCCGGGACGTGTGCATCGCCGCAGGGTCGAGCGGCAGGATCGCATCGGCGGGGACCACAAATTCGGAGGGCCGGAGCCGGCCGAGGGCTTCTTCAATCCCCCCCGCAGGGACCGATTCGAGGACGAATTCGCCCGTGGTGAGATCGATGGCCGCGATGCCGGCTTCTCGACCGCTGGACGGCCCCGCGTTCACTGCGACAATCCAATTGTTCCTCCCCCCCGCGACCCATCCCTCCTCGAAGAGCGCACCGGGCGTGAGGGTTTCCACGACCTCGCGGCGCACCAGCCCCTTGGCCTTCTTCGGATCCTCGACCTGTTCGCAGATTGCGACGCGGTGTCCCTGGCCCACCAGCTGGCGGAGGTATTCCGCGGCCGCTTTCACCGGAACCCCCGCGAGGGGGACTCCGTCGCCTCGGGAGGTGAGCGTGATGCTCAAGAGACGCGACGCGAGCTCGGCGTCGTCGAAAAACATCTCGTAGAAATCGCCCATCCGGAAAAACAGAATCGCGTCGCGATGGCGCGATTTGATATCCCGGTATTGCACCAGCAGTGGTGTGTTTTCGGAAAGCGTGGTGCTCACGGCACCCGAACCACGAAGGGCCGTGCCCCGGTCTTCGACCGGATTTCGGAGGCCGCCGCGTCGGCCTGGGCCCGGGTACGGAAGGCCCCCACCCGGATTTTCATCAAATTGGCCTCCCGGACGACTATGGCGGTGTAGCCGGCGCGCTTGACTCGCGCGATCTCGCCGTCGGCGGCGTTTTGGGTCTTTACGGCGGATACCTGAACGTAGAAGCCGGCGGAGGGGCGGGAGGGCGGTTGGGCGGCCGGGCGGCCGGCCCTCCCCGGCGGAGTGGCACGCGCGATGGAATCGGCGCGCGCGCGCTCGGCCGAATCAGCAAGCGCGTTCGCGGCGATCCCCTGGCAGCGCTGCCGCTGGAATTCGAGCTGGTTCCGCAGCTCGATGTCCCCGCCGGCCGCGGCGAGACCCAGAGCAGCCATTCGGCAGGCGGTTTCCGCGTCGCGCCGGTCGCCGGCGGCACGGGCGCCCCAGAACGCGGCGGTCGCCGTGAGCGGAGTCGCCGGATAGTCACGCAGCAACTGGTCGATTTGGCGCACCACCGCCTCGGTGTTGCCCGCGGCGTAGTCGAGTTGTGCCAGCTGGAGCAGCGCGTCGTCGGCCCACGGGGACTGCGCGTAATCCACCACGACCCTGCGCAGATGCAGCCGGCGATCCGATTCCGTTCCGGCCAGGAAACCCATCGTGTAGAGGGCTTCGGCATAGAGTGAATCGGAGGGCTCGAGCGCACCGAGGATTCGCCCGACGACGGCGCGCGCCGAATCGGAGAGTCCGTCCTGCGCGAGGCGGACGGCGGCGGTGAGGCGGGGGTCGGACTGGGCGGTAAGGCGGGAAGGCGGAATGGCGGTCAGGACGAGCGTGAGTGCGACCGCGACGAGATCCCTGACGAGATGCCTTCGCTGCGCTCGGGATGACAACATGGTCACGCGGCCTCCCGGGCGCGGTGGGCCAGCTGCATGATCAGATCGATCAGCACGGCCCTCTCGTCCGCGAGCGTGGTGTCCTTGAGGCGGCGATCGGCGCGACGGGCGGCGGCGATCGCCGCGTCGATGCGACGCATCGGCCAGGCCTCGACCAGGGTGCTCCATCGTTTGGCCGCGCCCTTGTAGTCGAGCCTCCCCGCGGGACGCGCTCGCAGGATAGCGCCGAACACCGCGTTTTCGAGGCCGTTGCCGCGAAGCCCCTTGTCATATTGCGCGCGCGCGAGGCCGAGTCCGACGAGCTGAGTCCCGAGCTGGGTCAGGAGACTCACACCCGAGACGCCGGTCTGGTCGAGGAGATGCCCCAGCATCGCCGAGGCGGCGCCCGGCTCGTCCTCGAGGACCGCTCGGCACCAATCGACGGCGGTTTCCCCGCGGCGGACCCCGACGAGGGCGGTCACCTGATCCAGGGTGACCGGCGTCTCTCCTCCCAATCCCGCGAGCTTGTCGAGCTCACTCCTGGCATGTCCGAGATCGCCGTCCACGGCGCTGATGAGATGTTGCGCGGCGAGAGGCTCGAAGGTGATGCCGCGCTCCTGGGCACGCTTGAGGACCCACTTTTCCGCCACCCGGGCGGAGCAGCGCTCTACTTCGACCGCAGCCGCCAGGCGGGTGAGGTCGGCGTCGGCCTCGTTCTTGTCGTCTTCACGGCGCGGCGCTCCTTGCACCAGCATGAGCACAGTCTCAGCGGCCGGATGCTCGAGGTAGCGTAGCACCGCCGATTTGGCGCGGGCTTTCTTGCCCCAGGCCTCGACGTCCCGGATTACCACCAGGCGGCGGTCGGCCATCATCGGCAGCGTGGTGCACAGCGCTTCGACGGCATCGGGATCGAGCTGCGCCGCGCTCCGCACGTCGTAGTTGAAGTCTCTGAGCCCCGGGTCCACGACCCGCTCCAGAACGGCCCGCACGGCCTCGTCCTTGAGGACGTCCTCCTCGCCCCAGAGGTAGATCGCCGGGGCAATTTCGCCCGCCTTGATCTGCTTGGAAAAGGTGTCGAAGGGGAGGTGGGGCATGGGGAGGAAAGATACAGGGAATAGGGCGCTAGGGAGCTAGGGAGCTAGAGGGATTCGTTCTTCCCCTAGTTCCCTAGCTCCCTAGCTCCCTAACCCCTCACAAAACAATTCACATACATCAACGCACAGAGGCTCTTGCCGTCCCTGATTTTTCCCGTCCGAATCATCTTGCCGACTTCGCTCCACCGCTTTTCGTGCACGGTGATGAATTCATCCGGCTCACGAGCGAAGGCCACGGGGAGCAGTCCTTTCGCCAGGTAGAGGTGGATGCGTTCGTCAGTGAACCCCGGCGTGGTGAAGATGGAGCTGAGCCGGACCAGCTCGGACGCTTCCATCCCCGCTTCCTCCGCCAGCTCTCGGCGGGCGCACGCCAGCGGCGACTCCCCCGGGGAAAGCGTCCCCGCGGGAATCTCCCAGAGCAGGCCGTCCGCGGCATGACGAAACTGATGGATGAGGAGGACCCGGGGATCCGGATCGGCGGGATCATCGAGGAACGGTACCACGGCGGCGGCACCGGGGTGACGGATCATCTCCAGCACCGCCGTCGAGCCATCGGGAAAGCGCACGGTGTCGTGATCAACCTGGATCACCCGGCCGTCGTAGCGGCGCTCCGACTCGAGGAGCGTCATGATCAGGGCGTCCGGAGCTCAACCGGCCCCAGTCCGAGACGCTCGATACCGGGACGGACCTTCTGCACGTCTCCCACCACGACGACCGTCACCGAATCGGGCCGGATGTATTCGCGGGCCACGCGCTGCACGTCGGCGGCGGTGACCGCCATGATCCGGCGGACATAATCGTCGAACCAGGTGAACGGCAGTCCGAAGGTGAGGAGTGTCCCGACCTGGCCGGCCATCTGGCTCGTCGTTTCGAAAGAGCCCGGCACCCGGAGCGCGAGATACTGTTTGGTGCGCTCCAGCTCGACCGGGTCCACCACGGAATCCCTGATCCGCCTGAGCTCCCGGAAGAACTCCACCAGGGAGCTGTCGCTTACGTCAGTCCGCACGTCGGCTGAGGCCGTGAAGGCGCCAGGAACCGGCTGGAAATCGAAGGTCGAGCGGGCGCCGTAGGTATAGCCCTTGGTCTCGCGAAGGTTCGAGTTGAGCCGTGACGAGAACGAGCCACCCAGAAGTGTATTCATGACTTGGATGGCGTAGTAGTCAGGGCTGCTTCGTTCAACGCCACGATGGCCGATCCGGATCACCGATTGTGCCGCCCCAGGTTTGTCGATCAGGTAAATAGTGCTGGGCCGGATCGGCGGCGAGGACGCGATGTTCATCGAAGAAGTCGCGGCTCCGGAGGCTTTCCACCCCCCGAACCTCCGTTCGATCTCCGCCCGCGCCTCGGGCAGGGTGATGTCGCCGGTGATCACCACCGTGGCCCGATCGGGCCGGAAGCCTCGCTGGTAGAAGCCGCGGACCGTTGTCGAATCGAGCCCGGCGGTCGAGCCGGAATCTCCGCCAAGCGGCCGGTGGTATGGATGGCCTTCGGGGAAGACAATGGCGTTGTAGTGGAGGTTCGCGACCGAGCCCGGGTTGTCCCGCTGCTGGACCAGGTTGGCAAGCCGGAGGTCGCGCTGCCGCCTTACCTCGGCGCTGGAGAACGCCGGCCGCAGCGCTACGTCGGCCATCAGATCGAGCGCAGGTCCCATCGAGCGCTTGGGAACCCGGAGCGCGACGTTGATACCGTTCCAATCGGCGCCGGCAAAGAGCGTGGCACCCAGATATGCGACATCCGCGGCAAGAGTGTTGGCGTCGCGCGTGCCAGCGCCCTTGTCCAGCATCCCGGCGGTGAATGTGGCGAGTCCCGGCAGGGGTCCGTCATCCCGCCCGCCTCCGGTCACGCTCAGGATTACCTGTACCAGCGGTACTTCATGCATCGACACCACCACGAGCCGGAGGCCGTTGGCGAGCCGGGTTTCCTGCACCGCGGGCATCTTGAGCCCCGGCGGCGGAGCGAGGGTGGGCGGGGTGGTGACCTGGGCGTGCAGCACGGCAGTCCCCAGCATCCAGCATCCGGCAACCAGAATCGATTTCACCGAGACGGGGGTTTTCATGGCGTGACGCCTCCCCGCGCCGCGAGCTCCGGCTTTCCCGTCGGCACCACGCTGAGCACCGCCTTCGGGGCGAGCAGGTAGGTCCGCACCACTCGCTTGATGTCCTCCGCCGTCACGGCACGGTACCGGTCGAGATCGGCCTGGAATCCATCGGGATTGCCGGACTGGTAGTAATACGCGTTCATCTGATCGGCCTTCCGGTTGGTGCTTTCCAGGGCGCTCAGGAATTGCGCCTCGGTGCTGTTCTTGGCCTGATCAAGCTCGCGCTGGGTCGGTCCCTCATTGGCGAGCTTCACCACCTCGGCGTCGATGACCCGCTGCAGCTCGGGAAGCGAATGACCGGGCCGCGCGGTCGACAGGACGGTGAAGTCACCGTCGAGCCGCTTGCTGTCCTGGAAGGCGTTCGCGTTGGTGGCGATCTGAAGGTCGTAAACCAGCTTCTGGGTGAGCCGACTGTTGCGAGCCCCGGTCAGGATGTACGCCACCAGATCGAGGGTTGCATCATCCGCCGTGCCCCCCTTGACCGTGTGCCAGTTGTAGTAGAGCCGGGGGAGCTGCACGCGGTCCTCCACGACGCCCATCGTGTCCTTCCCGAGCGCGAATGAGGGCACCGTGGGCCGGGTGATGGCCGGCCCGCGGGGAATATCGGCGAAGTACTTCCGGACCAGCGCCTTCACGTCCGCGGACTTCACGTCCCCGGCGACGACGAGTACCGCGTTGTTCGGCGCGTAGTACTTCCGGAAGAAATTCTTGACGTCCTCGAGCGATGCGGCTGAGAGGTCGTTCATCGATCCGATGACGGTCCAGCTGTACGGATGGCCCGCGGGATACACCATGCCAGGGAGGACGTCCTCCACCAGCCCGTACGGCTGGTTTTCCACCGACTGCCGCCGCTCGTTCTTCACCACGTCCCGTTGCAGATCGACCTTGGCGGAATCCATCGTCGGCAGGAGCCATCCCATCCGGTCCGCGTCGAGCCAGAGCATGAGTGGCAGCGCCGAGACGGGGCCCTGCTCGAAATAGTTGGTGCGGTCGTTGTTGGTGGAGCCGTTGTTGCTGGCGCCGGCGGCTTCGAGGAGGCGATCGAACTGCGGATACGGTGCGTGTTCCGATCCCATGAACATCAAATGCTCGAAGAGGTGCGCGAACCCGGTCCGGCCGGGCGCCTCGTCACCCGACCCCACATGGAACCAGGTGTAGGCGGTGACGATGGGAACCGAATGGTCCTCATGAACGATGAGCGTCAGCCCGTTGGGCAGGGTGTCGATGACGTACGGCACGCGCA
>Ga0184615_10000285_pt1 | contig 30430 bp, 39 predicted proteins | sample PLM4_65_coex_FD_133134 | JGI IMG/M metagenome (GOLD analysis project Ga0184615, IMG submission 133134) | Groundwater sediment microbial communities from an aquifer in East River, Colorado, USA - PLM4_65_coex | ecosystem: Environmental > Terrestrial > Soil > Riparian zone | place: USA: East...
GCCGGCTGCTCCGTCGACGACCTCGTTGCGGGCGAGCACGGCCTGTCCCGGTGCCGGTGCGCCCCCGGAGTGCCGATCCCGTTGCCCACGCTGGCGGCCGAGCGGCGATGCGCGCCAGCCGAGTTTTGCCCAACCGAACAGTGTACGCGGATCGAGGGTTGACCATGCCCCTCGACGACAGGAAGATCGGCGAAGGGTTTGGCAAAACTCCCGCTGCCAAAAAGCCGGGGCGCCCGAAAAAACCCGCGGATGTGGTGGCTGAAGGCCTCGGCATGATAGCAGGCGGCGCAACCCCTGACGAGGCGGCGGACCAGCTCAAGGCAGCGGGCCGCTCAGTCTCCAGCCGCACCTTGCGCCGGGCTGCTGAGGGGCTGCCTCTGCCCCCAGGTGGCGCCGTCTCCCCTCGTCCCGATCTGCTCGAGCTCGTACGCCGGATCCTGGAGGCCCGCTACCCCGCCGCGTTGACGGAGCTCGATGAGGGCCTCGCAGTGCACCTCCGCGGGGACGCCGGCGAGTTCCAGGCTTGGCTCGAGCGCCCTCTCCCCGACGCCGTCCTCGACGAGGATCCGCTCGTCGTCACGACCAGGGTGCTGGCGGGGTTGGTGGGGCGGTTCGAGCGCGCGCGCACGGGCCGCGAGGCCTCCGGCCTGGCCGAGAAGATCATCGGCGCGATCGGGCGCCTCGATCAGATCGCGCGCAGCCGCCCCAAGCCCCAGGAACCGGACGCTGTGCTGGAGGAGCTCCGCCGGCAGGATGGCGTGGCGATCGCGAAGATCGAAGAGCACCTGGCGGACAAGATCGACCCGAAGGAGATCGCGTGAATCGGGCCGCCCGACGCCATCTTCTCGCACGACTCGACCGGGCCAACACCCCCCTCTTCGTCGTCACCGCTGGGGTGGGCGGGAGCCTCACCTATCAGCGCGTGCGCGCCGCGCTGGAGAAGCTTTCATGGTCGGGCGCGCTGATGGTCTTGCCGGCGGATTGCAAGCTCAAGATCATCGGGCCGCGTTCGGCCGGGGTGCGCGTCGTCGCCGGCAAGGGCGGCCGGAGGCGGGGGGTGCGCAGGCGAAGGGTGCCATGAGCGCCGCGCTGGTCGACCGGATCCGGGCCCTCCCACGCGAGCAGCGCCTCGCCCTGTACCGCTCTCTCCCCCCAGGCCTGCTGGCCTCCCAGCGCTACACGCCTGCGTTCTGGGCGAGGCCCGAGCAGGCGCTCCCCGATCCTGACGACCTCGCGTCCATCGAGGTGGCGCGAGGCGGGCGGGGGGCCGGCAAGACGCTGTGGGCCGTCTGGCTTTTCAATCGCGAGATCCTAGCTGGCCGGGGCTATTTCCCCCGCGTTATCGCGGCGACCGACGCCGCGGTGTTGGCCACCGTGATCGATGGCCCGAGCGGGATCCGCACGTGGCTACCGCCGCACCTCCGGCCGACGTTCACCCGCTCCTCGGGCTACGCCGGGACGCTCTACTACCCGAGCGTCGACCAGAAGGTCATCTGTTGCTCAGCGCAGCAGCCGGGGCAAGCGATCGGCCAAGGGTGCGGTCTCACCCTCGCTGACGACCCGGCGGGCTGGGTGGAGAGCTGTGGGGAGGCCACGGCGGCGAACATGTTTCGCCAGGCGCGCGTCAGCAACCGGGAGGGCCCCCGGCCGTGCATCATCGTCCCCACGACCAAGCGCGGCGTGAGCTTCCTCCGCCGCTTGCTCACGCCCGGTCAAATGCTCGGCGTTCGGGTGCGTTCGCTTGGCGGTACGCGCTCGAACACCGCGCTGCCGCCGACGTTCTTCCGGGACACGATCGCCGACCTGGAGGGAGACGACTGGGCGGCGGAGGAGCTCAACGACGCGGATCGCGATCAGACGGCGGGCGCGCTCTGGAAACGCGCGTGGATCGACGCCCACCGCGTCCCCGCGGCGCCGGACCTCGAGCGTGTGGTGGTCGCTGTCGACCCCGCTGATGACGGCCGGGCGGACAGTGACGAGACGGGGATCGTGGTGGTCGGTCTCGGGTACGACGGTCGGCTCTACGTCCTCGCGGACTACACTGCCCGGCACACGGCGGATCACTGGCCAGCGATCGCCGCTTGGGCGTTCCGAGAGTACAAGGCCGACGCGATCGTCGCCGAGATGAACCGGGCGCGCTCTCTCGTGCGTCGGTGCATGGCGGTCGAGGCGCCGAACGTGCCTGTCGTCGAGGCCGACGCGACCAAGGGCAAGGCGACGCGGGCCGAGCCGCTGACGCTGCTCTATCGAGACGGGCAGGTGTCGCACGTTGACGACGGGCCACAGCTCTCCCGCCCTGGCCACGTGTGGCTGCGCGTCCCTGTTTTCGACCCGGTGACGGGGCGGCGAGACGAGGTGGAGATCGAGGTCGCTCGCGACAGGCGCGGTTGGCCGACCCTGGAGGATGAGCTGTGCGGCTGGGTGCGCAACCAAAGCCGCCATAGTCCAGGTGGGCTTGACGCGCTCGTCTGGGGAGCCTGGTACCTTCGCCCGCCCGACACCTACGGACACGCCGGCGAGGTACCCGTGGTTGGCATTCCCGGGCGATACGACGGCCATGACCCGCGATCTAGCGGGCGATATCGCCCCTGATTCCGCTGGCGCAAATACCTCTCGCCGCGCCAACGCGGATCCCGATCCTTGATAGGTGTTGGACCCTTCCCCCTCCACGCCTCTCCCCGAAGCGGTGCCGACGATTGCGGCGCTGCAGGGACGTGCGCCCCTCGGGGCCCCAGCGCGCATCACGCACGACGGGGAGGAGGGCGATCTCCGCTTCGCCATCATCCCGCTACCGGCGTACCCCACGCCGAGCAACACCCTCGAGCGCCGGAAGACCGCAATCGGTGCCTCATACAGCGGGCGTCTGGCGGAAGGCGTCGATCTGTACCGCCAGACAATCCAGCAGGACGGTTTCTTCGACGGCATTCTGCGCACGATGGCGGAGGGCATCCTGCAGCTCCCAGTGAGCTTTTCGCAGGGGACGCCGGAGATGTGCAGCGCGCTTCTCAACGCGGACGGCACAGCCGGCGATTACGCGGCGATGCACCCGCTCGAGGAGTGCGCCCAGATATTCAAGGACGCGCTCGTCGGCTTCCCCGGCCTCGGGCAATACCTGCTGATGTGCTGGCGCTGTGGCTACACGGACCACGAGCGCGTGGTGGCCGAGCTTGACCAGGGCGTGGGGGGCTCCGGCACGTTCGAGGTCTGCAAACGGTGCCAGGCGCGCCGGGATGAACGTCCCATCGGCACCCGAGAGCTCTTCCGCCTCGAGTGGCGCGACTGCCGATGGCTCGACCAAGACCCGGTCACGTTCCAATGGTATTACACCGGGAGGAACGGCCGCATCCCGATCACCGACGGGGATGGCGAGTGGTTCATGTTCTTCACGATGCCGCGCCTCGAGTCGTGGCGACATGGGATCTGGATCTGGGCCACCCTCTACGCGATCTTCTCGCGGGACGCGCAGTACGACGCGCAGAACACGAGTCAGGTGACGGCGCCTACTCCCGTACTCCGCGCGACGAAGCCGGTCCCCGAGAGTGCGCGCGCAGCCACCGAGGAGAGGATTCGGCGTCTCGGTTTCGACAACCGTTTGGTTTTAAATGGGGAGTGGATCTACGAAATCGTCGCGGCCAAGGCCGAGTACAAGGATATCTGCAGCGAGATCGTAAATCGGTGTTCTGACGCCTTCGAAACCGGTCTCACCGGCAACGTGATGGGCCGCGCCGCGCGCACGGCGTTCACCGACGCAGGGATTTACAAGCGCACTACGAGCGAGCGGCGCGGCGCCGCGGCTGGTCTGTGGATGCGCCAGGTCGGCGAGAAGGGCCTCGCTCACTGGGGCCTCGACAACTACAACACGCGCAAGGTCCCGGTAGGCGAGATCGATGTTCGGTCACCGGAAGACAAGCTGGCGAACGCGAAATACCTCTCAGAAACAGGCGAGGGCATCAAGGCGCTGTTCGAGGGCCTCAAGAGCGCGGGGGTGCGCCCGACAACGGCCTGGGTTCAAGAGGCGATGCAACAGGCCGGGATTCGCGTTGAGGCCATCCCCGCGGGTCCGGCCCCGAACGAAGGCGGGGCGCCCGCCGCCCCGGCGCCGGCTTTCGCGGGACAGCTTGCAGCCCCGATCGGTCTCGCCCTGAGCGCTCGGGAAGTCGAGGACGACGAGTTCGACGACGATGATGCCGCGCGGCTCGCGTCGGAGATGAGCGAGCACGGCGTCATCGAGTGCCCGCACGGGAAGAAGAACCGCTGCCACATTTGTGGGATCCGGGCTGTGCGCAGCGTCATCCCCGGCGTCGGCGGCAATCCTCATGGCTGGAACGTCGCTTGGAGAGCAATCCCTTGGCGCGCGCCTGCGACAGCGCAGGAGGCAGCATGAACATCGCCGACCTGATCGAGAGCTGCAGACGCGCGCTGCGCATGTTCGAGTGGACGTTCACGTTTAGCGAGTGCACGCCGGAGGAAATGCCGATGGCCGGCGCACTGGCCGTCTGCTCTCCCACGCCCACGCGGAAGACCGCGCACATTTCGATCGTGAAGCCGTGGCCGGCTGAAGAGAGCTTGGCCGTAACCCTCATGCACGAGGCCTCGCACGCGAAGATATCGCCGCTCACGGCGCTCATCGCGCCGAGCGCCGCGGCCACGATGATCGAGGAGGGGATCGTCGAGGATCTGGGGATCGCCTTTGCGGCGATGACACCAGAGATGGCCCAGAGCGCAGCGCGCGCGCTCGAGACGTACGCGCCGCGTTTGCTGGCGAGGATTTCGGCGGCGGCGGGGGTGACAAGGATTTCTGCGCTCGCTCAGCGGGCGCGCAGCGGAGGAACGGCGATGATGAACCCGGAGACGGTCAAGAAGCTGATCGACGCGATCGAGGCAGGCGATGCCGCTGCGATGGCGGAGGTCGGCAAGCAGCTCCTCATCGAGGCGGCGAGCGGTGGAGCTCCAGCGATCGAGCCGGATGGCGACGAGGGCGCGCGCGCGCTCGGGGAGGACGAGATGGATACCAAGGCCCAACCCGCGGCCGGGGCATCTCCCGCGCCAGCAACCCAGGCAGAACCGCCCGCCCGCGCCACCGCGCGGATCGCGCAGATCGACAAGGAGCACCTGCGCGCCCGACGGACCGCCGACAAGTCAACCGGCCTCTACATCCGTGGCCGGCTCGCCGAGCTCCGGCGCGAGGGCGTCAAGCTCGACACCGCCTTCGAAGCGCAGCTGGCGAAAATGACCGACGATGAGGCCTTCGACTGCCGCATCGGCGATCTCCTTCGCGGGCGCGCGATGGGGTCGCCCAGCACGCAGCGCGGCCGGACTGACGTTCCGGGCGGGCATCGAGGCGCCCCGCCCCCCAGCGAGGCGGGGCCCGCGCTCGTCGACGCCGATACGCTCCGGAAGGAGGGCGCCGACGAGTCGTGGATCAGGATCTACCACTCGACCGCGCAGCACGACCCGAAGGCGGGCGAGGCGATGCTCGCGGGCTTCCGCGATCCCACCGCGGCCCGGGCCCGCGCTCGCCACGGCGTGGGCGGCGGCTTTGGCCGCGGGGAGAGGGTGAACTGAAATGACCGCATTCAGCTTGCTCACCGCCCCGCCGGCGATTCGAGACTTCTCGACGACACCGGGGCTCTTCTGCCGGCAGCCTCGCGGGGCCAACAAGAACTTCTTTGCCCTCGCCCTGGTCGCCCAGCGCGAGGGCAGCGATCTCGCAGAGCATCCGGACCCCACCGACCCGCGCACCGACCTGATCGTGCTCGGCGTCTTCAAGGCGAACGCGGTCTTCACGAGCGGGACGACGGTCGACAGCTCCGGCGGCGCGCTCGACGCGAACGGCAACCCGCAGAGCCTCTCGATCGAGACAGGCACGATCGGGTGGTTCGATACCGGCACTTCAACCCACCAGATCACGCACGCGATGGTGGGGACCGTCTGCTACCTCTACGACAACAATACCCTCTACGCCGACGACAACAACGGCACGCTCTCGTCGGCTGGGTTTGTCGCCCAGGTGAGGGCCGACGGGAAGGTCAAGCTGCGGATCGACCCCGCCGTCTACTTGCTCGGCCGAGCGACGAACGCCGAGGCGCAGAGCCCTCCATTCACCGCGCGCGCAGTCGCGACGTCGATCGGCGCGAACACCGGCACGACCACGGGCAAGCTCACGATCACCGCGACGGGCGCGCTCGGCGCCCAGGATGGGCTCACGCTCGTCGCAGGCGACGTCATCTTCATCCCCGAGGGGACCACGAACCTCGCGGCGGCAAGCGACGCCGGCCCATACGAGGTGCTCAACGCCGGCGCGACCGGAGTGCAGGCGGTGCTGCAGCGCCCGAGCTGGTGGGCGAAGGGCGGCCCCATCCCGCTCGGGGCGGAGATCAAGATCGGCGGCGGCGGCACGAAGTACGCCGATAGCATGTGGTACGCGGGCGCGATCAAGGGGAAAGTCATCGACACCGACGATGCGGTCTTCTGGCCGCGCAAGCTCACCCGCGACGTGACGCTCGCCTCGGGCACCCTGTCAGCCGCGATCACGGACATGCCGGTCAAGAGCGCGACGCGCTCCGGCATCCTGATCACCTCGATGCCCACCACGGTGCCGCACGCGAACACGCGCGTCTGGCGCGTCTCAGCGCTCACCGCCGGTGTGATCGGCACGGCGTCGATCCAGATGGTCGCGGAGAGCGCGCCGGGCACCACGAACGCCTCCGACGTGGGCACCTACACGATCACGGTCGAGAACTGAGGATCTGAACCATGGCACTCGTCTCTTACGATCCTCTCAGCAGCTTCCAGGGCGCGGCGAAGTACGCCGTGCATCGCTACGTCGGCGCCCTTTTCGGACAGCCGATGGTCGCGGAGATCGAGGACTGGATGTCCGTCGGTCGCTTCACGAGGGAGGTCCCCGGGTCGAAGCTGATCAACGACATCAACATCCCGATCTCCGAGCCCGGTATGCAGCGCTTTGACGGCGTGGTGGCCTTCGAAGAGGCCTCCAACGTCTTCGTCAGCGTCAGGCGCGGGACCTACCGGAAGGGCGCCAAGACCAACAAGATCAAGGCGGCCGAGGTCGACCTCAACGCCTGGTCGATGCAGCCCTCGACGATGAATGTCGAGATCGCGAACAACAAATACCTGCTCGCGGTCGCGTGCTTGAACGGCGCGCTCACGGGCGTCCCCAGAAAGGCGGACGGGACGGCGCTCGGCTTCCCCGAGCTGATCAACACCGACCAGATATACGGCGGACCGCTCGCGGTGCTCAACACCGGTGCGAGCTACGCGAACGGCGGGCTTCCCGCGTGGGTCACCGGCACAGCGTATCTGGTGAATCAACTCGTGACGAGCAACGGCAATGTTTATCGCGCCGGCGCGGCGGGCACGAGCGGGGCGACGGCGCCAAGCGGCACGACCACGAGCAGTGACGGCACGATCACCTGGACCTATGTGATGGCCACGCCGAGCCTCAAGCCGATCAATCCCGCGGACCCTTCGATCCTGAATCCGATGGATGGGAGCGCGGGATGGTATAGCGCTTTCCAGAACAGCGCCATCACGCCCAACAACATCCTGCGCTGCCTGAAAAACCACCAGATCCGCTGCGCCATGAACGCTGTCGGGCTCGGCCTCGGGCGCAAGAGCGTTGAGCTCTGGGTGCCCCACCTGAGCGAGGAGGACGCGCGGTTGCTCGTCGAGGTGATGCGGGAGCTCGCGGGCTCTGGCTACCTCTCGTTCGAGCCGGTGGTGGTGAATGGCAACGTCACCGCGTTCTCCGCGCAGACCAACCCCGTCTACGGCCGCTGCCTCGTGAAGCCCATTCACGGGCTGCGCTCGGACATGTGGGGAATCGCTTCACCGCCCCCCCAGAACCGGCCGGAGTACGCGATTTTCCTCCATGCCTTCGGGGGCCAGAACGGGGAGTACGTCGTCAACCCGGACGGCTTCGATGAGGATGCGAACGAGAGTGTGCCGCACATCGCGCTCTTCACGTTCGACAACTCGAGCGCGATGTTCTTCGGCGTCCCCGGCGTGTCGAAGTTCGGCGACATCGGGATCCTCGCGCTCCTCAACGAGGGCGTCGCCACGCAAAGCAGCCTGTGCCTCGACGTCAACTTCACCGGACACGGGAGCTGATCATGGACTCACGCCTCCTCGAAATGTGCTCCGCCGCCGCTCTCGCGGGCCTTTGCGCGAGCCCCAACCATCCCGCGGGCGCGCACCCGACGAACGGCGACACGGACAAGGTCGTTGACCGCGCGGTGATGCTCGGCGCCGCGCTCGCGCAGCGGCTTACTGCCGCGCGAGAGTCGGCCCGGCGACACCACGAGCCGGCGCAGAAGAGGCGCTGACCGTGGGTCTCTACGCCGTCCCCCAGAACGCGGGCGACGCTGCCATGACGGCGGCGATCGCCCGGTTCCGGCGTCGCGCGCCGAAACCCGAGGCCTTCGCGGCGATCGCCGATGAGACGGTGGCTTTGCACCTCGAGGAGGCCTATGACGGCGTGGGTTCGGCCCTCGGCGACCGCGCGCGCCTCCCGCTCCTCGAGATCGATGCGCGACTGGACGGGGCGGCGTCGCGGATCGCAGCGCGTACCCTCATGGGGGATCGCGGCTATGATCGCGCGGCGGGGGCCGACAGCGAGATCGTGAAGCAGGCCGAGGCGGCGGAGGCATTCCTGGCGCGCTGCCGTCCTTCCGGCGACGCGAACGGCAAGACCGAGAACCCGCGCTACGTCGACTCTGGGAGCAACATCCCGCTCGACGCCCCCACCATCACGAGCAGTCTCGGTGGGCCGGGAGGCGCGGCGCGCTCGGACGCGTGGATCGAGACCCGCGGGCTGCTCGCCGGCGGATCGGGGTCGTCATGACGGTACTGCATGGCCAAGGGCCCCCGCGCTCCACGGTCGCAGACGCGCTCGCGCTGATCGTCGCCCATTACGCCGCGACCGCTTCGCGCGGTGCATGGGCTGCCGCCACCGTCTATGCGGCGGGCGATACTGTGTCGAGCGACGGGCGCGTCTACGTGTGCTTCGCCGGCGGCACCTCAAACACCCTCGCGCCCTTCGGCATGGGATCGCAGCGGGATGCGAACGGCGTGGGCTGGACACCCCTGGTTTACGTCGGAGAGCGCTACCTCAAACAGACTGGCGCACCCCCGCGGATCGTGATCGTTCCTGGCAACGGCGAGCTCGGTGGCCCGAGGACGATGGGCGCCGGCAACGTCGCGCAAGACACCGAGGAGATCCGAGCTTTCCTCTGGGCGGCAGAGGTGGCCGACGATCTCGCGCGATACGCAGCGATCGAGAACGCAAAGGACATCTGGATCAACATCGTCCGGAAGCTCATGCCGGGACGGTCTGAGATCCGCACGGTCAACCCGACCATCACGGCCAACATCGTCACCTTCGGGGAAGACCGGCAGATGATCGTGAGATATGGGCGCGACGTGCCGCGCGACGCCGCGATTTGGAACGTGGCTATTACGCCCATCTCGCCGCCCGATCCCGACCGTCCCCAGGGCGACACCGGCTACGAGTTCGAGGTGACCACCTCTCTCGAGCCCACGAGGTAGATCATGCCTGGATCAGTCTCCATCACCGAGAGCAAAGCGCAGCCCGTCATTTCCCCCGACGTCGACTTCGGGATGGTGGTGATCGGCTATGCCAGCGATTCGCCGCTCCCCGCCGGCAAAGTCTCGGTGCTCTACAGTTCGCCCTCCGCGCTGGCCGAGGACTACGAGATCGGCGATGCCGTGGACGCGGCCTGTCAGGCGATCGCGAAGACGGACGGCAACCCACAACCTCCGCCGATTGCCCTCTGCCCGACGCCGGACACGACGCCGGGGTCGATGGGCACGACCGACGTCACCGGGATCACCGGCACGGCCACGGCGACCTCGACGCCAGGGGCAGAGCCGAAAGGCACTTATCAGGTGGTCGGCCTGGTCGTGGACGACGGGAACGACGGCGACGGCACCACGATCGGCACGGCCGGGATCATGATCGAGTACTCGCTCGACAACGGCCGCACGTTCCTCCCGCGCACGGCCCTCGGGACGGCGACGGTGCAAGCGGTGCTCCTCCCGGGCAACATCGACACCGGGGCGAGTTTCACATTCGGCCCGACGACCACGAACGCGGCGCTCATCGCGCTGGCGGTCGAGGCGCGCGCCGACACCCTCGCGCATCTCGCCGACGTCACTGCACACGATGCGGCGGACACGAGCGCCGCGCAGGTCGCCCTCGCCGCGTCCAGCGTCCCGTCGACCACGGCGCAGGCGTGGGCAGTGATCAACCTCTGCGTCGACGCGCTCGCGTCGCACCAGACGAACATCACTGCACACAATGGGCCCGACCCGGTCAACCTCGTGACCGCGCCGGTGGCCACCGACGTCGCCAGCGGGATCGTGCGCGGGATCGACTACAAGACCAAGTTCAACCTTCACCTCGGGATCGCGCTCGCTGGATCGTCCGCTGGGCTGCTCGCGGCGACAGCCTCCAGCGCCTCACCCGTCACGGTGCTCGCCGCCGCGATGATCGCCGGCGGCGTGGCCGCGCTCGACCTCTATCCCCGGCGGCTCACGTTCACCACGGCCGGGGGCACGCCTGCAGACGCGCCGGACACGGCCGACATCTCCGGGTTCAAGGAGGGGCCCACGGCGCAGACCGAAAACGCCTTCGGGATCCCGCAGACAGCGACCACGACCACGACCACGAAGGCCTGGCGGGGGACCGGGCTTTCCGTGGCCTACGTGGCTGGCGAGGGCACCGACGCGACGGTCGCCATCGGCTACGGGATGGGCGTCCACAACAGCGCCGACGTGACCAATGTGATCACCAGCGCCGACCCCACTTTTGGGACGCTCAAGACCGGCGACACGTGGAGCTCCAAGACGGCGCCGCCCATGTGGAGCAACGCGGACCTCTTCACCGCCGGGGACCCCGCCACGGGTGCCTTCGCCGCGATCGCCGAGAGCTCGAGCGAGTTCGGCGTGATCGTGATCTCGGAGCCGGTCGCCACCTCGAACTTCGCGACGCTCGTCGCGGGCCTGAACTACGGGTTGTCGCTGGGCAAGCGCTGGGCGCTCCTGGTCCGATTCAGGGACCCGACCGAGGGGGAGACGGACGCCGCGTACATCGCCGCGTTCCAGGCCTTCCGGGCGTCGAATCACGACAACCGGATCACGTGCTGCGCCGGCAGCGGGTGGCTCACCGATGCCTTCCGAGGCTACGTCTACCTGCGGAGTGGCCTGCCTGCCGTTCTCGCGCGCTTCCAAGCCAATGCAGTCGTTGGTGGTCGCTTCGGCGAGCGCCTCGCGCAGCATCCTGGCTACGTCGCGCGCGGGCCCCTCGAGGGCTTCTCGCTCGTCGACAGCGCCGACAATCTCATCGGTCATGATGAGGCTGTGAGGGGCGGGATCGATGGGCCCCTCGCCGGCGTGGGCGGCGGCCTCACCTTCCTTCGCGTCCCGAACCCAGACATCCCGGGGACGTTCGTGTCGGAAGCGCCGGTGATGTACCCAGCGCTGAGCACGATCCTCACCTTCATGGATCGCCGACTGGCGAACGGGATCGAGCGCGTCGCGAGCGCCATCGCGTGGCTCGAGATCAAGGGCGCCGACATTTGGGATCCAATAACGTTCGCGCTCGACGACGATATCCGCGATGGGATCGCCGGCAAGATCGGTAAGGCCATCAAGGATCGGTATGAAAAGGAGTTCCAGAACCCCGCGGACCCAAACTTGGTGGTGATTAACCCGACGGTGACCGTAAACGGCGAGAAGGTCACGATCTCCGGCGTCCTCAAGGTGCGGTTCTACGGCTACACGCACACGATCGAGCTCACCTTCTCGGCGTCGAGGTAACGGCAATGGCAAACGGACTCTCTGGTCTCACCTGGGATGGCGGCTCAGCGTTCCTCCGGTTCGGGTCCTTGAAGACCCCGTTCCTCAAGTTCGACCGGCCGAAGGTCGAGACGAAGGTAGAGAAGATCCGCCGCCTCGGCGCCCAGCTCGCCGAACTCCGGACGCCTGGGGCCGTGGACATCGGCGATATCGCCGCGGAGATGGCGCTGACCGACTATGTGGAGCTGATCCTCCCCCGCATGCCGCGGCACGGGGGGAGTCTTATCACCTTCCCGGTCACCCTGAATCGGCGCCACCCGGCGATCACCGGCTCTTATTCGATCCTCTGCGACGACTGCCGGATCATCTCCGACGAGGAGAGCCTCGAGAACGGGGAGAAGGCCGCCGTCATCAAGCTCGGGATCTCGGTGATGAACGTCTGGGAGAAAGGGGCGGACGGCGTGTGGAAGTGCAAGGCGCTGATCGCCACGCTGCCGTCCTCCCAGGCAAAGGCGTTGATGTCGTTCTGAGGAGGTCGAGATGAGCCGAATTGAGGAACTGAAAGCGGAAGAGGCCAAGGCGAAGGCGGCGGCCGCGGTGGCGGCGCTGAGCGAGGAGGAGGCCGAGGAAGCGGCGCTGCTCGTCCGTATCGCCGAAGCACAGGCCGAGGCGGCAGCGGCCGCCAAGACCCGGCGCGGCATCGACCTGGCGGCGAGGGAGCGCGCGGCGCGCGCGAAGGTCTCCCCGCGGGTGCTGGTCCGCGGGATCGATCTCCTCGATCTCTTCCCGCTCGGCCATGCGCCGGACGCGGAGGCCCTCCCGGGCAAAGGCGTCATCGTGGTGCGCAGCGCGCCCGCGGAGGTGCTGCGCACCTTCCACCGGGAGGCGGAGGCGAAGGAGCGCTCGCTCGCCGACATCTACGCCGACGTCCTCTGCGCTTCCACGATCGATCCGGACGAAAAGGATCTCGTCGAGGGCGCCCTGCTCCGGGCGTTCTGCGAGGCCTATCCCGGAGCCGCGATCGGCGGCGGCGAGATCGCCGTGAGGCTCGGAGGCAGCAAGATCAAGGCCGACAAAAGAGGCCGCTCTTAGGCTGACGATGGCAGCACGCGATCGGGATCGGCCGGACACCGGCGCCGCCTCGGTCGCGCTTCTGGCGCTCTTCGGGATCATCGATCCGACGCCCGAGCAGCTCGCCGGCGCCCTCCTCCTCGCGTGCAGCCTCGCTGATCTCCACGCCCTGACGAAGGACGGATGACCGTGTCCCTCACAGCGGAAGACCTTGCGGATCTGACCGACGAGTTCGAGGAGCTCGCCGCCGCCGAGGCCGCCGCCGCTGCCGCCGCCGCCGAAGAGGCCGCGGCGCTCGCTCGGGCGGCCACGGTCGCCGATCGCATGGAGGCGGCCGCGCAGGCCGCCGGCGTGTCGCTCGACTCCATGTCCGCGTCGATCGGAAAGCTGATCGACCAAGCGGAAAAAAGTAAAGCGCTGGAGGAGGCGAAGAAGGCGCTCGACGACATCAACGGGGTGAAGCCGCCGGCGCCGATCGACGAGGTGACCGCGGCGATGCAGAAGCTCACCAAGGCGGCCCACGAGGCAAAGGTCCTTGAGGAGGCGAAGCGGCGCCTCGGCCAAACGGGCACCGAGGCGGGCGGGGCCGCGAAGGGGATGGAGGCGCTCGGCGAGAGCGCGAAGGGCGCCGTCGACGGTCTCAAGCCGACGGGCGGGGTGCTGGGCTCGGTGACATCAGCGCTCGAGGCCATGGGCCCGAAGGGAAAGGCGGTGGCTGTCGCCTTGGCCGTGGTGGTGACGGTGGTTGGCGCCGTGGCGATCGCGCTGTGGGGGCTCGTCAAGGCCGCTGTCGCGGTGACGCAGCGCAAGGACGCGCTGATCCAGATGTTTGGGGCGATCGGCCGGGGGAGCTCGGTGGCTCTGCGCGGCGCGGTCGTTCTGCGCGAGCTCAGCGCGCTCGCCAAGGAGCTCCCGCTGTCGAAGGACAAGATCCTCGAGTGGGGTCGATCCTTCATGGCCGTAGGCAAGCACGGCGAAGCGCTGAAGACGGCGATCCGCGCGGTGGCCTCCGCCACGGCGCTCATGGGCGAGGAGGGGGGTCAAGCCGCGGAGGGCCTGATCAAGCGATTCGCGCTCATGCACCGCGCCGCGCGCGTGCAGCTCGACAAGAGCCTTCAGCAGGAGCTGGCCCAGGCGGGCATCGCGGCCGAGGATCTCGCGCAGGCGCTCGGCAAGCCGGTCGACAAGCTTCACCTGATCGGGATCCGCGCCGACAAGCTGGGCGAGTTCATCCAGCGGACGCTCGCGAGGAAGGGCGGCGCCGCGCTCGAAAACATGTCCCTCACGTGGGAATCGATCTCCACGAAGCTCCGCGAGGGGTGGAACGATCTCTTCAGCGACCTCGGGCCCGCGGTGCGGCCGCTCATGATGGCCGTGCGCGATTTCTTCGCGGAGTTCGGGGTGGGGACGACGCTGCAGGGAGCCGCGAAGGGCGCGCTGACGAGCTTCTTCACCACGATCCTTGGGTGGGCGACGAAGGCCGTCCGGGGGATCCATCTCGGTTTTCTTGAGATCCAGATCGCTGCGCTCAAGGTCTACATCGCGGCCGCGCCGCTCGTGCGCCTGATGAGGGCGATCTTCAGCAACGCGGAGGTACTCCGGGGGATCAAGACGATCCTTGTGCTCATCGCGATCCCCTTTGTGCTCCTCGCGGTGATGGTCGCCGCGGTGGGCGCTGCACTGATCGTGCTCGGGACGATCTTCGCCTACATCGGCGGGCTCATCGTGGGGGCGGTGACCTGGATCGTGGGGGCGATCTCGGGCTTCGTGTCGAGCCTGATCAGCGGCGGGACGTCCGGCGGTGAGGGCTTCATTGCGGGGCTCGTGAATAGCATTAAGGCCGGCGTTGGCGCCGTCGTCGACGGGATCAAGGGCCTCGCGTCGAAGATGCTCGGAGCGTTCACGTCGGCCTTCGAGATCAAGAGTCCGTCGAAGAAGATGTTTCGGCACGGGCTGAACATCGACAAGGGCGTCGAGCAGGGCGTCGACGCCGGCGCCGACGATGCGCAGGACGCGATGGACGCGATGGTCTCGCCGTCGAAGCCGCGCCCTCGTGGAGGCTCACGGAAGCAGGGCCGCGGCGGGCGCTCCGCGAGTTTCATCAACTGCGTTTTCTGGGGGACCACCGAGGAGAAGGTCCGCGCGCTCTGGGAAAAGTTCCTCGAGCAGGAAGCGGCGGCGGGTCCTGACGCAGAGCCGGAGGGCGCGTGAGCGACAACCCCTTCCGCGACATCAAGCCGTGGAACCGCGTCACGATCGGCGGCCGCGAGATCAAGTCGCTCCTCGTCGCTCTCGATGGCAACGAGCTCGAGGACGAATGGAACGTCCAGCGGTCGCTCGAGACCAACAAGGCGATCGCGGTGTATCGCGGGGTGAAGCTCATCGAGGGCGTTGTCCTGACGTTCGAGGCCGCGACCGAGGCGGCCTTCGATGATCTGCGCGAGCTCTGGAAGCTCCTCGCGCCCACGAGAGCCAACGGACGACCCCCCACCCTCCAGATCGAAAACGCGATGCTCACCTGGATCGGCCTCCGGTCGATCAATCGCCGCAGATGGAAGGGGCCGTATCCCACCGCGACCAACAGCTGGCGGGTGGACCTCGGCGTCATCGAATACAGCCCGCCCGAGCCCGTGAAGGTGGGCGTGCAGGACCCGAGCAAGCCGTGGGGCCCCACCGTTGACCCGCAAATCAAGGCCCTTCAGCAACAGCGCGACGCGCTCGCCGCGGAGGCGGCCGCCGTATGAGCACGCTCCGGGGACAGCGCGTCGCCCGCGCCGAGCTGCACATCCCTCGCGCGGGAGCGTGGCGCGCTGACGTCACCCTCGAACGGGGCGCGGTCATGGCGCCCGGGCCGGCGACGCTCGTCATCGCCGACCTCACGATGCAGGGCACGGTGCTCCCCGGCCGCGGCGGCCTCGACGGCCCCGAGCAGCCGAGCGTTGTCGTCGCCGGCGGCGCCGGGTGGGACATGCTGCTCGCCCGAGACGGGAAGTACTCGAGCCCCGGCGGTGTGCGGCTCTCGACCGTACTCCGAGATCTGGCCGCGCTGGCCGGAGACGAGCCCTACGACGCGCCCGCCGAGGTGCTCCTGCCCCAGGGCTACGAGTGGACGGCGAGCGCGCTGGGGGCGCCCCGCCAGGTCCGCGACGTGCTCGCCGAGCTCATGCGCCGAAGGGCGATCCTGACGTGGCGCGTGACGCCCTCCGGACGGACCCAGTTCGATGCGTGGCCCTCGATCGGCGCGGCCGACTCCGCCGGCAGGATAACCTCGCGCAACCTCGGCCGAGGCGTGCGCTACGTCGGCCTCGACACGCGCGCGGCTGGGTTTTTGCCGGGTTCTAGGCTCGAAGGCGCCGCCGTCCGCCGGGTGATCTTCCTCGACACGGGCGGCGCCCTCACCGCGGAGGTCTGGTCTCGATGAGCGCGCGGGCCTTCATCCGGACGATCGTCCTCGAGTCGTTCCCCTGGCTCGGGCGGATCGGTCTCACCGCGAAGGGGGACCTGGAGATCAAGAGCGCCTCGACGAAGATCGAGTTCGCCGGCGGCGACGCCCCGATCGGGCGCGTGGGCGACGGGTGCACGCGGCTCGCGTTCTACCCCGGGGTGCCCGGCACCACGCCGCCCTCGCTCTGGGCGAGCACCTCCGCGTCGCCGCCCTACGTCTGGGCGCCCGTCGCGATCTGCGTGGTGACCGGACCGACGCCGGCGGAGCCCGGGACGCGGCTCGAGATCATCACCGGCAGCGAGAAAGTGAGGTCCGGGTGAGCAACGCGAACCCTGCCGATCCGCTCGGCTTCGACGTTTGGGTGAGGGAGGACATCGATCCTTCGGGCCGGAGCGCCTCGGGGGTCGAGCTCGTCGAGAACGCGATTTACCACCGGCTCACCACGGATCAGCTGTTCCTCGTGGGCTCGCCTGACGATGGCTACGTCGAGTACGGGGAGGACGTCCGCAAGTGGGTTGGAGAGGTCGTGGACCAGGAGAGCGCCAATGCGAAGGCGCCACAACTCGCCATCGTCCTCCAGCGCGACCCGCGCATCAGTCCGGCCTCGATCGCGGTGAGCATCGACGCGCGGCTCGCGGGTGAAAAGTACGCGTTCACGATCTCGATCACCTGTCGCACCACGAGCGAGCTCCCGATCGCTCTGGTGCTTGGCGTCAACGCGGTGACCGTCGAGCTGCTCTCGCAAGGAAGGTGAGCCGTGGCTTTCTCCGACCTGTATGCCCTCCCCACGCTCGCCAGCATCAAGGAGTCCACGCTCGCGATCGCCGCGAGCGCCGGGCTCACGGCCACAGCGTGGATCCTCGGCGAGCCCTCGGAGCGGTGGATCGAGATCGTCACCCGCGTCACCAACGAGTTCGCCTCGACGGTCACGACGCAGGCCGTCCGGATGTTCTTCTTGGAGCTCGCCACGGATCCAGGGGATCCGGGCGACCTCTCCAAGGACCAGACGCCGAGGCCCGGATGGCTCTCGGCGCTGGGCGCCTCCTGGTACGGCGTCGAGCGCGGCGGCCAGACCTACGCGACCGGGTCGCTCATCCTCACGAACGCGGGCACCACGAGCGCGACGTTCGCGCCCTTCGACCTCACCTTCGTGCGGACGGCTCTCCCTGCTCGCGCGGACGGTGGCCAACCGACCTACCGGAACAGCGCTGACCCAACGATTTACACGGGCCCTGGCGGCACGCTGACCCTGGCGCCGGGAGCGAGCGCGACGATCCCTGTCGTCGCTGAGCAGATCGGCAGCTACGGGAGCGCGAGCGGGGGCGACATCGCCAGCGTGGTCACGCAGAGCTTCGGCACGCTCACATGCAGCAACCCGAGCGCCGCCATAGGGGCCGATCGCGAGGCGAAGGCTCTCTACATCGCCCGTTGCCGCATCGCCGGCGCCAAGCTTTCTCCTGGCGGTCCTGGTGCTGCCTATCGGTACGCGGCGAACACGGCGAGGGATGGCTCGCCGCTCCAGCGGTTCGATGGCTCCGGGCCGGTCGGCATCACCGAGACCTTCGTCTCAGCGGACAGCGAGACAGGGAAAGTTACCCTCTATTACCGGGACCCTGACGGTCCGGCCAGCGCGATCGACGTGTCGTCGGCGACCGCCAACACCACGGGGATCCCCCTCGGGGTGATCACCGATCCGCTGGGCGTCCTCCCCGACGGGATCACCATTCTCCCGACGGTGACCGATCCGAACACCGGCGGGCCCGGCGGCGCCGCGGCGATCGCGACCAACATCAGCTTGGCAGGAACCGCGAAGGTCAAGGTCAGGCCAGGGGGGCTCTCCGGGCTGGCGCTGATCGCCGTCGTGCAAGCCGCGATCGCCGAGCAGCTCGACGCGACGACGTTCCCCTCGATCCCGATCGGCGGTGTCGACCAGGTCGCCGGCGCCGGCGTCGTCTACACCTCGGATCTACAGGATGACATCCGCGACGCGTACGACGGGCTCTACGCGGTGAACCTCACGCTGCCCGCGACGAGCACGACGGCGATCCTCCTCGGCCATGTGGCGGTGCGCGTCGCGCCGCCGGCCATCACCGGCGCGGTGGCGAGCGCGGGGCTCATCAAGATCACCGCGCCCACCAACGCTCTCTCGACGGGCAACCAGACCCAGATATTCGGTGTTCTCGGGACCACCGAAGCGAATGGGACCTGGACGGTGACCGTCGTCGACGCGAACAGCTTCACGCTCGACGGCTCGGTGTTCACCAACGCGTACACGAGCGGGGGCACGATCTCGAGGATCGTGATCACGGTCGTCCCATGAGCTTCCAGCAGGCCATCAAGGGGTTCGCGCCGGGGAACATGGCCGGCGGGCGCTGGATGGGCACGTTGCTCGAGAGCGTGGGGATGACGCTTGACGGGCTCGCCGAGCGGACCTTTTTGGGAAGGTGCGCTGCGCTGCCGTATGCGGCGGGAGCGAAGACAGCGGGGGGCCTGCTCCTCCAGTGCGAGCCCGACACGCTGGCGTGGCATGCGCGCGACCGCGGGATCGCGCTGTACCCGACCGAGCCGATCGCCTCCAAGCGTTTCAGGCTCTCGAGGTGGCGCCAGCTCCACACGCGGCGCGGGACGCATCGGGGCGAAATGGAGCACGTGCAGCCCTATTTTCTCGGCGAAGATGGGCTCGGGGTCCTACCAAGGATCCGGATCGTGCACCAGGACGGCGATGGGGACGGGGCCATGTGGCACACGCTCTCGGGCTCGGCCGACGTGGGCGGCGCCGGCGTGTACTCGATCCGCAGGAAGGTCCCGAGCAACTTCGATTTCGACGGGCTCTCCGCGAAGTGGTCGAGGTGGTGGGCGATCATCTACACGAGCGGGACGATCCTCAACACGGTCACCCATTGGAACGACGGCAGCCTCTGGAACGGCGGCCAGTTCTGGGATGGAGTGAGCGGCCTCGTGCTCGCGGACATCGTCTCGATGTTCCTCGAGTGGGGCAGCGCGCACAGTCGGTGCGGCGGGATCATCCTCGCGCACGACTCGGCGAGCTTCGACCCCAGCGCCACGTCTATCGCCCTCGGGGACGGGACGACAACGCTCCCCCTCGGCAACTGGGGGCAGCTCGTCGACCCCGCGACCAACCTCCCTACGCGTCTGCAAACCGCAAGCTGGATTTACGACAGGTACTACCAATGAGCCAGAGCCCTCCTCTTACCGGCGCTGCCGGGACTCTCCCTTTGCCCAACACGACGCCGACCCCGGCCATCGGGGAAACGGTCAAGGCCGCCGACGTGCAGAACGCCGTACAGGGTCTGCTGAACCAGGACGCGACGCTCGAGGCGACGATCAGCGACGGCACCCAGACCATCAACGTCGGGGAGGTCAACACCGTCGACCTCATCGTCACGACGAGCACCATCCTCTCCGGCACGCAGGGCTATACCGGCACGGCCACCCATAACGGCACAGACACCTTCAACGGGACCGAGACCCACAACGGGACCGAGACCCACAACGGGACCGAGACCCACTACGGGATCGTCAGGACCAACCGCACGCGGATCGGCGGCCATACGGACCTGAGCGATGCGGACCACATACTCTATGATTCGGTAACGGGAGGGAAAAATCATCTGCGTATGTTGACGGTGACGGCCGACCTGTACATCAGGCTCCCACAGCCCGCCGCATGGGCACCGTCCACCGCCTACACCTCGGGCACCTCCGTGGTGAAGAACGGGGACAACATCTACACCTGCGTCACCTCCGGAACGAGCGCCTCGAGCGGCGGCCCCACGGGGACCGGGATCAATATCCTCGACGGGACGGCTGAATGGGATTACCAGGGTCTCGCGCCCGTCGACGGGGACTGGTTTGAGATCACCGCTTTTATCGGTCCACAAAACTTCAGGGTCCGCGTCGGGCGGGTAGGATCGACGGAGTACCTGGCGTTTCTGGGGCCCGCTGACGCGACATACGACCCGGGTAACAACGTTGGAAGCGCGAAGGTGCGTTTCGACGGGACGCGATGGAAGCTGCTCAACACCGGAGGGCGCGTCGGCTATTTCGGCGACGAGAGCAACAACCCGTAGGGTCAGTCCGTGACGATCGAGCCCTCAACGAAGAAGGCCGGATCGAGTCCCAACGTGTCGTAAAAGAACTCCTTGTCCACTGGGGACGAGATGAACACGAAGCACTGGCCCATCTGGGCGGTGTAGTACGTCAAGGGCTCAGGGACGGGCGGACCAATCTTTACATAGACGTCCCCATCGATTTCCTCTGCGTGTGCGTAGACGACGGCCGGCGCGGGGGGTGTTTGCCCATTGATGTCCTTTTGGTAGACAATGGGCATCGTGCAGGCGTTGTCCAGAAAGACCAGGCGCAACCCGTAATACTTCGCCGGCAAGCACCGCGTCTTGCCGTCGGTCGCAGGTTCAAAGGCGCACGTCTGGGCGGTGGTCGAGTCGAACCAGTCCCAGAACTGCCGCGAGCCATCTCCGCCGGTCATCCACTGTGCCTTGAGCCTGCTCCCGCTCTGCGCGGCGTCCTTGCCCGCCTGACCGTCCATCCCCGGCATGCCCGGAGGACCGGGCTCCCCCTTCGCCCCCGGCGCGCCGTCCCTGCCGGCACCTGGGCTCGAGCAACCGAGCAACGCAAAGAAAACGCAAGCGAAGGTCGTACGCATCTCGAGGTCTCCTTGATGGTCCGGCGGGCCGGCGGGCCGCCAACAGACAAGCACCTCGCGTGCCGCGCTTCAAGCCGGGGATCTCCCGTATCAGGAGGAGGTCGTCAAAATCAGGAAGGATCTCACCTGTAGCGGATCGAAGCGTACCCGATCGAGAGCTCCGACCCCGCCTCCACATAGGCTCGGACGGCGAGCCTCCGATCACCCGAGCCCAGGATCCCGCTCACGACTGCCGTGAGCTCGACCAAGGTGGTGCTCGTGGTGCTCACCGTCGCGATCACGGTGCTGGTGTCCAGGTCGTACAGGTCAGCGAAGACGCTCCCTCCGCCGCTGTCCTTCACGATGTTCACCACGAACGTGGCGCTGGCTGCGCCGGGGACGTCGTGCAGGACACGGATGCCAGCCAGGGCCGGGGTGGCCTCGACAGCGGTGATCGGGGTCAGGACGTGCGCCAGGAAGACCGCCTCGAGCGTCGGCCCGCTCGCAGCCATCCGGATTTCGGTGTGACCCGTGATCTCGCCGTCGCCGCCGGCGGAGCCCGAGAGGGTCGACCCCGGGGCGGTCTCGGGCACATCCACGGCAGCGAGGGGCCAGCACACCTTGATGGCCCGTTGCGCCGGCACGAGGGCGCCATCGGCGCCGGCAATGCGTTGGATCGCGCGGATGTGGTTCCCACCTGCCATGCCCTGGAGCCTAACTGCCGGGCGTTGGCGCCGAAATTGGTAGCCGCGCCAGCCCAAAACCCAGAGTTCTATAACCGATGATTTTCGGGAACATCTGGCAGACCCTCAAGGAAATCCTCGCTGCGCTCGGGGGCGCGGCCGACGAGTCGAAGGGATGGATCGAGCGCGAGCGTCTGTGGTCCGTCGCGAAGACGTCCACTGCCCTCGTTACCTCCTTCGCGGTGAAGGCAACCGCTGGGTCGCTTCGGTCACTATTTCTTCGCGTCGATGCTGGAGCACCAGAAGCCACCTATTACCTGCACGTCGTCGAATCGTCGTCGCTCCCCGCTGACGGCGCGGTTACTCACGTCGTGGCGCCGATCAAGATCGTCAAGCTCGCCGGCATCGACTACGAGCGGAGTTTCGATCATCACTCCTGCGGGATCCCGTTCGCCGCCGGATGCCAAGTATATCTGTCAAGCACAGAATTCACAAAGACGATCTCGGCTGGCGATTTCCTGTCGATCAGCGCGCGGTACGCCTGATGCTCCCCTCGTTTACAGGTGGCTTCGCTCCGGGTGGGTCGCTGGAGGGGACGTACGCTCATCTGGCGAACGCCGACGAGCAGACGGTGCGCGAGGTGAAGCTCTTGATCGACATCGGCACCAAGATTGAGACCGCAGTCTATCTCGATGCCCGAGCCTTTCCTGCCGGTAACAACAATCTCCGCGTGAGGATGAAGCTCGGCGTCGACTGGATCGAGGTTGCCAGCCTGACGACAACCACAGTCGGGGCGGCGGAGCAAGTCATCTCCACACTCGGGCCGTTCAAGGTCGACAGGGATTTCCGCATTACCATCGAGTCGGCGGCGGTGGATTTCGACGTACCTTGGTGGTTACTCTGGAGTCGCCTATGACCAACAGCTTTGAGGCATTGAGCGAAACAATCATGCCGGCAGATCTCGATGAAAATGTGGTCCTCATCATCGCCCCCGGCAGCCGGACCATCACCACGCACACGATCGATCTTCTCCTGGATGAGTACACGAATGTCCTCAAGCCCGTGGTGATCCGGCTCTACAAGGAGGTGGGTGGCCAGTTCTACTTGCGGGGCGGGCCCGCGGAATCCCCGATCGGCGGGAGTCAGACCTACACGCCCGGTACTGGTGGACCGCTCCGGTTCTTCTTGCATGGATCGGTCACGAGAGCGCGGACGCGGATCACCGCTCAGAGTACTGGATTGACCGCCGAGTCTGCCCCGCGAACAATCCGCTGGAGCTACGGCTATAGGATCTAAACATGGCGGACAGCGGCCCTATCCCATGACCAGCGAGGCGCAGGTACTCCTGGGCGTGCTTGGCCCCATTGCCGCGTTTCTCGCCGCAATCGCCCTCAAACTGCTCGATCGTCACCTCAAGATGATCGATAAGATCGAGGCGGCGAACGAGGCCACGGTGAAGCTGCAAGCGCAGCTCGTGGAGAGGCTGACCAGCCTTGAGACCGGCCTCCTCCACCGCCTCGAGCGGGTCGAGCAGGCGATCGGTATCGAGGACAAGATCGACGAGATCCACCGCCAGGTCTCGAGCCCGGACCTCGTTCGGGAGCCGACCGGGCGCCACACCCCTCTCGCGCCCGAGGCCGCGGACCGGATCCCTGACAGCCGGCCGCGATCTCAAGCCGTCGAACCTGCCAGCCGCGCCGGCACCTATTCACAGATCGCCTCTCGCTCGGGGCCGAGCTCGCGGGGGCGGGGGTGAGCGCCCTCGCCCGAGGCGCCCGCGGGGAGGCGGTGCGGGAGCTCCAGCTCTTGCTTCTCATGACGGGGACGGCCGATCCAGGCCTGCCCGACGGCGCCTTCGGGCCCCTCACGGCGGAGGCTGTGGGTCGGGCGCGAGGGGCCGTCAGGCTCCCGATCGGGGACCAGGCCGATGAGGAACTGCTCGGGCAGCTGCGCGGCCTCCCGCGGCGCCGGCGCGTCGTCCCGAAGGTGCGGACGCCGGCGACCGTCGAGGAGCTCCTGGGCGCGCTCGGGCGCGGCTACGAGGTCGTCTTCGGCCGGGCCTCGAACCCCCTTGCGGTACGGGTCGCGGGCGCCCAGCTCCAGATGGAGCACAGCGTCGAGCTCGCGGCGATCTGGGTCTACAACCTCGGGAACCTGGACGCGGTCCCGCCATGGGATGGGCCGTGCTTCTGCCTCACAGCGCCCGAGGTGCTCGGCGGCAAGCGGCAGAGCAGGACGAAGGCGCTCAGGGCCTACGCGACGCTGGAGGAGGGCGCCGAGGGGTATTGGCGGCGGCTCGTCGAGAGCTACGCCGGCGCGCTCTGGGCGTTCGAGCGCGGCGACCCCGCGCGCGCGGCGGAGCTGCTGAAGGCGCTGCGCTACTACACAGGGAGCCTTGACCCGTACCGGCGCGCCATGATCGATCGGTTCCGCGCGCTCGCTGTAATAAACTGAAATATCCTGGCCAGGACCCTGGCCAACTTCGCGGCCTTCTTCCGGCGTTGGCGTCGGCGTTCGATCGCTTCGCGGCGCTCGAGCGCGCCGCGGGCACCGTTCGATAACGCCCAGTTAGCGGACCTAGAGCCCAAGATCCGCCAGACCCTCGTCGATCAGCTCCGCTTCGCGGATGTACCGCCGGACCATCGCCTCGGAGGCGTGGCCCGTGATGCGCATGATCTGCCGCTCGGTCTTCCCGGCCTCGGCCGCCGCGGTCGTGAATCCTGCTCGCAACGAATGCCCGGAGTACTCGCGCGGGTCGAGCCCGGCCAGCGCAGCGGCGCGCTTCACGAGCCGGGCATGGAAGTGCCCGGAGACGGCGTCGGCGCGGACGCCGCCCCACCGATCGAGGCGTCGGAAAAGCGCACCCTCCTCGATGCGAGCTCGCTCGATCCATTTCGCCACCGCCGCGACGGGACAGGTTTCGGGATGCTTCCCACGAGCCACCCCGATCGCCCGCCCTTTGCCCTCCTGATCCTTCTTGCTGCGCCGGATGATCACCTTGAGGCCTCGCTTCACCTGGCGGACGTCGCCGACCCGGAGGGCGACGAGTTCGCTGCGCCGGAAGCCACCCGACCAGCCGAGGAGGAGGAGCGCGCGATCGCGGAGCCCCTCGAGGTTGTTCGGCAGGGCCGCCACGGCCTTGCGGATGTCCTCGACGAGCAAGGGCCGCTTCTGGTGCGGCGCGGTCCCGAGCTCGCGCCTGATACCCCTCCACGTGGCACGAACCGCGGGATCCTCCCGCGGTGACGGCGCGCCGGCGGCCTCGTGCGCCTTGCAGATCGCGGCCAGAGCAACTTTGATCCCGGCGGGCCGACGATGACCATCTTCGGCGAGCTCGGCCAAGTAGATGGCCACCGTCCATCCACTTGCGGGGAGCGGAGGAACTTCTGCGCGGCCGCACCAGGCCGCGAACGACTTCCATTCCCATGCGTAGGCCCGGCGCGTATTTGGCGCGAGCGCAGCTCCCGCGAATGCCCTCGCGCGATCGAGGCCTCGGGCGAGATCCGGGCGCGCCGGCGCGGCGCGCGGCCGCTCGGCTCGGAGCTCTCGGCCGAAGAGCTCCAGCTGTCCGTGGCGCTCCTCGGTGCTTCGTGCGGGCTCCGAGAAGAGACGGATCTGCTTCATCCCTCGGCATCGAGGTCGGCGGGATCGATCTCCACCCCGGCGTCTTTGAGCAACCCCAGAACGAACGCCTTCACGGTCATCTTGCGGGCGATCGCCTCGGCCTTGACGGCCCATCGAGTCGCCGGGCTCACCTTGACGACAAGGGGCTTGTTCTCCCCGCGTTCGAGCCTCGAGAGGGCGCGGGCAGTTTTTTTTTCAGTGGAGGGCCGCATCCCTGTCCTCCGATTTGCTGGCCGACGTGCGCGACGAGCAGAGGATCACGTGGGCGTACAGCGCCTCGATCTCCCGCGCAGCTTTCGAGCCCGGGAACATGGTCATGACGGCTTCCCCGAAGGGGACGCATTCGGCGAAGGCCGTGAGGTTGTGGATCACGACGGGGCAGGCGCTCCGCTGCTCCTTGGCGAGCGCATCGGCCACGTGGGCGAAGGCGCGGGTGCGGGGGCTGGCTCCGTTCAGCACGATGATCCGCGGGGCGGCCCTCCGCTCTACCGACATCCGGATCTCATCGGCGCTGTCGAGTAGCTCCATTGTTTCATCGCAGGCCCAGAGGTCGTACCCCCCAGGGCGCAGCGGAATGATGATCAGGTCGGCAGCGACCGCGGCCGCGCGGGTGACATCGCCCAGACGCGGCGGGCCGTCGCACACAACCACGTCGGCTCCGCGCCCGAGCTCGCGGAGCTTGGGCAGGGTCAGCGCCTTGTCGGCCCGGCAGACGGCGAGGCCGTCCAGCTTCGAGCCGTCCGTCCGGGCCTTGTACCAGTCGAAGGCGCTCCCCTGCCGGTCAAGATCGAGGAGCGTGGTGCGGCGGCCTGCCAGGTGAGCGGCCGCGGCCAGGTTGGTGGCGAGGGTGGTCTTCCCCGCTCCGCCCTTCTGGTTCAGGACGGCGATCAGCACTGGTCACCAAGGTCAAGGCCTTCTCGACGAAGCGCGGCCAGATGGGCCTCCTCGAGGTGGCGCTCGGCCGCCGGGACGTCTGCCCAGCCGAAGGGATTCGGGGCGTCGAGCGGGTTGGCACGGCGCGCCCGCAGCTGCAGGAGGGTCATGGCCGACGGATGGCACACGAGGAGGTCCTCGTCGGCTGGATCGACGTCGTCGCGCAGCGCGCGGAGAACGCGCTCAGTCGCCGCTCGTCGTTGTTGCTCCGTGTCGGTGCTCATCGTGAGGGGTTCAGCAAGACGGGGCGGATCGAGGCATGTAGCAGAGAGTGCGAAGCGATAGAGAGAAGACGAGGGATCGCGGAGTCACCGTGGTCACCAAGGTCACCGTGGTCACCACGGTCACCGTGGTCACCAAGGTCACCGTGGTCACCAAGGTCACCAAGGTCGTCGGGGAGGCCCTTCAGCATCGCCTTCTCCGGCCGTCGATCGGGCGGCCTTGATGCACCAGTGATGCAGGCCGGGCTACGCGGCGCGCACCACGCACGAAGGATCCCGCATTCCCGCGGGTTTCACGCGGCTTCGGCCAGAGGTCGCGGGGGATTGAAAATCCTCGTGTGGGCGGTTCGATTCCGTCCCTGGGCACTAGATTCTCTGGGTTTCCCGAGGTTTTGCGAGCCGCAGGGAGTTCACCGAGTTCATGGAGTTCACCTGGTGCTCCCCCGGTTGATGCACCGGTGATGCACGCTTTGAGCAGCTCCGCGAGCTGCTCGGGCCCGAGCCGCTCAACGCCCTTCTGGGCCAGAACCCCAAGAACCGGGGCGAGAAGTTGAGCGAGCGCGGGGCGCGGGGAGAGAGCTGCTTTGAGGCGTGACTCAAGCTCCCCAGGGTCGAGGCGCCCATAGACCTCTTGGAGCATCTTGGTCGAGCCATGGCCCATGAGGGGGGCCAACAACTCCAGCGGCACGCCGGCGTTGCGCATCCAGTGTGCGAAGGATCTCCGGAGATCGTTCGGCGAGAACCGGTCGATCTTCGCGCGCCGCGCGGCCGCCTCGAGGTCGTGTCGCACGTTCGCCCACGGTCGAAACAGGCGGGCTCCGACACCCTCGGCGTGTGCGAGTGCATGCCGCATCAGGGAGCGCTGCCACTCAGTCACGAGGGGCACGACACGCTTTCTCGCCTTCCGCTTCGTCCCGCGGATCTCGACGGCGCTAAGGTCCGCTCCGACGTCGAGCCGCTCGGCCCGCTCGCTTTCTGCCCAGCACGCCGAGGTCGCGAGAATAAACGCGGCGCGCGCGGCCTGGTCGGCCTGGAGCTGGCCCAGGAGGCGCTTGACCTCGGGCACGGGCAGATGCCGCGTCCGCGGCTCGTAGGCCGGCGCAAAGGCCACGGGGAGGACCTCGGCGAGATCGCCCCGCCACAGGCCCGCTCGCTTCGCGAACCGCAACGCGAGGCGGAGCGTTACGAGCTCCTTGCTGATCGTGTGGTCACTCGCATCTTCGCCTCGGCGCGCCGAGATGTACTTGTCGACCACCACCGGTGTAAGCTGGATGATCCGGAAAGGCCGATACTCGCCGGCCTTATCATGCTCCAGGATCCGCACGAGGTGTCCGCCCTTTGAGCGGTAGAAGGCGACGGTGGCGGTGCTTTTTCGCCCGGCGCGGGCCTCCTCGGCGCGGGCGTTGTAGAGTAGCTGCAAGGCCTGCGTCAACGTTGCCTCCCTCGCGGCCGCGTGATCGGGATCGGCGGCGTCGCGCTCGAGCTGACGAGCGACAATCTCGGCCGCTGCCTTGTCGTGGCATCGGGTCGATTTCTGCCGCCGCACGCCGCCCTCGTAGACGTAGCAGTAGTATGTCCTGCCGCCCTTTCGCTTGTGGACTCGCACGACCCAAAGACCTCCGCTGCGTAAGCTTCCCAAATGGCGAGTGGCACCCGGAGTAGACCATGCGCGCCGGCGCCGCGGCGAGCAGCTCGCCGGAGGTATTTGTAGGCCGTCACCTTTTTTACGCCGAGGGCCCGCATTACATCCTCGACGCCGACGTACTGCGTGAGTGCGAGGACGCGCGCCGTCTGATGCTGCTTCATGACGAGCCCTCGCTCAGTGCGGGCAGCAAGCCGCGGGCGATCAGTACCTGCCGGAGCAGCTCGTCGACAACGCGCACCGCACGCTCGAGCGGGAGGAACGTGGGGCGGGCCGTCGGGACTTCCCCGCTCGGCGTCTCGCCGCGCTCGACGTTCGCAAGGGTGATCGCGTCGGTCTCGACGCCGATGTGGTAGATCGCCAGGACCAAGCGGCCGCTGACCCCTTCCGCAGGCTCGACCTTGGATCCCGCCTCGCGCTCCAAGAGTCGCTCGACCTCATCGAGGAGCTGGGCAGCGACGTCGTCGATCCCCTCGAGATCGGCGCTGCCAGGATCCTCGGCCGAGACGCGGACCAGTGCGCTCAGGATCTGGACCAGCGCCAAGCATCGCGCTGGGGGCGCCATGTCCGCGACTACGCTCACGACGCGAGCTCCCAGGCGTCCCCGGCGGCGAGCTCGGCGCGCGCCCGGTCCAGGGTGATAGTGAGGACGGCGATGCCGTAGACGGTGCTCCTCGAGGCGGGGAGGTAGAGCCCGAACCTGAGGCCGGAGCGGACGGCGTGCTCCCGGCTGATCTCGGCGAGCTCGAGGAGCCCGTCGTCGGAAAGCTCCATGATCGCGTTGCGGGCCTGGACGATGGTGCGGACAGCGCGGTCGCGGGGACACATCAACGCGAAGATCAGATCGGGGACCGGGATCGACACCGCCGCGCGCTTGACGAAGAGCTCCAGCGCGACCCGGCGCGCCGTGAGATGGGCGCTCGGCCGAGGCCCGCTCGGCGGAGGCGGCGCAGCCTTCCGAGGCGGATCGGATCTCTGGGGCCGGAAGACGGCCGCGAACGCGAGGAAGACGGCGAGCGCGATCAGGGCGAAGGTCATCGCGCCCTCCGACGGCGTTGCGGGCCCTTGGGGCAGCCCCGCTTGATTGGATCAGCGCCGAGAACCTGGAGCTGCTCCTCCTCCGGATCCCGCATGTGGATCGCGACCAGCGCCCGGATGAGCGCCGCGCGCGGGACGCTCCGCAAGTGCTTGCGGCGGAGGCACTCAGCAAGCTGGTCGAGCTGGACGACGATGTCGTGGGGGAAACGGATCCGAAGGAGCGTCGAGGTCCTCACTTGTCCGCCTTGCAGGCTGCGCTGTCGCACTGGGAGGCGAGGCAGGCTTCGCACCCGGGATCCCAGACGTAGTCAGGGACCAGCGTCGGGCCGGGCCCACACGATCCGGAGCACGGGCCGAAAGCACAGTCCTGGAGCTGGCCCCATCGCCACGCGGAGCAGGTCCCGGGACAGAGATCCGCGGGGGTTGTCCCCGGATCGCCGACGCTGTTGTAGACGGTGTTGCACGACGCGCACCCTTCGGTGAGAGCTGCGCACGTCCAGGCGCCAGCGTCGGCCATCGGGTCAGGACCAGGATCAGAGCACCCGAGGGTGAGGGCCGCGAGCAGTCCGGTGGTGACGGCGGCGCTCGCGACGCGGAGGTCCTTGGTGCGCCACTGCCGCGTCTCCTCCTGCTCCTCCTGCTCCTCGGGCTCCTCGGGCTCCTCGGGCTGCAGGCGAAACGAGATGAGGGTCTTCTCGACGGGACGTGGAGCCGGAGCCGGCGCAGGACCGGGCTCGGGTCCTGGCGCAACGGTGTGGGCGTTCCGTCGAGGCGGCGGCGCCGGCGGCGGCAGGGGGGCTCGAGCGCACCCTAAAGCGGGCGGGTGCGGCGTCGAGAGGGGCCCTCCTGCATCCTCTCTGTTGACGATCGCCGCGGGAAGCCCGTCGATCGCCATGCCCAGCGCCTCGATGCCCTTGTGCAGCCCGCCCATGCCGCCGCGGATCAGTTCGGGCAGGTCGGGGGAGAGGCGGGCGCACTGGATGGCCTTGACCACCTCCCCGTGGTGACGCAGCTCCGCGAACTCGCGGGTTCGCGCGAGCTCCGCCTCGCGGGCCACCGCTTCGCTCAGCAAGTCGACGCGCGTCGCCAGCACCCCCCGGTCAACGAACACGATCGCGACGAGCACCAGCACGACGACGAGCAGTCCACACACCACGCAGAGCAAGGGAAACATGGAGTACCTCTCTTGAAGATTGCCCCAGCGCCGAGCCCATCCCGGCGCCGGGGCGAGACCCACCCAACCTGCAGGGGTCCTGACGGCAGAAGCCCCCC
>Ga0184615_10000286_pt1 | contig 30390 bp, 28 predicted proteins | sample PLM4_65_coex_FD_133134 | JGI IMG/M metagenome (GOLD analysis project Ga0184615, IMG submission 133134) | Groundwater sediment microbial communities from an aquifer in East River, Colorado, USA - PLM4_65_coex | ecosystem: Environmental > Terrestrial > Soil > Riparian zone | place: USA: East...
AATAGGGCCCCAAATAGATGGCTTAGAAAGAGCAGAAGTTGTTGTTGGCACGCCAGGACGCGTTCTTGACCACATATCCAGAAAAACAATTAATCTTTCAAAAGTAAAAATACTTGTTTTAGATGAGGTTGATAGGATGCTTGATATGGGTTTTATTCACGATGTTACAGACATAATACATTATTGCCCGAAAAACAGGCAGAGCTTATTATTTTCTGCAACAGTCTCAGAAGAGATTGCAAAAATCTCAAAAAAATATATGAATGAACCCAAAGAAGTTTCTGCCGAGGTTAATGTTGATCCTTTAAAACTTGAGCAGTTTTTTTATGATGTGCCTTCCAACCAAAAATTCTCTCTTTTAGTTCATTTGCTTAAACAAGAAAATTCCAAGCTTGTAATGATTTTCTGCAACACAAAAAGAAATGCAGATTTAATTTCAAACAATTTAAAAAAACAGGAATTTGACGCGATGGCGCTTCACGGAGATTTGAATCAGGCAAAAAGAAGCAGAGTCCTTGAAAGTTTTCACAGAAGTGAAAAATTCATTTTGGTATGCACAGATGTTGCTGCACGTGGCTTAGACATAAAAGGCGTGTCTCATGTTTACAATTATGAATTTCCAAAAACAAAAGACGAGTACACACATAGAATTGGAAGAACAGCAAGAGCAGGGAAAGACGGAAAAGCAATAACGATTTTATCAGAAAGAGATTATGAAAACTTTCGTCGTGTTACAAGATACGATTCTCTAAACATAAAAAATGTTCCTTTGCCAAGATTTGAAACTGTTTTTGTGCAGATGAACGATAGAAACGAAAGACACGGGCATGGTGGCAGCAGAAGATTTAGCTCTGGAGGCAGAAGCGGAGGAAGTTTTGGCAGAAGATTTTCAACACCAAGCAGAAATCAAGGAAGAAGTTTTAGAGGCAGAAGCAGTCATAGTCAGAGCCAGAGCTCCGGAAGAAGATTTGGCGGAGACGGAAATAGAGACAGAGATAATAGAGACGGCGGAAGAAGAAATTCATTCGGTGGGAACAGACAAAGAAGAAAATATTAATTTTTAATTTTTTGTAACCATAAAGTAATCAGAATTCTTTAAATACCACTTTGTTATAACATTTTGACTTTATACAATCCATAGTAACCGAAAGATATTTAACGTACAACCTATTGTATGTGACATGGATTGCCCATTTTGCGACGGTAAAACCCGCGTGACGAATAAAAGAGAGTCGCCTGAGGGTGTTCGGCGAAGAAGAGAATGCCTAAAATGCAAGAAAAGATTTACAACATATGAAAAAATAAGTCGTGGAGATCTTTATGTTGTAAAAAAAGACGGCCGTAGGGAGAAGTTTTCAAGAGAAAAGTTTGAAATTGGGATAAACAGGGCATTCGAAAAGCGTCCTGTCAAAAAAGAGGATATAGACAAAATGATAAATGAAATAGAGGAACAGTTGATGAGACGTGGTAAAAAAGAAGTAAAGAGTTCTGCTATAGGTGAAATGGCCATGAAAAAAATAAAAAAACTTGATAATGTTGCATACATAAGATTCGCTTCTGTTTACAGAGATTTTCAGGACATCAAAGATTTCAAAAAGGAGCTGAAAGATTTGTAAGATGGGAATAGGAGTGACTGAGGTAAGAGAAGAAATATCGGAGTTTAAGTTTTCTCCAAAAAATATTGGCACTTATGATAAAGAGAGACATATTAAATTAGATTATGCTTATGATTTAATTGGAGAAGATACTAGCCTCAGTAAAAAAGATTTGACTGCTGCTGTTGAAAGCCGTCAAATAAGAACTTATGATTTTAAAGGTACGAAATATTTAGACAGACTGGATATTGGAAGAGTATATGAAACTCCAAGAACAGAAAGACATGGTCTGAAAATTGAAAGGTATTTTACTCAAGAAAATCAAAACCCTCTTGAAACTGAAAGATATTCTCAAAGGCATTTGCAAATAGGAAACAAAGAAGGTAGAGTTATTTTTGAAATGACTGCCGAATTTCCAGAATCATGGGATGAGAATTCTGCTAGAATAGTTGCACAAAAATATTTTTTCAAACCAGCAGAAAAAGAATGGAAAGAAAAAGTTAAAACGAAAATTGGAGCTCCTGAAGAGAGCTCTATAAAGCATCTTGTGTCAAGGGTTACAAATTTCTTTGCTGACGAAGGAGAAAAACTTGGCTATTTTGCAACGAGAGCAGATAAAGAAGCTTTTAGAGACGAACTTATGTGGTTGCAAATTCATAGAAAGGGTGCTTTTAATTCTCCCGTTCAATTCAACGCAGGAATATTTAACGAATATGGTATTGAAGGAAGCCACAGCGTTAATTTCTATCGGGATCCAAATTCTGGAAAAGTGGTTAAAATGATCAACGGAGAGTATATTCATCCTCAGTGTCACGCTTGTTTTATTACTGGCCCTAGAGACGATTTGGAAAGTATTCTTCAGCATACAGTAAATGAAGGTGCAATTTTTAGTGCTGGTTCAGGGGTAGGACAAGATATAGGCGCGTTAAGGGAAGAAGGAGCTCCTTTATCTGGGGGAGGTAAGGCTTCTGGACCAATGAGTTTCTTAAAAGTTTTAGATGATAATGCGGGAGTAATAAAATCTGGTGGAAAAAGTAGGAGAGCAGCGAGAATGACAACAATGAGATATCATCATCCAGACATAATGAGATTTATAGGCCGAAAAGTTGGTGAAGATAAAAAAGCCTTACTTCTAATGAAAAGAGGTTATGAGGGAGGCATGGATGGTGAAGCGTATACAACAGTTACTTTGCAAAATACAAATGTTTCTGTTAGATTAGATGATTATTTTTTCGAACAACTAGAAAAAAAAGGTGAAATTGAATTAAAGAGAGTAAAAACGGGAGAAATTGTTGGAAAAGTTTCTGCTGAAAGAATGCTTAAAGAAATTGCTTTTGGAAGCTGGAGAATCGGAGATCCTGGAGTTCAGTACGAGGCCGAAATTCAAAGAATGCACACTGTTCCTAACTCAGGAAGACAAAACTCAACTAACCCTTGTGGAGAATATATGTTCCTGAATGACACATCATGTAATCTTGCTTCCCTTAATCTATTAAGCTTCAGTGATGAGAAAGGAGGATTTGATACTAAGTCATTAGTGAGGGCAGCAAAAATTTTCTCAATTGCTCAAGACATAGCTAACGATGGTGCCTCTTATCCTGTAGAACAAATTGCTGAAATAAGTCCTGAATTTAGAACAATTGGGTTAGGCTTTGCAAATCTTGGAAGTTTATTGATGAGGCGTGGGCTTCCATACGATTCTAAAGAAGGGAGAGCTTTAGCTGGGGGGATAATGTCTTTGATTAATGGTGCTTCTTATGAAACATCTACGGATCTTGCAGAGAGTCTCGGAACATTCGTTCATTATAACTTCAACAGAGAACCAATGATAAGAGTCATGGAAAATCATAAAAGAAGTTTGGATAACATCGTTTCAGAATTTAAGCCAGATGAATCACTTCCTCATCAATTGAATGATATTATCAACGCATCTCGTGAAATTTGGAATAGAGTTATAGAAAGAGGGGAAGAGTATGGATTTAGAAATGCGCAGGCCACAGTTATTGCGCCAACGGGAACAATTTCTTATCTTATGGGAGCACAAGATTCTACGGGAATAGAGCCTGCAATTTCTTTGATAATTCGTAAAGATTTAGCTGGAGGAGGAACTATTAGAATAACCAATGCAGAAGTTCCAAATGCTCTTAAAAACCTTGGATATAATGAATCTCAAATAAGAGATATTAAAGATTATGTGGAGGAAGAAGTTTTAAAGGGTGTAAGCAGAGGGACAGTAATTGGGGCACCGCACCTAAATCCTAATCACTATCCTGTTTTTGATACCGCTTTTGGAAATTTTGAGGGGAAGGGGAACATTTCTTTCGAAGGACACGTCAAGATGATGGGCGCTGTTCAGCCATTTGTTTCTGGAGGAATATCTAAAACGAACAACCTTCCAGAAAGAGCAACAGTAAAGGAGCATTATGACGGATTCATTTTAGGACATAATTTGCGTTTGAAAGGAATAACAACCTTTAGAACAAATAGTAAACCAATAAGTGCTATGAATTTTGGTAGTAAAGAAACTAGAGAGCTAAAGAGGGGGGAAAAAGAAGACTTGCCTTTTAGTGGAAGCTCTTTTAGACAAGAAATAAAAATTGATGGTGTTCCTTTTTTAATAAACATAGGCGAACATGAAGATGGAAGACCTGCAGAAGTTGTTATCGAATCTTATTCTGGAGGATCCACGTTGGGAAATCTATTAAGAATTGCTGGAATTGGCGCCTCTACTGCTTTGAAGAGGGGCGTTTCTTTGGAAGATGAAGTTAAAGGATGGATAGATCATGGATTTAGTCCATCTGGATTTGTCACTGTAGATGATCCTAAAGGACCGCACCCTTTAATAAAACAGACACAATCTCCCTTGGATTTTGTTGGAAAATTGCTTTTGATTCATTACAAAGGAAGAGTAGATTTAGCAACAGAACCAGAAAAAGTAGACATAAAAAGACTTAGAGGGTATCATAATGGTGCATTTAGAACTTATAAAAAACAGGAAACTGATGGGTGGGACGTTGATCAGGTTCTCAATGATCAGGAACTAGGAGGATTTGTAAGTCCAACGGAAAGTTTAGGAAACGGAAATGAAGAAAATGTTAAAAACCTTATGAATAGAAGAGGTTTGGAATGCAAAGCTTGTGGAAACATAATGAGACAAACTTCTTCAAATTGTTATGAATGTATGAAGTGTGCAAATAAAATTGGTGGTTGTGGCCTTTAATTATTTTTCATCACAATCATCCTTAAAAAGATAAGCTGATTTTTATAAAAATGTCAAAAGAAGATCAAAAAATAATTGTTATTGAAAAAAATATTCTATTTGGAAAGGATTATTTTAATGGCTTCAAATCCGCACGAGAAGTGAACTATGAGCAAAGAATTCTTGCCAACATAAAAGTTATGAGAAGAGGGGACGCTGAAAATGATCCAACACACAAGCAGCCTATAGGATATGCAATTGTTATGAACTCTAAAACTAAAAAAGTTTTTGCTTATCAGCGATCTTCAAAAGATAAAGAATATGGAGAAAAAAGATTGCAAGGAAAATGGTCCTGGGGATTTGGAGGGCATATAGAACCTAGCGACAATTCAAATGGGAACCCAATAAAAGATAGTGTATTCAGAGAAGTTAATCAAGAGGAGTTGGAAGTTTTTGGAAAATTAAAATATCCCAGAGTTTTAGGGTATATCAATGATGATTCTGACGATGTTGGAAAAGTCCATTTTGGGATTCTTTATCTTATAAATACTGATGCGATAAAGGCAAAGCCGAGAGACCCTGAGATAGCAAAATTGGAATCGCTAAGCTTATCAGAGTTAGAAAGGATGTGTTCCTCTCCTGATTTCACTGTTGAATCTTGGTCCGAAATTGCATTGGGCCCATTAAGAAAACTTTTGTAAAAACCCAGAATATTTATATAGTATAAATTTGCTTTTGATTTATGCCTAAAAAATATGCCACATTATATGACTTTGAAGATGTAGGAGAAGTTGGATTAGCCAGAAAATTGGAAAGCAATAGCTTCAAAGTTGATCGTGGTAATCTTCGTATACTAAAGGTGCGTTATCAGCCTATAGGCTCTTCAGAATTTGAAGCTGGCTACATTGATACATTTAATGGCTGCTTTCTGTGTGTTTTGAATATAAGAAAAAATCCGTTGGAAAGATTTGTTGAAAATTATGATATTAAAAATGGAAAAAGTTCAAACAAGCCAATCCATATGAATGACCATAAAAATCCCAAAGCTAGACAATAAATATTATCTTAAAATAGTTTTACTATTAAAAATGGCGCAAAATGTTTTTGAAATAACAGCGAAAGATTTTGATAACTTCACAAAAAACGGTTTTGTTTTAGTGGACTTTTTTGCAGATTGGTGTATGCCTTGCCTGATAATGGCTCCAATAATGGAAGAACTTGGGAAGAAATTCAAAGATAAAATAAAATTTGGGAAAATTGATATTGACGAAAACAACGAAATTCCGCAAAAATTCAGGATTTTTTCAATACCTAATTTCATTCTCTTTAAAGACGGAAAGGAAGCGGCGAGATTTGTTGGGGCCATGTCTGCCGATGATTTTGAGAATAAACTAAAGAAATATTTATAAATCTAAGACGTCAAAGAAATGCAATGATAAATAATGACTCTCTTGAAACCATAGCTAAATTAGTTGGACTAACGGCTTCAGGAGGATTTTTAGGAGCACTATTAGGAGATACTGTTACATACTATACAATTTCCAAAAATCTTGAGAGAATTAGCAAAGTAAACGAAGACCTTGCTAGAAATATATCAACTATTGGGCTTGAACGCCTAAAAAAAAGTGATTGGATTACAAGAAACATTATAACATTTGGTCTAAAGCTTGCTTACGAGAATTTTTTAGAAAAAAGGCCTGACGCATTGAGGAAATACCTTTAGAAAGCTTTTTTAAATATGAATTTATTCATTGAGCTACGGCTCCGTAGCTCAGCCTGGTAGAAAGCTAAAGCTTAACCATCTGAGCAGGGTCAATGGCTCCGTAGCTCAGTCTGGTAGAGCACTGGACTTTTAATCCAGGTGTCGTGGGTTCAAATCCCATCGGGGCCATAAAATTAATAAAGCCATGGAAGATAACTACTAAATGAATATTCTTATCAGGCTAAATTCCAAAGAAGTGAACTATTTTGATTTTGAGCTCTATCTTATATCAAATTGTGAGAGAATGTTTAGTCCAGTACGTATAACTGAAGGAGCTTCTCTCTTTGATGAAGACTATGAAATTGGCCAGTTAAAAAGATATGAATTTGAAGATTTAGCTGATGTGGATGTATCTGAGTATTATAACGACTCGTTTTCTATAAGAGTTGTATCTCCAAATTATGAGAAAGGTAACTTAAGATTGAATGAATTAAAGGGAGTTCTTGGTTTGGCAAGAAGAACTTCATTTTGAAACTATTATTAGTTTAAAGGACTTAAAATCTCTTCAAACCCATATCTACCATATCTACAGAAACATTTAAAAACCAAATTTTGGTATCTTTTATTATCGGCAAGTCATTAAAGTAACTTAAGCAGACTACAATTTCAACAAATTTCAAAACTTAAATTCACCGACGATAAGAGCCTAAAACGTCAAATTTCCAATCAACCCGAAAAAAATGCATATTCTACAACCAAAACACATAAAGCTCAAAGAGAAAGAGGCTGAAGAACTGCTTAAGGAATTTAATATTTCTCGTGCCCAACTTCCAAAAGTTTTCTCTGACGACCCTGCTTTGCCAGAGGGCTCTGAAGTTGGAGACGTAATCAAAATCGAAAGAAAAGATGGGGAAGAAACAGTCTTTTATTATAGAGTAGTTGTGTAATTGATTATTAACAGAAAAACTTGATGGTTAAGTAGAGTGAGATAAACAAAAAAATGGAAAACAGAAAACATCTAATTGTAAAAAAATACCTGAAAGAACATTCATTAGTTGAATCAAATGTTATTTCTTTCAACAATTTTTTGGAAAAAAGAATGCAAGAAATAGTGAACGAGATTTCTGAAACAATAGACAATGAAGATTTTGAAATTACACTTGGAAAAATAGGAGTTGGGAAGCCAAGAGTCATTGAAGCTGATGGAAGCTCTTCATTGATAACTCCTTCGGAAGCGAGGATGAGAAGCTTAACTTATGCTGCTCCAGTAACATTGGAAATAACAGTAAAGAAAGATGACCAAGTTGATTCAGAAGTTGTTGAAATAGGAAAAATTCCAATTATGGTAAAAAGCAAAGCATGCAACAGCAACGGAATGACAAGAGAGGAGCTCATAAAAAGCTATCATGATCCTTTGGATCCTGGAGGATATTTCATCATAAAAGGGAATGAAAGAGTTATGGTAATGGCTGAAGACCTTGCGGAAAACCAGCCTTTCATAGAGTCAGATTCAAGAAAAGGTCTTTCACTTAAATTATTCTCACTAAAAGGAACATACAGAATCCCAGTATTGATTTCAGAAAGCAAAGAAGGGATTTTTGAAGTTTCTTTCAGCAAATTAAAAGATATTCCTGCAGTTATTATTCTTAAAGCACTTGGTATGACAAGAGAATCTGATATACAAAAATACATAGGAAAAGAAACAGATTCTGTTATTGTCAATCTTTATGAATTTGTTAATGTCGCAACGAAAGAAGATGCAATGATGTACATTTCTGAAAAAGCAAATCTTCAGGGAACAAAAAAAGAAATTCTTGACAGAGTAAGACAGAGAATAGATTCTTACTTATTTCCGCATATTGGACAGAAAAAAGAAGATAGAATGAAGAAAGCGGTAACTCTTTGCAAACTGATGAAACAATTCTTAATCGCAAAAGAAAATCCTTCTTTAAGAACAGATAAGGACCATTATGCAAACAAAAGAGTCAGACTTTCAGGAGACCTTTTGGCTACGTTATTCAGAGTTAATCTTGGAATATTGATAAGAGACATCCAATATTCTCTGCAAAAAGCAACCAAGAGAAGAAAATTCTTTTCCATTAAGATAATTGCAAAATCTACATTGTTTTCTCATCGTGTTGAATCTGCAATTGCGACAGGAAGCTGGACAGGAGAAAGATCAGGCATAACACAAAACATGGACAAAACAAATTATCTTGCAACAATCTCACAGCTACAGCGTGTTTCTTCGATGCTTGCAAGCGATCAGGAAAACTTCGCAGCAAGAACGCTACACCCAACGCATTATGGAAGATTTTGTCCTATTGAAACGCCTGAAGGAACCGAAATTGGCTTAAGAAAGAACCTGGCAATCATGGCAAAAGTTTCAACAAGAGTTGAACTTAATGAGGAAGATTTTTTCAAAATCCTTGAGTCAGAAGGACTTGAAAAAGAAGGTCCGGAAGATACTGAAGTTTTCTTTAATGGAAGCTTTATTGGCTCCGTCAAAAATCCAAAAGAGTTTGCCGAAAAAATAAGAAAAAGAAGAAGGGAAGGCATGCTTCCAATACAAATGAACATAAGATACGACACTTATTTCCAAATTGTTTTGATTTCAACAGAACCTGGAAGAGTTTTGAGGCCATTGATAATAATAGAAAATGGCTCTTCAAAATTAAAAGAAGAGCATATGGTAAAAATAGAGCAGACAGAAATGACCTGGAACGATTTGATAAAAGAAGGAATTATAGAATATCTCGATGCTTCTGAAGAGGAAAGCGCATTGGTTGCTTTGAATGAAGAAGATATTACGCATGAACACACTCACCTTGAAATTGACCATATGGATTTATTCGGAGTTATAACGTCTCTAGTGCCTTATGGTAACCATGACCAAAGCTCGAGACTTAATCGTGGAAGTAAAACACAAAAGCAATCTCTTGGATTATATGCTGCAAATTATCTGGCAAGACTTGACACAGACGTTTCTGTTTTACAATACCCACAAAAGCCAATCGTAAGGAGCTTTGTTTATGATACATTAAATGCTTATTCTGCAGGACAAAATCTTGTTGTTGCAATAATGCCTTATGAAGGATATAATATGGAAGATGCTCTTGTTCTAAACAAAGGGAGCGTTGACAGAGGAGTAGGGAGAAGCTTTTACTTCAGGCCTTACAACGCAATTGAAATGAACTACGCCGGTGGTCTGAAGGACGAGATAGCTGTTCCTGAAAAAGACGCTTCTGGTTACAAGACAGAAACAAGCTACCGTTTCCTTGAATCTGATGGAATTGCTTATCCTGAAGCTGAAATCAATGAAGGCGAAGTCTTAATCGGAAAAATGTCTCCTCCAAAATTCTTATCTGAAGCAAGAGAAATTTCTGTAAGAACGAAAAAAGAGTCAAGCGTTACAATGAAACAAGAGGAAAGAGGAACTGTCGAGGCTGTTTTTATCACAGAAGATGAAGATGGAAATAAAATTGTTCAGGTAAAAGTAAGAGATCAGCGTATTCCTGAACCGGGAGATAAATTTGCAACTTCTCATGGACAAAAAGGAGTTTTAGGTATGCTTCTTGACGAAGAAGATGTTCCTTTTACCTCAAAAGGAATCAGGCCTGATATTATGTTTAACCCTCACGGACTTCCTAGTAGAATGACTGTTGGTTATTTGCTTGAATTGCTTGCCGGAAAAGTCGGATGCTTAAGCGGAGAAATTGTTGATGGAACATCGTTCTCTGGCGTGGGAAAGGAAGAATTGGAAGAGCAACTGAAAAAACTTGGATTTAGTTATGATGGAAAAGAAACAATGTATTCTGGAGTTACTGGAAAAAAAATAAGTGCAAAAATATTTGTAGGAAATCTTTATTATTTGAAGCTTAAATATATGGTTGCAAACAAGCTTCACGGAAGAGCTTCCGGAAAAGTTGCATTGTTAACACGACAGCCGGTAGAAGGGCGTTCTCGTGGGGGAGCATTGCGTTTGGGAGAAATGGAACAGCAGGCTTTAGTTGCGCATGGCGCAGCATTGCTGTTGAAGGAAAGATATGATTCTGACAAAGTAGTTCTTCCTATATGCAGTAAATGTGGCTCTGTTGCAATAGAAGATAATATCAGAAATAAAAAGGCCTGCTCTTTATGCGGAAGCGAGGAAATTGAATCCATAGAAATTTCCTATGCATTCAAACTTCTTATGGAAGAACTTCAAGGGCTACATATTCACACAACTTTCGGATTGAAAAATAAATACGAATAAAAATGACACAAAGAGAAACAATAGAAAATGAGATAAGAAAATACTTTGTTAGTGGAAGCTATCAAAACGACAATGGAGATGTGAAGTTTACAACAAGAGATTATCATGTTCACACATCCAACGAAGCTGTTAAAGCTGCAGGAAAAGATGGATTATTTGGGATTATATCTGTTAAGCCAGAGGGAGAAGAGTAAAAAATGAAAATAGAAAAAACAACAAAATATAACAGAACCATTCAAGTAGCGAGCGATAAAATATATGATGAAATAACTACTTGGCTGACTTATTTGTCTGGGCCTAATCAAAGATTCATGGATGGATATTGTTTTACCTTTCTTGATAAAAATGAAACAAAAGTTGTTAGAGGCAACCGAGAAACAAAAAAGATTGAATTATCAGATAAAGTTGATAGTTTTGTTGAAGACCTAATTAAATATATTAACAAAAGAGAAATTGGGGAACGTAGTTTATAGATTAAATAAAATGCAAATAATAAAGAAAAAAATTAAGGAAATAGGATTTGCGCTTTTTAGTCCTGAAAAAATCAAGAAAATTTCAGTTGCTAAAATCGTGACTCCTGAACTTTATGATATAGATGGCTATCCTGTAGATGGGGGACTTATGGATTTAAGGCTTGGAGCAATAGACCCAGGAGTACGTTGTAGGACTTGCGGGGGCAGGCTTAAGGAGTGTTTAGGACATCCAGGAAGCATTGATCTTGCTCGTTCTATTATGCATTTGAAGTACATTCCAGTCATGGAATTGTGTTTAAGATCTTTCTGTCATTCATGCGGAAAATTAATGATTACCGACAAAGATTTTGACAAGAATACTCCAAGCAACAGAGTCAAAAAAGCGAAAGACTCAAAAAAATGCCCTCATTGCAATGCTAATCAGGAAAAAATAAGGCTTGATAAGCCAACGACATTTTACAAAGGAAAGACAAGAATTTTCCCAACCGAAATTAGAGAGACTCTTGTTAAAATTCCTGAAGAAGAGCTGATGAAGATAGGAATGAACCCAAAAAATTTTAAGCCGGAGTGGGCTGTTCTCACCACATTACTTGTTCCCCCTGTAACTGTAAGGCCAAGCATTATTCTTGAATCTGGAGAAAGAAGTGAGGATGATTTGACACACAAACTTTCAGATATTATAAGAGCCAATCAACGTCTTTGGGAAAACTTAAATGCAGGAGCTCCTGAAGTTATAATTGAAGACCTATGGGATTTATTGCAATTTCATATAACAACTTTCTTTGACAATACTGTGGCTAGAATTCCACCGGCAAGACATCGTTCTGGGCAGCCATTAAAAACAATAACAGAAAGAATCAAGGGTAAAGAAGGCAGAATAAGAAAAAATTTAGCTGGTAAAAGAGTGAACTATTCCGGAAGAACAGTCATATCTCCGGATCCGTCTATAGAAATCAACGAAGTTGGAATCCCTTTTGAAATTGCAAGGGTTGTGACGGTTGCTGAAACAGTCAATGATTTGAATATTGAAAAAATAAAGAAACTTGTGGAGAGAGGTTCAGAGTATCCCGGGGCAAATTATATTATAAGACCTGATGGAAAAAGAAAAAAAATAACTCTGGAACTTAAAGAAGAAATAATGAACGAACTTTCACCAGGATACCAGGTAGAAAGACATCTTGAAAACGGAGACATTGTGTTATTTAACAGACACCCTAGCCTGCACAAGGGAAGCCTTATGGCTCATTATGTAAGAGTTTTGCCGGGAAGAACATTCAGACTGCATCCTTCTGTTGCGGCTCCTTATAACGCTGACTTCGACGGAGACGAAATGAATATACACAGCCCTCAAACGGAGGAAGCAAGAGCGGAAGCAAAAATTCTTCTTGAAGTAAAGAAAAATCTGATATCTCCTAAGAACAATACAAACTGGATAGGATGTTCCCAAGACGCAGTCACAGGAGGGTATCTTCTTAGCACTGGAGAATTTTCAAAAGAAGACGCCAACCAGCTCCTTTACAAATCCGGAATAGACCATATCTTTTCAAAGAAAACAGTTTCAGGCAATGAAATTTTCTCAAGTATTCTTCCAAAAATTAGCTTTTCCAATGAAGCCGTTAAAATTAAAGATGGAGAAATAACCCATGGCTTTGTTGATAACAGTCTTTTCGGAAGTGAAGATGGAGCTTTAATCAAAGAGATTGATAAGAGAATGGGAAGACTCGCCGCATTCGAAGCAATAAAAAAAGCATTCAATCTGGGAAAAAATCATTTAACAGAAAGAGGAATAACAATTGCTCTTAATGATCTTGATGTGGAGCAAAAAGTTGTTGAAATGAGTGAAGAGATAGTAAAGAAGGCTGAAGAAAAAGCCAAAGAAATAATCAAAGAATACGGCAACGGAACGCTTGAAATAATTCAAGGTAAGACTGCTGAAGAATCAAGAGAAATAAAAATTCTTAAGGTTTTGAACGAAATAAGAACGAAAATCGGAGAAATTGTGAAACAAGAATTTCCAGAAGAAAATCCCGTAACATACATGATAAGATCTGGTGGTGGAGGAAACATTTTGAACATAACTCAAATGGCTTGCTCTGTTGGACAACAGGACTTGGAAGGGAAAAGAATTGACATAGGATACGCTAACAGAACTCTTTCTTTCTTCAAAGAAAAGGACTTGTCGCCAAGAGCAAAAGGATTCATAAGAAGCCCCTTCATCAAAGGTTTGGAACCAGATGAATTTTTCTTTGGAGCTATAACGGGAAGGGCAACACTTATGGACACTGCATTAAGAACGCCAAAATCCGGATATTTGTACAGAAGACTTGCAAACGCCTTGCAGGATTTAAGAATGGAATACGATGGAACAATAAGAGACAGCAACAATAATGTTATTCAATTCATATATGGAGATGATGGGATGGATATTTCAAAACTTCATCTTGATGGTAAACTTGAAGCAGGGGAAGCAATTGGAGTAGTAACTTCACAAAGTTTTGGAGAACCATCAACGCAAATGGTTCTGAGAACTTTCCACTTCGCTGGTGTTTCAGAAATGCAGGTCACGCAAGGCTTACCAAGACTTATAGAAATTTTTGACGCAAGAAAGAAACCAAGCTCGCCTAAAATGGAGATATACTTAAAAAAAGAATACAATAATGAGCGTGATGCGCGCGTTTTTGCGGAAAAAATTAAAGAAATCACCATAAAGGACATTGCATCTGAAATTGATCTTGATTTCAGCAACAAAAAGATAGAAATAAAAATTGATAAGGAAGGAATTAAGCACAGTCACATTTCTCTGAAAAAAGTTGTTGAAAGGCTTAATGAATCTGGATTTAACGCAAAGGAAAAACAAGATTCAATAACAATTAATGCTTCTGAATTAAATTTCAAAGAAATTTACCAAATTAAAGAAAAACTTAAGAAAACAATCATATCTGGGGTCAAAGGAATAAAGCAGATTTTAATTGTGAAAAAAGAAAGGGATTTTGTAATTATGACTTTAGGGACAAACCTTAAGAAAATGCTTGAGATTAAAGAAGTCGCCTCAGAGAGGCTGCTTTCTAATGACCTTCATGAAGTTGCAGTTGTTTTTGGAATTGAAGCTGCAAGACAGCTTATAATTAATGAAATACAGGAAGTCCTTAACACACAAGGATTAGACATAGACAAAAGACATTTGAAACTTGTTTCAGATGCAATGACAAATACAGGAGAAGTCAAGGGAGTTACAAGAATAGGAATAATCGCTCAAAAGTCTTCGATTTTGGCAAGAGCGACTTTCGAAACTCCTGTAAAGCAATTTGTAAATGCAACAATAAAGGGAAACAAGGACCATCTTTTAAGCGTTGTTGAAAATGTCATTTTGAATCAGCCGGTTCCCGTCGGAACAGGGCTACCTGGACTTCTTGTCAAGGTTGTCGGGTCTCTTGTGAAAAAAGATTCCGAGAAGAAAAAAGCAGATAGTAAGGTTGTAGACGCGGTGAATAAGTAGATACATTTTTAAATAACGATTCTAAACTTGTTTAATGAGTAAAATAAAATCTTTTTCAAATTATTTGATTGGAAAAGACATTCTTGAAGAAAGAAAACGATGGAATCAAGTTTCTGGCGAAAGAAGCTTGAAAAACAAAATATTTGAAAATATTGATGACTTTTTTTCCTTTGGAATAAGATATGCACCATTAGTACTTGAAATAGATGGTATTAGAAGAGTGTCTAACGGCCAATACGGACTTGCTGGTATTGAATTGTTCATTGCAGAGTACATCAGAATAGGCGACTATGCGAATCATAAAATAGATAGAGAATATTTGAATTTTACCGAGAATAATAGAAGAATAAGAATAGAAACTCAAGAAGAAGATAGAAGACTAAACGAAAAAATTGTAGTATTGAATAAAGGATTTGAAAATCTCGCAAATAAATAAACAATTTATTTGCTAGAGAGGCTTTAAAAACTTTAAATGCGATTACTTTTTAACAGAAAGTTTATAAAATAAATATTTCTAAATGTTTTAGCTTAACATGACCAACACGATTGATATGCAGGAAATGCGCTATCTGAATTTATTTGAAAGGATAATGGGCGTCAGGACTAGATTCTGTTTTAAATATAATGAAACAATAGTTTTCTGTGTTCCAAAACCTCTTGTTCATAAATCAGTCGGACAAGACGGAAGAAATATACGGGAAATGAGCGAGATTCTAGACAGAAGAATAAAGATAGTTGCGCAACCTTTGGGAATATGGGATGCAGAATTTTTCATAAGGTCTGTTGTAAGCCCAACGACTTTCAAAAACTTCGAAATAAAGGGCAACGAAATTCTGATTAGTGGCGGAGATAATAAGGCAATTCTCATAGGAAGAAACAAAAGGAGATTGTTTGAAATGCAAAAGATAGTCAAGGATTTTTTCGGGAAAGAGTTTAGGATTGTTTGATATTTCTGTCGTAACTTTCCAAAAACATTTATAAACCGATTTCTAATTAATTATTCTATAGCAAAATGGGATTAAAAAACGCTTTAAAACTCCAGAAAAACAGAAAGAAATTTAGATGGAAAGATAGAAAATATAAAGTGAAGACTCTAAATCTTTACGCAAAATCAGATCCTCTTGAAGGAGCAAATCAGGCAAAGGGGATTGTCCTTCAGAAAGTTCAGAAAGAAGCAAAGCAGCCAAATTCAGCAATGAGAAAATGCTGCAAAGTTCAGCTAACAAAAAATAGCAAGGTAGTTACTGCTTTCATTCCCGGAAATTTAGCACAAAAATTTATTGATGAACACGATGAAGTTTTAATTGAAAGAATTGGCGGAAAGCAGGGGAGAACAAAAGGAGATATTCCTGGAGTAAGATTCCAAGTTATTCAAGTAAATGATCAACCTCTGCACTTGTTGTGGCTCGGCAAAATCGAGAAGGGTAGAAGATAAAAATGGTTTTACAAATTGTCGGGTTAAATGCTAGCTTAGAAAAAGTTTTGTATCAGCTTGACAGATTAATCCCTAATGATGAGTCTACCATAGCACGATCTTCAGATCCTTCTGAGCTTCAAGGTTATGTTAAAACGTTAAGCAATGGTGGTTTGGATATTGGTAACGGCAAGAACTATAGATTTGGATATAAATTTCTTCCTGGAGAGAGTAATCAAACAAGATTAATAGTTTTTAAAAGAGATAATAAAAAGGAGATAGAACCTACGTTTACAAAATAAAAATGGCAGCAAATATAAAATTTTCAATCACTCGTCACAGGGGTGTCAAATGACAGAACAAATGTTATTCAAGATTTTTGATAAGTATGATATGAGTGAAATTACCGTACAGGATCAAGGATTAAAAGATGTTATAAACCTGAACCCTAAACTGGCATTGAAAAGCCATGGAAGAAATGTCCAGAAGTTCGGACAACTAAAGGTGAATCTCGTTGAAAGGCTGATAAACAAATTTGCAGTTGCTGGTCATAGAGGTAAAAAACATAGAATTATTTTGGGGTCATCGACAGGAAAATACACAAGAAATGCTGGAATTATTTTAGATGCTTTTGAAATCATTGAAAAGAAAACTGGGGAGAACCCTGTAGCAGTTTTTGTAAGAGCTGTGGAAAATGCCGCACCCAGAGACGAAATAACAGTTATAGAATATGGTGGAGCAAGATACCCTCAAGCAGTTGATGTGTCTCCATTAAGAAGAGTTAACCTTGCTTTGAAACATATTATTCATGGCGCTTCAGATAAAGCGTTCGGAAAGAAAAAAACCATTTCACAATCTCTTGCCGAAGAAATTATGTTAGCTGCCGACAAAAACCAAGAAAGCTTTGCCATGAAAAAAAAGAACGAGTCTGAGAAGCAAGCCGACAGCGCCCGATAATTCGATAACAATAATTCTTATAAACCACCTCTTATAAATTAGCTGATGAAAAAAATAGAAATTGATTTGCCCTTAGGGCAGGAACGTAATGAATTAGAAGTAATATGTAAAGCAAGTAAGAATTATGATGAAAGATTTGCAGGGGAAAAACTTTATGAAGTCCTAAAAAATATGCCGATTAGCACATTACATCATGTTTTTGAAAAACCAGGATTTCAAATGATTTACCGAGCATATTCAGATTGGAAGTCTCATCATGGATAATTTTTCTCACCAACAACTTTAAAAACAATTTTTTTCTTCATTAACTATTCGGGAATTATTTAAAAAGAACAAAATGGCTGAAAAAGAAACACAATTTTTGAAAATAAAGAGAATTAGCAGCGACCAGAAGAATATTCGTAATATTGCAACATCTGCTCACATTCACCATGGAAAAACGGCATTGACAGATAATCTTCTTGCAGCATCTGGGCACATGGCTGAAAAATCTGCAGGAGATTTAGACGCGGGAATGACTACCTGGCAGCATGCAGACGAACAAGAGAGGTTAATGACAGTTGATGCTGCAAATGTTTCTATGGTCCACGATTTTCATGGAGAAGAATACCTAATCAATCTTATTGATACGCCTGGACACGTAGACTTTGGTGGAAACGTTACCAGAGCGATGAGAGCTATTGATGGGACTGTTGTTCTTGTCTGCGCTGTCGAGGGTATCATGCCTCAAACAGAAACAGTAATCAAGCAGGCATTAAGAGAAAGGGTTAAGCCAGTTTTGTTTATCAATAAAGTTGACAGATTGATTAAAGAATTGAAACTTACACCGGAACAAATGCAGCAGAGATTTATTGATATTTTTCATGAGTTTAATGAACTAATTAAAAAAATTGCTGACCAGGAATTCAAGGATAAATGGGCTGTTGATATAAAAGATGGAAGTGTTGCTTTTGGTTCTGCAAGAGAAAATTGGGCACTTTCTGTGCCTTTCATGCAGAAGAAATCAATAACTTTCAAAGATATTTTCAAGCTTTATGAAATGGAAGAGAAGGAGAAAAAAGAATGGGTTTGGAAAAACGCTCCTTTGTTTGAAGTTCTTCTTGACATGGTTGTAAAACATCTGCCAAATCCTATAGAAGCTCAGAAATACAGAATTCCAAAAATCTGGCATGGTGACATAGATTCTGATTTAGGAAAGAGTTTGATTAGTTGCGATCCAAAGGGAAAAGTTGCTTTTGTGATTACAAGAATTGTTATTGAACCAAAAAGCGGCAAAGAAATTTCAGCCGGAAGACTTTTCTCAGGAACGTTAAAAACAGGAACAGAGGTTTATCTTAATTTAGCAAAACAAAAACAAAGAATACAGCAGCTTTTCATTTACAACGGAATAAAACCGGAACAGATAGATGAAATAGGCCCTGGAAATGTTCTTGCTATTTCTGGTGTTACAGGAGAAGCAGGAGAAACAATAAGTTTAGAACCGGAAACTCCTTTCGAAGAACTAAAGCACATTTTCGAACCAGTTATCACAAAAGCTATTGAAGTCAAAAAAACAAGCGATCTTCCAAAACTTGTTGAAATCCTTAAAAAAGTTGCAAAGGAAGATCCTTCAATAAAAATAGAAATCAATGAACAAACTGGGGAGTCTCTTATGTCTGGTATGGGAGAACTTCATCTTGAAATTGTTGAAAACAGAATCAGGACAGAGAAAGGACTTGATGTCAAAACATCAGAGCCAATTATAGTTTACAGAGAAACCATAGGAAAAGATTCTCCTGCCGTGGAAGGAAGAAGCCCAAACAAGCACAATAGCTTTTTCATAAAAGTTGAACCCTTAGAAGATGAAGTTTACAATGCAATAAAAAGCGGAGAACTGCATGAAGGAAGAGTAAAGAAAAAAAGCGATGAGCTCGCAAGTGTTCTTTCAAAGCTCGGCTGGGCCGGAGATTCAATAAGAAATGTAAGAGATGTTTACAAGGGAAACATTTTCATGGACGATACTCGTGGTGAGGTGCATATTGGTGAAGTTATAGAAATGGTTCTTGATGCTTTTGAAATGGTTGTAGACCAAGGACCTTTGGCAAGAGAGCCATGCATAAAAATGAAAATTTCTCTTGACGATACCAGGCTGCACGAAGATGCTATTCATCGTGGCCCAGCTCAGGTTTATCCTGCAGTAAGAGAAGCAATTCATGAAGCGATGAGAAAAGCAAATCCTGCTCTTTTAGAACCAATGCAAATTCATGTTATTGAGATGCCTGACAAATTCCTCAGCGCTGTTACAAAACTCATTGGCGGAAAGCGAGGCCAAATGTTAGAAGTAAAACAAGATGCCTCAGGAACTGAAATGAAAGCAAAACTTCCTGTTGCAGAAATGATTGGCTGGAGTTCTGATTTAAGAAGCGCAACAGAAGGAAGAGGTACAAGCTCGTTAGCAGATCAGATGTTTGAAAAAGCTCCAGCAAGCATCCAAGCTGATGTTATAAGAAAAATAAGAAGCAGAAAAGGTTTGGCGGAAAATCAGTAATTCTATCACAGAAAAAATTATAAACTATATCGGATGGTTAAAAATATGTCAACATGGTTAGAAATGTCGTCAAAAAAAGAGCTTGAGACTTACTTAGAATTTTGGAAGGAACTTAGCCCTTTTGAAAGAAGAATTTTTGTTTATAACGATGTTTTTTACAAAGGAAGTGGTCAGATTGGAAAAATATTTGGAACAAAAGATGTTACATACCATTGGGTTGGGGTTTGTGGATGTGAAGGACCAATTTATTGTCCAAAATCTGAATCTACTCAAGAAAGAATAGACAATATAGAAAGCAGGTGGGAAAGAAAAGTTGAAAAAGAAATTGGTGATTTGGGCACTAGAGCTTTCGGAGAACTTAAAAGGAAAAGGTATCCTCATGAAATTGAATTTGGATTTAATTGGCTTCTTCAAGATATTTTGTTTGGAAATGGAGGAGAACATCAAATCGGAACTCCAACAAAAGAACGGTTGGAAGAGTATGATAAAGAAGTCAGATATAAAAAACAACAGACTGCTCTTCTTTACTTAAACATACCAAGATTAGATCAATCTGTAAAAAGATGGTTGAATGAAAACAGGCCCTTATCTCCTTCTTATCAGACTTCTTAAGAAATTTCTTAAACAAAAAGTTTTTAAACCTAAATTTTCATTAATCATTAGCGGAAAATTCTCTTAAGAATTTTTAACATTAATATGGCAAGAGAAAAACCAAACATGAATGTTGTTTTCGTCGGGCACGTCGACGCAGGAAAGTCGACAGTTGTAGGAAGAATGCTCTTCGATACTGGTGCTGTTTCCGAGCAAGAAATGGCAAAATTAAAACAGGAAGCTGAAAAACACGGAAAAATTGGTTTTGAGTTCGCTTATGTCATGGACAAGATTAAGGAAGAAAGAGAGCGTGGTGTAACCATTGATCTTGCTTACAGAAAAATATTAACACAAAAATTCCAAATCACAATCATTGACGCGCCTGGACACAGAGACTTCGTTAAAAATATGATTACTGGAGCAAGTCAAGCTGATGCTGCTTTCCTTGTTATCGCTGCTCCTGCTGGTGTGCAGCCACAAACTACAGAACACCTTTGGCTTTTGAGAACAATGGGTGTAAAAAATATCGCTGTCGCAATCAACAAGATGGATGCTGTGGAATACAAAGAAGATAAATTCAATAAAGTTAAAGAAGAAGTTGGAAAATTACTTCAAGGCGTTGGAATAAAACTCGAAAACACTCCTTTCATCGCATGCTCTGGATTAAAAGGGGATAATGTTGTAAAGAAATCTGAAAACATGCCATGGTATAAAGGACCAACTGTCATTGAACAATTTGATCAGTTCCCTGAGCCAAAACTTCCTACTGATTTGCCAATGAGAATGCCTGTACAAGATGTTTATGAAATTACAGGAATTGGAACTGTTCCTGTTGGAAAAATTGAAACAGGAATAATGAAAATCGGACAAAAAGTTATTGTACTTCCTGGAAGAACAGGAACAGGTGTTTCTGGAGAAGTTAAAACAATAGAAATGCATCATGAAACTATCCCTGAAGCACAGGCTGGAGACAATGTTGGAATAAATGTTAGAGGTGTTGGAAAGAAAGACATAGCAAGAGGCGACGTTATCTGCGAAGCAGCAAGACCCCCAAGCATTGTTGAAGAATTTATTGCAACAATTACTGTTATAAATCATCCTACAGTTTTAGCTAAAGGATATACTCCTGTGTTCCACGTTCACACAGCTCAGGTTCCATGCCAGTTTGTTGAATTGATTGAACAGATTGACCCAAGAACAGGAGAAGTAATAAAGAAAAATCCTGATTTCTTGAAAAATGGAGATTCTGCAAAGGTAAGAATCAAGCCACAAGGAAATCTTTGCCTTGAAACTCAGAAGGAAAATCCTTACATGAGCAGATTTGCAGTCAGAGATGCTGGAGCAACAGTTGCTGCTGGTATCTGCAATGAGATTGTTAAGAAAAAAGGTTAATTCTAAAAACACTCCTTAAATTAGGTTTCTTCAACAATAATTTTTAAATACTCTTTGATTCTGTTTTATTTATGTTGAAAGTAGGAATGACAAAAAGCGAGATTGAAAAAGAAATTTCCAGTAAAGGAACTTTTGTTCAAATAGACTACTTGACTAGATTTCTAAAAGAACCTCTTACAATGGATATGAAGAAATTTATTTATCTTAAGCTGGGAGAGGTTTATGAAAGAATAAATATGTTCAAGGAAGCTGCAAAAATGTATGAGAATATGGCAAATTTTTCAATAACTTTTGTAGAGAAAATCAAACACCATATGAGAAGCGTTGAGGCATATGCTAAAGGCGGTGATGTTGTTGGCGGTGAAGATGCAATGAAAAAGGCAATGTCACAGGCAAATTCTGTTCAAAGAGAAGAAATCTACCAGCAAACGCTAAGAATTTACAAAGCGCAAGCGGACACGTTTGAAAAAAGCATGAAGAGAACAAATGCCGTTCAAATTTACGAGAAGCTTTTGGAAATGAGAATAGGAGAGATGGAAAGAGGCGTAATAAGAGAAAAACTAAGGGTTTTATATGAAAACTTAGGTAGAAGAAAGGAATTACATGGTTTGGAAAGGAAAAAATAAAAGTAAAAATGACGATAACTCCCTAATTCCTAACACCCTCCTCAACCGGCTTTGTGTATTAAGTCCTTAGATTGACTTACTTTTTACACAGAATCTCCTCAACCAAAAATCTTAAATACTTGAAAAACATCTGTTTTTGTAGAGAAATACTGAGATTATCCAAAGTAATCACAATTCACAATCACTTTCACTTTTTTAGAAAGTAATGAGGGCCTTTTGGCCACAGTAGGTTAGTTTCGGAAGTTTCAATATTTTTCTATACAATTAAATTAAAACACTGGAATTTCTAAAGAAATTCCGTGATAGGCGTTTACAGGAGATAAACGTCTAAGGAGTAAAATACAATGGCAAAAATAAGTCCAGTATCTATAAAATATATGATATATGCGAACTTTAGGGTAGAAGGCGCTTTAGAAAAGCCGGATGTAATCGGAGCTATCTTTGGTCAAACAGAAGGTTTACTTGGCTCTGACCTAGAAATGAGAGAGCTTCAGAAGGAAGGAAAGATAGGAAGAATCGAAGTTGAGTTGGAAAGAAAGGACAAGATTACAAGCGGAGTCATTAAAGTTCCTACTGCTTTAGACCAATCGGAGACGACTTTGATTGCAGCGGCTATTGAGACTATTGAAAAAATGGGTCCATGTGACGCCCAAATTGAAGTTGAAAGGATTGAAGACGTTCGTGGCAGCAAGAGAGACTATATCATTGAGAGAGCCAAAAAGCTAATGGTAGAAATCAGCGGACAGACGGATTCCAGGGAGATTTCCAAGACAATTAAAGATTCTGCAAGAACCTCAGATGTCAAGGAATACGGAGAAGAAAAGCTCCCCTATGGAGACCTTTCAGAACAAGAAGTATTTGTTGTTGAAGGTAGAGCCGATGTGCTGAACTTACTAAGAGCAGGCATAAAAAACGTTATAGCAATGAATGGAACAAAGCTTCCTGAAGGAATAAAGAAACTTAGTCAAGAAAAAGATATAACTCTTTTTGTTGATGGAGATCGTGGTGGAAAGCTAATTGTCCAAAACGTTCTGGACAACGCACGTATAAAGTATGTCGCTGTTGCACCAGATGGAAAAGAAGTTGAGGAATTAACCGGCAAAGAAATTCTCATGAATTTGAGAAAAAAAATGTCTGTTAGTGAATATCTAAATTCTTCTAGGGGGGAGAGTTATGCAAGCAGAACTTCCAGTTCTGCCTCCTCTCAGAAGGGTTCTAAAGAAGAGTCGGAAATAAATGAAGAATCAAGACAAAAATCAGAGATTTTAACTCATTCGTCTGAAAGCCAAATGAAAGAGAAATTAAAGAAAATTTTCAATAAAAATAAAGGAACAGGAAAAGCTGTTTTCCTTGATGATTCTTTTGAAGAAGTAAAAAGTGTTTTAGTCAAAAGTTTTTCAGGAACTCTTGAAAAATTAAGGGAAAAACCCTTTGCAGTAGTCATTGATGGCACAGTAAATAACACAATATTGAACGGCGCTGAAGAGGCGGGCATAAAAGTCATAGCTGCAAAGAATTTCACGACGACAGATACGAAAATCAAGCTATTGAGTTTTTAATTATTAAAGACACTCTGGTGTCTTTCACTGCTTGTTACTAACGCTAAGTACTAGTGTAACTGGGGAATTACAACATCACCATAAAGTTTATAAAGAACTTTTAGTGTTTAGAAATAGCAAATATTGGGAAACTTTGTTTCCTTTTGCCAAATAAATTATATGAGATACAAGATGAATACAAAGAAACTTTTGGTTTCTTTCGTGATGCTTTTTAGCATTTTGTCTTTAGTAGCTACTACTGTTAGTGCTGTTGAACTTGCAACTATTTCAATGGTTGAAGTTGACGGACTTAATGTCAACAGTGACCCAGCTATTGTTGTTGGAGATTCAGTTGATATTAGGGTAGAGTTCAATTCTTTGGTTAACGCTTCTGACGTTACAGTTGAAGTGGAAATCGAAGGAGACAAAAAAGATGTTAAAGCAGAAACAAGAGCCTTTGATGTTGAATCTGGAAATGAATACGCCAGAACATTGAGACTCGAGGTTCCTTTTGATCTTAGAGATACACTTAGCGATTTTGTAACTGTTAACGTTAAAGTTAGCGGAGACGGTTTCAAAACAGAAGCAAGTTATCAATTAAGAGTTCAGAGAGAACCTTTTAGCGCAAACATCATGTCTATCAGCGTTCCTCAATCAGTAAAAGCTGGAGAAACTTTTCCAGTTGATGTTGTTTTGAAGAACATTGGTTACAATGACCTTGATGATGTGTTTGTTACTGCAAAGATATCTGCTTTGGGCGTCGAAAGAACTGCTTTCTTCGGTGAGCTAGTTTCTCTTGAGTGTGACGATGATAGTACATCTGTGGAAAACTACGGTGTCGACATTAATAGAAAATGTAATGAAGACAACGAAGATACTGTTACAGGAAGACTTTTCCTTCAGGCTCCATATGATGCAAAGTCAGGATCCTACACTCTTGATGTGATGGTAGAGAATGAAGATACTACCTCAAGTAGAACTGCTCCTCTTGTTGTGAAGAATGCCTTTTCTTCAGGAAACTTTATCGTTTCTGGAAACCAGCTGCTTATTGTCAATCCGACAAATGAAGTAGTTGTCTACAGATTAATTCCTGAATCAACAGGCACTGTATCAGTAAGTGTAAGTGATAGTCTCGTTGCTGTTCCTGCTGGATCTAGTAAAGCAGTAACTGTAAACGCGGTATCATATGCGGATGAAACACAGGTTTATTCTGTGAGCGTTTTCACTGCAGACGGAACACTTGTTGATGTAGTAAACTTTAGCGCAACCACACAAGAAAGAAATACTTCAAGTCCAATCGTTGTTTTGACAGTCATACTTGCAATAATTTTTGTTATATTGCTTGTAGTTTTGATTGTCTTGATTGGAAAGAAACCTGAGAAAGAAGAGTTCGGCGAAAGTTATTACTAAAACCAATTTTTTTATTTTTTATTTTTTAATTTATGTTTTTATGAAAAGAAGAGATGTTGATGTAGTGGAAAATGCTAAAAGAAGAACCATATATTTTAATGCAGGCGAAGTCTGGGTACGGAGGCTATAACTTTGGTAAACTAAGAGAAGTGGTTAATCTGGGAATTGCTAAAACTATACATTTTGAAGGGCATTCATATGCTCTGAGTTTTGTGGATGTTTTTGGTGTTGAATTTCCAGTTTTCCATAGAAGGTTCCAATCATTAGGATATACAATAAATAATTTAGATGGAATTGTTGAAGGATTGGAGAATATTATTTCTTTTTTAGAGGATCACTCAGACAGAAAGTACAAAGGTCATGCAGACATGATAAGAAAAATTTTAGCACATACTAAATAGATGCTCAACTTTCCTCTTCACCCACGAAAGGCACGAAGACGAAACCGGGAATTTTTTTGAGCAATTCAAATTCATTTTTTGACTTTCGTCTTATTACTATAATTTCTTGTTCAAAACGAGAGCCTTTGGGTGCAACTAAAATTCCCCCTACCTTAAGCTGTCCCATCAGAGGTTCTGGAACTACCCTGCATCCGGCACTTAAAAGAATTCTGTCAAAGGGTGCTTTTTCGGGAAAACCTTCAAAACCGTTTCTGTTAAATACTTTGATGTTCTTGTAACTGATAAGCTTCTTTTCTGACATCTTAGCTAATTCAGGAACTATCTCTATGCCGAAAATTTTCCCTTTTTTTCCGACAAGTTCAGACATTAATGCTAAGACATAGCCGCAACCAGAGCCTACTTCAAGAACCTTCTGGCCGTTTTTGAGATTAAGCTCAGAAAGCATTAAAGCGATAGTGTATGGCTGCGAAATTGTCTGACCGTGACCAATAGGCAAAGCGGTGTCTTCATATGCCTTCTCAGTGAGGTCTTTGGATATAAAATTCTCTCTTTTAACTTCAGAAAAAGCTTCTAATATCTCTTCTGGAAAATTCTTTTGTTTAAGACTTTGAAGAAGCTGAAGCTTGTCCATATATGAATAAAGCACCTGGAATTTAAATATGTTAAGTTTAAACTTTAAGACTAATTATTTTACTAATGCCTTCATGCATACGACATGAACTTCTTGTTCACGGAAGTCAATGCACTATACTTTAAGACTAATTATTTTACTAATGCCTTCATGCATACTCACACCATATAAATTCGTAGCCCTAGAGATAACTTCGTCATTGTGTGTAATAATTATATATTGGCCGTTTTGCATATATTTGTTCAGCAAACCAGCAAGCCTTTCCGAATTTCTTTTGTCAAGAGCAGCATCAATTTCATCAAGAATATAAAAATAATAGGGCCTGTACTCCTGAATAGCAAAAATTAAGGAAAGGGCAACAAGAGTTTGCTCACCTCCAGAAAGAGATCTGACATCAAAATATTTTCCATGTCCTGTTTTTACAATTATCTGAACACCTGAACGCTCTTCTTCTGAAATGTCCTTAGAGCTTTCAACTTCAAGGAAAACATGTCCTTTTGTGCTCAATTCTGAAAAATTTCTTGAAAAAAGCTCATTGAGTTTTTTTAATGTCTGTGCGAAGATTTTTTTCTTTTTGACATCTATTTCAACAATTACTTTTAAGATGCTCTCTTTTTCCTTGGAAATAATTTCTGCCTTTTCCTTTATCGCATCATATTCTTTTTTAATAGAATCGTAAACCTCCAGAGACCTAAGATTCACTGTTCCTGTTTTTGAAAGTTCATCCTGAGTTTTAGTAAATCTTTGAACCAACGCTTCTCGGTTACCGGAAATTATTTCTATTCCAGAGAAAGAGAGCATTTCTGCTGCCAAGTTTTCTGCTTCTGCGTCAACTCTTGCCTTTTCAATCTTCATTTCATTCATTTTCTCTTCTGTTGTTCTTAGATGATGTTGTCTAGAAAGAATTTCAGACTCACTCTCACGTGTTTTTTTATGAAAATCCTCGCGTTCCGAAATAAGCTTTTGGAATTTTTTGCTCAATTCTTCTTCCTGATGTTTTTTTTCGGCAAGAATCTTCTGTTTTTCATCAAAATTCTTTTTAATACCAAGAAAATCATTTTTCACGTCTTCCTCTTCGCGCAACAATTGCTTTAAAGAAATCTTAAACCTCTCAATTTCTCTTGTTTTGAAACCTGTTTCTGACTGTACTGTTTCTCTTGTTCTAAGAGATATATCCTGGATTTCTAGGCCTAAGGTGTCATATTTTTCTTCTATATTTGAGCTTTCTAACAAGGATTTTTCAAGAGATTCTATTTTTTTAGATAAAAGAGAAATCTCTAGCTTTGTTTTTTCTGATTTTTCATGGAGGTTTTTAATTTGAGATTTCTTTTCCTCTATGCTTGAAATCTTGTTTATATCAGATTCTGTTTTTGAGATTTTATCCTTTGTTTGCTCTGCTTCCCTTATAGAGTCTTCGTAGGTTTTCAGCAAGATATTCATTTCTGCAGAACAATCATCTATTTCTTTCTTGAGAGATTCTGTTTTTGGTAAAGTTTCAATTCTAATTTCTTCAAGATGCTGCGGAGTGACTTTGCTTTTGCACACAGGACACACATCAAGCTTTGAGATTTTTTCAATTATTTTTTTCTGATTTTCTATTTCCGTACCATTTATCAGGATTTTTTTCTCTAGCTCGATTCTTCTCTTTGATTGCTTATTTAAGGAAAGTTTAAGCTGTGAAAAATGGTCGTTTAATTTTTCTAGTTTTGAGCGATTTGTCTTTATATCAGATATTTCCAAGGAAATTGCTTCAATCTGCTTTAATAAAAAATCTGATTCATTGTTATAATTCTGAAGGAGGCTTTTTTTATCCTGAATTCTTTCCTTTGTAGAACTTAAATCAGATTTTATCATGTAAAACCTTTTCCTTTGTTCTTCAAGTTTCTCAAATAATCTCTTTTTTTCTTCAAGCTCCTTTTTCTTCTTCACTTCTGTTACAGGCTCATTTCTCAATTCCCTTACAGAGATCTCAACTTCTTTCAAAGATTCATGTGTGTCTTGCTTTTGCTTTGACAGGTTTAGTAACCGAGACTCTTGGTTTTTCAGGTTTACTTCCATTCCGGCAAGCTCAGCCCTTAAATTTGCTATTTCCTGGTTAAGTTTTTCCTGTTCCAAACCAGCGGACTTTTGGATTTTAAAATTGATTTCATCTGCTCTGGACTTATGGTTGATAATCAAATTCTCTATCTCATTTATTGTTTTTTTTAACGCTTCAACCGCTTTTCTCTCATTTTCTATATCCAGGTTTATTTTTTCAGTCTCTTTCTTTTTCCTAGATAAATCATGGTTTATTATGCTGGCTTTTAGCTTTGTGGTATCTGCTTCAAGTTTTTTATATCTCAAAGCTTGTTGGCGCTCCTTTTCAAGATTGTTAAGATAAGCAGTTCTTTCACGTAGAATTGAGCTTACTTCTTTCAGTCTTTCTTCTGTTTTCTCCAGCTCATGCAGGGACTTTTCCTTTCTTGATTCATAAATTGAAATTCCGGAGACCTCTTCTATTATTTTTCTTCTTTCTTCGGGCTGCATTCTTACGAAATTTTGTATTTCTCCCTGAAGAATTATATTAAAGCCATTTGGGTCTATTCCGCCCTGAGCAAGCAGGGAAAGAATTTCCTGCCTTGTTTTGGTTTCTCCATTTATTTTGTAAATGCTTTGGCCGTTTTTTCTTACTATTCTTTTTATTGTCAGCTCATCTTTGTCTATGGAAAATACCTTTTCAGAATTATCAAAAACTATTTCCACGGAAGCTTCTTTTGCTGGTGAAGCTTCTTTTGTTCCTAAGAAAATAAGGTTTTCTGCTTTTGCAGCACGCATAGATTTAATACTCAAACGGCCTAAAACAAAACACAGAGCGTCAGAAACATTACTCTTTCCGCTTCCGTTTGGACCAAGGATTACATTTATACCCGGTGTGAATGGGATTTCGGTTTTTCTTGGAAAACTCTTAAAGCCATGCATCACCAGTTTTTTTATATAACCCATAGTAAAAATTAGCCAAAGGTTATTTTTAAAGAATTCGGGAGAAGATTTTTATACGCTAAGAGATGTTAAAAAAGCTTTTTCTGACCTAAGTTTCTATTTGCCTGTTGCCAGTTTGACCATGTTTTTCTGAAGATTTTCTGATGTTTTTTATTATTTGCATTTTTTGCAAGAAATTTTTTTGTAACCGGATCCGCACCATACCCTGAGCCAATTTCTGGACCATATTGTTTTTTCAGTTTTTCCATTTCCTTTTCTCTATGAGTTTTCGCAAGAACGGAAGCTGCGGAAACAGAAATATGATTGATATCTGCTTTGTGTTCACATGATATTTCAAGATTTGAAAGATTTTTTATATGCATTTTGAGAAAATCACACCATTTGTTTATAGAATTTGAAGGACAATCAACGATTACTTTTATCCTATCATTTCCTTTGTTCAATTTGTTGATTATTTTTGCGGCAGCCAGAGCTTCTACTTCGTTAAGATTTATTCCCTCTTTGTTGCTTGAGTCTATCTCTTCAGGAGTTATGAGGACTACTTCAAAGCTTTTTGATTTTTCTTTTATTATGGCTTCGAGAAACTCACGTCTTTTTTGAGTTAGCTGTTTGCTGTCTTTAACTCCTAATCTCTTAAATTCTTTTTCTGTTTCTGGGTCAACAAGGCAGCCAGCAAGAACCATTGGGCCGATGACTGGGCCTCTACCAGCATCGTCTATGCCTAAAGTTAAAACCATTTTCTGGGAAGATAAGTTTTGTTTTTAAGTGTTTTTAACTCCGAAAGGATGGTTAGAGGAAACCTTTATAAGTAAATTTCATTAGAGAAATAGTATAGCGAGGTAGAGGAGCCTGGAGTCCTCGTCGGGCCCATAACCCGGAGATCGTGCGGTTCAAATCCCACCCTCGCTATTTATTTTCTTAAAGAAAATCTTTATAATGTCTTGGAATCCTATAGATTTATGCCCACTTCGCATAATGGTATTGCACGAGATTGCTAAGCAGAAGAACCAAGGTTCTTCCGCACCATCTCCTTTGAGAGAGCGGAATTTCACCCTCCCTTAAAAGAGAGCAAAGATCTCGGCCCTTCGGGGCTCGCAGGTTCGATTCCTGCAGTGGGCGTATAGGGGGAGTAGAAGTCTTTAAAAGGCATAGTTGCGTCTATGTTATATGCAGAAGAGAGACATCTATAACCACGAAAAAGTCT
>Ga0184615_10000287_pt1 | contig 30310 bp, 21 predicted proteins | sample PLM4_65_coex_FD_133134 | JGI IMG/M metagenome (GOLD analysis project Ga0184615, IMG submission 133134) | Groundwater sediment microbial communities from an aquifer in East River, Colorado, USA - PLM4_65_coex | ecosystem: Environmental > Terrestrial > Soil > Riparian zone | place: USA: East...
AGGAGTCCAGCAAAATCCGCAGGTTGCCCAGACATTGGTTGCCTATGGCCTCCAGCGCCACCTCGCTTTCGTATTTGTTCTCCGTACCGGCGAGCCTTTGCACCAGGGTCTTGATTCTCTCGGCGGTCTTTTGCGGCTCCTGCGTCATGAACGTCACCTTGACCATCGCAACGAACCGCTGCCGGCGATGCTTGTACTGAGCCGGTATGCTCACTTCAATCCGTCCGGGCGAGACCGCTTTGGCCGTCGTTTCGCCGAAACGCCCGTTCAACAGATTGCGAACCGTATTGGTAAGCTTAAAGTTCTCCTCGCGGAGCGCCAGCACAACGACGTAATCATTAAGGACTTTGCCGCCGGCCAGCACAAATCCGGTCCTTCTATCGGCATTGGGGTCGCCGACTTTATCGATAAAGATGGGGCCGATCGCATCGGCCGGGATGCGAGTCTCCACGCCAAAGCGACCGAGCATCTTCAGCTCGGTCGGGAAAAGGCCGCCGCCGTCCAGAGACGTCGTCTGTGTGCCGGCTAAAGCCGTGACCTTCAGGTCGAAATACTCGTTTTTCTGCGGCATTTCGGGGATAATCCCCTCGACGAGCACGGCCGCCGTATCGAGACTGCTGATGAATTCCTCGACGTTCAGTGACGCCCCGGCGGGCAATTGCTGCCGGACTTGACGAGCGAGGTAGGCCCGGATCGCCGGCGGACATTCCGCCGAACCGGTTCCGTTGAGCCCCCCAACCAGCCCGTAACCCTCGACGGGCAACGGCTCGGGCACCAGTATCGTAGCCACCGACCCTATCGTGGAACCTAAATCCCCCGTGGCCGGGCCTGACGAAGTCCCGTCAGACCGCCGCCGCTCGGGGCAGCCGCCCGCAAAGCAGGCAATAAGCAGCGCCGCCGTCAAAAGGACCTTCTTTTGAGCTATCGCGTTCATAGACAAGGCTCCTCAAGAGAGCAAAAATACGGTGGAAAACGCACCCTCAATCCTACGCCCCCCTCGCTATCGCTGTCAAGCGAAATTGATTTGCAGGAAACCGAATCGCTTACTTGCTGTCCGGCTTGAGGGCCTCTTCGATGATCGGCCGCAGCAGTTTGGTCCACACTTCGTACCCTTTGCCGTTCAGGTGCAGCTTGTCGGGCAGGAACAATTCGTCTTTCGGCAGGCCGTCAGCGTTCAACAGCGGCGCGGCGGCGTCGAAATAAAACAACCGCTTGTCCTTGCCGGAGAAATCCCTGATCATCCTGTTCGCTTCGCTCATTACGGGCCAGAGCGGCCACCGGCTCCGGCTGGGCTTGATGCTGATGAAAATAATCCGGGTCGCCGGAAGGCTCGCATGGACCAGCTTTGTGAACGCCTGATAGTCCGCCAGGATGCGCTCGGCACTCTTCTTGCCGGCGGCGATGTCGTTGTCTCCGGCGTAAAACACAATCACCTTCGGCGCGTACGGCAGCACGATCCGTTTGGCGTAATAGTTGACCTCCGAGATTTGTGAGCCGCCAAACCCGCGGTTGATCACTGGGAATTCCCTGAAGCACTCGCGGGTCGGCCACAGCCGAATGCTCGAGCTGCCCACGAACAGGACCGCATCCGAGGGAAATGAATTCTTGCTGTCCCAGTCCTCGAAGGCGCGTATCGTCTCTTCCCATCGGTCGGGCTGCTCTTTTTGCTCGGGCTTATCCTGGGCCGCCACGACCAGAGAACTGCACAGCAGAATCAATAAGCCGATCTTCAGTCGGGCCATTGTTTGCCTTTCCGCCCCATTGCTGACGAGGCTCTCCGGCGGGACTATTTCATGCCCCGCTTAACGTTGGTCGAGCGTCCCACACGGCGCTTCCGGCTGAGCGTCTGGCGTCCCTTCTTGGTCTGCATACGAGCCCGAAAGCCGCTCTTGCGGTTCCTCTTGACGATACTGATGCGATGGTTTTCCATAGAAATTCATCCCTTCAAAGTTCCTTTTTCCGCATATTATACGCACATCCCGCCCTTTACGCAATAGGCATGGCTGAAATTGGCAAACGTGCCAAGTAAATCGAAAATCGAAAATCATAAATCGTAAATTGCAGGTTCCCCTCATCGCTTCTTGTCTCTCGCCCAGATGCCTGCCAGTATCGCGGCGCTTACAATACACCAGGTTGCAAAAAGCGCATTTGGAATTGCCGCTTCAGGAGAAATATGCTTGATGGCCAAAACCGCGCCCATACCGGCGTTTTGCATGCCAACGTTAATAGCAAGCGTTCGCCGCTGCGGCAGGCTGAAATCAAACGCCTTACCTGCAAGATACCCGAAAACAAGGCCCAGGACGTTCAAAGCGATTACGGCGACAAACACAATCGCGGTTGCTTTTCCGACGGCATTTTTGTTTAGTGCTACGACCAACCCGCATATAAAAGCAATAAATAAAGTCGAGAGCGCAGGAAATACTGGTTTGATCTTTGAAGTAAACTTATTAAATTTATGCTGAAACCACAAACCCAGGAACAGCGGAACGATCACCATCATCAGAATGCTCTGCATCATCGGCCAAAACTGTATCGGGATATACTCCCGCCCTAAAAGAAGAGTCAAAGCAGGCGTGATGACCGGTGAAACAAGCGTAGTGGCTGTAGTTAACGCCACGGATAACGCAACATCAGCTTCTGCAAGATAAGACATCACTCCGGCGGCCATCGCATCCGGCACAGCGGCTGCAAGGATAAGCCCCACGGCTAACGCCGGAGGCAAGTGCAGGAACTTGATTATCGCGAAAGCCAGGAGCGGCATAATCATGAACTGCGCCAGGGTGCCCAAGATCACCAGTTTGGGTTTGCGAATTATTGGGATGAAGTCCTTGACCGAAAGCAGGCACCCGATCCCGAACATGGTAATTGCAAAAAGCCAGTCGGTATAAGGTTTAAGCGGTACGAGCACCTGGGGCAGCAGAAACCCGACAACTGCCGCAAGCACCACCCAGACCACAAGCAACTTCGCAAATCTTTCTAATAGTGTATTCAACATAGTTTAGCGCCGTTGTTTCTGCCCCAAGTTTCGGGCACGATACTTTTCACGAACATGGCTAAGATACTCAAACCGACCGTTTCTCAGTCGTATGATACCATAAGTCGTTCAACGACAGGAATATAACACCCTCTGTCATTCCCGCGAAAGCGGGAATCCACTAAAGCCGTCACGTTCCTGGATCCCTGCTTCCGCAGGGATGACATCGCGAGTCGGTCGCTTTGACTAAGATATTGTTATTCTCTGGCAAAATCCTCTCCGAAATGTGCGTCATAGTCAACTCTGATGCTGACGGAAACGCCGCGGCCAGATATGTCACCACAGCCGATCCGCATGGGCAATCCGGCAATTCTGCCGGACCCATCCTACGATTTCAGATAAATCGCTAACATCAGCACGGACGGCTTGGAGGAATAAGAACGGTGGGGCAAGCCCCACCCTACCCGGCTAACTTGATTCGGTGGCAGGTGATTCCGTGCGCTGTGGGCGGCAGCGAATCTACTCAAAGAGACGTTCAAATCCTGATCGCATCCAGTCGAAGACCTCCTGTGCGGCCTGTCTGGCTTCCCTGGCGTCGGCGGGCGTGGGCATCCATGCATCACCGGGGTAACGAACCTCGACGGAGTATGGATTCAGCAGCGCGAGCGTCTCACGCAAAGAATCAGCCGTGGGGTCAAATTCGAGAATCTTTCCAGGATGACAAATAGATTGTGCGTTATCGGGTATTCACAACCGCGCGCGACAAGAAAGCCTTTCAGGAGTTTTTCCGCGGCCTGTTGGCAGTGGAAGCAGACCGTATCGTAGGGCACTTTTCGTGCAGCAAGATTGTTGTCCGCATTGAGCAGGTCACTTCGCGCCTTCTCTATCCATTGCCTGGCGTGTTCAGACTGCTTGTCCATACAGCCTTTTGCCTTCCCGCAATACTCTGGAGATGAACGAAAGCTCGAATTGGCGCTCGGTCTCCACTTCCTTTGGGGTATAGACCAGAATATCCATCGCAAAAGGATACGGCTTGAACATCAGGTGCAGTTGCCGGCTGCGTTTGTGCCTCGGCAGGTCGCTTTCGGCAATCACCAGCAGGTCCACGTCGCTATCCGTTCCGGCCTGACCTCGGGCGTGTGAGCCGAAAAGAACAACGGTCTTGGCGTTGGTTTGCTCTGCGATTCTCTTAGCGATCTTCTCGATTTCATTGAAAGCAACCATAACCGGATGATAGCTGTTCTCCCTCGCTCTTGCAACCATTTTTCTGCGCACGTCAGCGCAGAAGGCTTCGGAGAATAGAAATGGTGGGGCGAGCCCCACCCTACCGAGCCTATAAAGTCTGGTATGGCCCCGGCTGCGCTACTGCTTACGGCTGCGTGGACATACTCGCTTCTGGCGTTCCGCCGTAGGCGCCCAGGTTGATTCGGCCGCCGTTGGGGGCGGGCTCCAGGTCGAAGGGGCTGGCCGGGTCGCCGGCGTCGATGCACGGGCTGGTGACCTCATCGACGGCCCACGCCTGGCTCGCCGGGTTCCAGCGGCCGGCCTGGGATTTCAAATGATAATCGCCGTTCGCTTGGTCGGCAAAAAGGGGATCGAGGTTGAGGTTCCCGGGGCCGGGCAGGGGCAGGCGGCTTTCCACGTTGCTGTACGTCACCGCGACGCTATCGGCGGGATCAATCTGTACGACAGTATTGCCCCAGACGATGCAGTTGGTCAGCATCGGGGCGCTGCTGCCGAAGTTTCGCATCGCACCGCCGGTGGTGGTAGCGCGATTGTCGGCGATCGTGCAGTTGGTCAAAACGGGGCTGCTGTCATAGCAGTACAAACCGCCGCCCCACCGCTGCGAGGTATTGGCGTTGAACAGGCAATTGACGACCTGCGAATCGCTGCCGTCGTTGTACAATCCGCCCCCTCGCTCGGTCGCCTTGTTGCCGCTGAAGGTGCAGCCGATCAGGATCGGGTAACTGCCTGCGGCGCTGATACCGCCGCCGTTCGTTGCGCTATTATCCGTGAATGTGCAGCTCTCAAGGGTCGCGACGCCCATCAAGTCGAAGATTCCCCCGCCGTCGCCGGCCGTTGTATTTGCGCTGAACGTGCAGCCGGTAATCGTGGGGGCGCAGAAAACGAAGTTCTCCATTCCACCGCCCCAGTCCGTAGCCGTGTTTCCGGCGAAGTTACAGTCCGTCACCGACGGATTGCTGCCCAAATTGTTGGACATGCCCGCGCCCCACATCGCGGAATTGCCGCTGAAGGTGCAGTGAGTCACCGTGGGGCTGCTTTCTTCGATGTACAATCCGCCGCCGGACAGCAATGCGGAGTTGCCGCTGAACGTGCAGTTAGTAATGGTCGGGCTGCTGCCCTTCTCGCAGGAGACGCCGCCGCCCATGAAGGCTTGTCCGTTGGCGATGGTCAGACCGTCCAACAGAGCGTCCGCTGCCTCGCCGCTATGGAAAGTGAAGCCCTGCGCGGCGCGCTGGCAGTCGATAATGCAGGTCGCGGGGCCGTCCTGGCTGCGAATCTTGACGGATTTGCCGTTGAAGTCGATGTCGCGGTTGCCCACGCCGGAGTATGTCCCCGGCCGAAGAATGATCATCTCCGAGGAAATCGCAAAGCCGATCGCTTCCTGTATCGCGTCGAACGGATGCTCGGCCGAGCCGTTCTCGCCCGGATCGCTGCCGGCGGGATCACCCGGGCGCGGGTCGCTGCCGGCGTTATCGTCCACGTAGATCGGCGGAGAAACGCGGATGGAGACGATGGCTTCGTCAGAATAGCCGCCGCCTGGCGCCGAGCCGCCGTCGGAGGCTCTGAAACCAAAGTTGTCCGTTCCGATGTATCCTTCCTGGGGCTGGTAAACCACGGCGTTCCCGAAGCCGGCTAACGCCGTATTGACCTCGGTGATCGGCCCGGCGGCGGGGTCCTCCAACGTCCCGTGCTCCGGCAGGGACGTGATGACGTACGTCAGATCGCCCGGCGGGTTCGGGAAGAAGTCATCCGTGGCCTTGACCCGGATCGTCGCCGCCTCGCCGGATGTAATTCCGAAAGCACCGGCAAGACTGAGCGGCGGCGATTCGTCAAGGTCGAAATCGAACGACATGACGGTGCGCGGCGCGCTGATATGACTGAGACTCATGCCGGAGCGGCCGCCAGTCCACCAGTTCGAGTCCGGAATCGTGGAGGGATTAAACTCGGTGAGCGTGAGAGTGTCAAAGAGGTCCGTCTCGTCGCCGCTGTTTCGATTGTTCTCCATGTCCCATTTGGCGTCCGCCTGAACAAGCGTGACCATGTAATGGGACTCAGGAGTCATCTGCTGGTTGTCGTTGTTGCCGTATTCATCCACGTGCCAGACGGCCAGTCCCGAATCGGGAAGCAGAAGATCCCGGCCGGATTGATGCCGGACCTCGACGATGTAAAACTCGTTGCTCAGCTTCGGATGCTGGAATTTGAAGAACGAGTTCTTGCCGGCTTCGGCCGTCAGGCCGGCCTGGGGGACGGCCAGGTTCGTCACGGTCGCCCAGCCGGCTATGTCTTTCAGATAAGCACACGGCTCGGAAGGATTCCATTTAAAACGCGAGCCGTAACACATCAGGCAATAGTCGCCGATGCCCGCTGAATCATACGAAGAACCATTCCAGTCGCGATCATACAGGTCCGGCCAGTCGCAAACCAGGTGGCCGTTCTCATGGCAGAACGTCGCCAGTTGCAGGCTCGTCCCCATGTCGCTGATCTGATAACGGTACGAGGAGACCCCATCGGCGGCGAAAGTCACCGTCCAACTGTGAGGCCACAGCCCGCCGTCACCGGTGCGCCGGCCGGCGTAGAAACAATTGATCGCGTCGATGATCCCGTCGCCGTTCGAGTCGTACCGGCTGAAGTCGAAGCCCTGGGCCTCCAGCCAGACCAGAGCCTCCAGCACCAGCCCCCGGGCCCGGATTCCTTCCTGCGCAAACGGATCGTCGTAATAGCTCTTGGGGTTTTGGGCCCTGTAATAGACCGGCGGGACATAGTTGGTGTAGGTCAGGTGGCCATCCGAAACGTCGTAGAAGTAGTCGCGCACCGAGCCGTTGTTGCCGCTGGCGTTGTAGCCCGGCTTATTGCAGTAATCGTTCACGTCCGCCGGCGGAATCTGCTGGGGATCGTCGGAGAAATCCACGAGCAGGCATATCCCCCTGACCTGGCCCAGGGTGGGCGGCGACGCCGGGGCGCCTTGCAGGCCGGACCGAGGCCCGGATTGCACCGCGGCGAATCGGTCCTGCGCCGCTTCCAGCCGGGCGCGTACGGCTTCAGTCTTGATGCGAACGTGAGGCTCGATCTGCATATCCTCGGGCAGCAACTCGCTCGCCGGGACGCCGGTCGAAACAAGCTCGCTGCCGTCGGCGGACAGCTCGGCGTAACACGCCCGCCGGCTGGCCGGATCGCGGACCAGCGTGAAACCGTCCAGCGACTCGACCACCCGATAGAACTCATCGCCCCAGACTCTGGCCTGGATTATGGAACCGTCCGGCTGGCGAATATCGACGATTTCGCCCAGAGCCGGGTCGGCCTGGGCCGGCTCGCCCGCCGGCAGGATGATAAAGACCACGAATAATAACAGGACGCATCGTAAGGCCGCTGCCGGCCCGTTGTTGCTTACTCTTGCCTTACGGACTTGTGATTTCATTTCTACTCTCCTCGCGGGGTTGGTGATGTTCGTGGCGCGCCTACTGCACAGCAACGGCACGGGCGCAGAAACTGCACACCGGTGCGGCGTAATGACCTGCATGACTTTTCCTACGCTCCTTTCTCCCTCCAGCTTCCTGGAGAAGGTCCAAAAGGCCACAAAATAAAGTATATCCCTTCCCCCGCCGAAGTCAAGCCGATTTCCACCCCCAAAGCCGAAAAAATGTCCCCCACCCGGCTGGAAATAGTCAATCGTCAATCGACAATCTGGCCTTGCCACGCCGAGGGCGGAAAATCATAAATAGTTATCTTACCGCCCGCCGCCGTTCTTTTCCCAGATGTCACGCCGGACCACCCAGATGCCCGTCTGATAGGGCTTCTGCTCGGCGTGCTCGGCGATCCAGACCTTGCTCTTGTGCCAGCCTTCGACGTGGCCGTCAAAAAAGGCCAGGTTAGCGCCCTCGTTGTGGCGGTACATGGTCGGGCCGCCGCAGCCGACCGCCTTGTATTGATTGACGGTGCCATCCTGGCCCAGCACGTCCCAGCCGTGGATGTAATCGGCGCCCTTCCACTTGCTCCACCAGTCCTGCGCCTCGTTGAATTGCATTTTCGTCGCCGGCTGCTGGATCGTCGCCATCTTGTATCCCAGGACGTCCATCTTCATGGTGGCGTCCCAGGAGGGCGAGCCCACCGACGGGTAGAAGTCTTCGATATTGTAGCCGTAGCTGACTAAGGTGCCGGTCGTCGTACCCTGCTCGACATTGTAAGCGTGGGCGTAGGCCTTCTGCCGGTCGCTGGGGCACCGGTATCTTTTGGGCGTCTGGACGGTGGAAAGGCCCGGGTCCGTACCTTCGTAGCCGATGTACTTGCGGAATGCGTCATTGCCGGTCCAGAGGGTCGTTCCCCGGCTGGTGATATAGCGGCACGGCACGCCCCAGTCGTCGTTATTGGCCGCATACACGCTGTTCGCCAGGGCCAGGCTGCGCAGATTGCCGGCGCATTTCATCTTGCGACCCTGGTCCCTCGCCAGACTCAACGCCGGCATGAGAATGGCCATCAGGATGGCAATCAGCGCGATGACAACGAGCAGCTCGATGAGTGTAAACGCCTTGTGTTTCATCTTCCGGCTCCTTCGCAATGGCAATATTCTGTTTTTCTATCCAGCGTGCCGTTACATATTATACCCATTATCCCCGTCGGAAACAAAAAGATTCCGAAAAACGGAGCACGGAAGACAGAGAACGGATGACAGAGAGCAGACGGCAGAGAACGGAGGACGGAGTCAATTTTTCTGCCCCCTTTTGTCATCTTGAGCTGGGGACTCCTTGCGGAGAGGCCCTTCGACTCCGCTCAGGGTAAACTCCGTCGAAAGATCTGGCTGGGGATTTGAAATATCTCACCACGGAGGGAACGGAGCCTGAAGATTAGGAAATTAGGGAATTGGTGATTGTCTATCCTGTCATTCGGTCAAAGATCTAACCACGAATTTAGCCCATGAGATAGACAAGGTCGCAATCTCACGGGCTGAACACGAATTGACACGAAGGAATAGTCAATAGTCAATCGTCAATGAAGAATCTGCTCCATTTTGGATTGATTTCGCTTGTCTGGAGTGCTAAATTCGCACTCTGAGCAGTGTGCGGCTCGAAGAGAGATATTTGAGGAAAAGCCAAATGGCGGGAAAATTGCCGGTCATTATAGAGCATCGGGGCAACAACAAACGTGGAGCGATAATGGAAACGACAAAAATAGCGGTCTTCAAAGGCAGACAAATCAGAAAAACCATCCACGGCAACGAGTGGTGTTTCTCGATTGGCGACGTGGTGGAGGCGCTGACAGATACGCCCAATAGTGCCGATTACATCAAAAAAATGCGGAAACGAGACCCAGAGCTTGCCAAAGGGTGGGGACAAATTGTCACCCCCCTTGTGGTCGAGACCGAGGGGGGGCCTCAGAAAGTGAACTGTGCCAATACGGAAGGTATCTTTCGCATTATCCAGTCCATTCCCTCGCCCAAGGCAGAACCGTTCAAGCGTTGGCTGGCGAGGGTCGGGTATGAGCGCGTCCAGGAAATCGAAGACCCCGAGCTTGGCACGAAGAGAACCCGCTCGCTGTACAAAGCCAAAGGCTACTCGGACGGCTGGATTGAAAAACGTATGCGGGGTATCGCCATACGTGAAGAATTAACGGATGAATGGAAAAAACGCGGCGTCAAGGAAGACAAGGAATACGCGATACTGACGGCGGAAATATCAAAGGCCACATTCGGCCTGACGCCCGGCCAATACAAGAAACTCAAGGGATTGAAACGCGAGAATCTCCGCGACCATTTGAACGATCTGGAGCAGATTTTCTCGATGTTAGGCGAGGCCGCTACGACGGAGATCACACGCAATAAAGATGCACGGGGCTTCCATGAAAGCAAAGACGCCGCACACGAGGGCGGCGATGTCGCGGGAAAAGCAAGAAAAGACCTCGAATCCAGAACCGGCAAACGAGTCGTCTCAAAACAAAACTATCTCCAAACCCCGCAGAACAAGAAACTCCTCGAACAAGGCAAATGAACGCGGACTAACACGGTTTGGGCCACAGAGCACACAGAGGACACAGAGTCAATGGATCAGTGAATTAGATGATTAGGAACCGGTTATCCCGTAATCCTGTCAAGAAATTCAGCCACGGCTGAACGCAAACGGCATCACTCGTGCCGCAAAGCTTCGATGGGATCGAGACGGGCGGCTTTGAGGGCCGGGAAGTAGCCAAAGACGACGCCCACGACCGCCGAGAACAGGAAGGCGATGATGACGATGCCCGGATTGAACACGAACGGAACCTTCAGGGCATTCTTAAGGCCGAGGCAGCCGGCTAGGCCCAGCAGAATCCCGAACAGGCCCCCGCTGGAGGACAGCACCACCGCCTCGACGAGAAACTGCATGAGCACTTCCCGCTCGAGGGCGCCGATGGCAAGCCGCGTGCCGATCTCCCGCGTTCGCTCGGTGACCGATACCAGCATGATGTTCATGATTCCGATCCCGCCGACCAGAAGGCTGACGGCGGCCACCGCCCCCAGCAGGCCCGTAAGCACCTGCGTCGTGCTGGTGAGCATTTTGGTGATCTCCTTCATGTCCATCACACTGAAGTCGTCATCTGCGCTGGGCGAGATGCGCCGGCGCTCGCGCATCAGCCGCTCGATGTCCCGCTGGGCCTTTTCCGTGGATTCGCCGTCCCGGACCGAGACCATAATCAGGCTAATATACTGGTTGCCCGAGATCCGACGCTGGAAGGCCCACAGGGGCAGCAGGACCATGTCATCCTGATCCGTGCCCATGCTGCTCTGGCCCTTGGCTTCCAACAGGCCGATCACCTGGAAGGACAGTTTCCCGAGGCGAATCCTGCTTCCAAGCGGGTCGAGCCCGCCGAACAGTTTCTGGCGCACGGTATTGCCCATGATGCAGACCGCCGCCCCGGCGTGCAGTTCGCTGTCGCTGAACTGCCGGCCCTCTTTGATGGCCCAGTTCCGCACTTTCAGGTACTGGTTATCGGTCCCGGTGACTGCGGTGGACCAGTTTTCGCTGCCGACGATGGCCATGACGGACTGGGTCGAGGCCGGAGCCACGGCAGCGATGGATCGGATATCCCTGGCGATGGCTTCGGCATCCTTCGATCGGAACGGTGCGGACGTCGGAGCCTGGCCCGGCCCCATCCGTTTGCCCGGGGTGACGATCAACATGTTGCTGCCCAAGCTGGCAATCTGGTTGGTCACCTGGACGGTGGCGCCGCCGCCCAATGTCACCATGGTGATCACCGACGCCACGCCGATGACGATGCCCAGGATGGTCAGAAACGAGCGCATGACGTTGCGCCGAATTTCACGCAGAGCCAGAAAAATCGTATCCCACAGCATTAGACGATACTCCCATTTCGCTTGTCGGATGCAACCAAGCCGTCCAGAAAATGAACGACGCGTTTCGCGTAGGCCGCCATGTCCGGTTCGTGTGTGACCATGACGATGGTGATCCCTTGCCGGCGATTGAGATCGACGAGCAGCTCCATAATCTCGTGGCCTCGGGCCGTGTCGAGATTCCCCGTAGGCTCATCCGCCATCAGCACGGCGGGTTCCGTGACGATTGCGCGGGCAATCGCCACGCGCTGCTGCTGGCCTCCCGACAGTTCGCTCGGCGTGTGTTTTTCCCATCCCTTGAGACCCACCGCCTCGATAGCGCGACGGGCTTCGGCCCGGCGTTGCCGGAGGGGGACGCCGCGATAGACCAGAGGAAGCTCGACGTTCTCCGTGGCCGAGGTCCGGCTCAGCAGGTTATACCCCTGGAATATGAATCCCAGGTAATGACGCCGCAGCCGGGCCCGCTGGTTGCGGTCCAGTCGGCCGACGTCGATGCCTCTGAACGTGTACGTTCCCGTTGTGGGCGTGTCCAGACAGCCGACGATGTTCAAACACGTGGATTTCCCGGAGCCGCTGGGGCCCATCACCGCAACGAAATCGCCTTCTTCTATTTCCAGATCAATGCCCCTCAGTGCGCACATAGCCGCCTGGCCGGTGCCATAGACCTTCGTCACACCGTGTAGCTCGATACAGGTTCGCTTGTTGATTGGACTGGGGGCCATCGTGCTCATTTCTTTGTGGTGGCGACATCGACCACCAGCGCCGTTCCCGGCGTGATGTTTCCGCTGACCACCTCGGTCATCACTCCATCCGTCGCCCCGACGGTGACGGGAACCGCGACCGGCTGCCCATCCTTCAGAATCCAGACCTTCTTCTGTTTGCCGTTGCCCGTCCCATTTTCTCGCGGCTTGGACGCTCCCATAGGCGGGCGCGGAAGCAATGCGCCTAACAAGCCGCGGGAAGGCGCCTCGGCCTCCTGAACTGGCGGGGTGAACCGCAGCGCCGCACTGGGCACCAGGACGGCGCCCTCTACCCTGTTGACGGTGATATCCGCCGTGGCGGTCATTCCCGGCCGCAGAGACATATCCGAGTTATCCACCTTCAGCACGGTCTCGTACGTTACGACACCCTCTACGGTCTTGGATCCGTAGCGGGCCTGTGTGATCGTCGCCTTGAACGTGCGGTCCGGGTAGGCGTCCACGTCGAACGTGGCCTCCTGGCCCTCTTTGACCTGGCCGATGTCCGCTTCGTCCACGTCCACGTGCAGCTCCATCTGCGTCAAATCCTCGGCCAGTGTGAAGAGGACCGGGGCCTGAAACGCAGCGGCCACCGTTTGGCCCGGCTCCACGCTGCGGGTCAGTACGACTCCGTCGATGGGCGAACGGATGACCGCTTTCGCTATGTCCGTTTGAGTCGCTTCGAGAACAGCCTGGGCCTGGGCGACGGCCGCCGTAGCGCTGGCCTCGTCGGCCTGGGCCCGCGCGAACGCCGCCTGTGCCGCATCGAATTCGGATTGCGACGGCACCTTCCCGCCGCTCAGCTCCCTCACCCGCTGAAGCTGGGCGAGCTTGCTGGTGGTTTCGCTGAGCGTCGCCTTGGCCTGCAGGATCCTGGCTTTGGCCGACTCCAGGGCGGCCTTCAATTGTGTTTCCTGCGCTTGGAGCTTGGAGGTGTCGAGTCTGGCCAGGACCTGGCCGACTTTTACCTTGTCGTTGTAGTCCGCCTCAACGCTCTTGACGATGCCCGATATCTCGCTGCCTACCTCGACTTCGTTGGTAGGTTGCAGGGTGCCGGTGGCGGTGACAAGAACGACCATGTCCCCCTTCTTCGCATCCTGAGTCTCGAATTGCATTGCGCCGGACTGATCCTTGCCCCTGTGCAGGACTACGACCGCCGCCGCAACCACAACCACCAGAATAACAACAAACCACCGCTTCAGACGCCTTCCGCGAGCCGCAGCATGGCCGACACCGATGGTCTGGGCGATATCCGGCTCAGTATTCGATTTCGTACTCATTCTTTCTCTCCAAATTTCAAAACTGTTCCACGGCCGTGGGCTGCGGGGCGGCGGCCAGAGAAGTCCACCCGCCTCCGAGCGCCTTGTAGAGCCGGATCAGGTTCGATGTCACGGTCCCATCGCTCTGGTGCAACTGGTCCTGGAACGACAGGAGCGACCGCTGCGCCTCCAGGACGTTGCTGAAATCCGTCAGGCCTGCCTGGTACTTGTACTGCGCCAGCTCGGCGGCCGCCTGGGCCGCCTCCGTCGCCTGCCGCAGGTTGTCTCTCCTTCGCTGCTCCTGGGCGTATGCGACCAGCGCGTTTTCGACCTCTTCCAGCGAATCAAGAACGGCGGCTTTATACTGGATAAGGGCCTGTTCCTGCAGCGCGGACTGTACCTCGATGCTGGGGCGGACCGCGGGATCGAAGATCGCCCAGGAGATCCGCGGGCCGCCGCTGATGGTCCGCGTCCATGCGGAAGACGGCTCGCGCAGAGACAGCGTCTCCAAACCGATGGAGCCATTCAACGTCAACTGCGGGTAAAGATTCGCCGTGGCTACGCCCACACGTGCCGTCTGGGCCGCAAGCTCACGCTCTGCGCGCCGCACATCGGGCCGGCGCCGTATCATGTCAGCGGGAACACCGACCGCGACCTCAGCCGGCGGGACCGGTATCGCCTGCGGCTTCTCCAACTCCGCATGCAGGTTGCCCGGCTCTTCTCCCAACAGCACGGCCAAGCGATTCATCGCCTCCCGAAGCCCGGTGCGGAGGGTCGGTATCTTGGATCGCGTATTCTCTAAATTGTACCGAGCCTGGTGCACGGCAAGCTCGTCGTCCAGGCCCGCCTCAGATCGCCACAGGGCCAACTGGTAGCTTTCGTCCTGCGTCTGTAAGCTTGCTTCGGCCGCTGCAAGCCGAGCCTGGAAGCTGCGCACCTCGACGTAGTTCAGGGCCGTTTCCGCCAGCAGGGAGACAAGCACATCGCGCAGATTCTCATCATTGGCCTCCAGGTCGGCTTGTGCCGCCTCAACGGAGCGGCGGACTCCGCCGAAGACATCCAGCTCCCATTCTGCATCGAAGCTCGCCGAGTAAACCTCGCCACGCGTGTCAGGCCCCACGTTTGTGTCGGTCCGGCTCGATATCGCGGAGCCTGTTGTATTGAGCGTGGGGAAAAATGCGCCTTTGGCGACACTCCGTCGGGCCCGCGATTCGCGAATACGTGACCTGGCCGTCTTAAGGTCCAGATTGCCCGCTACGGCACGTTCGATCAGGCTGGACAGTTGTGGATCATCGAGCGTGGTCCACCATGCGGATAGCGTCTTGGGATCCGTCGGTTCTGCAATCAGACCATCTCCCGGCTCGCTATGCCAGGCCGGGGGCAGGGAAGTCTCGGGCGGGACATAATCAGGCCCCACGGCACACCCGGCCAGGACCACCGCCAGGACCGCGCATAACACCCGTTTTGTTGCGATTGTCTTACATAACGCGTTCATAATCACCTTCGTTTGGAAACATTCCCGCCTCGCCGTCCCTCTTTTCCTTTCGAGCTCCTTCGCGAATACCCCGGATTCCAGCTAAGCTGAACTGCGTAATATGACGGGCCAGTTCCTCGACGCTGCAGGGAAGACCGGGAGGACGAGGCTTGGGCATTGTCTTGGCAAACCGCGAGCGCATCATCGGATCGAAACACTGGGTCATGATACTCATCTGACACAGACCGACCTGTTGCTCACTCGCCCCATCGCCCAGGAGTTCCCGAACGATCGCTCTGAAGCCTCGTTCGATCGGCTCTATGGCTTTCTTCATGGTCTCCATGAGCAGGCCCGTCGGATTGGCCATTTCTTTTCGCACGAGATCGATATGGTGTGTCTGCGGATCAGCGATGCACTGCATCAGAGACAGGATTCGAGCATACAGTCTCTCCCGCACCGGGGCGTCGGGCGAAACGCCGCCGTCCGGCGGGTAGGCATTGATCGATTCTTCAAAGGAATGCTTCCATGCCTCGACGTATAGATTCTCCTTGCTGCCGAAGTGGTAGTTTACGGCCGCCGTATTGGCCTGGGCCTTTTCGCAAATCTCCGCGTGGGTGGCCTCCCAGAATCCCTTCTGGGCGAAGACCTCGGCCGCTGCTGCCAATAAACGTTGCCGCGTGTCCTGTGCATCCTTTCTCTGTTTTCGCATGGGCGAATCCTTATATCAGGTTAATGTCAACTATATACTTAAATTATCGACTTTAATTTGTCAATAGAAAAATGCAAAAATTTTTGCATCGGACAGGTTTTCGGTTATTTCTTGGTGTTCTTCGTGCCTCCTTCGTGGTGAGATTTGAAACCGTGTTAATCCTTCGACTACCCCTTCGATTAAGCTCAAGGCTTCGGTTCATTCAGGACAGGTTCGTGGCAAAGACTGACCCTAACGGCCGTCGAGCAGGATCGTGACCTCGGCGGGGGTTTTGAGGAGGGCGCGGGCGCCGGCGGCGGAAAGCTCGTCGGCGGTGCGGAAGCCCCAGAGCGCTCCGGCGGCGAACATGCCGGCGGCGACGGCGGTTCTCATGTCGGTGTCCGTGTCGCCGAGGTAGATGAGCCGCTGCGGCTCGACGTGCAGCTCGGCGGCGATCTGAAGGGCCGCGGTCGGGTCCGGCTTGATAGGAACGCCCGGCCGGGCGCCGCGAACGATTTGGAAAAGATTGCCGGGGAAGAAAAACTCAATCACCCTCATCGTGGCGTCGTGCGGCTTATTCGACAGCACGGCCATCGGCACGCTGCGGGCGTTCATCTCGGCCAGCAGCTCCGGGATGCCCCGGTACGGCCGGGTATTCTCCGACCAGCACTTCTGGTATTCCTCGGCGATGGCCTGCCTGCACCGTTCCAGCATCTTTTCATCGCGGCCGGCCTCGCCCATGACGCGCTGCGCCAGGCAGCCCGCGCCGTCGCCGACGAAGTACCGGTACTTGTCAATCGAGTGCGTGGGTAGATTCAGCCGCCTCAGCGCCGCGTTGGCCGCATTGGCGATGTCGGCTAACGTGTCGAGCAGCGTGCCGTCCAGGTCGAAAAGTATCGCGCGAAATTCGATTTTCAATCTCCGACAAACTCAGTTCACGTTGCGGTTTCGTTATCAAACGCAGACAGGGTAACGCACGCGGCGGTCTTTTGCAACCGGCAATCCCGGCCGCAGCGGCTGAATGCGCAGTGGCGCCCGCGCAAAAGAAAAGCCCCTGCCTGCGTGCGGAAAAAGGAGAGCGGTGCAGGGGCTTGAAATGTTCTGCGAGCTTCCATGCCGGCAGCCCTTCGGTGAAGAAAGTTTGTCGCCTCCAAAATGTTGAACAATCAAATCCGGGCCAACCCTCTGCAGAAAGCCACAGATATAATTATTATCTGCAATCCGCTGACGAAGCATAGCGCGCTTATTCCTCAATCTGCGTCCGCCGAATGCTATATCCGGGCGGGCAAAAGGATATGCTCGTGTCCGGCGAAATACGACGAGCCGTTCTTGCAGCTTTTTTGCTTGCCTTTGCCGGCGGACTTTTGCACAATACGCGGGGTAGAAGTAGAGAGAAGCAGTGCTCCGGATGGGCAGATTATGCTGCCCGCATGGGGGATTCGCAAGGGTGGGGCTCGCCCCACCGTTTTGTTTTATATGGGAGCGATTGAATGCCGCAGGAAGAGCAGGTGCTGGTTGTCGAGCGAAAAGTCATCGAGCAGGTCGGCATGTTCGACGGCCTGGCCTTCGACGTGAACCGCTATCTGGAGCGGATTTTCGTGCCGGGCGTCCCGCGTTTCATGCCGCGTGCGCAGGCCGAGCACGACCCGTCCTTCAAGCAGATCATCCCCTACGTCATCATGACGCACCAGGGCAAGTATCTCAGCTACGTCCGGGGCCGGCGGGCGGGCGAGACGCGGCTGGTCGCCAAACGCTCCATCGGCATCGGCGGCCACATCAATCCGATTGATGCTGATAATAGCCCCTTATTTGCCTACTTATATGATAATTATCTTACCGCCGTTCAGCGCGAGGTGGCCGAGGAAGTCTGCATCGAAACGACGTACCGCGATTGCGTCGTCGCCCTGCTCAACGACGACTCGAACGAGGTCGGCAGCGTGCATCTCGGAATCGTCCACTGCTGGAAGCTGGCCGCCCCGAAGGTCGCCAAGCGCGAGCAGATGATTACGCAGATGGCCTTCATGACGGCCGACGAGCTGCACGAAACCCGCGACACCCTGGAAACGTGGTCGCAAAAATGCCTCGACGGCCTCGATAGAATGACCAGAGCCGCCGTCGGGTAAACCGCGAAATACGAGGGATGATGGACGACGGATGGCGGAAGACGGAGGACGGACGATGGACGAGGGACGAGGGACGAATGAAGGACATCCTTGCGAAATCGGCAATAGTCAATCTGGCCTTGCCACGTGGCCCCGCCATGCCAAGGGCACCAAGGGCGGAAAATCGTAAATTCCAACGTTCACTGATTCGCCAATTCACTAATTCACTCAAACTGACCGACTCGCGCTTGTCATCCCTGCGCAAGCAGGGATCCAGGAACGTAACAGCGTAGGTGGATTCCCGCTCCCCGCTTTCGCGGGGACGAGTTTACACCTGCGAAAGCAGGTGCGGGAATGACAGATAGTGTTATGTTCTTGTCGTTGAAAGACTTATGGTGTCATGTGACGAAGAACGGTCAGTTTGAGTCATTCACTAATCCACTCAGTTCGTGCGCCTGCCTTCGCAAGTTCGGGCATGGCGGATCGCCTCGACCTGTGCATCCAGAACGCTTTCAGGGCGAGACGGTGGGGCTCCGCTCGAAGACGAGCAGTGATACAGCCTGGCGAGGCATGTCAAGCTGCAAGACGATTCTATTGTTCTTCACGCGACAGGATCGCATCGGATCAATTTCTGCCAGCCGTCCGGCCTTTTCGAGCTGGGCATACTGCTGTGCCGTCGGCTGCTGGGGAGAACCCATCTTCTTCCATAAGGTGTATGCATTGCTATGATCCTGATCAATGCGATAGTGCCGAAGCTGTAATACACCTGACCGGATAGGCAGGCCGCTTAATATCAGCTCAACATCCGCCCGAGGACCGGGAACATCTTCGTCATGGTAATGCCACAGCATCACACATACCCTGTCCTTATCCAAGGTAGCGAGCGCAGCAACGTCCGGCCTTTCGCGGACTCCCTCTTTGAGCATCGTATCGAGCGCCGCTGCGCCGCTGCTATTGACGAACAGGCGCTGTCCGCTCATCCTGCTGTACATGCGGAAAACGTTCAGGACCGGCTTATCAATGCCGTTAGTAGCCAACGAGCGAAATCCCGCGAAGTAAGGCTGGTCTTCAAACTCGAAGGCCCAGGTTAATGCTCCTTTTAGGTTGACCTGGTGTTTGTCCGCCAGATCCATTTTCCTGGCAAAGCTTGCCGCGGTGTAACTCGAATACATTGTCCCGTTGCGATAGCCTAAATGTTCCCCCTGGCACGCAGCACAGCCCTCCGGATCGGATTCGCCAATGACAACAGGGATTCCGTTCAGCTCCGGATAGGACGCAATAATCTCAAATCCTCTGTCGATATCACGAAGCTGATTGTTCATGCCCATTCGCACGTGACCATCCACATACTCCGGGCGGCCTTTGGCATGGAACGAAACAAAGTCAAGTGGAGTTCCCTTTTCGCCGTTTGCAAAGTTTGTCCCTCGCAAACAGTGTTCGAGGAAGTCCCGCATAAACTGGCCTCCCGGACCGGCAGTATCCGGCCCGCCGACCCGGGCGTCCGGAAGCGCACGCCGCACCGCATCAATCGCATAATCATGAAGCTTGGAATACTCTTCGGGGGTTCCTTGCCAGTAGGCGATATTCGCCTCATTCCACGTTTGCCAATACCAGGACTTAACCTCCGAAGCGCCGTATCGGTCCACGCAATGCCGGACCCACTGATACACCAGCTCCGCCCATTTGTCATAATCGCGGGGAGGATACGCCCAGCCGGTATATATCTCCTGGTACTTTAGCTGCGGATTCCACTTGTGCTGATAAGGTTCCGGCTTGATAGAAAGTGCCTCAGGCATAAAGCCAATCTCTGCATAGGGTCTTACGCCGTGCATCAGGTAGGTATCGAAGATGCGATCCAGAATGGTCCAGTCATAAATCGGCGCGCCGTTTGCGTCTTCATGATACACGTCCGTTGAGCCCCATTTGAGTGCCGGCGTGCCGTCGCCGGACGTCAGCAGATTGTGAGCCCGAAAATAGACATCCTGAGGGGCAAGCTCTCCCAATTCTCTCATGAGCTTCTTGCCGTTTTTCATGTAGGCATAGTTCGATTCGTCCGCCCCGAAGAAACGCCAGATGCGGCGGAATTCGCCAATGGGTCTGGACACATCGACGTCAATAGTAACGGGGAAGCTGCCAGACGAAGGACCGTGCGTGCGGCCTCTCTCACCCTGTGGCCGGGTCGGAGAGTTTGGCTGGTAGTGCGAACAGGATGCCAGAGACAAAATTATCCATACAGAATTGAAAACGGTCAGCTTAGCAGGACTATTACTCACTGTGGGGTCTCCTTTGTTTCAGTTGACTGTGTGCCTGTTTCATAGGGACCATATTAGCTGGGGCGCTGATTTCATGTCAAACGATTCTTTGCGGTTCCCTTGATTCCTGTTTATGTACCGTACCCCTTTAATGTCCCGTGTATTTTGCTTTTGGCGCCTTTGGAAAATTCAGTACGGCAAACTCGCCGTGGTACTCTCTCGCGGCGCGGTCGTAGGCCTTGGCGGCCTGGCGCTTGTCGCGGAAATAGCCCAAATGTTTTCTCTCGCCGCAGCAGACGATTGAAGCGCGCCACAGCCCCTTGTCCTTAGCGAGCCAGACGCCTTTGTAGCCTGAGTGGCCGCTGCGCCTGCCGGCGTTCCAGGCGTTCTGAGCGGCGGTGGCCAGTCGCAGGTTGGCCCGGCGATTGTCCAGGCCGGAGCCGCTGACGTGGTCGATGACGTAGCCCTCAGGCGGCCGGATGAGCTGGCGGTGCATGAGGATGCGCGAGTACTTCCCATCGGCCCGGCGGATGGTGCGTTCGGCGTAGAGCACGTTCTTGCCTTTGGTCTTGCAGAGCCGCCATTTGTGCCGGCTCAGGCTCTGGTAGTCGGCGGGATCGACGATCGCGAAGCGGCCCTGGGTCAGCGGAATCCGCCGGAAGGCGTACCCGTATCGAATCCGCCGATACACAAGCACCAGCCGAACCGAGAGGCGCACAAGCCAAAAGGGAAGCTCCAATGTCACCGTGACCTTCGTCATCAGCCTCCGCCGGATGAAGAGTGAATTGGTGGATTAGTGAATGAGTGAATTAGGGGATCAGGTTATCAGGAAATCAGGGTGCATAGCAGGTGAATTAGTCGATTAGTGAATTGAGTTAATGGCTTAGCCATCGCCAATCCTAAATCGCAAATCATAAACTTGTCCTGAGCAAGGTCGAATGGATCGAAAATCATTCGCCCCCCCATAATTGCTCCTACCTGCACGAATCCCCCCGGTCATCCCGACCGAGGCGAAGCCGAGCGGAGGGATCTCGTCCCCCTACTATTGCTCCTACCTGCACGAATCGTTAAAAAATCTACAAAATTGTAGGCGGCCTTTCCGGCCGCAAGTGCTTGTAGTGAAGGGAATAAAAAAATATTTCAATTTTTCTATTTTTGTTTCCAACTACCTGCGTTTCTGTGCGCGCCACAAGCAGGGATTAGACAGGATTAACCGGATTAGCACAGATTAGGTCATTGTCTATCTTGTTATCCTGTCGAAAACTTTTGGACTGGATTTCACGGATTACGCAGATTCGATCTATCGTTATCCTGTTATCCCGTCAAAAACTTAACCGCAGATGGACGCGGATTCACGCAGATTCTTCAACTTCATTATTCGACATTCGGTGTTCGATACTTGTCCGGCAGTCTCTGGACGGATTCAAGGCTCCTGTTTCCTGTCTCCTGTATCCTGTCTCCTGCTTTTTTCCCTTGCTTTTCCTGCTCCGGCGTGCTAAATTCAGGACCTGAGCGGCGTGCATCACGAACAGATAATTTGGGAAACAGCGAAATGGCGGGAAACAAAACAATGAATAAAGAACAAGCTCTTGCGGTTTTTGAGAATTATGAAATTCGCAGGACTTATGATGAAAAGTCCGAGACATGGTTCTTTTCTGTGGTCGATATTATCGCGGCGCTGATCGGACAGCCGGATTATCAGACGGCACGGAAATATTGGAATAAACTCAAAGAACGGCTCAAAAAAGAAGGCAGTCAGTCGGTGACAAATTGTCACCAACTGAAATTACCCGCTGCGGACGGGAAAAGATACCTGACTGATGCAAGAAGGTGGTGACCGGCGAAAACTTTCTGCCTCCGGCCGGACAAAAAGGAAAACTGAGCCGGTAGCGTGCGATATCTCGCACCAGATTATCTCACCACGAAGACACGAAGAAATGCTTTTCGGGGTCATTCCGAGTGTAACCGAGGAATCTATTAAGAAAGGTTATTGCGAGGCCAGAGGCCGCAGAGAAACAAATCGAAAATCGGCAATTTGGCCTTGCCACGCCAGGGGCGGAAAATCGTCAATCGCAAATCGTCAATGCAAGGAATCGCCTTGCTTTTCCTGCTCCGGCGTGCTAAATTCGCACCTTGAGCGGCGTGCATCACGAAGAGATAATTTGGGAAACGACGAAATGGCGGAAACAGGTTGCCTCCTGTTGCCTGATGATGGTATCATAAGAGCCTTTGGTGGCTCGAAAGGATGGGTCACGAGGCCCAAGAATAGCAAAGGGTTGCAATGCGAGAACAGCAGTCTCTTGACACCTTAGTTGCGAAGAAGGCCGTGGAATTCGCCGACCAGATCAAGGCGGCGGCGGCCATGGCGGACAAGGAAGAGGAAATCCGCATCGAGGCGGAAAGACAGCTTGCTTTCATTGAGAAGGAGGCTGGCGTCAAGCTGGAAGGCAGGCACGAGTTCACCGTCGCCAGCGGGCGCATCGATTCGGTCTATGACCGCGTCATCATCGAATACAAGAATCCCAAGAGCGCTGGTGACCGAATTGGTCCCAGGGCCGACTCGCCCGGAACGATGAAGGTCGTTGAGCAAATCAAACGGCGCTTCTACGATATGCGCAGCCAGTTCCACCAGCCCTTGAACACGCTGTTCGGCGTCGGCTTGGATGGCAACCATTTTGTCTTCATCCGGTTCCGTGACGATAAATGGCAGGTGCAGGATCCCGTGGAGGTCAACAAGTACTCGGCGGAGCGCTTCTTGTGGGCCTTGTTCAATTTGGGCCAGAAGGGAAAACCTTTTTCCGCCGAGTATCTTGCTGGGGATTTCGGCTCCGAAGGCGGGAACACAATTGCAAGGGTAGGCATCCACGCGCTCTATGAAGCCATTACGTCCACAACACACCCGAAGGCTCAGACGTTCTTCAGCCAATGGAAGATTCTCTTCGGCGAGGTGTGCGGGTACAATGTGGATACTCCGTCCGACAAGATCAAGAAGCTTGCCGACTTCTACGGCGTCCCGCTCAAGGGCCTCAAGCCGGCCGAACTGCTTTTTGCAGTCCACAGCTACTACGCCCTCTTCATGAAGCTAATGGCCTCGGAAATCGTCGGGTTCTTCCACAAGCTCCCCAGGCCGCTCCAAAGGATGATGACGGCCGTTACCAGCGCCAAGCTCAAGCGGGAGATGGAGGAACTGGAGGCCGGCGGAATCTTCCGCCACCTGAACATCACCAACTTCCTGGAGGGCGACCTGTTCGCCTGGTATGTCCCCGTATGGTCGGAAGAAATCGACAAGCTTGTCCGCGCGATGGTTGCCAAGCTGGACGAGTACAACCCCGGCACGCTGTCGGAAGACCCAGCCGGCAGCCGCGACCTCCTGAAGAGACTCTACCAGCAGCTTTTCCCCAAGAGCGTCCGTCACGACCTTGGCGAATACTACACGCCCGACTGGCTGGCCGAGCACGTGCTGAACGAACTGGGCTACGCTGGCGACCCCGACAAGCGAATTCTCGATCCCGCCTGCGGATCGGGCACGTTCCTGGTAATGGCCATCAACCGCATCCGCGCCTGGTACGACAAGAACCGCGAAAAATGCAGCTTCGGCGAAGATGACCTGTGCCGCAAGATTCTCGCCAACGTCATAGGCTTCGACCTCAACCCCCTGGCGGTCATGGCAGCACGGACCAACTACCTCATCGCCATCCGCGACCTCATCGGCCGCGTGGATAAGGTTGAAATCCCCATTTACCTGTGCGACTCCATCCTCACGCCTTCCACGTACGGCGGCATCTTCGCCGGAACGACTAGCGCGGCGAAGGAACTCAAGACGGCAGCCGCCAAGTTCCTGATTCCCACAGAGATAGCGACCAACCGAGACGACGTGACCAAGTACGCGGGGCAACTTGAAACCTGCATCAAGAACGGATACTCTCCCAAGGAGTTCATCGAGCGCTGCCAGGAAGAAGGCTTGCCGGTTTTGGCCGAAACCCTCCATACTGATCTCTACAAGGAACTTGTCAAGCTCGACAAGGCCAATAAGAACGGGGTATGGGCCAGGATCATCAAGAATGCCTTCGCTCCACTGTTCATAGGCAAGGTGGACTTTGTTGCAGGGAACCCCCCGTGGGTGAACTGGGAGAGGCTGCCAGAGGATTACCGGGACAGCACTATAGGGTTATGGGACAAGTATCGGCTGAGAGAACGCGCCACGCCAGGCGCTCGCCTTGGCAACGTCAAGAAGGAAATCTCCGCTCTGTTCGTCTATGTGTGTATCGACCATTACCTTGCCCCAGGCGGTTTACTTGCCTTTCTCATCACGCAGTCAGTCTTCAAGACGGGGGCGAACGAGGGTTTCCGCCGGTTCTCATGCGGAGAGAACAAGCCCTTCCGCGTCATTCGCGTCTCGGACCTCTCGCTATGCCTACCGTTTGAGAATGCCATCAACCGCACGGCCATCCTCCTTGCCAAGAAGGGCGAGCGAACCGAGTACCCAGTGCCGTACCGCATGTGGATTCCAAAGCACCCGCGATCCTCTGTGCAGGAAGCGGACCTGCGAGTTGTACTCAAGGATTTCATCATTGAGGACTGGTACGCCGGTCCGGTCGAGCCGAGCGTGCGAGAGAGTACCTGGCTGACAGCGCCGGCCAAGGCGTTCCCGATCATGCCGAAGATCATTGGGGATCGCGACGCGTCCGTAATGGATCGCGCGTATGCGGGTTCATGCACCTGGCTGAACGGAGTCTACTGGGTCGAGCCGGTCAAGACGTCACGAGCAACGATCTACAGGAACTTGGGTGAGTCGGGAAGGACAAAGGTTGAGATCGTCACGGGTCCCTTGGAGAAAGATTATCTCTATCCGCTGTTGCGTGGGCGAGACGTTCTCGCCTGGACCGCCAAGCCGTCGGCCCTGATTCTCGTGCCTCACATTCCCGGAAAGTTCGGTGAGCCTGTAAGCGTTGGTGAACTCAAGAGGAAGGCGCCGAATACCCATGCTTTTCTGCGACACTTTGAGGACTTGTTACGGAAAAGAAGTGGCTATAAGCAGCTTCATGGGGAACGAGCTGAGTTCTACGTGCTGGGGAACGTCGGTAACTATACTCTTGCCGAATACAAGGTAGTGTTCAAAGATTTAACGGAAGTGTTCCAGTGTGCGGTTGTGGGACCGAGTGCGTTGGGGGTGCCTGACGAAAAACCTGCCGTGCCGGACCATACGCTCTTGTTCCTGACCTGCCAATCGGAAGAGGAGTCTCTTTTCCTGGCAGGGATGCTGAACTCTGTTCCCGGAAGAACCGCTTTATACAGCGCCTCGGTGGGTGTCCAGACACAGCGATACTTCCCGACCGATGTATCCAGACTCCGGTTGCCGCGATTCGACCCTAAGAAGGCTACACATGCTCGTGTTGCTTCCATCTCCAAGGATTGCCACAAAGCAGCGGATGCGGACGACAAGGTGAAGCTAGCTGATTGTGAGGCGAGGCTGGCTGCGGCTGCCAGCGAAATCTGGGGCATATCGAAGATGGAGTACAGTCATCTGGCAGACTATTACGAGGCGATCAGGGCATTTCGCGGGCACGCTGCTGATCGCGGCGAGTCCAATGGCGAGGAATGAGTATTGCTTCACGTTGACTACATCGACAATTTTGAGACGAAGGCGCTGCATATTAAGCGAAGCCACAAGACAAGCAACGGGCACATCGAGGTAACTCACAATGCCGCAGATTGATTCCATCGGGAAGCTGACATTCTACGACAACGATCTGGTTCGTAGTACAAACGATATCTACGTACATTATGGCATTGGGCGGATTCAGAAGGTCCGGGGACATCAGGCGAAGGTCGAGTTCAATCCCTCCGTTTTCATGCCACCGCCGTACCGCAGTGAGAACAAAATTCTCCAGCTTACTGAAATGCAACGCGTCGATTCGCCATTGGATCGAGCAATGGCTGGCCATTGGGAAGAACCGTGGCGGTTCGAGCTCAAAATGCTGGCGGCCAGGTTCCTGACGGGAAACAAGGGCGGTCAGCTTTCCAATGCTCGTACTGAAATCCTGCCGCACCAGATCTTCGCCGCCCATCGCGTAGTCGCCAGTCCGTTGCGGCGTTTTCTTCTCGCCGACGAAGTCGGTCTCGGTAAAACCATTGAGGCGGGCATGATTTGGCAAGCCCTGATGCAGCGCGGCCAGGCCAAGCGCACGCTTATCATCACGCCCGCCGGTCTGACGACGCAATGGCAAGAAGAGTTTCAAGACAAGTTCGGCGCGACTTTTGAGATCTTTGGGCGGGATTTCTGGGCGGTCAATCCGCGCATCTGGGACCTCAAGGCGGCCGCCATTGCCTCTATTGACACACTGAAGCGCAAAGAGCACAAGCAGGTCTTGCTCGAGAACCGCAAGTGGGACCTGATCATCTTCGATGAGGCCCACCGTTTGAGCGCGATGGACTATGGGTCGGGTAAGGTACAGAAAACGCAGAGCTATCATCTGGCCGAAGAGATTCGCGACAAGCAATACTGCGAGGCGCTGCTGCTGCTGACAGCCACGCCCCATCAGGGCGAGCCGAATAACAGTCGCTTCAAGAATCTTCTGTCCCTCCTGGACGACGATATCGACTTTAGCGCACTGGACGAGATGGGCCTGTTTTCGGGCAACGGCAAGAAGTTCACCGATCTGGTGATTCGCACTCCGAAGAAGGACGTGACCGATGCACAGGGTCACAAGGTATTCAGGGGTCGCCAAACGCACCGTCTTCCGTTCACGATGTACGCTGACGAGGCGCGCTTTTACAAGGCTGTGACCGAGTACATCCGGGATGGCTATCAGATGTTGGAACGGGTCACAGACCCGATGCGTCGTCGAGCAGCGGGTTTTCTTTTGACGACTTTTCAGAAGCTTAACGCCAGTTCGACGGCGGCCATTCGTGGGGCGTTATCGGCCCGCATGGGTCGGCTCAAGGGCGAGCTATGCAGTATGACGGAAGCCCCCGATCATGATCAAGAAGAAGAGTTCTTCGATGAACGTTACGAGGGTGAGCACGCAGAACGATACGTTTTCCAGGATGATAAAGGAATCCTGAAAAACGAAATCGAAACGCTCGAAACACTCCTGACAATGAACGTACAGCGAGACAAGAAGCTCGACGAGCTATTGAAGCTTGTGGACCATATCGAGCACGAGAGCCCACGAGCAGAAGCGGAGAAAGTCCTGATTTTTACAGAGTACCGCCAGACCCAGCAACACTTAGTCCAGGAACTGGAAATGAAATATGGCAAAGGCTCTGTCGTTGTGATCCACGGCGATATGAAGCTGGAGCGCCGCGAAGAGGATGAGCAGGAGATCGACTCGATTTGGGAGCCATTCCAAAAGTACGGTGCCGTGGTTGCGCCCACGACGAAACGCACCAGCCAACGACTCTTCCGCGATCATGAGAAAGTGCGCTTCCTGGTCTCCACGGAAGCCGGTGGCGAGGGTATCAACCTTCAATTCTGTCATATATGTATCAATTACGATCTCCCGTGGAACCCGATGCGCGTGGAACAGCGCGTCGGACGCATCTACCGCTTCGGCCAGGACAAGGTCGTGCAGGTTTACAACTTCTTCAACAAGGGCACCGTGGAGGATTTGGTGCAGTCCTACTTCGAGCAGCGATTGCGCCACGCCGCCAAAGCTATCGCCAAAGTGACAGGCGAAGATCCGGAAGACATTAGGGGTAGCCTGAACGGCCAGTTAGAAAGCGAAATCGATCCGACGAAGATCTATCAACGTGCGCTCGTCGAAGGCAATCTCAACGAAGAGACGCAGAAAGAGATTCAAGAAGCCGTGTCGCGCGCCCGCCGCGCGTACGAGATAGCAACGCAAAGCTTGTTCCGCGATGTGTCCAGCTATTCTTTCGATAGTTACCGGCGTGAATTGGCTGCCGATCTGACTTTGGCGGACCTGCAGAGGTTCACGGAACAGTTCCTTGCGTGCAATCGGCGTCAGATGCAAAAGAAGGGTGATTTGGTGGAGTTCATTGTTCCCGACTCGCTCAAGCCTTTCGGGCTGCCTGATCGCTATCGGCTCGCCACATTCGATAGGCAGACCGCTATCAAACGCCCGGATGCTCACTTCATGGCGATTGGCCACCACTTTGTGAATGCAATGCTGGAGCATGTCGGTTCGTACGACTTTGGCGGCCTTACCGCCATCCGCCAAATCTCATCGCCTGAGTTGGCGGGGCAATCGGGTTACCTGTTCATCTTTGTCGTGCGCCAGCGGATCACGCGTGAGGACGGCGACGAGTGTCTATTTCGCTTTTGCCCCGTATTCGTGGATGCCGAGGGACAGGTCAACGAAAAGGCATTGGATGCGGCCATAGCAGGATCCGCACTTGATAGCTCTGGCGCATCTTGCCGGCCCACGGACCCGGCCGGACCATTCGAGATCGCGAGAGAGTGGCTTCAGAATAGCGTCGATATATGGGACTGGGTTGACGATGTGGAATTCGTCAGTCTCAGTTGGACTTGCTTCACATAGACCTCCGTACCTACTGACCGCCCCCGGCGTTTGGCCCATCAAATAAGAACCCGCATAGTCAGCGAAGCTGCACCATCCTACGGGGCAGGAATGACAAGAATCCGGCATCGAGAATCGAGCATCTGGTATCCAGAATTGTGTTTATTCGTGTTCAGCCCGTGAGATGGCGACTTTGTCTATCTCATGGGCTAAATTTGTGGTTTTTTTGAATAGATCCCTCTGCTTCGGTCGGGATGACGGACGAGACGTTCGGGTAAATGCGAACAAAACGGGCCTGGGCTGCGTATATATACTTAAATCCGTTGCAGGGAAGGTCATCCGGCGGGTCGAAAAAAATTTTCAAAAAATTTCAATTTTTTCCTTTTTGCCCCTTGACGATAGTATTATTGGGGATAGAATAGGCGAAGCGCTTGAGGGGTCAGAGAATGTATTATCTTTCTCCGGCTGGACCGACGCATGAAAAAAGTAGCTCTTTGACAAGTTAACAGTTAAGCCAAAATAGCAGCGAAAGTGCAGCAGCTTCGGCGGGATACGCCCTGCCGGAGCGAGCTTAAAATTAGCCGCACTGGACGCAGAGTTCGCAATAGTAACGACACCATGTTTTTCAATCGCGGATTCGGCGTTCTCGGCGGCGCAACACAATTCAGCACTTTCGGTGCGTATGCTAAAGTGTTGAGCCTTTACGACGAAACCTGCCGACGCAGAAGGAATGGTGGACTTGTCCACCGAAACCTTGGCGAAGGCGGATTCGACGATAAAAATTGAAGGGTTTGATCCTGGCTCAGAACGAACGCTGGCGGCGTGGCTAAGACATGCAAGTCGAACGGACCATTAATTTATTAGTGGTTAGTGGCGAAAGGGTGAGTAACGGGTGGGTAACGTACCCTGTGCATCGGGATAGCGTCAGTAGCTTCGGCTACTTTCCGAAAGGGGCGGTAATACCGGATGATATCAGAAGTCGATAGGCTTCTGATCAAAGATTTATCAGCACAGGAGCGGCCTGCCTCCTATCAGCTTGTTGGTGAGGTAATGGCTCACCAAGGCGATGACGGGTAGAGGGACTGAGAGGTTGTTCCTCCACATCGGGACTGAGACACTGCCCGGACCTCCACGGAGGGCTGCAGTAACGAATATTGGGCAATGGGCGAAAGCCTGACCCAGCGACGCCGCGTGCGGGAGGAAGTCCTTCGGGATGTAAACCGCTGTCAGGGGTAAGAAAGTGCGCTTCGGCGCATTGATCCCACCCAGAGGAAGTCACGGCTAACTTCGTGCCAGCAGCCGCGGTAAGACGAAGGTGGCAAGCGTTGTTCGGTATCACTGGGCTTAAAGCGTGTGTAGGCGGAAAAGTAAGCGTCTTGTGAAATCCCCCGGCTTAACCGGGGAACTGCGTGACGAACTGCTTTTCTTGAGGCAAGTAGGGGTGCATGGAACTCTTGGTGGAGCGGTGGAATGCGTAGATATCAAGAGGAACGCCAGTGGTGAAAACGGTGCACTGGGCTTGTTCTGACGCTGAGACACGAAAGCGTGGGGAGCGAACGGGATTAGATACCCCGGTAGTCCACGCCGTAAACGATGCCTACTAGGTTGTGGAAGTTCTGACACTTGCACAGCCGAAGCAAAAGTGTTAAGTAGGCCGCCTGGGGAGTACGGTCGCAAGGCTAAAACTCAAAGGAATTGACGGGGGCTCACACAAGCGGTGGAGCATGTGGATTAATTCGAAGCAACGCGCAGAACCTTACCTGGGTTTGACATGCTTGGAT